>JADMIO010823477.1_pt1 | contig 27213 bp, 16 predicted proteins | sample 8958161 | NCBI WGS metagenome assembly JADMIO01 (sample SAMN16585339, study PRJNA669376) | soil metagenome | isolation source: Crop rotation soil | place: USA: Cullars Rotation, Alabama | collected 2011
CTTTCCCCGGTGCAGCAGAACGCCGGCGTTCAAGAGTTGCTGCCCCTGGCTGAATGTGTCGAAGATGCCGTCGGAGAGGACCGTGACGCGGTCGCCGACGTGCCAGCGGAAATCGTAGTCGATCAACCCCACCAGCGAGCCGAAGTTGTCGCGGTTTTTATCGGGAAAGACCACCAGATCGGTGTCGAGCGTGATCCAGTCGACAATGTGCTCTTCGCCCGGCAAACCGCGCTTGGTCTGCCACCGCTGATGGACCCCCAGCCGGACCGCCATGAGATCGTCCACCACTTCAGCTGACGGAGAAGTGACCCAACTCCCCAAACCGGAGCGAATGGCGTAGTACCGCGGATCGAATTTTGCGGGGAGTGTGCCGCCGAAGTCGGGATTCACGTAGCGGTCGCGGAAGTAGTCGGTCGAGTCGTCGTCCAACTGATCGTAGAGTGGAAACTCGTCGACATCCTGGCTGGCGTCGGCGTACAGAAATTCCGCCTGGAAGTCCACCTTGTGGGCCAGTCCATGAACGTTCAGCAGCGGCATTTCCGCGGTCGGATCGACCTTCCACATCGGCAGGTTCAGGCGGACGCCGGCTTGGCCGTAGGCGCGGTTGATGTTATTGCCCGAGAGGTCCGCTCCCCAGTGCCCCAACTGTCCTAGCGCATAGGGGACCACTTTCACCGGTCCGACTTCAAACGGCAGATCGATCTCTTGCGTCGTCACCAACCGCTCGCCGCTCTGGGAAATTTCCCAGGGAAGCAGCTTAAAGCTCGGGTCCACGGCGGGATTAGGGGGCGTGGCCGCGCGAAACTGGGCATAGGCGGCGCTGGAATGCTCATACCACGTGAACCAATCCCCCAACAGCGGCTGGCCAAGCCAGTAGTGATCGGCTCGCGGCAGCCATTGCGTCTGCGTCAGGAAGTCATTCACCCGCATGCTGGCGTTGATGCTGAAGCTGCTGTTCTCGTAATAGCGCTTCAACTCCAGATTGGTGACCTCGTCCTTGTTGTCCCACCATTCGTGCGGATAGTACTGCCAGAGAAAATTGCGGTCGCTCAGGAAGCCGGCTTCGGCGGTCAATTGCCAGCCGTCGCCGAATTCCTGCCGATGTTGCCACAGAACTCGCCCGCGGAATGGATCGTCGAACGGGACGCTCCGTTGGTCGCCGCCGAGGTTGTCCGTTCCGTCGTCGTGGATGCCCCAGATGTTGAACAGACCTTTGGCGCGGCCATCGAGGCCGAGGAACTGCGGCAGGTCGTACTTGAATCGCGTGCCGGCCGCCGGTCCGCGCTCGCTCAGGTAGTCCAGGTCGAGGTCCCAGGATGTCCCCTTGATCGGCCGCCAGCCAATCAACTGGTATGGATCCCAACGCGTCAGAATCTGTACGGGACCGAAGACGTTGTCGCTCTTGAAACGAATGTCTTTCAGGTAGAAGCCCGGATCCTCGAGCCGCGTGGAAAGCGTCGGCCAGTAGAAGACCGGAGCCCCTTCGACGTACACGTAGTCGTCTGAGGCGGTGAGCGTCCAATCGTGGTCCAAGAGCGGCTGGCCCGTCCGCGGATCGACGGCGGCCATGCCGGTGCGGGAGTCGATCGCCGGCTGTGGATTGTCGATGATGTCGACGAACTGCGATTCGATCCAATAGCCCGGTTCCCCCATCCGGCTGGTCGTGAAGCGGGCCCCTTGCGCAGCGAAGCGGTCCTGCGAAAGTTGCCGCAGTTCGTTGGCCTGCAATCGCAGCTTCCCTTCGAATTTCTGGACCGAAGCGAGCAATTCCGCGTCGAGGACGATGCCGTTGTGCTCCCGCACGTTGTAGTACATCGAGCGGGCGGTCACTACACGGTCGGCCTGCCGGAATTCGACGTTTCCTTCCATGTAAAATTCAAGCGGCGTGTCGTCGCGCTGCAGCGACCGGCCCCCCAGGTCGGGCTGGTCGAGGCCGCGCGACCAGATCACCAGCCGGTCGGTTGAGACATCGATCGAACCGAGTTTGTCGGCGCCGTCGATGACGATCGTTACGCCGCCGCTGAGGATCGCCACCCATTCGTTCTTAGTGTGATCGGGGAACCACTCGATCTGCAACCGCTGCTCGCTGCGGGGGAACGCGCGGAGACGGCGCATCCCCGCGGGTGGTGCCCCGACTGGATTGGTGAGGGCGTTGGACAGCGGCGTCCCTGCGGGGCGCGGTGCGGCGGCGGGTTGCGGAGCCGCGGCCGGAGCGTCAAACGCCGCGTGCCGCACAAGCTGGCCGGCAACCGGATCGCGGGCCGCCGCGGCGCGGGCTTGAATTTGCAAGAAATCGGGCGTGGAGCCGACCAATCGCGTCACGCGCACGCCCGGTTCCTGATCGGTGAAGAAGTGCCCCAGCCAATTGCCCGCTTTGACCTTTGGTGAAGGTGAAGGAGACTGGAAGGCGTTGTTCGCCGCGCGTGATACGGCCGACTGCTGGTCGACCGTCACGTCCCTTTCCAGGTACACCGTTATTTGATGGCGGCCGCGGGGAGAGTTGTCGTTGCGGCGGATCCAGATTGTCCCCTGGCGGGCCCGCGCGTAGACCAGCCCTTGGTTGATGTAACAGTTGCCGCGCAATACCCAGACATCTTCCTGCCCGTCAGGGTAGCGGTAGGCCTCGTCCGCGACGATCTGCACCGCCTCTTCCCGCCGCGCGCCGGAAAATTCCATCTGCGCAAAGGCCGGCTGGGCACTCGCAGTGATGATTCCCAGGAAAATCGCCAGCAGGATGGCCCCCCACACAAACCAGTGAGCTGAGGCGCCATGCCCCCCTACTCGTGGGCATGAGGCGTGTGGCACGCCCTGAGGAACGAACGGCGTGTCGGCACCTCGAGAGCGTGGTGAGAATTGCACCTGCGCGCGCGGCGTTTGCGCAGGCGCACGAGGCGCGCAAACCGCGATCGAGGCACGCAGTTGTGTCGAACGACGAAACAGAAAGGGCGTCCTTGCCGCGCGCATCGGTTCCGCGGTCCGCGAAAGGGACCCCGGAGTCCGATCACAAAGTGAATCCAGTAAACCCGTTACGACAACAAGATCGGGGTAGGATTATAGGATTTCCAACCTCGCAGAGCAAGTGAATTTCCCAGCTTCACAGGCGATTGTAAGCCACGATACGGCAAGGAGTTATAGCTTGAGTTTATGTGAGGAAGGATGCCGGATGAGGAAGGAGGATGTGGCAGCGCACCACCCAAGCTCTTTTGGCTGTGCCACACAAAAACCGAATCCGGAAGTTTTCTAGTGGGATTTGTCTTGTTCGCGGAATAACCTTCTAACCCAAGCTGTCGAACCTGGGAACCGTTATGCGCTCACCGACGGTGACGACCGAGCAATTCATCCGCGATCTGACGGGGAACCAGACGCGGCTCTTCGCGTTCATTCTGTCGTTGCTTCCGGACCGCGAGGCGGCGCGGGATGTGTTGCAAGCGACGAACGTCGTCTTGTGGCAAAAGGCCGACGAATACACCGTGGGGACGAACTTCATGGCCTGGGCCTGCATGGTCGCCCGGCTCACGGTGCTCTCCTATCTGCGCGACCAAGGTCGAGACCGGCACATCTTCGACCCGGTATTGATTGAAGACATCGCCGTCAGCGCCCAATCTCAGAGCGAGCATTCGGCCGGCCTTCGCGCGTATCTCGACGACTGCCTGGCCTTGCAAGGGGCCGAAGCGCGGCGGCTGATCCACGAGCGGTATTCGACCGGCGAGTCAGTCGGCGAAATGAGCCGCCGCCAAGGGATTGCGCCCGGCACGCTGTCGATGAAGCTCACGCGCATCCGCCGCGCTTTGCAGGAGTGTATCCAACGGAAATTAGCCAAGGAGCAGACGACATGACTTCGTCCGACAGACACGAGTCTCAGAAAGGCATGAGCAACGATAGTCTGTCGGATGCCCAGCGCCACCAGTTGGCCGCGCTCGTTGGCAAACTGATCGATGACTGTCTGGACGAGGAGGACGAGTCGCGGCTGACAGAGCTGCTTCGCTCGTCGCGGGCTGCGCGGGACTATTATGCCGCCGCGATCGCCATCCACGCGGAGTTGCTCGCCAAGCATGAAGAGCTAAGCCATCTGGGGCCGCTAGTGGAAGATGCGAAGAGGAAAACGGTCAGCTCTCAACTATCGGCAATCAGCCATCAGCCGCCAGGAGTGAGCAATGAGCAGTCAGCGGTGAGCAAGCCGATGGCTGCGCCGATTCCGACGCCAACTGTACCGAACATTGCAAATCCACAACCCGAAGTTCGAAATCCGCAATCTCCCCTGGTCGGCTTCCTGCGTTCCACGGTTGACGCGGTGATCCATCCGATCGCGATCTGGTCGGTCGTGGGCATCGTGGCGGTGGGTGTGATTGGGTTGGCGATCTGGGGAGGCCGATTCAAAGGACACCAGGAGCAGGCAGCGCAGGCGCCCCCATCGGGATTGGCGGCGCAGCTGGTGAATCTTGGCAAGACGACGGATGCACGGTGGGACGAGGGTTTTGCGCCAGAGGAAAAGGAAGCGATTCAGCACGGTCGACGGCTGCGGCTGGTCGCGGGCCTGGCGGAACTGAAGTTCCCAGGCAACGCCACGGTCCTGGTGGAAGGTCCGGCGGATTTCAAAGTGGTGGACGGCGACACCTGCTGGCTCCAGTTTGGCCGGCTCACGGCGCACGTGCCGGAGCAAGCCCGCGGGTTTGAAGTGCTCTCGCCCACGGCCCGAGCGGTGGACCAAGGGACCGAGTTCGGCGTGAGCGTCGGCAATCCGTCGGCCGGCGATACGCTGCCGCCGGCCGATGGATCGGTCGTCGCGGAACAGCAGCTCGCGGAACCTGCTGAACTGAGAAAAGCCCCCAATCAATCTCCGACTTCCGCCCTCCAATCTCCGACCTCCACGGAAGTCCACGTCTTCCGTGGCAAAGTCTCGGTGGCGAGGTCGGAAGTCGGAAGTCGGAAGTCGGATACGATTTTCCGAGTTCCGACCTCCGACCTCCGACCTCCGACCTCGAATCAATCCGAAATTCTGTCCGCCGGCTCCGCCGTCGTCGTCACCACCAGTGACGTGAAGCCGCTACCCGCCGTCGATCCGTTCAAGTTCGCGCTCGACAAGTTCCATGGCAAGCCGCGGACCGTGCTGCTCTCGGAGGATTTTGAGAAGTATGAGCTGGGGGCCAAACAAGGGAACATGGGTGACTGGATCATCCAGGGGAGCGTCCGCAAGGGGCAAGGGGTTTTTGTTTATGATCCAGCGGAAAGGCTGGAAACGCACTTCACTCGAACCGGACAGCAATTTCCCAACCTGTCGCCGCCTCCTCCGGTCGGAACGAAGATTTCCCACATTGCAGCATCTGGAACAAATCCAAGAAATACATTCCCGCTGCTGGCCGCCAAGATCGACGGCCGGCCATTGGCAACAGATTGCCAGGTGCTTATCGAGTTCGACCTCTTTCCAGATAGCGCCGACTTTCAAACCTCGCTTACGCTGGGCACGGAAATCGGCCGCACCGGGGGCATCGAGCTATTTCGCAATGCAGATGAGGCCAGAAAAATCGAGTGGCCTCCTTACCAATGGTATCGCCTGCGGTTGTTGTTGAACGTGACAGGCGGGGCCGTGCGCCAAGTACGCGCCGAACGGTCTCATTGGCTGGGGCTCGAAGGCTGGGTGCGAGACCTGACCTATCATCCCGCCACTTCGAAGCTCGCCTGGACCGCGCCGCCGCGTTACGTGATCTTCGGCTACCCGGCCGTGACGGCGACTACCCCAGCCACCATCGTTTGGATCGACAATGTGCGGGTCGAAGTGATTGCGAAAAAATGAATCCCTCCCTCTAGGAGCAACGCTTATCGCGAACCTCGTCTCTGCAGTCTGAAATCTGAAATATTATCGTTCTCCGCCTCCACCGGGGTATTCCCGGCTGCGACACGGAAATCACACGTCTAACCCAAGAGGTGAGCCAATGTTATCGAATTGCAATCGCAGCCGTTTCCAAAAAACCCGCATCTTTTCGACTGTTCTGGCGCTAATTTGCGCCGCAGTCGGCCCATCTGCCTGGACCTCGCAGGCTACTGCAGCGATCCTATTCTCCGACTCCTTCGAAGAGGGAACGGGGACCGGTTACGTGGCATTACCGGACAATAATGGCATCAGTATCAATGGCCTTAATGGCTGGGTGAAGAACGACGGCAACTTTAATAGCGCACTTTACTACGATCCTATCACTTTCGACGTGCGACTCCCGGGGACGAATGGAGACAATGTACAGGGGCCACAACCCGACGGTGGTCAATCGCTCCGCACAACCAGCGGCGCGTCGGTTACGAACACGTTGGGAGTCACCACGGTTGCTGGGACGACTTATGCGTTGAGCGTTCGAATCGGTGACGGCGCCGGCGACGCGACCGTGGGCAACGCTGACTTGATTCTGCTCCTTGGTGGGTCGCCCCTGGCAACGGCAACAGGATCCCCGCCACTCAATCCCGACTCGATCGGTTCGAATTCATTTACCTACGCCTTCGGCACGCTCACAACTTCATTCACCGCACTTGCTAACGGACAGTCCATCGCGATCCAAATGGACAATCTCGGCTCGGACGTCGTTTGGTTTGACGCGGTTCAACTGGACGCCGTGGCGGCCTCCTCCGTCCCCGAGCCGAGCACTTTCGCCCTGGCCGGTCTGGGCTTGGCCGGGCTGGTACTCTTCGGTTGGCGGCGGAGACGCAGCTAGTTACTCCCGTCGATCTGTTATCCTGGTGGGGCATCACCCCGCTCAGCCCCTGGCTGGGCGGGGCTTTTTCGTTGGCGAAACGGTCGTTTTTAAAAAACGGCGTCTAACTGGGCTCCGGCCAACGATTCTTTTGTGGTCATCTGCCCCTACGCATGCCATCGTGCCCGCTTTGGTTAAGTGGTCTTCGTGGATTTTTCATTCCGCAAGCTGCTGCTACGCGCTAACCCATTGGCCTATAGAAACTTATCGTCAGATGACTCCGCCACTCAGTTATTGACTGAAGAGTTTTTTATTTCCCCGCGCGGCGGAATTTTGCGATTGGCCCTTATTCTTAGGGTGTGCTTACGCGCCGGGAGTCTGCGCACTGATCGCACGCCCTTATTAAAGGCAAGTTCTGTGGTCGTCAATCCAGACAACAAAACAGCCCATTTTTTGCAATTGCTGGGCCAGCACGAGCGGGCTTTGCGGGCGTTCGTCCTTTCGCTCGTGCCCCACTGGGACGACGCGGAGGAGATCCTCCAGCGGACACGCGTCCGGCTTTGGGAACAGTTCGATCAATACGATCCGGCGAAGAACTTCGGCGGATGGTCGCGAACCATCGCACAATTCCAGATCCTGGCTCTGCGCGAACGGCTGAGCCGATATCCGGAGATTCGCGACGCTGAATATCTGGAAACGGTTAGTCACCAATTCGAAGCAACCGACGACGCGGCGGAAGAACGCCAGAGAGCCTTGCGCGGCTGCCTCGACAAGCTGGAGCAAAGCCGCCGCAATTTGGTCCTGCGTTACTATTCCGGCAAGGAAACGATGGCGCAGTTGGCTGGCGCTACCGGGCGAACGCTCAGCGCCATTGAGCATGCGATTCGTCGGACGCGGGTGGCCTTGAGCCGCTGCATTGAAAAAACTCTCCACCGGGAAGGGGCGTCATGACGACTTCGCCCGACAATCTCGAACCGCTGCGCGAGGAACTGTACCGACTCGCGGAGAACCGCCTGGCAGGGAATAGCTCAGCCGGCGAAACAGCACGCCTGATCCGGCTAGTGCGTGAAGACGCTAGAGCTGCGCGGCTGTACGTCGAATTTATGCGCGACTCGGCGACGTTGTACGATCTCTCCGCCGGTGTTACAGCGCCCAATCCGTATGACGCTGTAGGATGTCACCCGTCACCCGTCAGTGGGCAGGGAGCAGGGATCAGGGGTCAGGGACCAGTGGCCGGTGGTCAGGGGCCGGTGGTCAGCAAACCGGTCAGCACACCCGCGCCGACGGTTCCGAGCTCCGACCTCCGACCTCCGGCCTCGCCGATTGTCGGTTTCTTTCGCTCTACGGCTGACGCAATCTTTCACCCGATCATGATCTGGGTGTTGGTGGGGATGGTCTCCGTGGGTGTGATCTCGCTGGGGATTTGGTCGCGACGTTCGAAGGAGGCGGAGCAGATTGCTAAGGCGCCGCCGCCTGCGGTGCTGACAGGGTTAGCAGTCCAGCCGGTGAATCTTGGCAAGACGACGGATGCACGGTGGGACGAGGGTTTTGCGCCAGAGGAAAAGGAAGCGATTCAGCACGGTCGACGGCTGCGGCTGGTCGCGGGTCTGGCGGAACTGAAGTTCCCTGCCAATGCGACCGTACTGGTCGAAGGCCCCGCGGATTTCAAGGTTGTGGATGGCGACACGTGTTGGCTCCAGTTTGGCCGGCTCACGGCACACGTGCCGGAAGCCGCCCGCGGGTTTGAGGTTCTTACGCCCACGGCCCGAGCGGTCGACCAGGGGACTGAGTTCGGCGTGAGCGTCGGCAATCCGTCTGCTGGCGATCAGCTGCCGCCGGTGGATGGATCGGTCGTCGCGGAACAGCAACTCACGGAACCTGCTGAACTTAGAAAAGCCTCCAATCAATCGCCTACTTCCGACCTCCGACCTCCGACCTCAACGGAGGTTCACGTTTTCCGCGGCAAAGTCGCGGTTGCAAAAGCGGACAGCCGAAAGCCGAAAGTGGAAAGCAAGTCCCCCAAATCTGAAATCTCAAATCTGAAATCTGAAATTCTGACCGCCGGCTCCGCCGTCGTCGTCACCACCAGCGACGTAAAGCCCCTGCCCGCCGCCGATCCGTTCAAGTTCGCGCTCGACAAGCTCCAAGGCAAACCACGGGCGGTGCTACTCAGTGAGGATTTTAAAACCTATCCCGAGGGCAATGTGCAAGATGTCCTTGGCCCATGGATCATCCAGGGCAAAACGCGCAAGGGACAAGGGGTCGGGATCGGAGACTTCAATAAGACTTTTACTGATTTTGTGGATCAACATGGGCTGGCAGATAAGAGCTTGCTTCCTTTGCCTCCATCGATCGCGCACGTCCTGAGGATTGCGCCGTCGAACCCCAATGGGCCGAAGACATTTCCGCGATTGGCTCACCCGATCGACGCGCCGCAACTGGCCCATACTTGCCAGGTGCTCGTCGAGTTCGCTGTTGCCCCGGCGCAGGAAACACTTGAGTCTTCGCTGGCGTTTGCCGCGGAGCCCGGCCCCGCGCCGGGTATTGAGTTCTGGCGCAACGCAGATCCGGCAGGGCCACGGCTAACGTGGCAACCGCCGCGCTGGTATCGAGTCCGCATATTATTGGACGTTGCGGACGGGAAATTGCGCGCAGCGCGCGTCAACCGCTCCGCCTGGCGTGGCAACGAAGGCTGGATCCGCGACGCGGACTATCAAACGCCGGTCCCCAAGCTCGATTGGACGACGCCGCCGAAGTTTGTGATTTTTGGTTATCCCGTTACCACGCCGAAAACGCCCGCGGGCATATTCAACATCGACAATATCCGCATCGAGGTGATCGCGGAGAAGTGAAATTACTCGTGCCCGGGCTCTGCCTGGGCACGCACGGACCGGAGTCTCCGCCTCCAATGAACCAAGAGCATGAAAACAAATGGATGACCTAAGCGAGGTGGAACCTCGCACGCAGTGTGTTCCCAGGCGGAGCCTGGGAACAAGAAAAGTGATTTCGGAGAAGTGAACTAATTCGTGCCCCCTGGAGTAACGCTTATCGCACAACTCGTCTCGTCAACCTGAGATCTCAAATCTATTGGTTCTCCGCCTTCGCCGGGGTGTTCCCGGCCGCGAGGCGAAGGAGACACTCGTCAAACCCAATAAGGTGAGCTAATGTCTTCTCGAAAAATGATCGCCCTGTTTGTGACCACGATTTCTGTTTTGAGCCTGGCCTCGGCGTCTCGCGCGGCTGTAATCAGCATTGATTTCAACGAGAGTGCCGTCAAAGGAGTCGGCCCGTCCACAACGGCCACTGCGACCGGCAATCCGACCGGCACCTTCGGCGGCATGGGCGCTACAGAACTGTGGAACGCCTTGAACCTGGGGCCCGACAGTTCGAGTCAAAATCCACCCGTTGCTGCGCAACTTCCGCTCCTCCAGTCAGGCGGCACACCGACCGGTGTCGCGTTTACAGTCACAACTGGAAGCACTTATTTCATCGGGGCATTTCAACCCTCGGATCCTCTCCGCAACGAGGAAATGATTATTTTTGGTGGCGGATCTGAAAACTGGTCAATCACCGGACTGATTCCCGGCAACGTGTACGACCTTCGATTCTACGGCAACCTCAACGGGCTCGACGCTAGCTCGCCGGGCTACACCGTGGTGGGGGGAACGGTAACCACCACAGGGACGAACACGGACCGTCAGGCTTTGGCCGTCACGGCGACTGGTGGCGTGATTTCGGGAACAGCTTTCCAGAATGGCCCCAATGGCGAATGGACCGGCTTGCAGATCCGAGGAACGTTTGTCGCCGACACCGTCCCCGAGCCGAGCACGTTCGTCCTGGCCGCGTTGGGCTTGGCCGGGCTGGGGATCGTCGCCTTGCGGCGACGGAGGGTTTCTGATTGCTGATTTGTGATTTTTGATTGACGTGGCCGTCTAGGACGGCGCGCAGTGCAACTGACTAAGATGAGCCGCCATCTTGGCGTTACGCATTGCGTATTCGACGGGGAATTTGGATTTCCGAAAAAACCGTTGGCCTACGGTCTGCGCCAAAGAGCTGATTTCTGATTGCTGAAGGAACGGACGCACGCGATGAAAGACAACAAACCATCAATCAGAAATCCTAAATCCGCATTTACGCTGGTCGAATTACTGGTTGTCATCGCGGTCATTGTCATCCTGCTGATGCTCCTGCTGCCGGCGGTTGGGACGATGCGGGCACGGTCGCGGCAGGCACAGTGCTTGAGCAATCAGAAGCAGGTTTACGACGCCTGGTATCGGGCCAGCCCCACCAATGCGGCCACCTCGGCCGCGTGGCCCGACAAGGTGCAGCAGTTTATGGAAGGGGCGGTCAAAGTGATGATCTGCCCTGACGATCCGGCGCCGGTGACCAGCGCCGGAGGGATCAAGGCCAGCTACGGGCTTAACGCGCACGCCTGGCACATGGACTCCCAAGACAACGGCCGGATTGTACTGCTGGACTACAAGCAGCTTGAGGCCCGGATCGTCGGCCAGGGCTACAACGCCCTGAGTGCGCCGACCGGTTGGGACGGAATGAAAGCGCCGCGGCACTTCTTTACGGAGAACGTGACGTTTTACGACGGCCGCACGACCTCGATAGACCCGCAGAATATCGACCCGCGCGTCTGCGAATACTTTGTGAAATACTGGCGGCCGGAGCGGGACAACCTAATTTTGCCACCCGCGGGTTGCGTGGCCGCCGGTTCGCCGTTGCCGGGCGGCACAACGACGGGCGGCTCGACCGGTGCTTCCACCGGCACGACCACCAGCGGCGGCACGACCACGGCAGGGACCAGCGGGGCCAGCACGACAACCACCGGCTCTCCACCCGCGCCCTGTCCCGCATTGACGGGAATCGCGGCCCAGGTGAACGTCACGGCCACGGTGAGCGGCGTCAACGAAGGAGCGCAAGGCCAGACGACGCCGACGACCTTCACCGTGACGCTCAGCCAGGCGCTTACGCAGACAGTGACGGTCCAGGTGGTCACGGTCGATGAGACGGCCACTGTCGCGCACGCCGACTACACGGCCCTCAATCAGACGGTCACGTTCACAGCCGGCCAGACGAGCCAAACGGTGACAGTCAATGTGCTGGGCAACAACGTCAGCGAGCCAGACAAGACGTTCCGCGTCGAGCCTCGCAACCCGACGTTCGCCGGCACGGCCTGCCAGCAGCTTACCGCGGGCAGCTACGCCCGGCTGACGATTTACAACGACGACACCTACACGCAGCCTGCCGATCCGTGCAAGCCGCCTGGCGCTCCGCAGCAAGTCGCCGACGGACTGGATTGGCTGGTGCGGCATCAGTTCGACGACGGAAGCTGGTCGCTGAGCGCTTCAACACATCCAGACTGCCGTGGTCAGTGTACGAACGATCCGCCGTTTTGGGTAAGCAGCGCACAGGGTCGCACGGCCGCCACCGGCCTCGCGCTGTTGCCGCTGATTGGCAGCGGCAGCTCACCGACCCAGGGGCCTTATCGCGCGCAAGTCTGCAAAGGAATCAACTTGCTCATGGCCATGCAATGGCCCAACGGGAGCTTGGAATCATCCAGCGGAGGTCGCGCCAGCTACGCACACTTGATTTGTCACTTGGCGCTGGCCATGGCCTATGAAAAATCCAAGGATGCCATCGACAACCATTGCGCTGACTCCAGTTCCAGTTCCGGCTGCACGGTGGACATCGTTGCCCTGAAGAACAGCGTCGAACTGGCCACCAGTTTCACCTGCAGCAACGAATATACGAACCCCGGAGACGGGTTGGCCCGGTACGGCTGGCGATATTCATTTTTCGGCGACCTCTCGCACCACGTCTGGGGGACCGCCGCGTTGGCGATCGCCAGCCGCTCGGGGACCAACGTGCCCGCCACCGCGCTGGCGCACGCCAAATCGTTTTTGGATTCCTCGTCGATCTCGGTCCCGCCGCTGATCACGGACTCGGGCCGGACGATCGCCGGCCAGTATCGATATCAAACAGGGGCCGAGGGGAGCCCCAATCAGTGGACCGAGATGGGCCTGCTGTGCCAGCTTTACCTGGGGGTCCCGAAGAGTCACGCGGCGGTTCAGCAGTACGTCAACAGCCAGATGGCGCCGGACGTGGTGGACAACAACTATTACTCGTACTGGCCGCTCTACGGCAACATGCACGGGACGCAACTGCGGTACTTTGTCGGCGGGGCGCAGTGGCAAACCTGGAACCAGGCGATCCAGGCACAGGTCCTGGCCACGCAGAGTCAGGCCGGACACTCAAAGGGGAGTTTCGAGATCCCCAGCGGCCGCGGCGAGCAAGCCTCAGGAGGCCGGCTGGCTGTCACCGTGCTCTCGCTCTTATGCCTGGAGCCGAATTACACGGGACTGAGGTAGGGGAGAAGAATTGTGGAATGTGGAATGAAGAATGTGGAATGGAAGACGGCAGCGCTCGGGGCGGCGCTGATGCTTCTGCCCTTGCTGGCCGGTTGCGGCCGCGGGGCAAGTGCGTCGAGCGGCGGCGGGCCGGACATTGCGAGCGCGGCTGGCCAGCCGAGCGCCGCGGCGCTGGATGCCCAGTTGGTAGCCTATCAGCAGCAGACGCAGCGGCTGGGCGGCGACCTGGAATTGAAGCTCTGCCTGGCCAAATCGTCGATCACCGACGAGACGCTAGCCGCGCTCCCGCTGCCGGAAAATCTCCGCTCACTAGACCTGTCCGCGACAAAAATCACCGACGCGGGACTGGCGCACGTCAAGAAAGTCCGGCGACTCAAGGAATTGTTCCTGGTTGATGTGCCGATCACCGACGCCGGGTTGGTTCACTTGCGCGAACTGCCGGAACTGGAGTCCGTGGACCTCCGCCACACCAAGGTCTCGCTGCCCGCCCAGTGGGCTTTGATGAAGGAACTCCGCCAGAAAGCCTATGAGCGGCAGAAGGGGAAATAAAGAACGTGGAAAGGAGAAGAGTGGTTGTCAGCTCTCAGCTGTCAGCCATACACGCGAGGATGTTCGCTGAGAGCCGACGGCTGATAGCTGACAGCTTTCCCCGCTACTCGTGCAGCGAATACAGAATGACATTGATCGCCAGGCGGGCGGCGTCGTTGGGGGTGTAGCCGCGGCATTGCGGCGCGGCGTGGCGCTCCAAGGCGCAACTGATGTCGTACGGCGAGAAGATGATCGCATAGTGATTCCCCACCTTGGCCCCTTCCAGAACTGGCTCGACGTTTTCGCGAAGCTTCATCTCCAGCGGCTCTCCCTGGCGGTGGCGGATCGCCTCGCGGCGGGTGACTTTGGTCACGTCTTCGCCGCCGAAGGCCCGCGAGAAAATCGGATCGTCGGGGGGAATCTGCTTGATCGGCTGATTCGGCACGACGCGCTGCATCTCGCGGCGGAAGGCCTCGGCGAATTCCGTGCTGGCGCAAAGCGAGTCGGCGAAGATCAATCCTCCTCGCTTGACGAACGCCTGCAATTGCTCGACCTCCTTGTCGCTCAATTGAAAATCGTGGCGGCCGTGCATGAACACCAGGTGATAGTTGAACAGACTCTTGTCGGTGATGTCCAATAGCGGCGGCTTGGCGTCGACGCGCATCTGCAGCGATTGGGCAATGGCCTCCATCAGGTTGGCCAGCGCCCGGGGAGCGTCGTCGCAGCCGCCGGAATGCCGCAGCTTGGCCACGGCCAGATGCCCGCGCGGGCTGCGGATTTTAGTGTCGGTGAGCTTGATCTCACGGGGGATTTCATCCTTTTTCTTCAGTTGCCGATTGGTGGCATAGGCCAGCACGTTGATCCCCACCGCGCGGCAGGCGGCCAGCTCACCCGCGGCGGCGGGCGGCAGCTTGTTCGCCGCCGGGCGGCCGTGATCCAGTTCCCAATAGCAGGACAGGTTTGCGGTGCTGAGCACGACGCTGGTCCGGCAGCCGACGTCGATCCCCCACAGCCAGCGCGTCTTAGGGTCGAAATATTTCACATCGACGCGCTCCTCGAGCGACCAGATCGGATGATCCAGCGGCAGCGGCTTGGGGGCCAATTGCGGCTCGGGGAAAATCTCGCGCATTAACTCCTTGAACGATTCGGCGAACGCCTCGCCGCCGCAGGAGGCGTCGGCGAAGATGAAGCCCCCCTCCTCGACGTAGGCGCGGAGCAGTTGCTTCTGAGCGTCGTTGGCAAACCGGATCGGATCGCGTCCGGAGATATACAAGACAGGTGTCTGGTAGTAATCACTCAGGCCGGCCGTCGAGCCGTCGATGATCTGCCAGGTCATCGGCATTTTCCATTTCTTCTCGGCGTAGGCGGTGATGTGCGCCAGGTCGTGCCGCAGCAGGTTCCAGTCGTCGCCAGAGCGTTGCAGCTTGGAGATCAGCACCGGCCGCCGCCCTTTGGAAAGAAACAACAGCGCCATGGCGGTCGAAACATGCTCCATCGTCTCGCCGGGGCCTTCGCCGATCCAGCTTCCAGCGGGGGTCTGCGTCTCGCTTAGATACGCGGCCCCTTCGCGATACCAATCGTGCTGCGGATGTCCCAATCGAGCCGGGCCGATGAGAAACCGCCGCGCGGTGAGGCGGCCGGCCCGTTCTACGCCGTAAAGATAATAGTAATGCCAGATGTTGCGGTTTCCCTGGCCGAGGCGATTGAGAACCAATTCTGGGTTTCGCTTGACGGAAAAATGCTCTCCCAGCCATTCGAGCGCGCTTTCCAGCGTTTCGTTCCGCTGGTGCGGCGCGCAATGGCAGCCGCCGTTGTCCCACCGTGCGTCGGCAGGATTGACGCTGCCGGAGGCGATCACGATCGAACTGATGCCGGCGCTGGTCATACTGCCGGTGCTCTCCGTCCCGGTGACGTAACCCCACGAGCCGCGGCCATTCTTGGTCCGCTCCCAGTAGAGCAACGCTTGCTTCCAGGTCTCTACGTTCACCTGTGCGCCGGCTTGCTCTGCTTCATAGAGGGCCAGGATGGCGAACTGCGTATTTGAATTGTCGACCCGCCCGCCTGCCTCGTTGGGATAACCCCAGCCGCCGCGGCCGGGACCTTCCTGCTGCTGGGTCCGTTCGAGCGATTGGACGTTGCGCTGCAGAATGAAGCGGTCCGCCGGGTCCCCGGCGCGGGCCAGCGCCATCGTTTGCAGCGCGACATTATATGTTCGCTCGGGCGCGACGAGGCGGATGTTCTTGAGGGCATTCTGGATCGAGGGATCTTTTGTCGGCACGCCCGCTTCAATCAGCGCCAGCGTGCAAAGAGAAGTCACGCCGCCGGGAAAGCCGATCTGCTCCGTCCAGCTTCCATCCGGCTTCTGCTGCTGGCGAATATAGTTGATCGCCCGGTCAATGGCGCGGCTGACCTTCTGGGGATCGACGTCGGCGTCTTCTGCCCGCGCCGTTCGCACACTCGCCGCGCACCAGACAGCCGCCACTAGAGCCAGGCTCAAAGCGCAGCGCATCGTAAAGACCCTCCGCGAAAAGGCGACTTCCTGTCGATGCTTTCATTCTACCTCAAGGGGAAACTCAATCCACCCACCGCGTTGCCGCATTACGGCCGCTCCGATAGAATCAACCAGTGCTGGGACTGCCGCCGTCTGTCGTGCGAAAGGACTCTGGATTGGCTACGAAACCTCGCAGTTTGGGAGACATTCTTCAGGAGTTCAGTCAGCATCGACACGTGATGCGAGAGGAGCTGCAAAAGGTCATCGTCGGCCAGGACGAAGTGATCGAGCAGCTTTTTGCCGCCATCTTCACGCGGGGGCATTGCCTGCTGGAAGGGGTGCCCGGCCTGGCCAAGACGTTGATGGTCAGCACGCTGGCGCGGATTCTGGACATCCGCTTTAAAAGAATCCAGTTCACCCCCGACCTGATGCCCTCGGACATCACCGGCACGAACGTGCTGGAGGAAGACGATGCGCGGCGGCGGAACTTCCGGTTTGTCGAAGGGCCGATCTTTACGAACATCCTGCTGGCTGACGAAATCAACCGCACGCCGCCGAAGACCCAGGCCGCGCTGTTGCAGGCAATGCAGGAGCGAGAGGTGACCGTTGGCCAGACGACCTACCCGCTGCCGGACCCCTTCTTCACGATCGCCACGCAGAACCCGATCGAGCAGGAAGGGACCTACCCCTTGCCGGAAGCGCAGCTCGACCGGTTCATGTTCAACATCAAGGTCGGCTATCCGAGTTCAGACGAGGAGGAGCGGATCCTCGCGCAGACCACGCGGCACGACAAGCCGGAGATCCGCAAGGTGCTCTCGGCCAAAGCGATCGTCAACTTGCAGAAACTGGTGTTCTCGGTCGCGGTGAGCGAGTACATCGTCAAGTACGCGGCCCGGCTGGTCCGTGCCACCCGCCCGCGCGACCCCACCGCCCCGCAATACGTCCGCGAACTAGTCGACTGGGGAGCTGGCCCGCGGGCAGGACAGTTTTTAATCCAAGGGGGCAAAGCCCTGGCCGCGATGAACGGCCGGTTCAGCGTGGCGATCGACGACGTCCGCAAAATCGCCGTCCCGGTGCTGCGCCACCGCATCAGCACGAATTTTCAGGCCCAGGCGGAGGGGATGACGAACGAAGACGTCATCGAACGGCTGCTCAAGGATGTGCCGACGCCAGAGATCCCGAAGTTCGAGAAGTGACGGAGGAAATGACCGAAGGGCCAAATCCCAATGACCAATGATTGAAATTGCAACCCTTGATTCTTCATGGGTCATTGGGAGTTGGTCATTAAGTTTCCATGTCGTCCACCGAAAAATATCTCAAGCCCGAGGTGATTCGCCAGATTGCTCGGCTGGATCTGCGCGCGCAGTTTATCGTCAAGGGGTTCATGCAGGGGATGCACGCCAGTCCGTTTCATGGATTTTCGGTCGAGTTCAGCGAGCACCGCAAGTACACCAGCGGCGACGATCCCAAGGACATCGACTGGCTCGTCTTCGCCAAGACCGACAAGTACTACGTCAAGAAGTTTGAGGCCGAGACCAACATCCACGGCTACCTGGTGATGGACCTCAGCCGGTCGATGGCTTACACGCACCGCCAGCAGCTCACCAAGTTCGAGTATTGCATCTGCCTGGCCGCGGCGATGTGCTATCTGATGATCCACCAACAGGACCCGGTCGGCCTGATCACGTTCGACGAGCGGGTGCGGGACAGCCTGCCGCCGAAGTCGAAGCGGAAGCAGCTTGGCAATGTCCTCTCGCTGTTGGCCCGACTCAAACCATCCGGCAAGACCGATATCGCGCAGAGCCTCGTACAGATCGCCGCCATGCTCCGACAGCGGAGCCTGGTGATGATCTTTTCGGACCTGTTCGCCGAGTCCGAGGGAGTGTTCCGCGCGCTGCGCCGATTGCGCCACGGCGGGCACGATGTGATCCTGTTCCACGTGCTGGACGAGGCCGAGGTGCGGTTTCCGTTTGACGGGATGATCGAATTCGAGGAGCCCGAAACCAACGACAAGCTGCAAGTCGACGCCACCGACTTCCGTCGCGACTACCTGGCCGAGATCGAAGCGTTCCGCGAGCAATACCGGCAAGAATGCTTCCAAACCGGCATCGACTACGTGCCGCTCGATACGAGCATGCAGTTCGACCGAGCGCTGACGGAATACCTGGTTAGCCGGCAGGCGCGGTGCTAAGGGGACTGTCCCCCTGGCGAATGAAATACGCCTCTCACCGACCTCGGCCAATCTCACCGACCAGGGCGAATAGCATTATCACCAGCGCCAGGCTGAAGATCGCACCCATCACAATGCCGAAGATTGCCCGGCCCATGCCGTGGCGGTCGGGGTGTTTCTTGATGTCCAGGATCGCCACGATGCCGGTCACCAGCGCGAACGGGGCGAAGATGCACAGCGGCGAGAGCAAACCCAGGTAGCCGGCCGCGATCGCCCACAGGCTCCGCCCCACCGGCAACAGCAGCCGCATGCCGGCGTCCTGGCCAAGATCCTGACTGGGGCCATAGCCCGAGCCGTGCATCGGGCGTGGGCTGGCAGAGGGAGACTCGTCGATCAGCATGGCCTCCATGACCAGTTCGGCCCCGCAACGCCCACACCGCGCCGCTCGCGGCTCGGCCACCAGGTTGCCGCACGCTGAACAAGTCCCCGCCATGCTCGCCCTCTTGAAGAAAAGAATCGAAGTTGGCGGTTATTCTAGCTGGGGTAAATAAATCTTGCATCGGCTCCCCGCAGTTTCTTTGGCATCTTGGCGATGCCGGGGGCGGCAGCAGGGCGGACCTCGGCTAAAATAGAATCGGCTGGGCCTAAGTGGACCTGCAATCGACCTAGTGTGACTGGGGCCGGACACCCGCCGGGGCGGATTGGCAACGAAGCCGCAGATGTATCAATCTGGGGCATCGCTGCCGCTCTGCCCCCGCCACCCGCCGCCCCTGCGGAAACTTTTTTGATGCCTTCTTTTGTCACCATCTGGATGTTGGCCGGAACGGCACTGGTGGCGGTGCCGGTCGTGCTGCATCTGTTGATGTGGCAGCAACCCAAGCATCTGGAATTTCCCGCGCTGCGATTCATTCGCCAGCGGCGGGACGTGAACCGCCGCCGGCTGCGGCTACGGCACTGGTTGCTGTTGCTGTTGCGGATGGCGGCGATCGGTCTGTTGGCGGTGGCGCTCGCCCGGCCGAAGTTTTTCTCCAGCGGATTTATGGCCAGCGGAGACGCTCCGGTTGCCGCGGCGCTGGTCTTCGACAACGGTCCGCGGATGGAGTACAAGCATCAGAACGAAACGCGGATCTCCGTCGCGCGGGCACTCGGCAAGTCGTTGCTCGCGCAGTTTCCCACCGGCAGCCAACTGGTGGTCTTCGATCGCCAGAGCGATCCGGCCGTCTTCGATCTGGACCCCAAAATGTCCGCCGTGCGAATCGATCAGCTCACCACCACAGCCGCGCCGCGGCCGTTGATCGCCAAGGTGGACCAGGCGCTGGCGCTGCTCGAGAAAAGTGACAAGCCCCGCAAAGAGGTTTACCTGTTCACCGACTTGGCGCGGACCGATTGGGGGGGCGAGCAGACCGCCGCCTGGCAGAAGCGGCTCCGCGAAAACCCTGGCGTGTCGTTTTACCTGCTCGACGTGGGTGTGGAAAAGCCGCAGAATTTCGGCCTCGGCGAGATTTCCCTTTCCAGCCAAGTCGTTTCTCCGAGTGGGTTGCTGCAAATCCGCAGCGAGCTGATCTGCGAAGGGCCGGCCGGGTCGCGCTCGGTCCGGTTGTTCTTCATCGGCCCCGACGGCCACGCGCAAAAGAAGGGAGAAGCGACGTTCGATTGCCAGGCAGACAGCTCCACGCTGGTGGAGTTCGCGGCCGGCGCGCTGCCGCCGGGGACGCATCAGGGTTATCTGGAAATCGTCGGCGCGGATGCGCTGCCGATCGACGATCGCCGCTATTTCACCGTGCGGATCGCACCCGCGTGGCGGCTGCTGATAGTCGCTCCGCCGCCGGCCGCGACACGGACGCGGATCCTCACGCAGATTCTGGCTCCGGAAGAATTGCAGCTTCAAGGCGCCGCCGAGTTCGAGTGCGACGTGATCGAGTTCGACGCGCTCTCCTCGGCGCCGCTGCCCCGCTACGACGCCGTCTGGCTCGTCGATCCGGGCGCGCTCCCCGATCCGCTGTGGCGGAAGCTGGCCGACTACGCCGCCGAAGGGCGTGGCGTGGCGATCGCGCTCGGCGGCCGCGCCGGGCCGACCGGCGAAGGGCTCAACGTCGCCGCCGCGCAAGGCCTGCTCCCCGGCCGGCTCAAGTTCCAGGTCAACACCGGGGAGAGCGAAGTCTACCTCGCCCCCGACCGGCTCGAACATCCGGTCTTCGCCATCCACAAGCAATCGCAGGGGACGATCCCCTGGAATCTCGACCCGGTGTTTCGCTACTGGGACATCAATCCGGTCGATGAAAGCGCGCAGGTCTTGCTGCAGTACGGCAACGGCCGGCCGGCACTGATCGAGCAGCGGCTCGGCAGCGGCCGTGTGCTGATGCTTACCACGTCGCTGGTCCCCTCCGCCCAGCGGCCCTGGAATCAACTTTTCGACGCGGACGAAAAGTCGTGGCCCGGACTGGCGCTGCTCCGCGGGATGGCTCGCTATCTGGTCGGCCGCGTGGAAGAAAAGACGAATTATTTGGTGGAAGACGTGGCCGAGCTGCGGCTGGGCAAAGACGAGCAGTTCGACACCTTCCAACTCACCACACCATTGGGCGACACGGTGAAAGTGAGTCAGCAGGAGGGGATCGTCCGTTTCGACGACACGAAGGCGATCGGCCAATATCAGCTCAAGGCGGGGAGCGAGAGCCCCGTCCGCCGCGGTTTCAGCGTGAACTTGAACCCAGCCGAGACGCGGCTCGGGCGGATCGACGCCGCCACGCTCCGCAAATCTCTGGACAAAGACCAACTACAAATTGCCCGCGACGCCGCCGAACTCACCCGCCAACGCCGTCTGGGGGACGGTCGGCAAGAGTGGGAGTTGTATCCCTGGCTGCTGCTGGTGATCGGACTGGTGGTCGTGGGGGAGACGTTGTTGTCGAATTTTTTTTATCGAAAGACGACGTGATGTTTGGCCATGCGAGACTGGTACCTCAACCCCATCCTTGAACAGCTTTTCGGCCGCGGCAGTTATGCCGTGGTGGCGCTGCTGGGCTGTTTGCTGTTGGCGGCGTGGGTGGTGGGGGTGCTGTTTATCCGGGTGACCGGCCGGCGGCGGCTCGTGCTGGCGGGGTTGCGGCTGCTGGTGATTGCGCTTTTAATCGTCTCGATGCTCCGCCCCACGCGCGTCATCACCGATGTCAAACCGCAGCCCGTGACGTTCGTCGTGCTCGTCGATCGGTCGCGGAGCATGACAGTCAAGGACGCGTTCGGCGGCCGGACACGGTGGGAGGCGCTGACCAAGTCACTCGACGACGCCTCACCCGCGCTCGCCCGGCTGGTCAAGAATCGGAACTGCGAAGTCCGGGCGTACCAGTTCGACGCCGACGCCCAGACGGTCGAATTCAAAGAGGGGCGGATCGCACTCGACAAAGTCCCCCGCGGTGACCAATCCGCCTACGGCGTCTCCCTGCACGACGTACTTCGTCGCGAGACGGGGAAGCGGCTGATCGGCCTGCTGTTGATGGGTGATGGGGCGCTCAACACCACCGGGACGAGCGCCGCGCTGCCGCAAGCGGCCGCCCGGACGCTGGCCCAGTGGCAAGCCCCTTTGTTCGTCGTGCCGTTCGGCCAGCGGCTCGGCAGCGGGCTCACCGCCGACGTGGAAGTCGAGGCGATGCCGGACGATATTAAGGTATTCGTCAAGAATGAAATCACCGTCAACGGTACGGTCCGCATCTGGGGCTATGCGAACCGGGAGATCCCGGTGCAGCTTTACTTCGAGCAAGAGCCGGGCAAGCCGAAGCTCGTCGATGGGACGGCGTTGCGGGCGACGCGCGATGGCGAGCAACTCCACTACGAGCTGCACTACGCCCCCCAGCAACCGGGCGAATATCGGATCACCGTCCGCGTTCCGCCGCAGCCGGGCGAAAAAACGATCGACAACAATGAGCTATCAACTTACGTCACGGTCCTCCAGGGCGGGCTTCGCGTGTTGTATCTGGAAGGAGAGGCGCGGCCCGAACAGCGGTTTTTGCGCGCGGCGCTCAGTTCCTCGTCTGACATCGACGTGACGCTCAAATGGGTCCGCAGCACCGACCGCCGGCAGTGGCCGCTGCAAACTCTGGACGGCGTCCCCGTGACCGACCTCTTTAAGCCGGGTAAATTCGACGTCTATATCCTGGGCGATCTCGACTCGGACTGCTTCTCGAAAGAAGACTGGGGGCGACTCAAGGAGACGGTTACGCGCGGCGCGGGTTTGATCATGCTCGGCGGCTGGCACAGCTTCTGGCCTGGCGGCTATCACGACACGCCGCTGGTGGACATCCTGCCGGTCGCCTACGACGCGCAGGTCGAATCGAGCATGCGGCAGAAGTTCGAATCGTTCGTCCCCCCCGATGCGCACCTGGAAGGGCAGCAGATAATGCGCCCCAGCGAACCGCTGGGCGCGCGGCATTACATCATGCAGCTTGAGCCGGGCCGGGCGAACCTGCCGGCCTGGACCCTGTTGCCGCCGCTGGACGGGGCGAACCGGTTTCGCGGCGCGCGGCAGGGGGCCGTCGTGCTGGCGGAAAACGAGGCGCACGATCCGCTGCTGATCGCTTCGCAGGTCGGGGGCCGAGTGCTGGCCTTCGCTGGGGATTCCACCTGGCGGTGGGTGATGCATGGGCAGGGGGACGCGCACCGCCGCTTCTGGCGGCAAGTGGTTCTCTGGCTGGCCCGCAAAGATGAAGTGACGAAGGGGAACGTCTGGATCGATCTGGAAAGCCGGCGGTACATGCCCGGCGTGCCGGTCCGCTTCACCGCCGGCGCCCGCACGGCGGAAGGGACGGCGATCGGCGACGCGACGTTCACGGCCAGCTTACTCTACGCCGACGGCACGCGGCTGCCGCTCATGCCTCGCCGCCGCGGCGACGAAGTGGAAGCGGAGATCACCGACAAGCTTCCGCCAGGCCAATACATGATCGAAGTCACCGCCGCTCGCACTGCCGGCGCCATCGGCATCGCGCGGGCGAGATTCCTGGTTTACGAAAAAGACCTGGAGATGACCAATTCCACGGCCGACCCGGCGCTGCTGGCCAGCTTGGCCGCCGCCACCAGTCCCTACGGCGGAAAAACCGTCATGCCTGAGGGATTGAGCGCGCTGTGCGATGAACTGGCTTCGAAACCGGTGACGTTCGATGTCACCGTCCGCGTCCCGATCACTTATTGGGACCAGTGGTGGTACTTCCTGTTGCTGGTAGGGCTGATGTCGGTGGAATGGTTTTTGAGAAAGAAGTGGCGGTTGGTGTAGGGAACTGTTCTCCTGGCGTTACGTCGTTACAGCGCCATACACCTTATATTAGCCCCGGCATTTATGCCGGGGTTACGTTGCTCCCTCAATTTGTCGTCAGCCCGTTTACGGACCAATTCCCGTGGCTTAAGCCATCACGGCGTTAGTTCTGTGCAGCGTTCCAGCCGTTCATCGATCTTGCGGCAGCGGTGGATCTCGCGCTGGTTGGTGATGTAATTGATCACCTAACTCGTGTCCTTTGTTCCGAAACCAACAACTCCGTAGCCCGTTTGCCATTGCAAGACCTTCTGCATTTGTTCGGCTTGCTGCTTCCCCTAGTCAGGCTAAAGCTACGGAAAGGAAGACCCGTAAAAGGGTCTGACGATGGATATTAGTCCGATGATACTAATATAAGAATCTAAGCGCTCGCGTCGCCACGCCAACTTCCGGCGGGCCGCCCACCACGGCGGGACTAAGGTTCGGGGGCTAAGAGGGGTTTGCGTGGCCCTACGCCAACAAAAAATTCCACGCATCCCGCGAGTATTTTTCCGCCACCAATTGCGCCGTCAATTCGCGCGGCCAATCCGTCAGCGGCGTGGTGGGGCCGAAGGCGGTGCGGATTGCTTGCACGAGCGGCTTGCGCGTGACGGGCAGACGGCTCATGAAATCTTCGTGGCTCCGGCCGCGGCGATACGCCGGTTGCCGCGGCGGCTGGCGGAGGTAGCGTGAGATCAGGTTTAGCGGCATGTGATAAAGCAGCGTGCCGTGGTAGAGCAAGTGAGTCTTGAGACAGCGGAGGCTGTTGCCGGAGACCTTGCGGTCGCCAAACGCCAAGTCACTGATCTTCTGGTGGCAGAGCGCCGGCGCGAGGTGTTCTAGTGCCGCGCAAAGCGACTCCAGCACGAACCGATGGGCCCGGTCGATCGCTTTCAGTTCCGGTCGCCGCGCGTAGCTGAGCACGGTCGCATACATCAGGCAGCCAGCCGCCCCGACGATGGCCGTGCCGCCGCTGGTGCGCCGCACCACTGGAATCTTGTCGCGGCGGCAAGCCTCCAGGTCGACCTCGTCGCCGGCACGGCTGGACCGTCCCAGCACCACCAGCGGCCCGGGCGGCTCCCAGATCCGCAGAATTTCCGTCTCCGGCGAGTCTTGTTCGCAACTCAGCAGCAGCGCCTCGTCCAGCGCAATATTCTCAGCCGCCGTGGGCAAGGAGAGTTCCAACAGTTGCATGAAGGACTATTGTGGCAAGAGCAGGAAGAATTTGCTACGAGCATCGCACGTGTGCCACTGCTGGGCTGCCACGGCGGATTGGTGACTTGTCCAACAGTGCTACAGTTGGATTACCGTTTCCTCGGCCGCGTCAAATTGACGCCTTTTTGCTCGCGGCTTGAATGCTGTGCGCGGGGCTCATAGACTAAGGGCAACGAAATATATGGTCGCTTACCGTTCTGCCTGGGGGTGGGCGCCGTCGCGCAGCGATGGTTGGCCCCCGGCTCGCTAGATTGATGGCTGACAGCCGACGCCTGAAAACTGACAGCTTCCCCACCTCTATGCCCGACACTCCGCCGCCGCCCGAACGGATGTTTCCGCAGGACAACCTGCCGGAGGTGCGGCCGCCGTCGGCCCGGTTTATTTTGCAACTGTTCGGGATTCCGGCGTTTGTCGTGCTGGCGATCGTGTTGGTCTGGCTGCTGTTCAGTTGGCTGGCGCACATGGGGCGCAACCCTGCCGAAATCGTTCGGGAGATGAAGAAGAACAACGCGGGGAGTTGGCAGGAGGCGAGCAACCTGGCCAACGAGCTGCGCCGCAACGAGGCGGCCCGCAGCGATCCGAAATTCGCCAAGGAGGTGGCCGACTATCTGAAGGAGCTGCTCGCTCAACCGTTGCCGCAACCGCTGCCGAAGGAAGAGGACCCGGAGAAAGAAAAGCGACGCCGCGATCCACGCGGCGAAGAAGCGAAGCGCCGCGGGTTCCTCTGCCGGGCCTTGGGTGAGTTCACTTTGCCTGACGAGGTCCTGTCGGTCTTGTTGCAAGCGGCGCAGACCGGCGTGGGGAGCCGCGACGAAGCGGACATCACATTGCGGGCCGCGGCCATTCAGGGGATCGCGCTGTTGGCGGAAAACGTTCGCAAGACTAAGCCACTCACTGACCCGCGCGTGGTTCCCGCATTGGTTCGCGCCAGTGGAGACCAGGAGCGGATCATTGCCAGCGCGGGGGCCTACGCGCTGGGCGTGCTCGGCGGCGATCAAGCGATCAAACGCCTCAAGGTTATTCTGCGGGAAGGGCAGCCGGCCGAAGTCCACTACAACGCCGCCACGGCGCTGGCCCGCCTGGGCAAGACCGATTCGCAGGCCATCATTCTGCTCAAGGAGATGATCAACCCGGATTCGACGCGCGGGCTGGACAGCGAAGAGGAAGGGGATAAAGCGGGCAAGCGCTCGGAATTGCAAATCAACGGCGTGCGGGCACTCGAACAACTGGCCGAGCAAGACCCTAAAGCCGATCTCTCCTCCGTGATCCCGGTCCTTAAAAAGCTGCAAGATTCCAAAGCCCCCGCCGGGATCAAAGTCGAAGCCGCCGGCCTGCTCCGGAAACTGGAAGAGCGGGGCGGAGCCAAGTAACGCATCAGCCGCAATTTGTGGCCAAAAACCAAGGTTGAATTTTGGCCGCGGGTGGGTATGGTGCAAGGATAGCTTCGATACCGGGGTATTGATCCTTGAACCTTCTTCTCTCATTGGGAGAGGGCCGGGTCGCCACGGCGACTCACCTGCGGAGAGGTAAGGGGAATTCGGATAGGCTTTTTGGGTGAAGTTCCCTGGCACTGGACGAGAGCGCCTATTCTACGCCCACAGTCATAAAGCCACGATCGTCGATCGCGGTCGGTGCGACGCATCAAGAATCGAACATCTGAGGCAACGCGCGAACAAGGCGCGAACAAAGGCGCGAACAAATGATTGATACTGACGCGCGAACAACGGCGTGAACAAAATGTGCGTCTCGTCTGCCGGTCGGGACCTTGAACCTACGAGGAACGAAAGGTCCTACCCGGCAGGTGGGACCTACTGACCGCGCGAACAAATTCGGCCTCCGGAACAAGCACTGCTGGGCAAGCTAGCAGTGGCATTCAGCGTATTGATCGCGCGAACAGAGGCGCGAACAACCCCTCCAGCAAACCTCCAACCTGCCACAAACAAACTCCCCTTTTCCAACCGGCGGAATTTCGGTATCAGCCACATTGGACTCAAAACGCTTGGTCCGGAAAGACAGGGGGGTTTGCGGGAGATTCAGCGTTTGTGTCATAAGTTCCAGTTACACAAGATGTTAAGGCTCAATAATGGGCCCCTTATCGGCTCGGCGAAAAGATAACTTCAAAGATTTTTACCCGTCGTAAGTGCTTGTCAGAATTGCCGTTGCGCTGGCCGATCGGTCGCGCGCGAAAATTTTCCGTTTGGCGCTGTGCAGTTTGTCCGCCAGATTCAAGAAGTGAGGTCCGCGCGCACCTTGCGCCGTGGGGTCGATCAAATTTCGCCCTCATGTCGCTCTTTGTTCGCGCGGGCTGGTTAGGAAGACCCACAGCCCGATTGATCGGCCCCGCCCGCGACGGCCGTCAGGTGAGAAGAAGCAATGAACCGTTTGACTTTCGCGAGTTTGTTGTCGATGGCCGGTTTCCTGGCGGCGCTGAGTGCGCCCGCCCAGGCCGAGGACTGCTGCGATTATCGGCTCGTCTGGGAAAG
>JADMIO010987952.1_pt1 | contig 27211 bp, 25 predicted proteins | sample 8958161 | NCBI WGS metagenome assembly JADMIO01 (sample SAMN16585339, study PRJNA669376) | soil metagenome | isolation source: Crop rotation soil | place: USA: Cullars Rotation, Alabama | collected 2011
CGCGACAACTTGTCCACGTGGAATTCTAAGCTTAGGATCCCAATGTGCTGGAAAGCAGCCGCAGGTGCCGGTCATGGGCGATACGCTCAAACCGCGCCAGACCTACGATCTCGTTCGCGGCGTCTATTCCGAACACGGGGACCCGGTGGAACCGCAAGGACTCTCGCGCATCTTCCCGTGGGACGAGTCGTTGCCGCGGAACCGGATCGGGCTCGCACGCTGGTTGTTCGATCCGAAGCATCCGCTGACCGCGCGCGTGTTCGTCAACCGCATGTGGCAGCGCGATTTCGGCCGGGGGCTCGTGGAAACCTCCGAGGACTTCGGCGCGCAGGGATCGATTCCGTCGCACCCGGAACTGCTCGACTGGCTGGCGGTGACCTTCGTCGAATCCGGATGGGACGTGAAGGCATTACACAAGCGCCTGGTGATGTCGGCAACGTTCCGACAGGACTCGTTCGTCAGCGACGACCTGTTGAAGCGAGATCCGCGCAATATCCTGCTGGCGCGGTTCAGCAGAGTGAGGATGCCGGCGGAGATGGTGCGTGACCAGGCCCTGGCGGCGAGCGGTCTGCTGGTCAGGCAGATTGGTGGACAGAGCGCCTACCCATATCAGGCAGAGAGCATCTGGGACGGATTGGCCCAGTACACCTATCCGCTCGCGGATTCGGTGCCGGCCGACAGCCATCACCGCCGCACGTTGTACACGTTCATCAAGCGCAACGCGCCCCACCCGGCGCTCTCCACGTTCGACCTGCCCGATCGCGGCACCAGCGTCGTCCGGCGGCAGACCTCGAATACGCCGCTGCAGGCACTGGTGCTGCTCGACGACCCGCAGTATGTGGAGGCGTATCGCGTCCTCGCCGCGAAGGTTCTTTCGGCGCCGGGCGACGCCGACGCGCAGGTGACGACGATCTTCCGGCTCGCGACCCGCCGTCGGCCCGCGGCCAACGAGCTGGCGAGACTCCGAACCTATTACGACGGTCAGCTGCAGCGCTATGCGAAGGATCCGGCCGCGGCGGCCGATCTCCTGCGTAGTGGAGTGACGCCTGTTCCTGCCGGCGTCGATCAGGGACGACTCGCGGCGCTCACCAACGTCACGGCCGTCATCATGAACACGCCCGACGCCTACACGCTTCGCTAGGGAGATGAAATGAACGAAGACATCAAGGGCGCGATCGATCGCGAACGACGCGGATTTCTCCTGAAGCTCGGCGCCGGTCTCGGGTGGCTCTCGGCGGCCGAACTGCTCGGCGTGCCGGCATGGGCGCAGCAGCCGGCGGCACGCGCCGCCGCGCCGTTCAGCCATGGCGTCCTCACCGCTGCACACTTCCCGCCGAAAGCGAAACGCGTCATCTACATGCACATGCTCGGCGCGGTGTCGCAGTCCGACACGTTCGACTACAAGCCGACACTCGAGCGGATGCACGGGCAGGAATTGCCCGCCTCGGTCCGCGGCACGGCACGCCTGTCGACGATGGTCGCCGGGCAGACCTCGTATCCGGTCGTCGGACCGATTGCCAAGTTCAAGCCGGGCGGCAAGAGCGGCATCATGGTCAGCGACCTGCTGCCGTATACCCGCGACATCGTCGACGACCTGTGCGTGATCCGGACGATGCACACCGAGCACGTCAACCACGACCCGGCGTCGAAGTTTCTCCATACCGGCTTTCAAATTGCCGGTCGGCCGTCTGGTGGCGCCTGGGTGAACTACGCGCTGGGGTCGAACAACCAGGATCTGCCGACGTTCATTGTCATGAGCTCAGGCCAGTCGAACGGCGTGCCGATCGACGCGGCGGCGTGGGGCTCGGGGTTCCTGCCCTCGCACTACCAGGGCGTGCTGTTCCGCTCGGGCGCGAACCCGGTCCCGTATATCGGCAGTCCGACGGGGCTCACGTCCAAAGATCGCCGTGACATGCTCGACGCGATTTCAGACGTGGCGACGATGCAGCATGGGATGTCGAACGATCCGGAAATCCTGTCGAAGGTGAGCCAGTACGAAATGTCGTACCGGATGCAGACGTCGGTCCCCGAGGTCGCGGACATTTCGGACGAACCCGATCACGTGCTGGACCTCTACGGGCCGGACGTGCGGAAACCGGGCACGTTCGCGCGCAATTGCCTGCTCGCGCGCCGCATGGCCGAGCGCGACGTGCGCTACACGATGATCGTGCAGCTCGGCTGGGATCACCATTTCGGCATCCCTCGCCTCCTCCCGGCGTCATGCGTGACCGTCGATCAACCCGCGGCGGGGCTGGTGACCGATCTCAAGCAGCGCGGGCTGCTCGACGACACGCTCGTCATCTTCGGAACCGAGTTCGGCCGCACGTCGTTTGCACAGGGCGCACTCAAAGGCGACTACGGCCGCGATCATCATGGCGGCAACTTCAGCGTGTGGATGGCGGGTGGCGGCATCAAGGGCGGAGTGGCCTACGGCGAGACCGACGAGTTCTGCTACAACATCGTCAAGGACCCCGTCCACATTCACGACTTCAACGCGACGATCATGCGGACGCTCGGGATCGACCACACGAAGCTGACATTCCGTGCGCAGGGGCGCGACTTCCGGTTGACGGACGTCGCCGGCAAAGTGGTCACTGATCTCCTGGCCTGAACGTTGAGGTCGACTTCCGAGCCAGGAGTCGACCCGTTCGTGAGCCGGTCGAAACGGCGTGAACGGCCTACGCGGCCGTCACGACGAGCGCGCTGCACTTGCGCCCGCCGCTTCGTCGATACGCGTGCGGAATCGTCGAATCGAAGTAGATGGCGTCGCCCGCTTCGAGCGCATGCTCTTCCCCGTGCAACTGAACGGTGAGGATTCCGTCGATCACGTAAATGAACTCGACGCCGGCGTGGTCGTGAGGCCGTAGCTTGTCGGGTGCGACTGGCGCAAACTCCGCGTAATAGCAGTTGAACCGCCGCTCGGTTGCCGGGTAGTCGAGCGACGCGAACCGATAGGCGGCTTCGCGCACGCCGGGCCGCTCCGGCAGGGCCACGCGCTCCTTCTTCCTGGTCACCGCGACGAGCGGCTGCTCACGCGCCCCCGCAAAAAAGAACTCGAGCCCGACGCCGAAGACGAGCGCAATCCGCAGCAAGGTTGGCAGCGTCGGGAAGAGACGGCCGCGCTCGACCTTCGACAGCAGCGCCGGCGACAGCCCGGTGTGCTTGCCCAGATCCACGAGGCCGATCTTCTTTTTCAGGCGAAGCGCACGAATCTTGGCGCCGATTTCATAGTCGCTCAGTCCGTCCTGCAGCGTCTTCGACAGCATCGGCTCCCTCGGTTTTGACGGAGGTTCAAAAATCCGCGCTGCTTTGTCGTGAGGTTCACACGACTTTGCGAGCGGCACTGATTGTCGTTGCACGAAAATTTGATTGCATTATATTCAAATCCCGGAGGTCACAATGAAAGCTCTTGATGTGGTTGCGGCCGTGCTCGTGGTGGTCGGGGCGCTGAACTGGGGACTCGTGGCCGTCGCGAGGTTCGATCTCGTGGCCGCTCTGTTCGGACTGTCATTTGGCGAGGTGTCTGCACTGACGGCGGTCGTCTACGGACTGGTCGGCGCGGCTGGTCTGTATCAGGGGCTCTTCTGGAAGCGCGTGCAGAGCCGGTGGCTGCAGCCGGCGAGCCACCACGCGTAACTTCGTCGTTCGTCAGTTCACCGCGCAAGGAGTTCATGCCCGGAACCATCCTTCTCACCGGCGCCAGCGGATACGTCGGCAGCCGCCTTCTTCGAGTGCTCGAGGAAGGCGGCTGCTCGGTGCGCTGCCTCGCGCGTGACCCTTCGCGTGTCGCCCCGAGCCGTGCGACGACCACCGTTGTCGCGGGAGACTGCCTTGACGAAGCGTCGTTGGCCGCCGCGATGGACGGCATCGATCAGGCGTACTACCTGGTGCACTCGATGGCGAGCGGCCAGGGCTTCGCGGAGCTCGACCGCCGGGCCGCACTGACATTCGGCCGGGCCGCCGCCCGCGCGGGCGTACGCCGCATCATCTATCTTGGCGGCCTCGGCGAGTCCCCGGATCCTTTGTCGACACACTTGAAGAGCCGGATGGAAACGGGAGCGGCACTCCGTGAGGCCGGTGTGCCCGTCGTCGAGTTCCGCGCCTCGATCATCGTCGGAGCGGGAAGCTTATCGTTCGAGATGATTCGTGCGCTTGTCGAGCGGCTGCCCGTCATGGTCTGTCCGAGATGGGTTAACACGCGTACGCAGCCGATCGCCATTGGCGATGTGCTGGCGTACCTGAAGGAGGCGATCGACCTTCCCGACGGGCGCGGGGGAGTTTTCGAAATCGGCGGCCCCGAGGTCGTGTCGTACGGCGACATGATGCGCGAGTACGCGGCGCTGCGTCGGCTGCGGCGTTTGTTCATATCAGTGCCGTTGCTCACACCCCGACTGTCCGGCCTGTGGCTCGGCCTCGTCACACCGGCTCAGGCGCTCGTCGGTCGGGCGCTCGTCGAAGGGCTGCGCAATCCGACGGTGGTGCGTTCGCCAGCCGCCCGCGAGACGTTCGGAATCCCGGCGACGCCGCTGGGCGACGCGTTCAAGCGCGCGATCGCGGAGAATGCGACGGCCAAATATCAGATCGACACCCGAGAAGTGACCGTCGATGCGACGCCGGCGGAGGCGTTTGCGCCCATCCGACGCCTTGGCGGCGCCACCGGCTGGTACTTTGCCGACCCGTTGTGGCGGCTGCGCGGATGGCTGGATCGACGGATGGGCGGTGTTGGCATGCCGCGGTTCCGGCGTAACCCCGATGATTGTGTCGTCGGCGACGTCATCGACGGATGGCGCGTCGAGGCGTACGAGCCTGACCGCCTCCTGCGCCTCGCGGCCGGGCTGAAGCTGCCGGGCCGGGGCTGGCTCGAGTTCCGCGTCGAGCCACTCGATACCGGAACGCGCTCGCTGATCCATCAGACCGCGATCTTCGAACCGCGCGGCGTGGCGGGGCGCTTGTATTGGTACGGCGTCCTGCCGCTCCATGGGCTGATCTTCCGCGGCCTGCTGCGGCGGATCGCGGAGCAGGCCCGGCCCCACGGCGAGGCAGCGCACGTCTCCCGGTCGCATCGCGGGATTCGGCGGCTCTGGGCCACCATGGTTGCCATTGCCGCCGCGGTGATACAGCCGGCCAACGCACGCGCTCACACACCGACCGTTCGGACGGTGGAGTCCGTCGATCTGAATCGCTACGCGGGCGAGTGGTTCGAGATCGCGCGGTTTCCCAACAGGTTTCAGCGGAAATGTGATGGTGATGTGCGCGCCAGCTACGCACGGCGTGCTGACGGCCGCATCGACGTCGTCAACCGATGTCGCACGGCGAACGGCCAGACCGAGGCACGTGGCGTCGCACGAATCGTCGACGAGCAGACGCACGCGAAACTGAAGGTGCGGTTCGCGCCGGCGTGGCTCTCGTGGCTACCGCCTGTCTGGGGCGACTACTGGATCATCGGCCTGGCGCCGGACTATTCGTGGGCGGTCGTCGGCAGTCCTGGCCGCGAGTACCTCTGGATTCTCGCCCGGGCGCCGCGCCTCGGTGCCGATTCGATCGCGGCGGCGCGCAGGGCCGCCCAAGACAACGGGTTCGACGTCGGGCGTCTCGTGCCGACGATGCAGGAAAGCCGCTGATCCTGAAACGCGTTCGTGGCGGGCGCACGGCGCATTCGCGGCGGCCTTCAGGTATGGCGCGTCGCGTCTTCGGTGCCGGCCGTCCCCATCGACACGTCCGCCACACCCGACCGCATCATGTACCAGAACAGAATGACGCCCGGCATGGCGACGAGCGTTGTCAGCAGGTAGAAGTTCACGTATCCGACGGCTTCGATGAGCGCACCGGCCGTGCTGCCGGTAAGGAATCGTCCGGCGATGCTCGCGAGCGCCGAGAGCAGCGCGTACTGCGTCGCCGTGAACCGCAGATCGCACAAGGCGGACAGATACGCGACGACCGTCACCCCGCCGACGCCGCTCGAAAAGTATTCGAACCCGACCGCCGCAGCCATGCCGGTGTTCGTGTGCCCTGCCGCGGCCAGCGCCGCGAACCCGAGATTCGACACCGCCATCAACACGAGGCTGATGAACACCGACCGCTTCATCCCGAGGCGCTCGTACAGGATTCCGCCGACGAACACGCCCGTGAGCAGCGCGATCAGGCCGATGCCTACTTCATAGAATGCGATTTCGTCGTTGGTGAACGCGAGGTCCTGGTACAGCAGCCGCAGCGTCAAATTCGCAAGCGTGTCGCCGATCTTGTGAATGACGACGAAGACGAGAACGATGAGCGCCCCTCGGCGCTCGAGGAACTCGGTGAGCGGCCGGAAGTACGCGGCGACGGCCTGAATGACCCCGCGGGCGACGGCCGGCTCGCGGTACCGCGCCGGTTCACCCATCGCAAGTCCCGCGGCCATCGCCGGCAAAGCGAACAGCGCCGAGACGCTGTAGCCGGCAATCCATCCATCACGCGCGGCAACCACGAGCGCGAGGGCGCCTGCAGCCGCCGCGCCGATCCTCCAGCCGTACTGGTACATGCCCGACCCGACGCCAAGCTGACGCGGCTCGAGGATCTCGATGCGGTACGCGTCGATGATGATGTCGAACGTCGCGCCGGCGACGCCGACGACGACCGCGGCCAGGGCCACGCCCGTCAGCGCCTGGCGCGGATCGATCGTGCCGAGGACAATAATCGCCGCCATCGCGCAGGCGCCGGTCGCCCACAGCCACGATCGCCGCTGCCCGAATCGGCCGATGAGCGGAATGCGCACGGTGTCGACGAGCGGCGCCCAGAGGAACTTGAAGTTGTATGCGAGAAACGTGAGCGCGAACATGGTGACGGCGCTTTTTCGAATCCCGTACTGCGCGAGCCGCGTGGTCAGCGTCGCGCCGATCATGGCGTAGACGGCGCCTGACGACATGCCGAGGAACAGCGACGCGAGCGGCGCGGGCTCGAGGTAGGGACGCACGCCTTCTGGAAGGCGGCGAGTTACGGCAGGGCGCCCTTGCCTACGACCGGCATCGTCACTTCGCACGGGCGCGGGCTGAACTTCGACCCATCCGCTTCGCGTTTGTAGTGAGTCGTGAGGAGCAAAGGCAGCTGCAGATACTGCGGATCCTCGACGTTGGAGGTGAGGATCAGCCACGGATTGCCGTCCGGTTCCTCCGTGCGATCGAAGAATTCGGTCAACACCGCGTTTGCGCTGTACGGTGCGCCGTTGCGGCGGAGATATCCGGGCTTCAGCCGCGTGGTGACCACCTTGAGCGAGCCGCTCGGCTGGACCGTTCCACGACCCTCGGGCAGCCCCTGACCCTGCGCCACCGTTTCCCATTCCGCGAGCGAAAAGCCCTGCCACTCGGGTTGCGCCGGGGGCGCCGCCGACTTGTCGAAGTGGAACAGCCGCACCTGATTCCCGTTGTCGATGTCCATCTTCAGCGTGGTGTCGTCCTGCCACGTGATGTGCAGCCGAACCGGCAGGCGCATGATGCCCGCGGCGCCAAAGGCGCGGCACTGTTCGCCAGCCGCGATGTCCTTCTGCGGGTCCCATTGTTTGCCGACGCGAACGCCTTCGGGATTGAGCGGCAGCGATTCGAAGTCGCCGTTGGCCGGTGTGACCATCCGCAGCCGCCAGTCTTCGGTGATGACCGCCACCCAGTATCCGGTGAGGTCAGCCGGCGCGCCGGCGCGCGGATTTCGGGGCGCCTGAGGCGCTCCGCCTCGACCCTGCGCGAATGCGTGCGGAGGGAACGAGACGATCGCGACGACGATCCAGGCGAGTCTGCGGGCCATCGGCGATCTCCTACTTAGCCTTGGCGAGCTCGTTGTAGACGACTTCGACGAGCTTCGCGCCGGTCATCTCCGGGCGCCGGCCGTAGTAGACGTCGTATTCGAGCGTGGGTCTCGCGGCCTTGACCTGGTCGAGCGTCTTCCGTTCGTTGATCATGCGGCGGACCCGGTCGCGAATGATCGTCAGCATGTCGCGGTATTCGACGACCTCGATTTCGTTGCAGATGAAGCCGTGGCCCGGGATGATGCGCGTCCCGCCCATGGCATTCCGCTCAGGCACCGCGATGTCGAGCACCGCATTGAGCGCGTCCAGCACGCCCTGATACGTCCCGCCCCGCGCGGTATCGACAATCGGATAGCCGTCGGTACGGAAAACGTCGCCGGTGCTGACGACATCGGAGCCGCGAAAGAACACGATGACGTCGCCATCGGTATGAGCCTTTGGCGCCTGCGAGAGCACGACCGCCTCGCCGTTCGCATAGAAATCGTTCTCGGGGGTGAAGAACGTCGAGACCGGAACGCCCGTGCTCTCGAGCGCTGGAAAATCAGGGCTGCCGGTACGCAGGCGATCGGCGGCGTTTTCGCTCGACACCGTGTGAATGCCGACGTTTTGCGGCCGGCCTTCCGCGGCGGCGAACGCCCGCCCGAGCCCGCCGGCGGCTTTCACGATTTCCGGGTTGCCTCCCGCGTGTTCGCGATCCGCGCTCGTGTTGACGAGGTATCGCAGCGGCTTGTCGGTCAGGGAACGGATCGCAGCGACGATCTTCTCCGTCTGCCCGGGCGCGCCCGAGTCGACCAGCAGCACGCCCTCGTCGCCGATCTGCGCGGTGACGTTGGCGCCGCCGCCGACCAGCATGTAGACGTTCTTCTGAACGTGCAGGATCTCGATGCCATCGACCTTGACCGTCTTCTGCCACGGTTCCGTGAGGGCACGGGTGGTGGGCGTCTGCTGCGCCGACAGACAGACGGCGGCGGTGACCGACAGGGCCGCGACGATAGGCATCCGCATAAAGATCGTCATCGTGCTGAGGCGGCGGTGGCCGTCTTTGCCAGGACTTCCCGAATCTTCCGCTCGTACTCGGGATAGATCGTGTCCTTGCCGCCTCGCGTCAGCTCGAGGGGCAGGCCGGTCTTCACCGAGAAATCGTCGTTCATGGTTCCGAGCGGGAAGCTTGGGACGTATCCGCGCGGGTGATTCGCGATTTCGTCGACCGCTTCGAAAATGAATCCCGGCGGCAGGGCGACGTCGTACGAGCGGACCCACTGCGTCGTCCGGACGAGCGGTTCGTCCAGATAGATCGGATCTTCGATCACCGTCACGAGCGTCAGAAAATCACCGTGGCGGATGAACTGCTCGGTCATCTTCGCCTCGAAGCTGTACGGCACCCCGTTGCGCTGGATCTTGTCCGGCTTCATGTGGGTGGTCGTGACGACGAGCTGATTGCCCTTGAGGACACCGGTTGAGAACCCGTCCCATGTGTGCTCGGCGTACTCTGAAGGGTGCGGACGCCCGTCCATCCAGATGACGCGGTCGGGCCGGCCGTACATGCCCTCGATCGTGTACGCCCTCAGTGTCTGAGTGACCGGGTCCATGACCTTCTGAATCAGCAGGTTCGACACCCCGCTGCGCATCGCGATCGGCGCACCGAACGGTTTGGTCTGGTGCTCGCGGAGCGAGAGAGTGGACGCGTCCCAGGTGTCGGCCTTCTGCCGCGCCGCGTCGTTCAACGGCAGACCCGTGTGGTCGCCGAGCAGGAATCTGTTCGATCGGTAGGTCGAATCCTCGTTGATACGAATCGCCCATTCGCCGACGAGGTCGACTCTTCCCGCATCGGCCGCGGCCTGGGCGAAGACCGGCGCGGCGGAAAACAGGGCAGTGACGAACGGGACGATGAGGGAGATTCCGGTCAGGAACCGAATGGCAGAACGAGGCATGAATCACCCCACAACGGCAGTTCAGAAACCGCTCGACTCGAGTGGCGCACTATACACCCCGACCAGGCCAAATTCCATGATCTTTCCGTGAAGTTGAAGGGTGCGGCGAAGGGTTTCGCGGGAAGTACGGTCGAGGGGGAGGCAGGAGCGGTGCCCGAAGGCACCGCCCGTTACACGGCGTTCTCGGTGCGGTCCGAGCCGAGCTGCTTTACGAGCTTGTTGTACAACCCGAAGATCAGAAACGTCGGCGCCCACTGTCCCACGAACAGGCTGACGTGCCGGTTCCCCATCATCTGAAGCGTCGCCGACGCGGTCATCGCGCCGACGGCCATCCACAGAAACGTATCCGACGGCACCTTCGCGGTCTGCTGTTCGATCGCCTTGGCGACCCGTCCTTCGGCATGCTGATCGCGCGCGGCCACATCGCTCCTCATGGCTCTTCCTTTCTTCCGCTCGTCAAGAGCGTCGGACTGGGCGGTGCAATGCGGGTGCCCTCGGCGATGTCCCGTCCGGTCCGCCTCCGGGATGAGTCGATGCTCATGCACGCGCCGGCCGCCTGGCCGCGGCCAGATCCCGCCGCAGCTGGTCGGCGTTCCGGCGCGGGCCATATCCGGGCGTGTCGCGCTGAATGCGCCAGCTCTCGGCGAGTGGGCCAATGTCGACCACGTCGAACCCGAGCCGATCGATCAGCTGAGCGACCACGTGCTTCGCGTTGGTGTCGTCGCCGGCGATCGCGAGCGCCCGGCGGTCAGCGGTGCCTGCCGGCTGCCCGTCGGTCGTCAGCGCGGCCGCATAGATGTGATTGAACGCCTTCACGACTTTCGACGCGGGCAAGTGCCGCTGCAGCATCTCCGACGTCGTCGTCTCCTCGCGATCGAGCTCGGGGAGGTGTCCATCCCGCTGGGGGTAATAGTTGTTGGTGTCGATGACGATCTTGCCGGCGAGCGGCGCGACGGGCACGTGATCGATGTTCTTCAGCGGGATGGTGACGACGACGAGGTCGCCTTGCTGGGCGGCCTGCTCGGCGGTCGCCGCACGCGCCCGCGGCCCCAGCTACAGAAGCCAGTCCAGGCGCCGAAACTGCGGCCCGGCTCACGCACCGTTGAGTCACTTGAAGCCGACCGTCTGGGCGGTCATGAAGGACCGTAAGTGCAATGTTTGTGGCAACATTGTTGGGAAATGTGGATCGTTGACCGTCGCCAGTGACGGTGCCATACTCCGCCACCACGCGTTCGGCGCCACCCGACGCCGTCGCCGGCCAGATCGGTCTGGTCGTGGCTCGGCGCCCATGATTAGTCGGCGCTCCAACGTGGGATGACGACGGAATCAGCCATGCACACATCTTTCAGTTCAGCACGACGACCATCGCGTCCCGGGTTGCCTGTGTTCCGCTGCGCCCTCGGCGCGGCGGTCGCGCTGGCGGCCGCAAGCGTGCTGCCCGTTTCTCTCGCCGGGCAGGAGGGGGGCGCGCCAGGGATCGCGGGGCCGCCGACCGCGCCGCCTGGATTTGCCGATCCGGTGAACCTGTACGCGAATAGTCCCTACGCGCCGCCACGTGTGGACGGCGAAATTCATCCCGCACATCTGACCGGCGGGGTCTGGCTGATGGCCGGCGAACCTGGCGGGTCGAACGTCGTCGTGCAGCTGGGCGACCAGGGGGTCCTCGTCATCGACACCGGCACGAAAGAGATGGCGCCGAAGCTGCTTGCCCAGATCAGAAAGCTCGCCGAGGAACACGGCGGCGTGCACAAGGAAATCCGCAAGATCATCAACACGAACGGCCGGCCCGATCATGTGGGCGGCAACGAGGTGATTGCGAAAGCGGGCAGTCAGATCATCTCGGGCGAAGAGCGCGCGCAGCAGGCGGCCTTCGTCAACCCCGGGGCGGAGGTGGTCGCGCACGAGAACGTGCTGCGGCGGATGGGCGCCGATCCGGCGTTTCGCGGGATGGAGCCGACCGATCCGCAAAGCTTCGAGGTGGACAACAGCCGCTTCAACGGAGAGCCGGTCACGAGCATCCACTCGGCCGCGGCGACGACCGACAGCCAGCTGATGATCCTGCTCCGCGCGTCGGACGTGATCGTGGCGGGCGATGTGGTGGACATGGTCACCTACCCGGTCATCGACACGAAGGCGGGCGGGACGATCGACGGCACGCTCGTCGCGATCAACAAAGTGATTGCGATGGCGGCGCCCGGCCCGCAGGCTGAAACCGGCACCATCGTGGTGCCCGGCCACGGCCACCTGGTGGATCAGTCCGAGGTGGCGCTCTACCGGAACATGGTCACGATCATCCGCAACACGATTCAGTACTACAAGAACCAGGGCAAGACGCTGCAGCAGGTGCTCGACCTGAAACCGACGGCCGGATACGACCAGCGGTGGGGCGGCCCGAGCGGCTCGTCGATCACGCGCGATTTCGTGACGGCGGTCTACGAGACGCTGCCCGCGAAGGGGCCGGTGTTCTTCCAGATGAAGACCACGACGATCGGGCCGAACGGGAAGCAGTACTAATGCGGTCGCATCGCGTGGGACGGAGAGATGTCATGACGCTTCGAGTAATCCTCGGGTCCGCCGTGCTGGCCGGTGCGGTCGCGTTCGTGCCGGGCGGTCTGGCCGCGCAGGGCCGGGGACAGGGCGCCGCGCCCGCGCCGCAGGGACGAGGGGGCGCTCCGGCACCGGCTGGGCAGGGGCGGGGTGCCGCCGCGCCGGCCACCGGGCAGCAGGCCGCGCTCATCGACCTGACCGGCTACTGGGTCTCGGTCGTGGACGAGGACTGGCGCTTCCGGATGATGACGCCGCCCAAGGGCGACTACGCGCAGGTGCCGCTGAACGCCAACGGCCGCAAGGTAGCCGACACGTTCGATCCGGCGCAGTACGGCGGCGACAAATATCAGACGTCGCAGATCATCGACTGCCGCGCCTACGGCGGCGCCGGCCTGATGCACATGCCGATGCGCCTCCACATCACGTGGGCCGACCCGAACACGATGAAAATTGAGACCGACTGGGGTGTGCAGACGCGTCTGCTGCACTTCAATCCCGGCCAGCCGATGGGCGATGTCGACCAGGGGCTGCGCAACGGCGAGTTGGGTGTAAGCCACGGGGCGCCGTCGGCTCAGGGCTATTCGATGGCCGTGTGGGAGCAGCCGTTCCGCTTCAATACCAGTTTCTTCGCGCGCAACGCGCCGGCGCGCGGCGGCGGGTTGGGGAACAACCGCACGGGGGAAGGCCAGAACGGCGGCAACCTCGGCGTGGTCACGGTCGATCTCACCCCCGGCTGGCTGCGCCGCAACGGCGTGCCCTACAGCGGGAAGACTCGTCTCGTCGAGCACTTCGCCACCTTCCAGGATCCCACCGGGAAGGACTGGTTCACCGTCACCACGGAAGTCGACGACGCGGAGTACCTGAACACGCCGTTCCTCATCAGCTCGGAGTTCCAGAAGGAGCCGGACGGCTCGAAATGGGCGCCGCATCCGTGCAAGCCGGTCGCGGCACAGTAAGGCGTCAGGTCGAGAGATGAATCCTATGCGCACCTATCTTCGTTGTTCGTGGGTCGCCGCCGGCGTCGCCGCGGCCGCCCTGCTGACCGCTCATCCTGCGTCCGCGCAGTCGATGGTCAGCGGCGTCTGGGCGCCGCTGATGCACCAGGACGCATATCCGTATGCCGGCGGCCCGGATCCGGGCGACTTTTCCGGCCTGCCGATCACGGACGCCGCCCGGAAGATCGCGATGCAGTACTCGGCGGACGAATTCGAGCAGCCGGAGCTGATGTGCCGGCCGTTCCCCGCGACGTATGGCCCGCGGGCGCTCAGCACCATGCGCGTCTGGGACACGAACGATCCGCAGACGGAGGAGCAGACCAAGATCGAAACGCAGATGGCGTTCGCCGTGCAGCACCGCACGATCTGGATGCCGGGCGCGAACCATCCGGCGCCGGCCTGGTGGGAGCAGCACACGTGGTCCGGCTACTCCACCGGCAAGTGGGTCGGCAACGTGCTCTGGGTGCACACCGATCATCTCAAGCCGGGCTACCTGCAGCGCAGCCAGGGCCTGCCGCTCAGCGACATGACGACGATGGACGAGCGGATGTTCCGCTACGGCAACATCCTCGTGGACATCATGATGATCTCGGACCCGGCGTACCTGTCGCGTCCGTTCATCTACAGCAAGCTGTACGCGCTGAACCCGCAAGGCAACATGGATCCGTATCCCTGCGCGGTGCACAACCAGGTGCCCGCCCCCGAGGGCTACGTGCCGATGCGGCTGCCGTTCTACACGACCAACTACAACGACCTGTTCGCGAAGAAGGGCATTCCGCTCGAGGCCGCCAAAGGCGGGGAGCAGACGATGTTCCCCGAGTATCAGGACGTGCTGAAGACGTTGCCGCCCAATCCCACCTACGCCGAGCTCCAGGCGCAGCAGCAGAAGGAAGAGGACGAGCAGAACGCCGCCATCGCCCAGGGAAAAGGCCAGTAGGACTGAACGTCCCTCCGCGCGCGATCAGCGTTTGAGCACCTGATCGCGCGCTCCCTCGAACACCACGAGGATCTCGTCGATCTTCCCCACAGGGACGCGAAGATCGACGAGTACCCCCTTGAACAGCATCAGAAAGTGATCGAAAACCTCGTCGTCGATGCCCCGTTGACGCGAGCGGGCATGGGCGTCCACGAGCGTCCGGCCCGTGTACGTCCCCGGCCCGCCGAGCACCACCGCGAAGAATCCTTCCTGCGTCTTCTTCAGACGCTCGATATCGACCCCGAGAAAGAACCGGGCGAGCGTCGCATCCGCCAGGACTCTCGGATAGAACGCGTCGAGCGCGGCGCGGACGGCCGGCGCGCCGCCGATGTCGTCGTAGAGCGCCATCGCAACCCTCCTCGGCTCAAATGGCCATCGCCCACGCGCTCGTCAACAGGACACCGTCACACGGAGGAACGTCGCCGGAATCGACGTCTCGTCCGGCGAACCGCTCGTGTTTTCGCGTGTGAAGAGCGCCTCGAGTTCCCTCTGTAGGTCGGCCGCCTTGCCGTTCTGCGCTGCGGCGGCAAACGCATTCATCGTCGGCCCGTAGTAGTCCCTGAAGTCGGCGACGAAGGCCTGCGGCGATGCGGCGGTTTTGAAGGTGTAGGTGTCTCTGGCGAACGAGATCCGGTCCGCCGGAATCCCCGCGGCGCCGAAGCGTTCGATGACGTTCGACTCGACGCCCCAGGTCATCGGGCTGATGAACCCGTCGGGCGGCGGAGGCGAGTAGGCGGAGCTGATTTTGAGGATCTGGGCGACGAGCGTCGGGTCGTTCGGGATCCAGTTGCCCATCACGATCCGTCCGTCGGGCGCGGTGACGCGCACCATTTCGCGCGCGACGTCGAACGGTTTGGGCGCGAACATGGCGCCGAAGATGCTGACCACCAGGTCGAATTGTTTGTCGGCGAGGGCGGCGAGGTTGGTCGCGTCGCCCTGCTCGAACCGGACGTTGGTCAGGCCTTCCGCCCCCGCGCGGCGAGTGCCGGCCTCGACGAGATTCGCCGCGATGTCGACGCCGAGGACGTCGGCTCCGAGGCGCGCCTCCGGGATCGCGGTGGTGCCGTCGCCGCACCCGAGATCCAGTACTTTGAGCCCCTTGCGGATACCCAGACGGCCGACCAGCGCCTCGCCGCTCTCCCGCATGCTTGCGGCGATCCGCGTGAAGTCGCCCTTTTCCCACAACGCCTGATTTGGATTCATGTGTGCGTCTCTCCTCTGGTGCGGAACGTTACAATGCCCTGTTCCGAGTGAACATGCCCGAGCGTCGCGATCGCTTGCTCGAACGGCTCGCGCATGCCGACTGCATTGCCCGGGGGCCGGAGATCGTTGCAGAGCGTCCGGGGAGGCCTGAGTGGATGCGTTCTCAGAGATCCTGAGCGGCGTCAAGTTGAACGGCGCGGTGTTCTTCTCCGCCGAATTCTCGGCGCCGTGGGGATTTTCGTCGCCGGCGTCGAAGATCATGGCGGAGACGATCGCTCCGGCCGCCGCGCATCTCATCCTCTACCACCTCGTCATCGAGGGCGGTGCGGTCGTCGAGCTCGAGGACGGCGAGTCGATGTCGCTCGGGCCCGGGGACGTCGTTATCTTTCCGCTCGGCGATCCGCACCATATGAGCAGCGGCGCCGACGCGAAGCGGCCGTTTCCAAACTACGGGATCACGCCGAAGATCAGGGCGCGCGATCTGACTCCGCTGCGCGCGGGCGGCGGCGGCCGCGTCTCTCGCTTCGTCTGCGGCTACATGACGTGCGATCCGTATCTTGGCCGGCCGATCCTGAACGGGCTGCCGCCGGTGTTCAAAGTGAACGTGCGCGCGGACGCGTCCGGCCACTGGCTCGAGAGCTCGATCCTGCACCTGGTGGACGAATCGGCATCCGGGCGGATGGGCAGTGAGGCGATGCTCGCGAAGCTGTCGGAAGCCCTGTTCGTCGACACGCTGCGCCGGTACGTCGACGCCCTGCCCGAACAGCAGCACGGCTGGCTTGCCGGCGCGCGGGATCCAATCGTCGGGAAAAGCCTCGGGCTGCTGCACAGCCAGGTGGCGTACCCGTGGACGATTGCGGATCTGGCCGACAAGGTCGGCATCTCGCGATCCGCGCTCGCCGAGCGTTTCACGCGGTACCTGTCGGAGCCGCCGATGACGTACCTGACGCGGTGGCGGCTGCAGCTCGCCGCGCGGTCGCTCACACGCACGTCACGCGGCGTGGCGGACATCGCCACCGACATCGGCTACGAATCAGAGGCGGCGTTCAGCCGCGCCTTCAAACGCGAGTTCGGACAGCCGCCCGGCCGGTACCGCAGCGATCACAAACGGCGGGGTCTGAAGGCGGACGAGACGTAGAGAGCGGAGCGGGCGTGCGCTGAGGTTGCGAGGCGAGTCGAACGGCGGTGAGAGATCCGCAGCGGCTGCCCGCTGCGGATCCGGGGAGCGGTTACTTGTGTTCGACGCCGGGAACGCCGCCGGCGGGGTTTCTGACCAGCCTGTTGTACTGCTGCACTTCATCCGCGGGCACGCATTTGTCTTCGGCCAGACCGGCCCAGCCCACACCGGCGCCGATGTCCTTCGGATCGATGTAACGGAACCGAACCAGGTCGCTCTTCCACGGTTCGGTGTACAGCGTCGGATCGGTGACGGTGATGGTGAGCTCGAGGATGTTCTGCGCCACCCGGTGCCACCGCTCTTCGACCTTCGCCTGTTCGCTCACCGGGTAGCCGAAGTGATCGAGCCACTGACGATCGTCGAGGCCGACGGTGTTCACGACGAGCGTGTCGCCTTCCCAGTGGCCGACCGAGTATCCGTTCCAGCGCGGCAGATACGCGTCCACGTTCGCCTGCGTCCGGCCGTCGAGCCACACTTCACGGAAATCCCACGTCCACTCGAAGTTCTGGACCATGCGCGTCGGCGTCATGACGATTTCCATCGGCGACGGATCGTAGAGGAGCAGGCGCACGAGGCCGAGCGGATTGCAGGCACCGACGTAGTCGTTGCCCTGCGCCGGCGGGATCGCCCGGCGCCGACCGATCGGCACCTTCGTGTCGTTCGCCTGGGGCGAGCCGACGCGCGCGCCGTACGACGGCTTCTGCTCTTCGAACTTCTTCCTGCCTTCGGCGGTCCACTTCGGCTCGCTCGTCGCGTTGAAGCCGTACTGGTTGCCGCGCCAGATGCCGGAGAGATCCTTCGCATTGAACGGCAGGTTGTTCGCGACCAGCTGACCGCGGCCGCCGCCGCCCTGACCGAGCGGGTTCGCGCCGCCGCGACCAGCCTGCTGCTGGGCGATTGCGGACGCCGAGGCGATCGCGACCACCGCGCCTATCTTCAAGAGAAACCGGCTAGACATTGGAGCTCCTTCTTCCGACGAATGGTGACCGACCTTTGCTCGACGCGCATGAAGCCGCGGCCGATCGGGCGGGCCGCCTCGCGGCGCAGATTATCCCAAATCGTGGCGCCGTGCGCACCAGGAATTCCCGAGCCCCTCGGGGTGGTCTGGGGCGACGACCCCGAAGCGGCCGGATCTGGCTTTTATTGTCCGATCAGCCGGTTTCCTCGGTCATGAACACGATGTGCGTCACCGTGTCCCAGGCGTTGTGGATCCCGATGAGGAGCAGAGACAGGGCCGAGCCGCCGACCAGGAAGAACCCTGACGGCCGACCGCCGAACAGGAGCACAGCCGCAGCCAGCAGACACGCGTAACACGCGGCCGGCGCCGCCGCGTACCAGATCCAGTCCTGCCACACCGGCTCATACCCGGTCTGCCGTCGTGCCCGGCGCACGATGACGAAACCATAGACGAACCCCGCGCAACCGGAGAGTCCCAGGAGCGCGGCGGCATCGGAGAGCGACGGCCACGGCACGCTCATGATCGCCGACACGCAGAGCGCCCCCGCGAGGTGCACCACCGTCGGGGTGCCGAACGCGCTCAGCGTCTCAGCCGTCCCCTTCTGCCGGTGGCCGGCGAGCAGCGTGATGACGACGAACTGCAGCCCGATCAGCGCGCCCCCGGAGGAACCGACGATGACGTAGAAGTTTTCCCACGAGGTGAGCGCGCGTGCTGCCTCAATCGTCACACCGTCGACCTCCGTCCGAATCGCCGGCTCGGCTCGTCGGGCCGGCGAGTGAAACTGTAATCGGCAGCCGGAGATGCGGCAAGCGGAACACGCGTGATCCGCGATCCCGTCAGCTCTTCTTCCTGACCGCAGAGAGATCGATCGCCAGGCCGATGTTGCCCACCACCGCGTTCTCGTCCGTCAGCAGGTCGCGATGGTTGGCGTAGTTGATCGAGAGCGGCACGGCGACCGATTTGCTGAGCGGAAACTGCAGCGTGACTCCCGCGCGTGCAATCGTCGCGTGTGCGGCATCCGGCACGTCGGTCGCATGCTCCGCCGCGACGCTCAAGGCTAACGACACACCGTCCTCCGTCAGCTGGCTGCCTTTGAGCAGGAGTGTGGAGACCTGGAAGCCGCCCTTCCATGTCGTGCCGCGGCGCGCGCCGCCAATGCCATCGACCTTCAGCCAGTCCACGTTGATCGCGTGATCGAATCGCCCGGTCGAGAACGCGCCGCGCAGACCGAGGTGCCATTTGTCGGGTCCGAACTGGTCGCGCTGGCGGGTGCCGCCGGCCACCACCGTCCAGACGAGGCTCCCGTCGATGTCTCTCAACGCGGCTTCCGCCGCCTTGTCGAGGAGATCGTTGTCGAGCGCGAGCGCGCCGAGCGCATCTGCGGTCTCACGGCTGGCCAGCAGGGCCTTGACCGCATCCGCATCGGCATTCCCTCTTGCGTCAATCTTCAGCTCGGGTAGATGACTGGTCACGAAGTCCGTGATGCCGGCGCTGACGTTGTCGGCCAGCGCGGCGAGCGGCTCGCTTTTCGAGCCGTTCCGATCGAGCAGCCGCTCCGCCAGATACCGCGCGAGATTGTTGCGGTCGCGCCGATCGCGCGTGCCAATCACGCGCGCCTTGACCTCCCAGGTGACGATGTCGCCGAGAGAGTCCGCGGCGAGGGGCGGGTCGGCCCTGCCGTCGCCGTCGCGATCGAAGCTGTCGCCCTTTCCGCCCACCGTGAGCGAACCGGCGAATCGCCGCATCAGGCGGTACTTCGTCCGCCCGTACTGGCTCTGGCGATCGAGCACCTCAGGGCTGGCGAGCGCGACGAACGCAAACAGATTGAGGTCGGTCGTGAAGGCGCTGTGATCGAGCTTCAGCAGATCGTTGTCGAACGCCGCGCCGACAAGCGCAGGGAAGCTCGCGGCGTCGACCAGCGTCGAGTCCGGCTTCGCCGCGCTCGGCGCACGCACCTGCTTCGTTTCCGGAAGGGCGCGGCCAACCGTTTCGGCGATGGCGTCGTTCGGTTCCTCGGTCGAAGCGTTCTTCGCCGACGCGTTCCGTGCCGACAGCTCGGTGAGCTTTTCGAGGATGGCTGCCTGCAATTCCGTCCCGTTCAACGTGCGCGGGGACTCTGACGCCTGCGGTTCGGCGCCGAATGAACCGCGCGCGCAGAGCAGGAGCGCGCCGGCCGCGATGGCTCGTGTGCGTGCCGCGATACGCATCAGGCGACCTGCACGATCACGAATCCGGTTCCGCTCGCCGGCTTGTCAGCCGTCGCGATCTGACGCAGTCGAAACGCTGTCCTCTTCTGGTTGATGACCAGCTCCGTCCGCGTCTGCCACTCGGCGGCCGGCGCGAGGGCGATCCACCGGAATAAATAGTCGCCCGGAGGCAGCGGGTCGAGCCTGACCGCCAACTGGTCCTGCCCTTCGTCGTGGAGCAGCAGGTCCTGGGCGCTGTCCGGGAGCCGCCGCCGAAACAGGCGGACGTCCGCGTCGGCCTTGCAGACCGACATGACCCAGTCCACGCGGTCCTCTTTCGATACCTGAACGACGACGGGGACCACTTCGTCGCCGCCCTGTTCGCAGCGTGTCTTGCGGGAAGCGGCGGTCGCCGGCGGCTTCCTGGCCATCGATCCCTCCTGGCCGCGCGGGCGAGTGGCCCGCGAGCCAGCGCTACATTACGGTCGTCGCGGCGACAGGAATCAGGCGCAGAAGAAAAACCGTGCAAACCGGTCGCGAGCCGGCAGACGCGGGAAGCCGAAACGACCTGCGCAGCCCGGTCCCGGCGGCGACCAAACCGGCGGTCGTGTGCCGTTTTCGCACAGCCGGCGAAACGAGCTATTCCCGCCCCGCCTTCGCCATGCGCTCGTAAGTGTCTGAAGTGTCGTCTTTTGAACAGGAAGCTCATCTGCGGACCGCTCCTTGCTAATCAGCGCCGGGTGGACCGACAACGGTCGGGGATCCTTCCCTTTGTCTTGGCCGCAATGGCCGCGTCTCTGCTCGTCGGCGGCGCGGCGTGGCCGCAGCACACGCTCCGGCTCGTCGCCTTCGGCGTCGCGGCATTTGCCGCGGTGCTTGCCGGCCTTCTCGATCCGCCCCCATCGTCGACCCGCGAAGGCGCGCTTCCGCCTCTCTCATTCGCATTCCAGTTCGCTGCGCTGATCCTGTTCGGCGCGGATGCGACGCTCGTCATCGCCGCCTCCACTGCGCTGGCGCGCGCGGTCGTCGATCGGCCGCGCCTGTTTCCGGTTCGACACACGCTCCTCGAACTGGCGACGGGGTTGGCCGCCATCAAGGCGGCGGACGCGGCGATCGGGTTGTTCGGCGGCACAGGTTACGGGGCGTGGCCCGAGCAGGCGCTGCCCATCGCAGCCGGCGTGCTCGCGTATGGTTGCGTGGCGGCGGCGATGCCGGTGCTCGTGCGACCGCTCGCGACGAGGACACAGGTTGCAGACGACTGGGTCGCGCGCGCGGCCGGCGTGCTGCCCCCGTACGCGATCGCCGCCTCGCTGGCCGTCACCATCGTCGAGGTCGCGGTGCGTCGCGACTGGGCGATGCTGCCCGTCGTCGCCGTGCCGGCGATCCTCCTCGGGATCGCGCTGCGCGGCTACGCGGTGCGCGCGGGCGCAGATGCGCGTCGGCGACAGGCGCTCCTGTCAGCCTCAGACGGGATTGCGATCGTGGATCGCTTCAGCGCCATCAGATTGTGGAACGGCACGCTTGAACGGCTGTTGAACTGCCCGGCCGAGCGCGCCATCGGACGGTCGCTGAACGATGCGGTCCCGGCGCTTCGGGACACCGTCGTTCCCGGTGCCGTGCTGCGGGCCCTGGCCGAGGGCGCGAATCTGGAGGCGGCCGCGCTCGAGCCGGTGTGCATCGAGGGCGCGCCGCTGCTCCATGTCGAGATCGTCCCCGACGCCGGCGGCGTGCTGCTCGTGTGGCGCGATGCGACGGAACGGGTGAGGGCCGATCGGCTCGCCCTGGCGGCCGACGGCGCGAACGACGGATTGTGGGAGTGGGATCTTCGAACCGGCGATTTCCATGCGTCGGCGCGGTTCCGCGCCATCCTCGGCGTCCCCGCGCAAACGAGCACGGCGCGCATCGAGCAGTGGTTCGACCGCGTCCATCGAGAGGACGTCGTGCTCCTCCGCGAAGCGATCGAGGCGCAGGTGAGCGGCCGCACCGAGCGGCTGGAGCTGGAAATCCGCATTCACGTGAACGGCACGGCCTGGCGACGGTTCCTGTGCCGGGCGGTCACGCAGCCGTCGCGCGGCCGCCGCGCGACATGGATTGCCGGGTCGCTCAGCGATGTCACGGAGCGGGCCATCGCACAGGAACGGATGCAGGATGCCGGTTTGCGCGATCCGCTCACGGGTCTCTTCAACCGGTCGGTGTTCGTCGAAGGGCTCGGGCATCGCTTGAGCGAGTTCAAGAAGGCGCAGGGCGCCCGCTTCGCCGTGCTGTATCTCGATCTCGACCGCTTCAAGGTGGTGAACGACAGCCTCGGTCACCTCGTGGGCGACGAGCTTCTGACCGCCGTCTCGCGGCGGCTCGAGTCCTGCCTGCGGCCCGCCGACGCCCTGGCACGGCTGGGCGGCGACGAGTTCGCGATCCTCCTGAGCGGGCTGCACGACGAGACGCAGGCCAACGCGGTGGCGCTGCGCATCCAGAAGACGCTGGCCGCACCGTTTGCCATCGGTGGACGCGAAGTGTTCACGTCGGCGAGCATCGGGATCGCCTGCTGCCGGGCGGAGTACACGAACCCGGAAGAGATCATGCGCGATGCCGACACGGCGATGTACCACGCGAAGGCGCACGGCAAGGCGCGCCACGAGCTGTTCGACGCCGACATGCACGCGCGCGAGCTCGATCGGCTCGGGCTCGAGAGCGATCTCCGTCACGCGGTCGAAAACCTCGCCTTCGAGGTCCACTTCCAGCCGATCGTGACGCTCTCTTCGCGGATGTGCGCCGGCTTCGAGGCGCTCGTCAGGTGGAAGCGCAACGGCAAAGCGATTTCACCGATGCAGTTCATCCCCGTGGCGGAGGAGCTCGGGTTGATCGAACCGCTCGGCACCTGGGTGCTCCAGGAGTCGTGCCGGATGTTCGCCGAATGGCAGCGGCGGTTCCCGGACCGCGGTCTCGAATGCATCACGGTTAACGTCTCGACGCGGCAGCTGATGCAGCAGGGCTTCGCGTATCTGGTCGAGAAGGCGGTGCGGGAATCAGGCATGAAGCCGCGCGATCTGCGGCTCGAGATCACGGAGACAGCCCTCATGCACGCGCCGCATCTGGCCGCACAGGTGCTGCGCGACCTCCGCAACTTCGGCGTAAAGATCTACCTCGACGACTTCGGCACCGGTTACTCCTCGCTCAGCCATCTCCACAAGCTGCCGGTGGACGCGCTCAAGATCGACAGCTCGTTCGTGCGCAGCCTCCTCGTCGACGATCGACCGGCGATCGTCGAGAGCATCCTCGCGCTCGCGCGCACGCTGCACACCAGCGTCGTCGCCGAAGGCGTCGAAAGCGATCGGCAGGCGCGGGAGCTCGAGCGCCTCGGGTGCCGGCAGGCTCAGGGGTTCTACTTCTCGCCGCCGATGACGCCGGCGGCCGTGGAGGAGATGCTTGCCGCCGGCCGTCCGCTCGGCGATGCGCAGAGTGCCGCCGCCGTGCCGCGCGCCGTCGCGGCCGAAGAGCGCGGTTCGGCGCCGGTTCAGGCGCCGTGGCGCGACGGAGTGCCGGCCCGCGACGACGTCCCCCGGTATCCGATCGCCGCGCCGGAGGTCAGCGCCCCGAGATCGCGCGTCCACTGACGCGCCGGTCGTGGCAGCGCGGCCACGCCTCAAGTACCATGTCGGCGTGGATCGCCGCCGGTGAACCCCCTGCTCGACTCGCTCAAGCCGTATCCGTTCGAACAGCTGCGGGGCCTGCTCGCCGGGATCCGGCCGCCTGCCGCGCTGCCCATCCGGCTGTCGATCGGAGAGCCTCAGCACGCGACGCCCGAGATCATTCTGCGTGCGCTGACCGCGCACATGGACGGCCTGTCGGTCTACCCGGCCACGGCCGGGCTCGATGCGCTGCGCGAGACGCTCGCGCGGTGGTTCGCACGACGCTACGCGCTTCGCACCCTCGATCCGGCATCCGAGGTGCTGCCGGTCAACGGCTCGCGCGAAGCGCTGTTCGCCTTCGCCCAGGCCGTCGTCGATCGATCGCGTCCCGGCCCGCTTGTCGCCTGCCCGAACCCGTTCTACCAGATCTACGAAGGGGCGGCGCTGCTCGCGGGAGCCGCGCCCGTCTTTCTGAATCAGACGCCCGCCAACGCATTCGGGCTCGATCTGGACGCGATCGCCGCCGCCGACTGGAACCGCGTGCAGCTGATGTACGTCTGCTCGCCAGGAAACCCGACCGGCCGCGTCCTCACGCTCGACGATTGGCGCGCCATCTTCGAGCGCGCTGACCGCCACGGCTTCGTCGTCGCGTCCGACGAGTGCTACTCGGAGATCTACCCCGACGAAGCGCGGCCGCCCGTCGGCGCGCTCGAAGCCGCCGCGAAGCTCGGGCGCGACGACTTCCGCAATCTCGTGGTGTTCACCAGTCTGTCGAAGCGTTCGAACGCGCCGGGACTTCGGTCGGGAGCGGTCGCGGGCGATCGCCGGCTTCTCGCGCGCTTCCTGCTCTATCGCACCTATCACGGGTGCGCGATGAATCCGGCGGTCCAGCACGCCAGCATCGCCGCCTGGGACGACGAGACACACGTCCGCGAGAACCGGAGCCTGTACCGCGAGAAGTTCCGGACGATCGTGCCGATGCTCGCACCGGCCCTCGAAGCGCCCGCTCCCGACGCGGGCTTCTATCTCTGGGCGCGGGTGCCGGGCGAGGATGACGAGACGTTCACGCGGGAGCTGTTCGCGCGCACGCACGTGACGGTGCTGCCGGGACGCTATCTGGCGCGTGGCGAGAGCGGCGCCAATCCCGGCCGCGGCTTCGTGCGCATCGCGCTCGTCCCCGAGCTGTCGGACTGCGTCGAGGCGGCGCAGCGAATCCTCGAGTTCTGCCGCTCATTCGTGCCAACCGAGATCACGCCATGACCACGATCACCCATCCGCTTGCATCGCTCATCGAGGACGCGTTCGAACGACGGACCGAGCTGTCGCCGGCGCGCTCGCCGTCGGATCTCATCACGGCGCTCGATTCGATCCTCGACGACTTGAACGCCGGCCGGCTGCGGGTCGCGGAAAAGATCGACGGCCAGTGGGTGACGCACCAGTGGATCAAGAAGGCCGTGCTGCTGTATTTCCGCACGCACGACAACCGCGTCGTTGGCGGGTCGCCGTCCGTCTACTTCGACAAGGTCCCGCTCAAATTCGATGGCTTCACCGACGCACGGTTCCGGGAGGGCGGCTACCGCGTCGTCCCCACGGCGCTCGTGCGGACGGGCGCGTTCATCGGCCCGAACGTCATCCTGATGCCGTCCTACGTGAACATCGGCGCGTACGTCGGCGAGGGAACGCTCGTCGATACGTGGGCGACGGTCGGCTCGTGCGCGCAGATCGGAAAGAACGTGCACCTGTCGGGCGGTGTCGGCATCGGGGGCGTGCTGGAGCCGCTCCAGGCCAACCCGACGATCATCGAAGACAACTGCTTCGTCGGCGGGCGCTGCGAGATTGCCGAGGGCGTGATCGTCGAAGAAAATTCGGTCATCGCGATGGGCGTCTTCCTGAGCGCGAGCACGCGCATCTACGATCGCGAAACAGGCGAGGTGCACCGCGGCCGCGTGCCGTCCGGGTCGGTCGTGGTCCCCGGCAGCCTGCCTTCGGCCGACGGGTCGCACGCGCTCGCGTGCGCCGTGATCGTCAAGCGCGTCGACGCGCAGACGCGCGCGAAGACGTCCATCAACGATCTGCTCAGGGCCTGACGGACCGATGAGCAATCCCGATCCCGCCGACGCCGGCGCCCCGACGCTCGCCCTCGCGAAGCAACTGATTGCGTGCCGGTCGGTGACCCCGTCTGACGGCGGCGCGCTCGATCTCGTCGCCGAACGGCTCGCGTCCACCGGCTTTACGTGCGAGCGGCTCGACAGGAACGGCGTTTCGAACCTCTGGGCGCGACGAGGTGATCGTCCGCCGCTCGTCTGCCTTGCCGGTCATGTCGACGTCGTGCCGCCGGGACCGGTAGAGGAGTGGTCGAGCGATCCGTTCGTGCCCGCGGAACGAGGCGGCTATCTGTACGGCCGCGGCGCCGCGGACATGAAGGGCTCGATCGCGGCGATGGTCACGGCGCTCGAGCGCGCCAGCCGGCGGGGTCAGGGCGACGGCGGATCCCTGGCGATGCTCCTGACCTCCGACGAGGAGGGCGCCGCTGTCGACGGCACCGCGGCCGTCGTCGATGCCCTGCGGTCGCGGGGAACGACGATCGACGCCTGCATCGTCGGCGAGCCGACTTCCGTCGATCGCCTCGGCGACACCGTGAAGAACGGCCGGCGCGGATCGCTCAGCGGCGTGCTGCGCGTCCGCGGCGTGCAGTGTCACATCGCCTACCCCGAACGCGGTCGCAACCCGATTCACGCGGCGATGCCGGTGCTCGGCGCGCTCGTCGCGACCGAGTGGGATCAGGGAACGGAATATTTCCAGCCGACGAGTTTTCAGATCTCGAACATCCATGCGGGCACGGGCACGCCGAACGTGATTCCCGGCACGCTCGAGGTGATGTTCAACTTCCGGTTCTCCCCGGCGTGCACCGTCGAGGCGCTCGAGCGCCGCGTCCACACGATCCTGACCGCATATCGCCTGGAATTCGATCTTGAGTGGACCGTGTCGGCCCAGCCGTTCCTCACGCCGCGCGGCGCCCTCGTGGATGCGCTCGGCGCGGCGGTCGCTGAAGTCACTGGCGTCTCGCCCGAGCTGTCGACGAGCGGCGGTACCTCCGACGGCCGATTCCTCGCCGGCCTCGCACGCGAGGTTGCGGAGTTCGGCCCGTTGAACGAGTCGATTCACAAAATCGACGAGCGGATTGCCGTCGCCGATCTCGCGCCGCTCTCGAACATCTACGAGCGGACGATCATCGCCCTGCTCGCCCGCCGCCCCTGACCCGCCCGCGACGCGGACGGCTCAACGACGAAGTCAGAGCACCGGAAACGGTGGCTGTTACCAGGCCTGGAGCGCGAGATACCGGCACTGCCCGGGGAACCGGCGCACGTAATCGGACACGAGCGGCGTGAGCGCCGCGCGGCACGCCGCGATGTCCTCGCCGAGATCGGACGCCGCCTGGGGCAGCGGAGCATGGATGCAGACGATCCGCCGGCCGCGTTCGAGATAGGTGAGCACCGGCAGCACCGGCACGCGGGCGATTCTGCGCAGCGACATCCATCCAGGCCGAATCGACAGCGCGCGGCCAGGCAGATCGATCCGGAAGGCCTCGCGGCCGAACGGACCATCCGCCGCGAGATAGACGAGAGCGCCGTCGCGCAGCAGCGCGCGGACGCGGTGAAGCCCTTCGGCCCGTTCACGCGGCGCGCCGCCCGGCAGCCGCACCGCTTCCATCGTGTCGAACGCAGGCTGCCAGCGTGCGTCGCCGACGGCTGCTTCCATGCGCGCGGCGAACTTCACGGGGTAGCCGAGCGACCTCAGCACGATCGGCGTGCGCGGCGGGCCGAGATGAAACCCGAGCAGC
>JADMIO011331856.1_pt1 | contig 27199 bp, 23 predicted proteins | sample 8958161 | NCBI WGS metagenome assembly JADMIO01 (sample SAMN16585339, study PRJNA669376) | soil metagenome | isolation source: Crop rotation soil | place: USA: Cullars Rotation, Alabama | collected 2011
CGGAGGCCGCTGCGCGAGCGTGGTCTCGACGACGCGCACGCCGGCGCTCGGCCGCGGCAGCTCGGCGGCGGCCGCACCCATCGGCGTGCGCGCACCGAGCAGCGGCTGGACGACGCCACCGATCCGCACGCCGACCTGCTCGCCATCGACCACGAACATCGCCAGCTCGGGGAAATCGAACCGCGTCTGCAGCGCGCTGATCAGCTGCGCGAACGTCGTGTTCTGCAGATCGGACAAGGTCTCCGCCTGGTGCACGAGCATCGGCGGCGGCCCCTCGACGACGTACTCCTTGACGACAAACGTCAGCACGTCGAGCAGCGTGTCGCGATCGGCATCGGCGAACGCATCGCGCACGTTCGTGGCGATCTCGCGGAGGTCGGGACGTGTGGGCATGGCTAGACTCCTTGAGCTCCGTCGAGATCGGCGCCGGTCGTCTCGCAGCCGACCAGGCGTGCACCGGTGAGGTCGGCGGTGCACAGATTCACACCGCGCAGGTCGCAGCGCACGAGCACGGCGCCGCGCAGGTTCGCGCCGTACATGTTCGCGCGCTTGAAGTCGACATCGAACAGCGACGCGCCGGTCCAGTCGGTGCGCGACAGCGACACCGTCGCGTGCGAGTAGCCGTCGAACACGACCTTGAGCAGCACCGCGCCGGAGAAGTCCGCGCTGTACAGCTCGCTGTCCTTGAACGTGCAGCTCTGGATCCGCGTGCGATGCAGCCGCATGCGCGCCATCCGCACCGGGCCGAGCTCGCAGCGGAGCAGCTGCGCGCCGCTCAGGTCGAGCTCGGTGAGATCGCAATCCTTCGCGCGCACGCGGTGCCACAGCGCCCCGCGCCACGTCGATTGCCGCAGGTCGCACTGGTCGAGCGACGCGCGCTCGAGCCGGCTGTCGTCGCCGTCGGCGCCGCGCAGGTCGAGGCGCGTGATCGTGACGCCATCGAGGTCGGTGTTGCGCAGCCCCACCGACGGCGCCGCGAACCCGCTGATCGAACGCCCGGCGAGCTCTTCCTCGGCGATCAACCGTTCGAGCTGCACGCGCGATTGGATCACGCCGGCGTCGGCGGTCGTGTCACTCATCTCCCGACGAGGATACCACTCAAGGCCGGCGCGACGATCCGTTGCGCCACAGCTGCATGCGTGCCGCGTCGGCCGCCATCTGCAGCACGCGCTCGCGGATCTTCTCGATGTCTTCCTTGCGCTGCTCCTCGGACTTCATCTTGCCGGCGCCTTCGTTTGCGGCCTGCGTGGTCTGGCCGCCTGCGAGCTCTTGGGACTCGACCTGCTCGGCTTCGTGCTCGATGTGGTCGTGCTCCTCGCCGAACGGCATCGCGCCCGAGTACGTCGCCTTGCGGTGCAGACCGCGCTGCGCCTGCGCGACGTGGGTGAGCTCGTGGGCGAGCAGCGCCTGACCCTGCGTCGAGCCGGCCGCTTTGTCGGGCGAGCCGCCCATCACGATCATGCCGGTGCCGCCGATCGTCACGGCGTACGCGCCGCGCTGCTTGTTGAACTCCTCGGCGAACTCGCCGGTGATCAGGCGAACGTGGCCGAGGTCGACACCGAACTTCTTCTCGTACTTGCTGCGGACCGAGTGATCGAGCGATTCGCCCTTGCCGGCGCGCTTGCTGATCATCTTCAGCAAGCGCTCGGGGTCGTACTTCTTTGCCAGCTCGTCCGAGAGGTCCTCGGGTCTGGTGTCTTCCTCGCTCGACATAACAGTAATCGTTTTACGAGCTTACTCGTCCTTGCCTTCCCCGGACCAGGTCGAAACGTAGCCCTCGGCAGACTCGTAGTATTCGCTGGTTTTCTGCTGATCTACGACCGCCGCCTCCCCGCCGAGCGCCTGCTCGAGGAACTTGGTCTCGTCGAGACAGCTCCCACCCTTGATCCCCTTGGCCTGGAACGTCACCTCGCCCTTGGCATTGATGACGATCTCGATTTCCTTCTTCACCGACATCTACTCCGCTCCCCACTTGCGCACGACCAGGCGGATCGACCCGTCCTCCTCGTTGACCTCCTCCTCGACCGCGTAGCCCTTCTCTTCGCAAGCTTGTTTGACGTTGTGGTACTGGTACCGCTGGCTGAGCTGGTGCTTGAACTCTTCCTCCGAGACGCCTTTCGTGGTCTCGACGCCCCACCAGTCCGCGATGATGTCCATCGTGCCGTCGGTGTTCTCGACGACGCCGATGTCGTAGCGCCCCATGTTGATCGAGAGCTTCGCCTGCAGTTTGTCGCCGCGATAACCGCGCACCTGGACGAGCTGCTGCTGCTCGGCTTCGGTGAACTCGAGCTGCATGTCCGCGAGCGCCTTCTTGAGCGCCTGCAAGTTCGTCATCTTGAGCGCGCACTTCGTGAAATGCGACATGAGCGAACAGTGTACCCGGAAAGCCGGCCGCGGCTTCCCTGCTACAGCTCCAGCTTGCGCTCGCCGTCGTCGTCGCTGCCGCCACCCTTGTCGCCGAGGTTCGCGGTCGGTGCGCCGTAGCGCGCCATCCAGCCTTCCTTCTTCTGCCCGCCGCGACCGCGGGCGGCGGCCATGCGGGCACGGGTGCGCGCCCACTCGCGCATCGCCTCGATCTGCTCGCGCATCGTGATCGCGAGCGGGACGATGTCCTTGAGCGTGTGCAGGAGGCCGTCCGTGGTGAGGTCGTTGCCGCTGTCGAACGCGTCGTACAGCGCGGCGACCACGGCCTGCTCGAGCTCGGCGCCCGAGAAGTCCACGGTGGCCTCGACGAGCTTGTCCATGTCGAACTGGCCCGGGTCGCGCTTCTTCTTGCGCAGGTGGATGTCGATGATCGAGCGGCGATCCTCTCGGTCCGGCAGGTCGCAGAAGAAGATCTCGTCGAACCGGCCCTTGCGGAGCAGCTCCGGCGGCAGCGCGGTGACGTTGTTCGCCGTGGCGATCACGAACACCGGCGTGGTCTTCTCCTGCAGCCAGGTGATGAACGACGCGAACACGCGCGAGGTGGTGCCACCGTCGGTCTGACCCGACGACGCGGTGCCCGAGAAGCCCTTCTCGAGCTCGTCGATCCACAGGATCGCCGGCGCGATCGCCTCGGACGTCTTGATGACGTTGCGGATGTTCTCCTCGGAGCTACCGACGAGGCCGCCGAAGATCTTGCCGACATCGAGGCGGAGCAGCGGCATCTGCCACAGCGCACCGACCGCCTTCGCGGTCAGCGACTTGCCGGTGCCCGGCACGCCGATGAGCAGGATGCCCTTCGGCAGCGGCAGGCCGAAGTCGCGCGCGCGAGACGAAAACGCGTTGCGCCGCGTGACGAGCCAGTTCTTCAGGATCTCCATGCCGCCGACGTCGGAGAACTCCTCGCGGTGCTCGTAGTACTCGAGCAGGCCGCTCTTGCGGATGATCTGCTTCTTCTCCTCGAGGATGGTCTCGAGATCGAACGTGTGCGTGCGCACCGCGCTCTTCGCGAACACGTTCTCGGCCTCGACGAGCGTCAGGCCGAGCGCGCCTTCGACGACGCGCTCCATGAACGTCGGATCGCTCTCGATCACCTGCTGCGTCGCCGCCGGTAGGTTCGGCAGCACCTTGCGCGCCGCTTGCTCGATCTCGGCACGGTTCGGCAAGTCCCAGTCGAGCACCGCCGAGATGCTCTTCTCGAGCTCCGGCGGGATCTTCGTGATCGCGGAGAGGATCGCGAGGCTCTTCTTCGTCTTGCGCAGCTCGGTCGCCGCGTCGCGCAGCCGGCGTACGACCGCCGGCTCCTTCAGGAACGGATGGAAGTCGCGCAGCACGAACAGCGCGCGCCCCTCGCTGCGCATCACGTGATCGATCGCCTTCATCGGATCTTTCACGTCGCGCGTGCCCTGCCCGTTCGCGATCGTCTTGAACCCCTCGGTGATCGACCACACCTCGAGCCGCATCTCGCGCTCGACGCACAGCTTGCGCAGCGAATCCTCGACGCGCGTCTCCTCGGGCGAGGTGATCCAGATCAGCGAGTACCGCGCCTTGATCAGGTCCTCGATCTCGCCCTTGCTACTTCGCTTGTGTTCGATGGTCATGTCGCCTCGGCAAGATCGCGCAGATTACGGAGCGCACCCTTGGCAGTCTCCGCGCTGTCGACCAGCGCCTCCACCGCATCGGACACCGCGCGCAGCGTGTCGACGTCCGCCGACAGCTTCGGCAGCTCGCCCTTCACGAGCACCATGTTGTTGCGCATCTCCGACAGGATGTCGTTGATGGCCTCGTAGACTTCCTTCGCGGCGCGCGCGATCTCGATCGCCTGCGGCGCGCCGACGGCCGGTGCGCCCTTCGGCGACTGGTCGAGCACCGATTCCGCCTGGGCATCGGCCGCCGCGCGCGCACGCGCCGCCTCGGCACGCGCCTTCGCCGCATCGGTCTTCGCCGCATCCGCCTCGGCCTGCAGCGCCTTGAACGACCGCTCCGCAGCTTCGGCGCGCGCGTTCGCTTCCTTGAGCTTGCGCTCGCTCGCCTCGCGCTCGAGCTGCAGCTCCTTCTGATCGGTGGCCGGCGCCGGGCCCGCCTTCTCGAGCTCGGCGACGCGCTTGCGCAGCTTGTCGAGCTCGCGGCGTTGATCGCCATCGGACGTCGATGCGACATCGCGCGCCTTCGCCGACGCGAGCGCTTCCTCGGCCGCCTTGTGGCGCGCGACCTCGGCCTTCGCGAGCGCATCCTGCGCGACGTTGCGCGCGCTCTCGGCCGCAAGCTTGGCGTGCTGCGTCTCCTGCAGCTCGACCTCGAGCTGGGCGAGCCGGCCTTCGATCCGGTTGCGATCCTTCTCGGTGCGCTCGTACTGCTCGTTGACGCGGTCGCGATCGGCCTCGACCTTCTTGAGCTCGACGCGCAGCTCCTTGACGTCGTTCGTCAGCCGCATCACGTGATCGACGTTGCCGCCGCGGCTCGAATCGGTCTGCGCCTCGACGAGCAGCCGCCCGAGCCGGCGGTTCTCTTCTTCGAGCGCGACGATCTGCGCGCTCGTGCGCGATGCCGTGGTCGCCGCCTCGTCGCGCTCCGCCTTGAGCTGACCGGTGACCTTGAACGTGCGCTCCTTGTCGGCGCGCAGCTCCTTGATCACCTCTTCCTGCGAGATCAGCCCGACGCGACGCTCCTCGAGCATGCGCTCCTGCTCGTTGATCACCTCGCGAAGGTGCTCGATCTCGGTGAGCTGATCGTTGAGCTTCTTCCAGCCTTCATCCTTCGTCCGCGACAGCTCCATGAGCTGGCGGTTCAGGTCATCCATGTCCTCGCGAATCTTCGCGGTGTCCTCGGTGGCGCGCGCCGCCTGGCGCTCGCGAGCGGCCATGTTCTCGGCCAGCTCGCCCATCTCGTTGCGCGTCTTCGATAGATCGCTGCGCGTCTGTTGCAGCTCTTCGCGCAGCTCCTCGGCGACGCGATCGTGCGCCGCGATCTGCTCCTCGCGATCCTTGATCTGCGCGCGCAGCTCCTCGATGCGCTCGCGCAGCGCCGCGGCCTCGGCACGCACGCGCTTGCCATCGGCAACCTCGCGCTCGTACGCGGCCATCGTCTTCTCGAGCTCGCCGCGCAGGCTCTTGATCTCGGCTTCGGCCTTCTGCGGGTCGAACTCGAGGCCGAGATCGACGAGCACCTTGTCCTGCGGTTGCCCGTCGGGCGCGCGCGCAGGTCCCGGTACCGGCGCCGCCGCACCCGCAGGTCCACCGCGCCCGAACATGCTCGGATCGCCGCCGCCCGGCATCGCCGGCGGACCGCCGTACGGCATCGCGCCGCCCGCCGGTTTCGCGTTTGTCGGACCGCCTCCCGGCATCGACGGTGGACCACCGTACGGAAGATTCGGAGCCGCCGCCCCGCCGCCCGGCATCGCCGGCGGACCACCGAATGGCGCGCCACTGGCCGCGCCACCGGGCATCGCGGGCGGACCGCCGAACGGAGCGCCACCGGCCGAGCCCCCGGGCATCGCGGGAGGGCCACCGATGCCGCCACCGGGCGCGCCGCCACCGGGCATCGCGGGAGGCCCACCGTACGGCGCCGGTGCGCCCGCGGGCCGCGCGCCGCCGCCGAACATGCTCTGGCCGGGGCCTCCGGGCGCACCCGCGGAACCGCCGAAGCCACCCGGCCTCGCCGCCGCGGGAATGCCCGGATTGCTTCCGCCTCCGGGCATCGACGGCGGACCGCCGTACGGCAGGTTTGGCGGCGTGTTGTAGCCGGGCACGCCGGGCTGCGATGCAGGCGGGCCGCTGCCGAACGCGGCGGGCCGATTGCCCGGCCCACCGAGCGTGCCGTATCCCGGCGGCCCACCGACGGCAGGACCGGTTGCCGACGGTGGCGCCTGCGAGGCGGGCAGCTGCTGACCGTACGATTGCGGACCGCCGAACCCCGGCGGCGGCGAGCCGCCCATACCGGTGGGCTGGTTGCCGAACGAAGCGCCGCCGTACGCGGTGGGTCCCGTGCCGGAAACGCCGGCATTCGCAGGCGGTGGAAAGCTGCTCGCACCGGGCAGCGGGCCCGGATCGCTGCCGCGATCGAGGACCATCGTGCCGCCCTTCTTCGCCGGCGGCGCACCCGCGCTCGGCAGCGGCTGCTGCACGACGTTGACCGCGCCCTCGTCGATGAACCGGATCATCAGCGAGCCGCACTGGATCACGTCGGTGTGGCCGAGCGCCTGCTTCTGCACGCGCGTGTTGTTCAGGTACACGCCGTTCGCGCTGCCGAGATCCTCGACGACGAATCGCCCGCCTTCCATGCGGATCTGCGAGTGCCGGCGCGACACCATGCCGTCGTCGGTCCTGATCGCGCACTCGAGGCCGCGCCCGACATACACCGTTTCCGTCGGAGACAGCTCGACCGTCCCCTCACGGCCTTGGCTGTCTCGAAACAGAAGGCGGGCCATTGAGCTTCCGGATGGTACCGGGCCGTGTCGTCGGGCGCCAGTGTCCAACCTGCGAGGCTCCCGACGGAAAACAGGAAGACACGATTTTCACGCAACCCGCGCAACCACCGGGCGATGTGGCCCCGTGAAAGGAGATACAGCCATGGAAACGAAATCGCCCTCTCAGATCTGGTGGAACGACAAGCACGACGCACCCGAGCCGCCCGAGCCGCAGCCGGAATCGCAGTGGAAGCTCAGCTGGAACCCGCTGTGCGGCATCATGTACGGGCCCATCCCGATCGGGCTCATCATCGCCATCCCGATCATCATCGCGATGGCGAGCTGACCGCGATCTCGTCGGCCCGACGCGGGACTGCAGCCGGCGCACCGTCGACAGTGCGTTCGGCTTCAGTCGCGGCGGAAGACGGCTTCGGTGTTGCCGATCCGGATGATGTCGCCGGGCTCGAGGTTCTTCTTGGGGACCTTGTGCCCGTTGACGTAGACGCCGTTCGTCGAGCCCAGGTCGGCGAGCTCGTAGCTCGAATCGATGCGCCGGATGCCGGCGTGCTTGCGGCTGACCGCCGGGTCGGCGAGCACGACGGTATTACCGGCGACCGAGCCGAGCGTGGTGACCTCCTCGGTGAGCTGCAGCGTCTGGTTCGCGAGCGGACCGAGGATGAACTCGAGCCGCGCGACCGGCGCCCAGCCGCAGAACAGGCACTTCGTCCACACCGGCAGCATCACGCGCCGGCAGCCGCCGCAGACTTTCTGTTTCTTGGCCACGGGTCTTCTACTCGCGTTCTTCGCAGCCAATCCCAGCACGATCAAGAGGAACGATGCCACCCCCAGGATGGCCAGGATCAAGTTCACGAGCGGAGTCTAACCGCCAAGAGCGCGAAGACCAGATTAGCCGCCAGGGCTCCAAGGACGCCACGGATCAATCAATCCCGCAGCAGGGCAATCCGAGCTCGGCGCGCTTGACGGTTCGCGGGCGCGCTCGGCGGTTCGTCAGACGATCGACTTGAACTTGAAGTTGGTCTTGCCGAGCGTGATCATGTCGTTGTCGACCAGCTCGTGCTTGCCGGAGATCTTGCGATCGTTGACGTAGCTGCCGTTGGTCGAGCCGCCGTCGATCAGGGTGTAGCCCTGCGGCGAGCAGTGGATCTGGCAGTGCTCGGTGCTCATGAAGCCGTCGTTGATCACGATGTCGGCCGGCGGCGCCGTGCCGATCTTGGTGCCGCTCGAGCGTAGCCGCATCGTCTGGTAGGCCGCGGGGCCGTTGAGCGGCACGAGCCAGCCGACGACGGGGAAGCCACCTTCCTCGCCGCCCTGCCCGATCATGACCGTCTTCATCGGGCCCATCGGCTTGGGCGCCTCCATCGGGGCGGGCGCAGGCGCGGGCATCATCATAGGCATCGGCGCGGGGACTTCCTTCTTCGAGAAGATCTTGACGCCCAGGACGATCAGCAAGATCAGCGCGACGAGGACGATCACGAGGATGATCCACGGGAAGCCAGCCGGCTCGGTCGCCGTCCACGGTTCCAGCTTGACGCCGATCGCGTCGCCTTCTTCCTTGTCGACCTTGATGAGCAGGTCGTGGACCTTGCCGTCGAACGACAGACCCGTGTTCGTCTTGCGGTTCCACCCCGGGAACGTCAGGTACTGGCGATCCGCCATGCGCGCGAGGATGCTCGCGATGGTCGCGGCGATGTTCTCGGCCGTCGTCACCTGCGACGTCGACGGAATCATGATCGGGATGACGTTGCCGTCGCCCGACAGCTTCGCCTTGTAGACGATCGCGAACGTCTGGATCTGCTCCTGCTGCGCTTCCTTCTTGAGCTGCGAGAGCTGGCCCTTCGCGGAGTCGTTGTTCGTGTCGTTGCCGTCGCACACGACGATCAGCACCTTGCGCGCGGCCTGCACGCGCTTGAGCTCGGCGACGCCGAGCCGGATCGCGCTCACCAGCTCGACGCCTGTGGTGCCGTAGTAGTCCTTCTGCGTGCCGAGCTTGCTGCCCGTGATCTCCGACAGCGGGCCCATCGGCACGCGGATCACCGGCTTGTCGCCGTACGTGATGATCATGCCCTTGCTGCCCGGCGGACCGGCGTCCTTGAAGTTCAGGCGATCGAGCGCGGTGCGCAGCTCGATGAGAACGCCGGGATAACGGTCCGGCGCGTCCTCCTTGACCTCGGGGACCTCCTTGTCGTTGCCGATCCACATCTCCCAGCCGTTCATCACGAGCGCGATCGCGAGCGTCTCGGTGCCCTGCTTGTACTCGCGCTTCTGCGACGCCTTGATCTCGATCGGCGTCTTGCTCGACTTGTCGACGAGGACGAACTTCTCCATCGGCTGGTTCGGCGCGCCGATGACCGTGGCCTCGATCAGCGGCACGTCCTCCTCGCGCCCCTTCTCGGTGGTCATGTCCGGCATCTTCACCGGGTTGAACAACGTCTCCATGCCGCTCGAGCTGGCCTCGGGCCCCGCGTATGCGGTGGCGAGCACGACGAACAGCATGCCGAACGGGAGCCAACGCATCTTCATCGCCGCCCTCATAGACTCTTGAACTTCAGCATCGCACTGCCGAACTTGATGAAGTCGTTGTCGACCAGCTCGTGGCGATCGACACGGCGGTTGTTGACGTAGGTGCCGTTCGTCGAGCCCGAGTCGCGCAGCACCCAGATGCCGTTCTCCGCCTTGATCTCGGCGTGCTTGCTCGACATGAACTTGTCGTTCAGCACGATCGTGCTCTTGGGGTCGGTGCCGATCGATGTCACCGGCGACAGCGTGAACAGCTCGCCGCGCTGCGGACCTTGCAGCGGCACGATCCAGCCGAGCAGCTGGACGCCGCTCGGACCGCCGTGTGCGTCCATCACGAACGCTTGCGTCTTGAGCGCCTGTCGCTTCTGTTCGGGCATCGCGGCCTGCTGCGCGATCTGCACGCAGAACGGGCACTGGTCCCAGGTCTTGTCGAGTTGCTGCTCGCACTGCGAGCAGAACTTCTTCTTCCAGAACCACGCGCCGCTCGTGCGGATCGGCGGGTTCGCCATCGGCATCCCGGGCTGTCCGGGCGCGCCAGGCGCACCGGGCATTCCGGGTGGCATTCCTGGTTGCTGCATGTATTGACCCCCCTGCTGGTACATCTGCTGCTGCTGCGGCTGCCCCTGTTGCGCTTGTGCGCCGGGCTGGCCGCCGTAGCCTTGAACCTTCTGGTTGAGCTCGCCCGCCTTGCCCGCGAAGTTCTTGCCGCGCTGTGCGAGCGCCTTCGAGCGGTTGATATCGACCTGGATGTTGCCCTTGATGTTCTTGACGCCGATGATCTTGTTGTTGATCGCTCGGAACGGGGCAAAGATGAAGTCGAAGTACTTGAGGAACACGAATGACTCCCCGGGCGCCTTCCCCCGGCGTACGCGGGTCGTAGCTTAGCACGCAGCCCGCCCGCGAAATCGTACGAGGTTCTCGGGCTACTTGGGCTGGTAGACCCAGATGTGGAACATGTTGATGTCGCGGCCGGCGGTGATCGACTGCTGCCGCACGATCAACGAGCCGTCCGTCACGGCCTCGGCCGGGATCATCGCAGGCCAGTTGCGCCAGCGGTGGACGCGGTCGGTGCCGACGCACGACACCACCGCGACCTTCTTGCCGTTCACGGCCATCTCGAGCTCGTAGTCGCCGTACACGTAGTCCATCCGGCGCAACACGACCACCGGGCGACCCGGGGTGATGTTGAGCAGCTTGAACTCGCTGTAGCCGTCGACGTGGGCGCGGCCGGTGTCCTCGACGGTGGTGCCGTCGGGGTACTTGAGCTTCTGGCGCGACCGGTACGAGTCCTTCGCTTCCTTGACCGTGAAGATGTGCTTGTCCTCGGATTCCTTGTTGAGGATCTCGATCTCGTCGACCAGCACCCACGTGGTGCCTTCGAGGTCCATCTGCGGCTTGGGCTGCGGCATCGACTTGACGCCTTCCCAGTCCTTGATGTCGATCGCCTTCGCGACCTCCTTCTTCTCCTCGGGCGCGACGATCTGCGGCTTCTCGCCGGCGACCGCCGACAGCGCGATCTCGGCGCACTTCGCCTGGTACGCGAGCAAGTTCATGTACGCGTCCATGTTGTTCTTGCCCTCGGCGAGCAGGCCGCGAAGGATCTCGACCTGGCGGCGGTACTCCGAGAACTCTTTCTTCTGCGCGATCGTCGGGTGATGGACGTCGACGTCGAGCGCGAGCTCGCCCTCGCAATCGATGATCAGGCGCCAGATGTCGAACACGTTGCGCAGGTCGATCAGGTTCGCGTACAGCAGCATCAGCGCCGTGTTGCAGGCCTGCACCACGTCGTGACCGGCGATCACGCCGCGCCGCGTGTACTCGAGCGCGCCGCGCCGGACCTGCCAGAGCAGCTGCTCGAGCCGCAGCCGCAGGTGCGGCGGTAGCGTCGAGCCCGCGAGGCCGCCCTTCGGCGTGAACCGCATGTCGATCTCGTTCGCCTTCGGATCGCTCGGATCGCGCGCGTCGCGGATCCGCTGCACGCCCTTCTCGAGGTAGATGCGGGCGAGCTCGACCTCGCGCGCGAGATCCGGCTCGGTCTGCGTGATCTCGACGCGGCAGCTCTCGAGCACGCGGCGGTGGCCCTTGTACTCGAGGTTCTCCTTGTACGCGATGAAGTCGGTGAGCTCCTCGTAGTAGCGCAGCACGATGTAGACCGTCTGCGGGAGCCGGAACTCCTCGAGGTTGATGTTGCGGATCGTCGCGTCGTAGATCATGAGGTCGTTCCCCATGCCGTCGATCGCGTAGCCCGGCTGCACCTCGACCGACAGATCGCCGCGCGCACGCGCGTTGACCTTCAGGTCACTCGCATAGCCGTACACGATGCCCGAGCTGTGCAGCATCTTGTTGTGCAGGCGCCGCTTGTCGATGTGGTAGCGCTCGGCGTCGTTCCAGTCCTTCTCGGTGGTGAGAAAGCCCTTGAAGAAGTTGATGCGCTTGAATCCCTGGGTCTCGGTCATGGCTTCTTGTCCTCACCGTCTTCCGCGGTAGTGACGACCTCTGCACCGATGCCGATTCCGGAACGCAGGCCGATCGCGAAGAACTCGCGCAGCTCGACGTCGCCTTTCTCCTCGGCAAAGCGCAGGTAGTAGTGCGTGTGGGCGGGCTTCTCCATCTGGATGATCTGGTGGATCCGGATGATCATCTCCGGCGCCACGCTCTCGAACTTGATCGGCATCGTCACGACGAAGCAGTGCGCGAGATCCACCGGTGGCAGGATCACCGAATCGAGCGCGATCCGGGCACCGAGATCGGCGCCCTCGGCCTCGACGCGGAAGCCCTTGAACGGCCACGTGTTCTCTTCGATGTCCGGCTCCTGGCCGGTGAACAGCTTGAGAAACAGCGCGAGCCCGCGCTTGGTGCCGCGGATGCGATAGAGGTCGACGGCGCGCTTGATCAGCGCGCGCTTCTCGGGCTCGGGCCAGTCGAGGTCGAGCGTGAACGCCGACCAGCCCGCGAGCCAGTCGAGAAACTCCATCGGCGCGATGTGCGGATCGTAGAACCGCCAGTTGTCGGTCAGGTTCTTCTCGACGGAATCGAACATGTGCTCGAACAGAAAGCACACGTCGCGCACGAGGTTGCGGCCGACGGCATCGCTGCGCCGGTAGATCGCCGGCAGGTTCTCGAGGTAGCCGCGCCGCGCGACCCAGATCGTGACCTCGGTGGTCTCGTAGACCATCTGGCCGCGCGCCGGGCGCTGCTCGAGCACGGTGTCGCGATCCTCGTAGCTCTCGCGATACAGCGTGACGATCTTCGGCAGGCCGGCATCCTCGAGGAGGATCTGTGCCTTGTTGAGCGGACGCCCGACGACATCGGGGACGCGCACCACACGGCGATTGAGGAGCTCGGTTGCCATCTTTACAGCCCGTTCGTCATCGGATGTCGTCGCGGACCTTCTCCGCGACGATGACGTGGACGAGGAACGGCAGCTCGTCGTCTTCGAGCCGCAGGTGCTCGACGCCGACGTTGCGCAGCTCGTCGCGGATCTCGAGCGCGTCGACACCCTCGACGCCGGGCACCTCTTCGACGAGGTGGATGAGCTCGGCCTTGAGCACCGGCCGGCCGAACTCCCAGCCCTTGCCGTGGCGATCGCCGACCAGCGAGTGCAGGTAGCGGCGCAGCTTGAGCTCGATGTCCTTGCGCAGGCGATCGCTGGTGCCGACGCTGCGGCGGATCAGCACCACGCGCAGCGACATGTCCTTGTAGCGCGGCCGCACCACGTTCAGCACGGTGCCGACGAGCTTGCGGTCGTCGAGGTAGCGCTTCACGAACCGCAGCACCTCGTTGCTCGGGATCAAGCGGCGGTTGAGCTCCTCGCCGCGCAGCTCGCCCTTGGGCACGAGCGCGAGCGTGACGTGACCGCGGTTGCTGCGATCCGGCACGCAGCGCGCACGCGCGAGCTGCGTCGACGCGCGCAGCGCCAGCATCTCGTAATCCTCCGACGTCACCGCGCGATCGCGCGACTTGATCGTGTACGGCGCGCGCTGCTTCGCTTCCTCGATCGTCTCGCGATCGGCGCCGCCGGTGGCCGCGAGCGGATTGGTGACGCTCTCGACGTACGCGAGCGCGCGGCCGAGCGACGTCAGCGTGCCGGCGTTGACGTTGCCGAGGCTGCCGCCGCCGATCCGGTACGACGTCGCGACGATGTTGTTCTTGCCCTCGCCGGGCACCATGCCGCGCCGGCCGTCGCCGAAGCCGAGCATGCCGCCGATGTAATCGAGCGTGTAGTGGCGGCTGCGCGGGCCGGACGCGAAGAAGCTGTCGACGCGCTTCCACCGCACCCAGACCTCGTTGTTCTGCGGGTTGTCCGGCTCGACGGGCCGCACCGGGTCCGTCCCCAGATCCGCGAGCTCCTCGGCCGGTGGCTTCTGGCGCTCGCGCACCTCGACGATCTCGTCGTCGAGCAGCGGCCCGCGCAGGAACTTGAACGATTGCATCGGCGAGGCATCGGAGCTGCCGAGCGTCTCGTTGCGGATCGTCTCCTGGTTGAAAGCGTCGATCGCGTTCGTCACGATCATGCGGACGCGTGGCGGTTTGACGTAGCCGCCCTGCTCGAGCCGCGCGCGCAGCCAGAACCGCTCCTCGGTGAACTTGCTCGACATCACCCAGTCGTCGGGTGCGACGAAGAACAAAAAGCCCGAGCTGGTGAACCCGCTCGTCTCGTCGTCGACCGAGAGCGGCGACCACTCGCGGCCGCCCCAGTACTCCCACACGACGCGCTGGCCGCTCTCCCACGCGAGCCGGCGCATCGCCTCGTACTTGTCGAGCTCGGTGGTCGCGACCTCGGCCTCGTCGGACGGCAGCGAGCCCAGGCCGAGCTCCTCGTCGAGCTGGAAGTACAGCCCGAGCGGATCGTTCGGCGGCTTGCTGTTGAAGCCCATGTACAGCGCCGGCGATTCGTCCGGCTTCGCGTGGAACGGCTGGAAGATCGTGTACTCGGTGCGCGCGACCTCGGTGACGTCGGTGAACTGGAAGTCGTTGAACGACAGCACGTGGCGGACGTCGCGATAGTCCTCGCGATAGCGGAACGCGATCGAGCGCAGCGCCGGCGGCCGCAGCGCGCGGTCGTCCTTGTAGACCCACTTCTCGTTCTCGAGCGTGTACGTGCCCTGTTCGCCGTAATCGCCCTTCTCGATGCGGACGCGCAGCCAGCGCTTCGACACGCCGTTGAGCTCGAGCGCCTCCATGTCCTTGGGGCGCCGGAAGCTGACGGTGCCGGATTGCGACAGCGCCTTGGTGTCGTCGTGAAAGCCGATCTCGTCGCCGGCGCCCGGCAGCGCGCCGCGCGGCGCGGAGCGGCCGAGGTGGCGCCAGCGCTTGCCGTCCCAGTACTCGAACGCGAGCACGAGCTGATCGCTCGGGTTCGGGCGCGGGATCACGCTCGAGTCCGCGAGCAGCATCTCGATCGAGATGTACGCGTCGGCGGTCTGCAAGAGCTCGTCGCACGCGAGGTACAGGATGCAATCGACCGCCGGCTCCTTGCCGAACGGATAGATATTCTTGCCGAGGTCGAGCGTCAGAAACGCGTTCGAATCGAGGTTCGCGTACGCCTGCGTGGGCAACAGGCCCTCGCCAACGACCTCGACGCGCGCGCGGATCGTGTCGATCTCGGTGTCCTCGGAAGATTGCGGGACCTCGGCGAGCCGGCCGCGCAGCCACAGACCTTCGATGTGGTTGACGGTGGTGGGCTCGAAGCGCAGCGGGCCCATGAACGCGACCTCGCCGCGATCGACCTCGATCTGCGCGGGCTCGAGATCCTTCCACCGCGTGCCCTCCCAGTACTCCCACTCGAGCAGGCGCGCGAGATCGCGGCCGCCGCGCTCGGGCGTGCCGAGGAAGATCCGCAGCAGCGCGCTATCGCCGGTGTTCGCGAACCGCGCATCCGAGAGGTACAGATAGCGCTCGATGCGCTGCGCGCCGGCGAACACCTCGAACGCGCCGTCCGCGGTGCCCGGGGCGGGATCGATGTAGCGGCTGTTCTCCGAGTACGCCTCGTCGAAATACGAGAAGCAGCGGTCGGGACGCGACTGCGTGATCACCGCGTCGCGCGCGGTCTCGAACGTGACCGTGTGCTCCTCGGTGGCCTGCGGCGTCGACACCTGCGAGCCGCGCGGCACGCGCTGCTTCTGCGCGCCCTCGACGAGCGTGAACCGCGTGATCGCGCGCGCCGCTCGCGGTGCGCGCAGCTTGATGCCGAGCAGGTTCAAGAACGCGACGTAGTTCTTGTCCGGAACCTGGTTGAGCCGATAGATGAGCAGGTCGGTCATCCACGCGGCGAGCTCGATCAGCGTGATGCCCGGATCCGACGGATTGTGATTCGTCCACTCCGGCGCGTAGCGCGGGATCATGGAGATGGCTTCTTCGACGATGTCGTTGAAGGTGCGGTCGTCCAGCTTCGGCGGTGGGATCATGATTTAGACGCCGTTCGAGGTGCCGTTGGGTTGGTTTTCGGACTCGTCATCTTCGGTGCGCAGGTAGAACGGGTACACGAGGTTGCGCTTGTCGTTCTTGCCCGTGATCACGTACTCGATGCGGATGTCGAGCCGATTGGGTTGATCGGGATTCGCCGACGCGGTGCAGATGACCTTCTCGACGCGCGGCTCGTACTTGTAGATCGCTTCTTCGCAGTACACCTCGGCGCGTGCCGCGGTGATGTCGTTGTTCGGCGCGAACATCAGGTCGTGAATACGGCAGCCGAAGTCGGGGCGGTTGATGCGCTCGCCGGGTGCAGTACCGAGCACGATGAACAGCGACTGCCGGACGTTCTCCTCGAGCGCGCTGCTCGACACGCCGCCGTTCAGGTTCACCGACACCGGGAACCGAACACCCTTACCGAGAAAATCGCGATCGTTTGCCATCAGCGTCTATTACGCGAACCGACCCTGGATGAACTTCCCGCACTTGCTGCACGAAATGCGCGTGGAGCCCTCGATCTCTTCGATCGTCAGCGGACGATGGTTGCAATGAGGACAAGCGACCTCGTTCGGGCGTCCATTGACGACCATGTCGAGCACGTCTTGCCAGACAATCAGGGCTTCCTCGTCCACCGCGAGAGTCCTTTCGTTTCGACCCCTTCTGAACGCAGTAGAGTAAAAAGCCTGGCGACCTCGGGTCAACGAGGCGACAGGTAAATCGTTCCCCGAGCTTTTCCTACTCGGACGGTTTCGACGGGTCGAAGTCTTCGTCGCAGTTGAGGAGCAGCTTGTCGCCGTCCAGCCGCAGGTTTCCCTGCGCTTTGATGTTGACCCGCTCCGATTCGATGTCGACGGATTCGCTCGCCTTGAGCTGCATCCGGACCGCTTCCATCTGCAGTACCGGCCCCTCGGCGGTGAGCTTGATCCGCAGCTCGAGCATGCCCGAGTCGCTACGGATCTCGACGACCTGGTCGGCGCCGGACTCGCTGATGGTCAGCTTTCGACCATCGCGGAGGTAGACCTCTTGGCCTTCCTCCTCGTTCTCGATCGTCCCGAGCTTGCCCGACATGCGAGCATCTTGCCATGGAGCTGGTGTGCCCGGGATGCCGGACGCGAACGTCCGAGCGGATCGACGTGCGAACGCTCGATCGGGCAGGAAACGACGCCTTGGTCTGCGAGTGTGGCCGGCGCTACCCGATCGTCGATGGCGTGCCGATCGTGCTCGCGGACGCGGGCGAGCTCCTCCGGCACAAGGCGATGCAGGTCGTGGAACGCGACCTGCCGCCGGAGACCGCCGCGCTGCTCGCGCGCGACGGCGGCGACGACGCGCCGTACGCCCGCATGCTCGAGCATCTATCGATCTATCTCGACGCGCACTGGGGCGACCGCGCGGAGCCGGCGGGCGAGCTGGGCATGGCGGCGATCGTCGAGCGGATCCGGACGCTGGCGCGCGTGGAATCGGCGGTCGAGCTCGGCTGCAGCGTCGGCCGGGCGGTCGCCGAGCTCGCGCAGCGCGCGGACAAGGTGGTCGGCGTCGAGCTCGAGTTCGCGAGCGCGCGGCGGGCGAAGAAGCTGCTCGCCGGCGAGCGGCTGCCGTACTGCCGGCGCATGATCGGCCGGCACTACCAGTCCGCGGTCGCCGTCGGCGAGGCGGTGGGCAACGCGACGATCGTGTGCGGCGACGCACTCGATCCGCCGCTCGTCCCGCAGGCATTCGATCGCGTCGTCGTGCTGAACCTGCTCGATTCGGTGCCGCATCCGCGCCGGCTGCTCGCGGTCGCCGATGGTCTGCTCGCCACGGGCGGCGAGCTGATCGTGACCTCGCCGTTCTCCTGGCAGACCGGGACGATGGCCGATCACGAGCGTATCGGCGAGGCCGACCCCGTCGGGGCGCTCGCCGCCCTGCTCGACGGCTATCGCATCGAAGATACGGCCGACCTGCCGTGGACCCTGCGCCGGGACTCGCGGAGCGTCCTGACCTATCGCGTCCACTATCTACGTGCGCGTAAGCTGTAGGGAACGTGGCGGTGCCAACTGCCGTATATTGTTCGTCGTAGCGCCATGCCTGCCCCGCAATCCTCCATGATGAAGCAGCTCGCGCGCCTGAAGTTCTCGGGCAACGCGATCAAGGTGCCCGACAAGTGGTCGCAGCCGAGCGGCGATCCGGCGGGCAAGCACTGGAACGATGCGTTCACGGCCGCCGAGAAGGCGACGATGCCGGACACGACAGCGCCGCCGCTGTTCATGCCGCACACGGCGAACAAGTATCACACCGACTGCCAGAAGAAGATGACGGCGATCGTCGGCGGCTATCTCGACGGCATGGTCGACGCGATCTGCTCGGTGTGGGGTCAGTGGCAGAGCGCGGCGACGATGGTCGGCGTGATCATCAACGGGCCCACCGCATCGGTCGGTCAGGTCGTCGGCATTCCGTGGACGCCGCTGCTCATGGCGCAGGGCCCGAAGAGCTCGCCGATGGAGCTCAAGTACACCACCACGATCGCGCAGGTGATCGGCACCGCGTGGCTCGCATACACCGCCTCGATCAAGATCCCCGGTCTGCCGCTGTATCCGGCGTTCGCGCTGTGCCCGACGCCGGTCGCGGTGCCGATGCCGAACACCCCGGTCCCGGTCATCGCGCTCACGCAGGTCACCGCGCCGGTGTCCGCGAACACGATGAAGAACATGATGATCGGCATGCACGCCGATCCGACGGCGATGTACCACAAGGAGATCTTCGACGCGGTCTGCGACGCGTTCGAGAAGTGCTTCACGATCTGGCAGGCGTCGACGATGGTGACGAACATCATCGGCACCGGTCCGGTGCCCACCTGCATCCCGCCGATCATGCCGCCCGGTCCTGTCGTGATGGGCGTCGGCACCATGCCGCCCGGAGGATTCACCTGATGCCGCCGCAAGCTCGCCTCGGAGATATCTCGAAGGTTCCCGTCGACGCGCACGGGTGTCCCGGCTGTCCGCACTCGGCGCGTGGTCCGGCGATCATCGGCTCGCCCGACGTGCTCGTGAACAACCGGCCGGCGATCCGCGTCGGCGACATGGGCATCCACGCGGTGTGCTGCAACGGCAACTTCTGGGAAGCGAAGATGGGCAGCGGCACGGTGTTCGTGAACAACAAGGCCGCGCACCGCAAGGGCGACATGGACAAGCACTGCGGCGGCATCGGCACGATGGATCAGGGCTCGGACAACGTCATCACCGGCGGCTAGATGGACCGGGCCACGATCGCCGTCCGCGGACCGACGGTGTTCGTCCGTCAGTTCGCGGTCGCCGTCGTCGACGGTCCGGATCGCGGCGCGCGCGTCGTGTCGGCGAGCGAGGAAGTCTCGATCGGCAGCGCCGAGGGCAACGAGCTCCGCCTGACCGATCCGGCGGTGTCGCGCCATCACTGCGCGCTGCGCGCGGTCGAGCGCGGGCTCGAGCTCGTCGATCTGCGCAGCCGCAACGGCACGTTCGTCGGCGACGTCGAGGTTCGCGACTGCTTCGTGAAGAGCGGCGCGCAGGTCCGGATCGGCAAGACCACGTTCGCGGTCCAGATCCTCGACACCGATCTGGAGCAGCCGATCGCGACCGGCGATCGGCTCGGCGCGATCCTCGGCGGCAGCCCGGCCATGCGGCGGCTGTATCCGCTCGTCGAGCAGTGCGCGAAGAGCACCGCCACGGTGCTGATCGTCGGCGAGACCGGTACCGGCAAGGAGCTGATCGCGGAGGCGATCCACGAGTCGAGCCGGCGCGCGGGACCGTTCGTCGTCGTCGATTGCAGCGCGCTCTCGCACGACCTCGCGGAGAGCGAGCTGTTCGGCCACGAGCGCGGCGCGTTCACCGGTGCGGACACCGCGCGCACCGGCGCGTTCGAGAGCGCCGACGGCGGCACCGTGTTCCTCGACGAGATCGGCGAGCTGCCGCTCGCGCTGCAGCCGCTGCTGTTGCGCGTGCTCGAGGCGCGCACCGTGCGCCGCATCGGCAGCAACGACCAGCGCCCGATCGACGTCCGCATCGTCGCCGCGACGAACCGCGACCTGCGCGGCGAGGTCAACGACAAGCGGTTCCGCGCGGACCTGTTCTACCGGCTCAACGTGCTGCGCATCGCGGTGCCGCCGCTGCGCGAGCGCACCGGCGACATCGAGCAGCTCGCCGCGCACTTCTGGTCGTGGTTTCGCCCCGACACGCCGCCGGCGGCGCTGCTCTCGCATCTCGCGCAGCAGAGCTGGCCCGGCAACATCCGCGAGCTGCGCAACGCGGTCGAGCGCGCCGCGCTGCTCGGCTGGTCGCTGCAGGTGCCAGCGGCGCCCGAGAACATCGACACGCTCACGTATCAGCAGGCGAAGGAGCGCGCCGTCCTCGACTGGGAGCGCGGCTGGGTCGAGCGGCTCGTCGGCGCCGCCGGCGGCAACCTGTCGCGCGCCGCACGGATGGCGAAGATGGGCCGCAGTCACCTGCGTGAGCTCGCGCGCCGGCACGGGGTTGCGACGCGTGGCAGCGCGGTCGAGATCGACGACGACGAGTGAGTCGCCGGGACTGATCGACCGCGAATCCGCGCCTACAGATCCGGATCCGTCGCGGACCCGATCGGTTTCGGACCCGGATCTATGAAGTGTGAAACAGGCGACGGGATGCCGGAAACGGGAAATTCCGGATCATGATCGCGGACGTTCTGCCGCGACACGGGACACGACCGTGCGCGCTCGGGATCCGGGATTTCCGGTTTCCGGTCTCCCGCTGCCGGTTTCACACTTCATAGATCCGGATCTGAGCTCCGGTGGTCCGGATCGAGACCGGTCCGGAGACCCGGGTCTCGATCGGAGCTGATGGAAGTTCGTCACTTCGGCCCGCCGCGGCCGGGCCCGGCGATTGCTCGATGGACAGCGTGCGCGCGGTACGATGGCACGCGTTGGCGCCTCGACGAATTCAACGGTTCGTGGTGATCGAGCCGATCGGACACGGCGGAATGGGTGCCGTGTACCGCGCGCACGACCCACAGCTCGAGCGCGACGTCGCGATCAAGATGCTCGTCGGGGCGAAGCCGGCGGCGGAGCTGTCGCCCGACGACACGCTCGATCTGCGCGGCGACGCGCCGACCAGCGACGAGCTGCTGCGCGAGGCGCGGATGATGGCGAAGCTGTCGCATCCCAACGTGCTGCCGGTCTACGAGGTCGGGCTGTCCGATGGCGCGGTGTTCGTGGTGATGGAGCACATCGCCGGCTCGGATCTCGAGGCGTGGCTGGCCGACAAGCGCGAGCCGGCAGAGGTGCTCGAGGTGTTCGCGCAGGCGGGCCGCGGGCTCGCGGCGGCGCACGCGCGCGGCATCGTGCACCGGGACTTCAAGCCGGCGAACGTGCTGCTCGGCAGCGATGGCCGGGTGTGCGTCGCGGACTTCGGGCTGTCGCGGCTCGATGGCCGCGCGGCAACCGCGATGATCCAGCTCGACGACGGCCGCGGCACGCCGCGCTTCATGGCGCCCGAGCTGTGGCGCGGCCAGCCGGCCACGCTCGCGTCCGATGTCTACGCGTTCTGCGCCGCGCTCGATCGCGCGCTCGGTGGCGACGCCGATGCGGCTCGCGCGAGTGACAGCACGACGGCGCGCGAGCGCGGTCCCGATGGCGCAGCGACGGCGCGCGACCGGCGCCCGCACGAGCCCGATGCGGCGGCCACGCGTGACCGGCGTCCGCACGATCCGGGCTCACAGGCCGCGCGTGACCGGCGCTGGCGCGAGCGCGGCCTGCCGCCCCGGGTGCGTGCCGTGCTGGCGGCGGGGCTCTCCGACGAGCCGAGCGCGCGGCCCGAGCTCGCGACCGTGCTCGCGGCGATGACCGGCCGGCGGCGGTCGCGCACGCGCTGGCTGGTGGGAGGTGGCGCGGCGATCGTCGCCGCCGGTGGCATCGTGGGGGCGCTCGTCTTCGGCGGCAGCCACGAGCCACCGGCATGCACGCTCGATCACGCGCGGTTCTCGCGCGTGCGGCCCGAGCAGCGCGCGAAGCTCGCCGAGCTGCTCGCGAAGCAACCGGCCTCGCCCGCGATCACCGCGCAGCGGGTGCTCGCGCTGATCGATGGCCGGCAGCATGCCGTCGAGACCGCGGCGCTCGACGCGTGCGAGGCCGAGCACGCCGGCACGCTGACCGATGCGCAGGCGGCCGGGCGCGGCTGGTGCCTCGAACGCCGCGCGGTCGAGGTGGCGGCGGTGGTCGATCGGCTGGTCGCGGTGCCGCGCTCGCTCGCCGACGCGGAGTCGCTCGTGGACGAGATCGCCGGTACCCAGACGTGCGTCGAGACGCAGGTGCCGCCGCACGCACCAGATCCGGCGGTGTTCGCGCGCTACATCGCGGCGTTCGAGCTCGGGGTGCCCGACAAGGCCGCCGAGCACCTGAGCGCGCTGGTCGCTGCGGAGCGCGTGGCGCGCGAGGCCGGCGAGCTCGAGATCGCGGCGCGCGCGGCGTACCAGCAATCGTTCGAGCTGCGGTTTCAGGACCGCTTCGACGAGGCCGATGCCGCGCTCCAGCGTACGCATCGCGACGCGATCGCGATCAAGTCGGAGATCGCGGGCGATGCGCTGCTCGAGCGCAGTGATCTTGCCGCGCGTCGCAATCGCGCCGTCGAGGCGAGGAGCTTCGCCGAGCTCGCGCGCGATGTCGTCGACAAGCCGTCGGCGCCGCCGTTCGCGCGCGCCCGCGTCGAGCTCGCGCTCGCGAACGCCGACTATCGCGGCAGCCACTACAAGCCGAGCGCCGAGCATTACGAGCGCGCGCTACAGCTCGCCGAATCGATGGAGCCGCGCCAGCCGGCGTTCGAGCTCTCGATCCGGTTCTCGCTGATCAATGCGCTGATCGAGCTCGCGAACACGGACGCCACGCGCGGCCCCGCTGCGGTGCGCGTCGGCCGCGACACCGTCGAGCTCGCGCGCCGCCACTTCGGCGAGCACGATCCGAACTACGGCATCGCGCTCAACATGGCGGCCGCCGCGTTCGGGGCCGCCTACGACCACGCCGGCGCCGTCGATTACAGCCGCCGCGCGCTCGCGAACATGCTCGAGACGCTGCCCGCGAGCAGCTCGCATATCCCGGCGCAGCGCGCGGATCTCGCGGCCGAGCTGCGCCTCGCGGGCGACCTGCCCGAGGCGCGCAAGGAGATCGAGACCGCGCTCGCGGCCGGCGAGACGAACGAAGCAGTGCGCGCGTTCCAGCCCAAGGACCTGGAGCTGCAGGCCACGATCGTGTTCGAGCTCGGCGAGCTCGAGCACGGCTACGCGATGGCCGAGCGTGCGCGCGAGGCACTGCTCGCGCAGCACGGCGCGACGCACCAGGAGACGCTCGATGCGGCACTGCTGCTCGTCGACATGAATCTCGAGCTCGACCGCGTCGATCGCGCGGACGCTCAGCTCTCGGCGCTCGACGCCACGTACGCCAGCCTGCCCCGCTCGCTGTCGCGCACGATGCTCGGCCTCGAGCGCGCGCAGGTGAAGGTCGCGCGCGGCAAGCCGGCGGCGGCCGAGCAGCTGGCGCGCGACGCGCTCGCCACCGTCGACGAGCTGAACGGGACGGATCTCCAGCGCGTGATGCTCGACACGGTGCTCGCCGACAGTCTGCTCGGGCAGAGCCGCTGGGCCGACGCGCGCGCGGTCGCCGATGCCGGGCTCGCACTCGCGCGCAAGATCCAGTCGCGCGCCGACACGATCGCGGCGCTCGAGGTCCGGCTCGGTCGCGCGGAGCGTGGCCTCGGTGTCGCCGGCGGCGAGCAGCGCATCCGGCGCGCGCGCGCGACGCTCGAGCGCTGGCCCGCGCAGGGCATCGCGCGCCGCATGGCCGACGCCGCGCTCCGCCGCTGAACCGGCACCGGACCACCGCGGGGCTCCGGGCCCTGGGAGTGAATCGGTGACCGCGGTCCATGCCGGTGCAAACCGCGTGGATTGCTTCGAGATCCCTGGTCCGGGTCTGGACCACGCCAGACCTGGTGCGCGCGTTGCTCGATAGCTCCCCCACAAGGAGCCATTCACATGAAGAAGCTGATCATGCTCGTCTCGTTCGTCTTCGCCGCCTGCACCGTCGGTACGGATCCCAAGCCGACGTTCGTCGATTCCAATGGGGACGGCACCAGCGATGGCGTCGACACCGACGGCGACGGCCACGCCGATTTCCCGACGCCGAACTGTCCGACCTGCACGCCCGGCGACACGCCGGTCTGCGACGTGCCGCTGATCGACACCGACAACGACGGCATCCCCGATGGTATCGACCTCGACTGCGACGGCAACATCGACATCCCGTTCGACTTCGGCGACGACGGCGACGAAGGCGATCCGCCGGGCGGCGGTGGTGGCACGAACCAGTGCGTGTCGACGATCCAGGTCAACGGCACGAAGCACCAGGTGTCGTGCACCGACGGTGCGTGCGAGTGCCGCATCAACGATCAGCTGACCAGCTCGTGCACGGCACCCGATCCGTCGTCGGCCTGCTCGGTGCCCGGCAACTGCTGCGGCTTCTGATCAGCTCACTGGACGGACCAACCTCCGGCGATCGAGAACTCGCCGTGCACCGCCCAGCGTTCGCCTTCGGGTCCGAACGCCTTCGACAGCGCGCTGCACTCGTATGCGCTCGAGCCGCCCTCCCAGCCATGGAACGCGACGCCCACGCGCGTGTACGTCTCGGTCGCCTTGCCCGTGGGCTTCCAACCGCCGTACTCCCAGCGCCGCACCGCGGGGTGCGCCGTGTTGGAGCCGGCGCCACCGCCGCTGCATAGGCCTCCCGACGGCGTGATCGTGTCGGTCGCATTGAACGTCGCGCGATCCTTCGATGCAACCGCCCAGCCGTCGAGGCCTGTGCTCGTTTGCCAGAGGGACGACGACCCACTGGGCGAGATGTCGTCGGCGGACGGGCTCGTGATGCTGCGCATGACGACGTTGAGACACGGATGATCCGTGTTGTTGCAGCTCACCGAGGAGCCGTAATCGAACCGGACACGCGTGCGGTCGATATTGTCGCTCTGTCCGTTGCCGATCTTGCTCGGGTTCGTCGCACCCGCGTTGTACGTGTACACGACGCCACTGTCCTTGTTGAACGTGGTGATGTTCGTGTACGCGCCTCCGCCGAGCACCGACTCGGCGACGAACTTCGGCTCCTTGATGTAAGCGCGTGGCGCGTTGCCGCAGTTGCCGTCGGGGCAGTGCTCGGTCGCGAGCGCCCACATCTTCACGACCGAGTTGTAGATCCGGTACCGGTAGCGAACGCGCAGCAGCTGCGACGTCCACATGTCACCGAACCAGACGTCCATGTCGAACTGGCCGACGCCGCTCGAGTCGATGAATGGACCGTTGATCACCGATGCCGACGTGACGCCGACGCCGGTGTCTGCTGCACAGAACCGACTCGACACGTCCCAGGCATTGTTGGCGTCGAGCTTGGCGGTGTCGCCGCCGGCGCCACGCGCGTGATGCCAGCCGAAGCTACCGAGCCCGCCCCAGCCCCAGTTCGGCCCCGCCTTCGCGCCGGTACACGGAGGTGCCGATCCGTCCTTGCACAGGTAATCCTCGTCGTTGACGATCACCTTGCTACCGACCGTGAGCTTCGCGATGTAGCCCGGACCAACGGTCTTCCTGTCGGTCCGAAGGCTCGGACCGATGCAGCGCTTGTAGATGGTCCACGCACCGTCGTCGTTCGTGAACGTCACCTTGTCGGGGTCCTGCGTGAAGTGCGGCGTCTTCGGTTGCGGTGGTGGGCCGCAGGTGCCGCCGGTGATCGGCGCGTGCGTACACGCGTTGTTCGAGCACGTATCGGTCGTGCACGCGTTGCCGTCGTTGCACGCCGCGTCGCTCGTGCAGCAGCCGCCGATCGCGTAGTTCTGGCAGATGCCCAGGCTCGGATTGCAGTGATCCTGCGTGCACGCATTGCTGTCGTTGCAGTCCGCGTCGACCGCGCAGTCCCAGATCACGCCTTCCTGTTCCGCTTGGCTCACCAACGGATCGTCCGGATCGGCATCGGTTCCACAGCCCGCAACGAGCACGTTCAACATCACGGCGGCTTGAAGCGCCGCTCTCGAAATTCTCATGTGACCTCCGAGCGGCCGACGGCTGCAAGCAGAAGACCTCGACCGCCGACGCGATTCCACGCGGTTGCTCGCGCGGCGCTCGCACATCCACCTGTGACGCCGTCACACCTGCGTTACGGTCGACTACTTCTTGTCGATGTCGGCCTTCACGCTGGCCGACACGCCGACGTGCCCTTCGGCTTCGGCTTTCTTCTCGTCGACCGCGGTCTCTGCGCGGTTGCGCGCGGCCGCGCTCGGATCGTTCACGGTGCTCGTCGCGACATCGACCTTCGCCTGCGCCGCAGACGGATCGACCGGTGCGTTCGTCCGCGCGGCCTCGCCGGCGCTGGTCGTGACGTGCGCGGTCGCCGCCGCGCTCGGATCGGCGACGACGACGCGCGCCTCGCCGGCCTTGTCCTGCGCGGCGCTCGCGCGACCGAGCGCCTGATCGCGCTCGTTGAATTCGAGCTTCTCGCGGCGCGACAGCTCCGCTTGCGGATCCGGCGCGCTCGGCGCGCGCTCGCGCAGCTCGTCGGCCTTGCTGTGCGCGTCGAGGCCTTCGGACTGCACCTTGCCGCTCGCGCTCGCCGCGACATCGGCGTGACCGATCTGCGCGTCCGCGGTGCCCTTCACCGATCCGGCATCGGGCACGCCGCTCGTGCTCGAGCCGACACCGCCGGTGACGCGACTCTGTGTACCGCTCGTCGCGCCCTCGGCCTGCGAGACCTGACCGGTCGCCTGCGACGAGGCATCGGTGCCGACGTGCGTGCCGGCTCCGACGTCGACGTGTGTGCCTGCGCCGGCTCCACCGGCAACGCCCGACGCGCCGCCGACGTTGCCCGCACCGCCGATACCGCCGGCGTCCGCCGAGATGTTCGATCCACCGCCCGGCACGCCGCCTGTCGCGGTTCCGCTGGTGCCGCCGGCGAGCCCGCCGGTCCCGACACTGCCGCCGACGCTCGCGCCGCCGGTACCGACGCCGCCGGCCGAAGGCGCGCCCGCGCCGAGGCCACCATCAGTCGCACCGCCGACGTTGCCGGCACCACCGACGCCGCCCGCGCCCACGCCGCCGGCGCCTGCGCCGATGCCGCCACCCGCTGCACCGCCGACGTTGCCCGCGTCGCCGGCACCACCGGCAACGCCTCCGCCACCGACGCCGCCTGCGCCCACGCCACCGACCGCGCCACCTGCGCCGACGCCACCTGTAGCGCCGCCTGATCCATATCCGCCGGCGCCGCCGCCAGGCGCACCGCCGACACCGGTCGTTCCGCCGGCCGCACCGCCGACGCCGCCGGCGCCGACGCCACCATCGGTCTTCACGCCGCCCGCGCCACCGACGCCGCCGGTCGTTCCGCCTGCCGCGCCGCCCGCACCGCCGACGCCACCGGCACCG
>JADMIO011210348.1_pt1 | contig 27198 bp, 21 predicted proteins | sample 8958161 | NCBI WGS metagenome assembly JADMIO01 (sample SAMN16585339, study PRJNA669376) | soil metagenome | isolation source: Crop rotation soil | place: USA: Cullars Rotation, Alabama | collected 2011
GTGCTCGAGCCGTGGCTCGCCGACGGTGGCGCCGATCCCGCGGCGATCGCCGACCTGCTCCACGCGCGGCGATGGTGGAGCGTCCCCGGCGAGGACAAGTTCGACGCCGACGCCAGGGATGTCGCGCTCGGCGGCGGCGTCGTCGCGCCGGCGCACGCGTCACCGCTCCACGATCACTGCGTCCCCGCGGCGCCGGCGCCGACGCCGGACTGCTCGGCGGTCGCGGCCGCGGCCGATCCGGGCTGGGAGCTCGATCTGATCGATGCGTCCGCGGCGTGGCCACCGACCACGGATCCGGCCGAGGCGACGGCGTGGACGATCGTGACCTTGCGCGCCGCGATCGCGCTCGGCGCGCCGGGGCGGTGGCTCGCGCTGCTCCGGCCGCGCGTCGCGATCGCCGGCAACGTCGCGGCGTGGGCGCGGCCGACGCTGTTGCGCGCCGCCGGGCAGCGCGACGAGGTCGACAGCGCGCTGCGCGATGCCACCGGCAGCCCCGACGGCCTGGCCGCCGGCCCCGCCGCGGTCCTCGCCGCCGAGGCGATCCTCGCCGGCGCATCCGCCGATCGAATCGAACGCATCGTCGCCGCGATCCCGGCGGGCCCCGACCGCGACGCGCTGACCGCGTTGCTGGGTCCGGACCCGATCACCACCGCGCCGACGGCAGCCGACGCGATCGGCGTCGCCGCCGCCGCGCGCTACGGCGGTGATGCCAGCTCGTACGCCGAGGCCGCGCGCGCCTACCGCCGCGATCCCGCGCTCGCCGAACGCCTGCTCGCGGCGGCGATCGACGCCCACGTCGACGAGGCCGAGGGCGCCGCGGCCGGCGGGTTCGTGATGGACGCGCTCGGCGACCTCGGCCGCGCCCGCACGCTGTGGCAGCGCGCGGTCGACTCGTCGCCCGAGGCGCCGTACCTGAGCGCGCTCGCCAGCGTCAAGGCGCGCAGCGGCGACGATCCGGCGGCGCAGCTCGACCTCACCGCCGCCGCGGCCGCGTCGGGCGACGCCGCGCCGGTGCTGATCGCCGGGGCGCGCGCGCTGATCGCCGGCGCCCGCCCGATCGCCGCGATCGAGGTCGCGCGCGACGCGATCGATCTCGCCGGCCCCGACGCGATCGCCGACGCTCTCACCGTCGCCGCAGACGCGTCGACCGCCGCCGGCCGCGGCGAGCAGGCGGCCGAGCTGCTCCGCCGCCGCGACGCGCTGGCCACGCCGGCGCCGATCGATCCCGACGATCCCACCGACGCGCGGCGGACTGCCACCGGATCGGATCCGGATCAGCTCGCCGTCGCCGCGCGGTGGAATCCGCGCGATATTCCGACGCGCGCCGCGCTCGCGCGGTTGCCCGCTGCCGATCCGCGCGCGATCCGCGCGCGCGCCGAGCTCGCCGCGATCGCCGCAGATCCTGCAGTCTCCGTCGACGATGCGCGCGCCGCGCTCACCGCGTTGCGCGAGCTCGAACCGCTGTAACGAATCGCGTAGACCACGAATCGCGATCACGCGTGTGGACCCGCAATGCGGATCACCACCCCGATCATGATCGCGCTGTTCACCGCCGCGTGCGGCAGCAATAAACCGACCGAGCCAAACGCTGACACCAGGACCAAACCGGAGCCCGACCAGGTCACGACCTGGACCCCGAAACCGTGGCCGCCACCGGCCGACGCGTCGCCGCCGGCCGTCGACGTCGCCGCGCGGTGCGCCGAGCTCACGCAATCGACCGACATCGCGACCCCGGCGGCCAAGGCGCTCGCGACCGCGTTCAACGACTACAAGGCCGCGGTCACCTGCCTCGCCGACGCGCTCGACGCGACCAACCACATGGTCGAGTGGGGCACCGAGCAGAAGTTCGATCGGATGTACCTGCGCCAGGCGCTCGCGAGCTCGATCGAGTCACTGACCTCGATCTCGCTCAACCCCTACGACCTCGACCACGACGCCGACGTCCACGCGCTCGCGGTCGCGGCGCGCGACTGGCTCGCGCACCACTAGGGGATCGGTGGGCCGCCGAGCGCGGCGATCAGCTTGTTGATGTGACCGCGCGCCATGTTGCGCGGCACCACCGCCTTGAGCCCGCCCGAGCGGATGTGCATCTCCGCCGGCAGGATGAACAGGCTGAACAGTCGCGCGATGAACGTGCCGCGGATCCACGCCTGCAGCGTGAGCACGTTGCCGTCGACCTGCGCCGCCAGCATCATTGGCGCGACCCAGAACCCGGTGCCGCGCTGGTAGACCCGGCTGGTGCCGACGTCGCCCTGCGGCAGGTAGCCGTTGGTCTTGCCCCACTCGGCGATCACCGGCCACGGATCGCCGCGCAGCTCGATCTTCACGGTGGTTCGCTGGCTGTCCCTGGCAGGCACGATGGCAGTGGTCGTCACGGCGCCAATTTACACGACCCCCACCGGTGTAGACTGGATCGGGTGGCGTATCCGCATGTCCTCATCGAGGAGGAGCAGCGCGAGCTGTTGCGGATCGCGCGCGCGACCCTGCGCGAGCACGCCCGGTCCGGACGGCTGCCGCCGGGCAAGCCGCATCGCGACACGCTGCTCGCGCCGGCCGCCGTGTTCGTGACCCTGCATCGCGACGGCGACCTGCGCGGCTGCATCGGCACGACCACCGCCGACCATCCGATCTTCCGCGCGGTCCAGGAGATGGCGATCGCCGCGGCGACGCGCGACCCGCGGTTCCCGCCGGTGACCGCCGACGAGCTCGCGGCGATCGACATCGAGATCTCTGTGCTCGGCGCGCTGCGCAAGGTCGCCGGCCCCGACGAGGTCGTGATCGGCCGCGACGGCGTCGTCGTCGAGGGCCGCGGCCACCGCGGGTTGCTCCTGCCCCACGTCGCCGTCGAGTCGGGCTGGGACGCCGCCGCGTTCGTCGAGCGAACCTGTCAGAAGGCCGGCCTGCCGCGCGACGCGTGGAAGTCCAGCGACCTCGAGCTGTTCGTGTTCCCGACGCAGATCTTCTCCGAGTCCGGGCTCGCCAAGCAGCCGGTCGTCCACTGACGACCACCGGCTAGCGGCGCGGCGGCGGCCGGGTGCCGGTGCGCTTGTACGCGATGTAGTCGGCGATGATCCGCGCGTGGTCGAACACCAGCGGGCCGGGCAGGGCGTCGAGCGTCACGACCTGCGCCGCCGCCGCGTCGTCGCCGCCGACCGGCTCGCCGGCCGCGCGCGCGATGAACACCGTCGACACCGTGTGCATCCGCGGGTCGCGCCGCGGGTCGGAGTAGACGTGGAACAGCTCGACCAGCGTGACGTCGAGGCCGGTCTCCTCCTTGGCCTCGCGCACCGCCGCGTCGGCGATCCACTCCCACTCGTCGACGAACCCGCCGGGCAGGGCCCAGCCGTGCGGCTCGTTGGCGCGCTCGATCAACACCAGCGTGTCGGGCCGGCCGTCGAGCTCGATCAGCAGATCGACCGTCGGCTTGGGATTGCGATACTCCGCCATCATCACCCTCCGGGCGGGTGCTTGAGCCCGACCTCGAGCCAGTCGTTGAGCTGCTTGACCATCGCGTTACCGACGTCGGGCGTCGCGGTGAACACGTCGGTCTTCTCGGCCGGGTCCTTGGTCAGGTCGTACAGCTCGTAGCGCTTGTCCTCCTGGCGGAAGAACAGGTGCCACTTGCCGTCGCCGCTGATCATCGACTTCGCCTTGTGCGGCCACGACGGCGCCGACAACAGCTCGGCGTACGACGGCTGCGGCGGCAGCGCCTGGCCGAGCATCGCCGGCACCAGGCTGCGCCCGACCCACGGCGCCGGCTTGGCGATGCCGAGCACGTCGACGACGGTCGGCGCGAGATCGATGAGCTGGACCACGTCGTCGACCTTGCGCGGCGCGACGCCGGGCACCTTGATCAACACCGGCACGTGGAGCAGCTCGTCGTACAGCGTCTGGCCGTGGAAGAACATCTGCTCGCCGGCGAAGGTGTGGACCGCGAACGCCTCGCCGTGGTCGGCCATGACCACGATCATCGTGTTGTCGGCGAGGCCATTGGCCGCGAGCGCATCGATCAGCTTGCCGATCCACTGGTCGTCGAACGCGACCTCGTAGTCGTACTTGAACATCAGCCCCGGCGTGCCCTTGAGCGAGTTGGCCGGGAACCCCTCGTGCTCCATGTACGTCGAGTGCGGATCGAACAGGTGGACGAACATCGCGAACCGCTGCTTGCTCTTGCCGAGGTCCTCGAGCTTCTTGATCGCGCGCGGGATGATCCGCGGCGCGGCGATGTCGTGGTTGCTGCCCTCGACGTCGAGCACGCCGTCGTTGGTCCAGTCGTCGGCGCCCTGACCGATGTTCGACTTCTTCGGCTTCTTGAACCCGTCGCACTCGCCCTTGCGCCGCACGCCGTCGCAGAAGAAGAAGTGGCTGGTCACACCGACCGTTCGCAGCCCGGCCGGCTGCAGCGCCTCGAACAACGTCACGTTGTCGTCGAGCACCGTCGGGTAGTTCGGATCGACCGACGGGTCGAGCTTGACCTGCGACGGATACCGCGACGTCCAGAACGACGGCACCGAGCGCGGCGTGTTCGGCGCCTGCGCGTACGCGTGCGTGAACCACACCGCCTCGCCGGCGAGCTTGTCGAGCACGGGCGTCAGCGACTTGCCATCGCGCTTGTACCCGGCGACCCCCAACCGATCCGCCCGCACCGTATCGATCATCACCCACAGGACATTGCCGTCGAACTTGATCAAGCGATTCGCGACCGGCACCACCGCCGAGCCGCCTCCGCTGCCCGTGCCCGATCCCGTGCCCGTGCCCGTGCCCGTGCCCGATCCCGATCCCGCCGATCCTGATCCCGATCCCGATCCGTTGTGCGGCTCCGTCGCATCCGCCGCCCGATCGCCACCTTCACAGTTGTCGTCGATCCCATTCCCCGGCACCTCATCCGCGTCCGGGTTGACCTTCTTGTTGTGGTCGTCGCAGTCCGGCATCGTCGCGGAAAAGAAGTTCGAGAACCCGTCGCCATCCTTGTCGAACATCTTCTTCAGCCGCGGGATCACGCGCGGCCCGATCAGCGAGTGCTCGGTCACCGCGATCTCGACCGCGCGCGACGGCTTGCCCATCAGCAGCACCGGCGCGAGCACGACGACGATCACCGCGCCGACCAGCACGAACCACCCGCGCGACCGCCACCTCGCGAGCCGCACGCGCAATGGCCGCGCCGCGATCCCGGCGACCGCCAGCGTCAGCACCGGCAGCCCGACCAGCGCGCCGAGCGAGCCCATCCCGAGCGCGCGCCAGTCGAGCCGGGTGAAGATGAAGAACAGCGCCGCGCCGGTCAGCGTCACCGGCCCGAGCACGAGCAAGCCGATGGTCCGCGGCGTCGTGCCGAGCGCGGGCAGCCGCCCGGCGATCCGCCGCGTCACCCGGAACACCGGGATCATCAGCGCCGCGAGCACCGGCACCACCGCCGCGATCACGACGCCGAGCAGGAGCGCGCCGACCGACTGGCGCTGGACGCCGGCGACCAGCGGCACCGCGAGCCGCGACACCAGCAGCGCGAGCAGGACCAGCATCGCGGCGACCGCGAGCACCAGCGCGGCGTAGGTGACGTCGAGCTCGTGGTCGGTGCGCAGCCGGCGCACGCCGCGCACGATCGCCTCGTCGCCCCAGGTCGCGTTGATCGCGCCGGCGACCACGCCGACGACGCCGCCGATCACCACCCCGAGCGTGCCCCACAGCGCGAGCACGACCGGCGCGAAGCCCATCCCGCCCGCCTTGCCCGCCGCCTGTCCGATGTCGATGCCGGCGAGGATCAGTGCCGCGACCAGGCCGGCGCCGACGCCGAGCCGGAGCCCAGCGCGATAGGGACGCTCCATCGCGGTACCACGTAGCACACGCGGCTGACGTACGTCGTCAGTTCAACGCCGCGACTTCGCGAGCGCGAGCACCTGGTCCCGATTCGGCACGCCGTCCCACGGCCCGAGCGATCCGCACGACAGCGCGGCGGCCGCCGATCCGAGCTCGAGGCACTCGGTGAACGGCAGCTCGCTCAGCATCGCCGCGGCGAACACTCCGTGAAACACCGACCCGGCGCCGTGGTGATCGAGCACCTCGGTCGGGAACGCCTCGCGCTGCACCACGAGATCTCCATGACGGCCGATCACGCCGGCGCCGCCGAGGGTGATCACGACGGCGCGCGGGCCCATCCGCACCAGCTCGGCGAGCGCATCGGCGAGCTCGCCGCGCGGCGCGAGCTCGGCCGCGACCCGCTCCGACGCGATGAACACGTCGGACAGTCCGATCAGCTCGCCGAGCCCGTCGCGGATGTCGCCGGCGTGCGTGATCGTCGGGATCCCGACGCGGCGCGCGTGCTCGGCCGCCGTCGCCGCCGCGGTCGCCGCGCTGCCGTCGAGCAGGAGCGCGCCGGCGTCGGTCAGCGCGGTAACGACGTCGATGTCGACCTCGGGCCCGTCGCCGACGAACCGGAACCGGTGCTGGCCGTCGGCCGCGACCATGTGCATCTCGCACGCGGACGTCCCGCCCGGCCGGAGCAGCTCGACCTCGATCCCCTCGCGGTGGGGCAGGGACTTGGCGACGTGGCCGAGCGTGTCGGCGCCGACCGATCCCGCCAGCCGGCCCTTGCACCCGAGCGCGACCGCGGCGCGAACCGCGACCGCCACCCCGGTCGCGGGCGACACGCGTAACGCCGCGATTTCCGCGATCGCGTCGTCGCTCGGCAGGTTCGGGACCAGGCCGGCCATGGCCACCCCGACACGACCCACGCCGACGACGATCGGACGAGTCATCGAGGTCACGATATCACGGCCTTAGCGATCCCCGGTTTCCAGGTTTGGATGTGAGTTTGCCTGTAGTGCATTTGCCTGCCAGCGCGATAGGTTGCCGATGCGCATGACCGGGCAACCCCCTGGAGGTTCGCGGAGTCACGACAGGGACCGGCCGAGGTCCGAGGCCGGCGACGAGGCTTCCGTGTCCGACGTGCGCATCGACACCATCGACCTTCCCGTCCCCCGCCCCCTGGCTTCGGCCCGCCTGCCGGACGACGCCCAGCTCGTCGCCGCGTGTCGCCGCGGCGACTCCCGGGCGATGGAGGCGCTCTATCACCAGTACAAGCGCCGGGTGTTCGGCCTGGTCTATCGCATCGTCGGCGCGAGCGACGCCGAGGAGGTCGCGCAGGACGTGTTCGTCCGCGTGTTCCGCGGCCTGCCGCAGTTCCGCGGCGAGTCGGCGCTCGGCACGTGGATCTACCGGCTCGCGGTCAACGCCGCGCTGTCGCAGGTCGCGCGCCGCAGCCGCCGCAACGAGGTCAGCGACGAGGCGCTCGCCGCGGTGCCCGGCCCGTCGGAGGCGCGGCGCGATCCGCGGCTCGCCGAGAAGGTCGAGGCGGCGATGGCGGAGCTCCCCGCCGGTTACCGCGCGATCCTCGTGCTCCACGACGTCGAGGGCCTGTCGCACGAGGAGTGCGCCGCGATCCTCGATTGCCGCGTCGGCACGTGCAAGTCGCAGCTCCACAAGGCGCGCGGCAAGATGCGCGAGCTGCTCGGCCCGTCGCTGGCGGCCGAGCGGTCCGGAGGCGAGCCTTGAGGTGTGACGACGTCATCACCCGGTTGACCGCGTACGTCGACGGCGAGCTCGACGACGCGACCGGTAGCGCGCTGCGCGGCCACCTGCGGACGTGCGCGACGTGCCACGCCGCCGCGCTCGACGAGGTCGCGGTGCGCGACGCGATGACCCGGCTGCCCACGCCCGACGTGCCGCCCGAGCTGTGGCAGTCGATCCAGGCCCAGCTCGCCGAGCACGAGGTCGCCGACAGCAAGCGATCGCGGCTGTGGCTGTGGTGGCAGGCGGCGCGGACCAAGCTGGTCCCGGGCCTGCTCGTCGCCGGCGCGGCGACGCTCGCGATCGTCGCGTACGTCCGGCATGGCCAGTCGACGAGCGAGCCGGCGCAACACGACCAGCTCGCGCACGGCACGGTGAAGCCGCCGGCGCCGCCGGTCGGCCCGTCGCCGATCGCGACGACGACGCACAGGATCAACGACCCGAGCGCCCCGCCGTCGGTCGACACCGACTGCGACCTCCACGCGATGACCGCGGGCGCGCGCACGACGCGCGGCACCGGGTCCGACACCGCGCGCGTCGCCGGCATGGCCGAGGCGATCGATCGCTGCTACGGCGCGGTCGCGACCGAGCTGCTCGCGCTGGTCGCCGAGGATCGGCCGGGCTGGCCCAAGGACCGCGCGGCCGTGTTCGATGCCGAGCTGGACACCGCCCGCCACGCGGTCACCACCGCTCCCGCGGGTCGACCGCGTGAACGCGCGTGGCAGGCGGTGATCCAGCTCCTCCAGCGCGCGGTCACCGTGCAGATGATCGCGGACGCGGAGGTGACGCCGTGAGGCGCGCCGCGATCGTCGCGACGGTGCTGCTCGGGTTCATCGGCGTCGCGCGCGCCGACGGCTCGGGTGATCAGCCGGCCACCACCACGGTGACCGAGCCTTCGACCGAGCCGGTCTACGAGAACTCGACGTTCGAGGTCGCGCCGGCGTCGGCGAAGAAGCCGATCACCGCGGTCATCGTCGACAACTCGCTCGGCGACGTCCGGATCGAGGGCCACGACGGCCCCGGCCTGATCATCGAGACCACCAAGCGCGCGCCCGACGCCGCGACGCTCGATCGGCTCCGGGTGTCGCTGATCCCGGACGAGGACGGCACGTATCGCATCGACACCATCATCAACGACCTCACCGACGGCAAGCCGGTCGAGGCCGGGTCGGTGCGGATCGATCTCGTGATCCACGCGCCGCACGGCGCGCACATCGACGGCCGCGTCGGCGACGGCACGCTGTCGCTGGCCGACATGGACGCCGGCGGCGAGCTCGACGCGGCGACCGGACGGATCGAGGTCAAGAACGTGGCGGGCCCGGTGTTCGCGCGGTCGGTCGACGCGCCGATGGAGCTGTCGGAAGTGTTCGGCATCATCGACGCGCAGGTCGTCGCCGGCGACGTCAGCTTCGACACCGTGCGCGGCGAGCGGCTCAGCGCATCGGTGCACAAGGGCAAGATCGAGGGCCGCCGCGTGCGGTCGCGCGAGGTCGAGCTGGTGACGACGTCGGGCGACGTCGACTTCGAGGGCGAGACGCCGGTCGGCGGCTCGATCACGATCGCGAGCGTGCGCGGCACGATCGACGTCAAGCTGCGCTCGACCGGCGGGCTCTCCGTTCGCGCGCGCGGCCGCAAGGTCGATCTCGGGCACGGCGGGCGCGGGGACGATGGATTGTACCGAGCCCTGTTCGGCAAGCACGCGGAGAAACCGGGACAAGTCGAATTGCGCACGCGCTACGGCGACATTCGGTTTGCGTTCATCGAGTAGCTGCCTCGTCCGGCGATTCGGGCTACGCTGGCGGGGAAATGGTCCAGCAGGCAGTCCCCAGCCGCGTTCAGGAATACGCGGAGCGCGCGGTCGACTACGTCCGCCGCGCGGTCGGCCTGACGCTCGAGTACGACAGCGACACGCTGCCGCTGCTGGACCACTACCTGCGGACCGTCCCGGGTGACCAGCCGTCGACGATCGAGCTGGTCGCGCTGACCTCGGGCGCCTACTTCGGCGAGGTCGTGCGGCGCCGGCTCGGCGGCCGGTGGGACACCACCGCGGACGACGCGACCGAGTGGCGGATCTGGCTGCCGACCGGGCTCAACTTCTCGCCGGCCGGCTTCGTCGCCGCCGCGATCATGCAGGCCGATCTCGACGATCTCGACAGCGAGCTCGATGCGCCGCCGCGGATGCGGCCGTACATCGCGCAGGCGCTGGCGCGGATGGGCGAGGTCACGCTCGACGACTACTACTCGCTGTGCGGCCGGCTCGACACGCTCGAGCACGTCCACGAGGTGCTGGTCGCGGTCGCGGCGCGGCTGATGGGCCCGACCGGCGCCGACGACGCGACGCCCGATCCGCTGCCCGAGGCGCCCGAGCCGATGTCGAGCGACGACAGCGGCCCGATCCCCGTGAACTGACGACGCGGTGTGGTCGCGCTGTCGCGTTCTCCGACAGCGCCTGGCACCGCGCGGTACCACCGTCGCGGCGCGCGGCTGATCGCGGTGGAACGTCGAGGTTCCGATCGCGTGGCCTCGTGGTTGCTGTCGTCGACGTCCATGCAAACACGCACCTTCGCGCTCTCGCTCCTCGCCCTTGCCGGCTGCGGCAGCGGCGGCACCGCCAACCCCGACGGCGTCCCCGCCGACGCCGGTCCGCCCGACGCCACGACCGGCTGCACGACCACCGTCGCGCCGCGGCCCGGCACGGTGATCACCGCGACCGGCGCGGTCACCGGCATGCATACCGGCACGACCTACGCGTACCTCGGCATCCCGTACGCCGCGCCGCCGACCGGCGCGCTGCGCTGGCAGCCGCCCGCGCCCGCGGCGTGCTGGACCGACGAGCGGCCGGCGACCGCGTACGGCCCGATGTGCCTGCAGCGATCCGACGACGGCACCACGGTGATCGGCGACGAGGACTGCCTGACGCTCAACGTGTGGTCGCCCGACGGCGCCGCGAACGCGCCGGTGATGGTGTTCATCCACGGCGGCGGCAATACCGGCGGCAGCGCGTCCGACGCGTTCTACGACGGCGCCGCGCTCGCCGAGCACGCCGGCGCGGTCGTCGTGACGCTCGAGTACCGGCTCGGCGCGCTCGGGTTCTACGCCAGCGCCGCGCTCGACGCCGAGCGGGCCGAGCACGTGTCCGGCAACTACGGCATCCTCGATCAGATCGCCGCGTTGCGCTGGGTCCAGACCAACATCGCGGCGTTCGGCGGCGCGCCGGATCAGGTCATGCTGTTCGGCGAATCCGCCGGCGCGCAGGACACGCTGATCCACGTCGCGTCGCCGCTGTCGGCGGGGCTGTTCGCGCGCGCCGCCGCCGAGAGCGGCGGGGCGTACCGGACCTCGCTCGCCGACAACGAGACCGCGATGGCGATGGTGACGTCGACGGTCGGCTGCGCCGGCGCCGCCGACGAGCTCGCGTGCATGCGCGCGGTGCCCGCGGCCGACCTCGCCGCGATCCCGTCAGCCGAAGGGCCGCTGGCGATGGGAATGCGTTACGTGCCGTCGATCGATGGCTACGTCCTGCCCGACACCGTGCCGAACATGCTCGCGGCCGGCACGCACAACCACGTGCCGCTGGTGATCGGCACCAACGCGCAGGAGACCTCGCGCATGGTCGCGCACGTCTCGACCGAGGCGGAGTACCGCGCCGCGGTCACCGCGCAGTACGGCGCCACGGCCGCCGCGGTGCTGCTCGATCTCTATCCGGCGTCGGACTACGCCTCGCCGCAGCAGGCGCTGATCGCGGTCACCACCGACGTGACCTGGACCTGTCCGATCCGCCGGCTCGCGCGCAGCGCCGCCGACCACCAGACCGAGCCGGTCTACCGCTACCACTTCTCGTGGCACGCGCCCGGCGCCGGCGGCACCGCGATCGGCGCGACCCACGGCCTCGAGCTCGCGTTCGTGTTCCGCAGCTTCGCCGCGTTCAGCTACACGCCGAGCGCCTCCGACCTCGCGCTCGCCGACGCGATCGAGGGCTACTGGGGCCGGTTCGCCGCGACCGGCGACCCCGCCGGCACGCCACCCTGGCCGCGCTACGACTCGGCATCGGATCCATACCTCGAGCTCGACACCACCGTCACCACCGGAACCGGCCTGGAATCCGAGAAGTGCGACGCGCTGGACGCGCTGGTCGACTGATGCCTCAGGTCCCTGAAACCCTGAACGCGGTCAGGGCCTGAGGCCCGAGGCCCGAGGCCTTCGTTCGCGTGGCGCCGAAGGCGCTCACGCGAACGACCATTTTTTTGTTATGCCTCCGGGATGGCCAGGGGAGCACGCGCGCCGTCGCAGCACGCCTACCGCGGGACCGCCGGACAGACCCGGCACACCACGGTCCACGTCACGACCAAGAAGGGCGAGCTCGCGGTCGCCACGCTGGTCGAGGCGATCGATGCGGTCGCCGACCCGGATCTCGCGCGCCAGTTCCTCGAGGGCGATCAGTGGAACTTCGTCCAGCTCCCTGATGGCACCACGGTGCCGGTCGCGCTGACCGTCGTCTATCACGACCCCGCGGCCGAGGTGTTCGTGCTGGTCCTGCCCGAGGACCAGCGCCACCGCGAGCTCGACGAGCGGATCAAGCTGCTCGAGCGGATGAAGCAGGACGACAACCCGATCCCGCCGTACGCGCGCGACTTCTCGGTCGTGTTCGGCGCGGCCGGGCTGCGCGAGTACCTCGAGCGCCAGGCCGAGGACGCGCTGATCCAGGGCCGGATCGCGGATCAGCTCAAGGACCTCGAGCGGCGCCGGGTCGAGCTCGACCGCAAGGACGCCGAGCTCGCGCGCGCCGGCGAGGAGCTCGCGCGCGGCAAGACCGAGCTCGAGAACGTTCGCGTCGAGGTCGAGCGCCGGTGGGGCGAGGTCGATCAGCGCGAGACCCAGCTGTCGCGGCGCGAGCACGATCTCGCCGGCCGCGAGCACACCATCGGTGCGCGCGAGCGCGAGCTCGCCGCCCGCCCGGCGCCGGCGCCCGCGCCGATCGCGGCGCCCGTCCCCGTGCCTGCACCCGCGCCCGCCGCGATCGCGGCCGCGCCCGCGACCGCCGTGATCCCGCCGAGCGCGCGGCCGCAGCCCGCCGGTGGCAACGGCGTCCACCGCCACCGCACCCCGCGGCCCGGCACCGAGGAGCCCGAGGACTCGACCAACCCGTTCGATCTCCAGCCGCTGCCGCGGGTCGAGGTCGCGACGGTGGTCGCGCCGATGCCGGTGTTCGCCCAGCCGGCGGTCGCGCCGATCCACTCCGACCCCGACGGCGAGGACACCGGCAAGGCCGGCCCGCCCGAGGCCGCCGCCGCGATCGACGCGCTCGACCTGCCGCCCGGCAGCGATCCGCTCACCACGATCTGCGACGATCTCGCCGGCGACGGCCGCGTCGACGGTGATCCGTGGCTCGCGGCGTTCGCCGACGGCGCCGCGCCGTGGGCGATCGCGTCGGGCGAGGGCGGGGTCCGGCTCGCGATCCGCGCCAACGACACCACCGCGCGCGCGCTGTCGCGCGGCCCGCTCGACCTGCGCCTCTTGCTCCACCGCACCGAGCACTACCCGGTGATCACGATCGTCGTCGGCTCGCCGATCGCGATCCGGACCGGCAACGCGCACGCGTGCCTGACCGCGCTGCTCGATATCGGCGCCGAAGTCGATCGGGCCGCGCTCAACCAGCTCGGCAAGGGCTTCGTGGTCCAGCTCGACGTGATCAGCTCGGCGCGCCGGGTCCGCGCGGTGCGGCTGACCGCGCCGCTGGCCGAGAACGTCGGGTTCATCGTCCGCGCCGCCGACGATCACCTGCGCACGCTGATGGGCGAGGGCGGCGCCGAGCCGTCGATCGCGCGCGCGCGCGCCGCGGTCGCGTCGCCGGGGTTCGACCTGTTCGGCGACCAGCACCCCGAGGCCGGCGAGTTCCGCGACGACAAGCTCGCCGGGCTCGACACCGCCAACGGCGTTCGCCGCGCGCTGGCGATCACCAAGCGCTTCACCAAGCCGTCGCGCGAGGACTACCTGGTGTGCGTGCGCGGGTTCCCGCTGCCGCGGTGGCACGAGGTCCGGCGCCACGTGCTCGAGCGCGCCGTCGAGTGGGGGCTGTGGATGGGCCCCGAGCTGGCGCAGGTCGCGGTGTCCGAGGGCTTCGCGCGGTCGCGCCGCGACCTCGTGGTCAAGCTCGTCCCCGCGTTCGAGGCGCTGCGCGGCACGCCCGCGTTCGATCTCGACGGCGACGCCGCCGAGGACAACCACAAGGTCCTGGTCGACGAGGCCCGCACGCTCGGCGTCAACCTCACCGACCGCGCCCGCACCGTCGACAGCCAGAGCCAGGCCACGGCGCAGGCGTCCGGCACGATCGAGCGACCGCGAACCAGCGCGGAGCCGGTCCGGACCCGATCGATCGAGGAGCTCACCGCCGCGCTCGAGCAGCGCGGCGACCGGCTCGGCGCGGCGATGGAGCTGTGCGAGCGCGGCGACATCCGCGCGCTGCCGGCGGTGATGGCCGCGGTCAAGAAGATGAGCCGGTCGGAGGCCGTGCGCGTGCTCGGCATGTCGGTCCGGTTCGGGGTCGCGGCCGCGCCCGCGCTCATGGAGGGGCTGGCGTCGAGCAAGGGCTACCTCCGCCACGGCTGCGCGCTCGCGCTCGCGATGCTGCGGACCGAGACCGGCACCGAGGCGGTGATCGAGCTGCTCATGACCGAGCCGACCGAGATCTGGCGCGAGATCGCCCGCGCGGTCGGCCAGGTCGGACCGCCGGCGCTGATGCCGCTGGCGAGCCAGTTCGGCCGGCTCGGCGAGCGCGCGACCGCGAGCGCCAAGGAGCGCGTGTCGTGGGCGATGGCCCATGTCGCGGTGCGCGGCGGCAAGGCCGCGGTCGAGGCGCTCGCGGGAGGTGCGAGTGTGGTCGCGCCGGTCGCGCGCACCGCGATTGAGTTGCTCGCGTCGGCCGCAAACGACGATGTCCGCGTGAGGTCGCCGGCCGGTGGCTCGAGCCCGGGCAAGGAAGTCACGGTCAACCGCGCGTTCTCCCGCCGCTTCTTCGAGGCGCTCGAGAAGGGCCTACCCGAGGTCGGACAAGCGGAGCTGTCCGCGCTCGACGCGTCCGAGCCGATGGAGCTGATGGACGGCGACCTCCTGGAGGACGATCTCGACGACGAAGCCGAGCTCGACGAGTCCGATATTATTGCGAGTTAGCGGAGGCCCGCCGCCAACATCTCGGGTTATCATCGAGGGCCGGGTCCCGGGCGACCCGCGTCGTTTATGCGCATCGCGATCTTCTCGGACGTCCACGCCAACATCGAGGCGCTGAGCGCCGTCATCGATGCGTACAAAACCGAGCGGATCGACAAGTTCGTCTGCATCGGCGACACGGTCGGCTACGGCGCGTCGCCCAACGAGTGCTGCGACCTGGTCCGCAAGAACTGCGCGTTCACGATCCTTGGCAACCACGACGCCGCGGTCGCCGGCCGGATGGACTACTCGTACTACTACGACGCCGCGCGCAATGCGCTCGACCTCCACGCCCGCCAGCTGACCCCGGACAACATGGCCTGGCTGCGCGGCCTGCCGTACGACAAGCACGACGGCGAGATCTACTTCTGCCACGGCTCGCCGGTGAACCTCGAGGAGTTCGAGTACATCTTCTCGGTCGAGCAGGCGTCGCGCTGCCTCGACATGTGGGACGAGCTGGCGACGGTGACGTTCATCGGCCACTCCCACCTGTGCAAGTCGTTCGCGCTGACCCGCGACGACGTCTACGAGGTGGTCGCGACCAAGTTCAGCGTCCGTCCCGACCACCGCTACATCATCAGCGTCGGCTCGGTCGGCCAGCCGCGCGACTACGACAACCGAGCGAGCTACACGATCTACGACACCGACGAGAAGGTGTTCGAGTTCAAGCGCGTCGCCTACGACATCGACGGCGCGGCGCAGAAGATCTTCGCCAGCGACCTCGAACGGAACTTCGGCAACCGGCTGTTCCTCGGCGTGTGACGTGGCGACCGTGGGAGCCGAGCTGCGGATCCTCGTCGTCGAGGACCTCGAGGACGATTTTCAGCTGCTGGTGCGCGAGGTCGAGCGCGCCGGCTACAAGGTCGTGGCCAGGCAGGTCGACACCGAGGCGGCGCTGGTCGACGCGCTCCGCGACCCGTGGGACATCGTCGTCGCCGACTATTCGCTGCCCGAGCTGACCGCCGAGATCGCGCTGTCGGTCGTGCGCCAGAAGCTGCCCGACATGCCGGTGATCATCGCGTCGGGGTCGGTCGGCGAGGAGCGCGCGGTCGCGGTGCTCAAGGCCGGCGCCAACGACTTCGTGCTCAAGGGCGGGCTGGCGCGGTTGGTCCCGGCGATCGAGCGCGAGGTCCGCGAGGCGGCGCTCAAGCGCGAGCGCAGCCGGCTCCGCGAGCACCTCGTGATGTCGGACCGGCTCGCGTCGATCGGCACGCTCGCCGCCGGCATCGCGCACGAGATCAACAACCCGCTCGCGGTCGCGCTCGGCAACGTCGAGTACGCGCTGTCGACGGTCGCGACCCTCGAGCAGGGCGGCAAGCCGGTGATCGAGACCGAGCTCAAGGAGCCGCTGGTCGACGCCAAGGACGCGCTCGCGCGGGTCCGCGACATCGTCCGCGACGTCAAGGTGTTCGCCCGCGCCGGCGACGCCGACAAGCGCGGCCCGATCGACGTGCGCCAGGTCCTGAAGTCCGCGCTCCGGATGACGTGGAACGAGGCGCGCCACCGCGCGAAGCTCGTCGAGGAGCTCGGTCCGGTGCCGGTGGTCGACGCCAACGACAGCCGGCTCGGTCAGGCCGTGCTCAACGTCCTGGTCAACGCGATCCAGGCGCTGCCCGAAGGCCGCGCGATGTACAACAAGCTCGTGGTGCGGACCGCGACCGACGAGCGCGGCTGGGCCAAGCTGCAGATCGAGGACACCGGCGCCGGCATCGCGGCCGAGCACCTGCCGCGGGTGTTCGAGCCGTTCTTCACGACCAAGCCGGCCGAGCGCGCCGCCGGGCTCGGGCTGTCGATCAGCAAGGCGATCATCGCCGAGTGCGGTGGCGCGATCGACCTCGTCAGCGAGGTCGGCACGGGCACGGTGGTGACGATCACGCTGCCGCCGGCGACACGGCCGCGCCAGACCCGCACGTCGATCCCGATCGTCACCGGCCGGCGGGCCAAGATCCTGGTGATCGATGACGAGCCGGGGTTCGGCGCCGTCGTCGAGCGCACCCTCGGCACCGAGCACGACATCGTCGTGACGACCTCGAGCCGCGCGGCGCTGTCGGCGATGGAGCGCGACCACCCGGACGTGATCCTGTGCGACCTGATGATGCCGGACATCGACGGCGTCGCCTTGTACCGGATGCTCGATCCCGATACGCGCGACCGCATCGTGTTCGTCACCGCCGGCGCGTTCACGCCCGACGGCCGGAAGTTCCTCGACGAGATTCCCAACCCGCGGCTCGAGAAGCCGTTCCAGCCCAACGATCTGCGCCGGCTGATCCGCGACCTAATCGCCCCGTAGCCGAGGGAGCGCGCAGCGCGACCGAGGCTATTGCAGGGAGAATCAGCGACCGGCGACCGCTGCACTGCGGAAGTCGAGATCCGCGTCGCGCGCGGTCGCGTAGCGATCCGAGTCGATGACGCCGGCGCGCTTCATCGCGCGGAGCACGACGTCGACGCGCTCGCGGCTGCGGCGGTCGAGGCCGCCCTGCGCGACGATGCGGGCGGTCATCGAGCGCGGCTCGGGGGTCAGCGCGGCGAGGAAGGCGGCCTCAGCGGTGCTGAGGTGTCGGGCCGCCTTGCCGAACCAGTGGCGCGCGGCGGCGTCGATGCCGAACACGCCGGGGCCGAGCTCGATCAGGTTCAAGTACTGCTCGAGGATCGTCCGCTTGGTGGTCGTCGCCTCGAGGCGCCAGGTCAGGATGGCTTCCTCGAGCTTGCGCGCGAACGTGCGCTCGGGGCCGAGGAACACGTTCTTGACCAGCTGCTGGCTGATCGTCGAGCCGCCGCGCGCGATGCGGTGCTCGCGCAGGTCGACCTCGAGGCTGCGCGCGATCTGCTCGGCGTCGAAGCCGCGGTGATCCCAGAACCGCGCGTCCTCGGCGGCGACGAACGCGCCGGGCACGTAGCCGGGCAGGTCGGCGAGCACCGTCCAGCCGTCGGAGCCTGGGCCGACGCTCGCGTGCGAGCCGTCGGGGTAGTGATGGTCGCGCGTGGTCGCGAGCCGCGCCGGATCGCCGGCGGGGGCCTCGGCGACGACCTTGCAGCCGCCGACGTCGACGTTGGCGTCGATCGCGACCGCCTCGGCCGGCGCACCGCGTGTCATCGATCCGTCGGCGCCGCGCTGGGCGGCGGCGACGGTGCCGTTGACGGTGATCGCGATCCGCGCCTGCGCGGTGCCCTCGACGGTGAGCCCGGCGGTCGCGCCGCGCAGGCCGCGCGGGATCGAGTCGAGCACGTCGAGGCACGGCGTCGGCGGCACGGTGACCGCGACCTCGCCGTGATCCCAGCCGGTCGCGCCGCGATCGAGATGCGCGGTCAGGCCGACCTGGGCCTTGCCGGTGGTGAGGTGCGCGTCGGCATCGAGCCCCGACGGCCGCCACGCGAGCGTGAGATCGCCGCCGCCGTCGAACGCGACCGGGTGATCGGCGATCGCCGCGGACTGCACGACCACGCCGGCGAGCTCGCCGCGCGCGGCGATCGCAAGGCCGGAGCCGGCGCGCGCGGCGTCGATCGAGCCGGTGAACCGCGCGCCGTCGACGCGAACGCCGGCAGGCAGCCACGGCGCGGCCGCGGCGAGCGGCGCGTGATCGACCGCGACCGCGATCGCGTCGCGCGCGACGGCGACCTGGATCGGCCGCGGCACGCCGGCGTCGTCGAGGTCGCCGCGCACCGTGGCGACGGCAGACGAGGCCGCGAGGTCGGTGGCGATCGCCGGGTGATCGAGCGGCCCGGCGTGCGCGCCGAACGTCAGCGTCGCGCCGCTGATCGCGAGCGCGGGGCCGCCGGGGCCGTGGCCGGTCGCGGTACCGCCGGTCGCGACCAGGCGTTCGAGCCGGACCGCGGGCAGGGCGATGTCGGCGGCCGAGCGCGCGAACCCGGCGCGGGCGGTGACGCCGCGTGCGGCGGCGTCGACCTTGACCGCGCCGGTCAGGACGCGGACGCCGCCGGCCTGGGGATGGAATTCGACCTCGCTCGCGGACACCGTGCCGACGCCGGCGATCGCGACGACCAGATCGCCGTCGGTGACGACGATCCGCCGCACCGACCGCATGCCGGTAGCCGTGCCCGTGCCCGTGCCCGTGCCCGATCGTCGCCCCGCGATCCGCCGCATCACCTCGATCAGGTCGACCTTTCCGCCGGTCACGGTCGCGCGCAGCCGCGGCGCCTCGACGAACACTTCGTCGGCCGTCAACCGTCCAGCGAGCAGGCTCGGCAACGCGACCCGCGCCTCGATCGCCCGCGCCGCGAACAGATCGCCGATCGCGACGTCCGCCAACCGGACGGTCCCGGTGAGGCCGGCGTCGACCGTCGTGATCCGCGACGGCATCCCCGCGAGCGCCGTGAGCTTCGTGCCGAGCTCGTCGGCGCACCGGCTGCGGACGTGCGCGGCGAGCGCGATCGGCACCGCGACCGCGAGGGCGGCGCCGATGCCGAGGATCGCTCGCTCGCGTGGCGCTCCGGCGCGGACGCCGGACCGCCGCGCCACTTGCACGGAGGCTCCGGCTTCGCCGTCGCAGGGCGTGATCATCTCATCTCAGTGCGTCGGCGCCGGCGCGGCGCGCCGGTCCTCGCCCGTGAACGGGGTCTGGCGGGTGCGGCGATCGCCGCGGCGCCGGCGCTGCGCCGACAGGCCGGCGCCGGCGAGCATCATCTCGCACAGCTCGCCGAACTCGATGCCGGCGGCGTGCGCGATCTTGGGCAGGAGGCTGGTCCGCGTCATCCCCGGCACGGTGTTGACCTCGAGCAGGTACTCGTTGCCGGTCTCGCTCAGCATGATGTCGACGCGCGTCGCGCCGGTGCAGCCGAGCGCGCGATGCGCCCGCGCCGCCTGCGCGAGCACGCCGCGGTAGCGCTCGGGGCTCATCCGCGGCGGCACGTGGTACTCGGTCGCGCCGCGGGTGTACTTGTTCGCGTAGTCGTAGAACCCGTCCCTGGGCTCGATCTCGACCGCGCCGATCGCGCGATCGCCGAGCACCGCGACCGAGATCTCGATCCCGGCGATGAACCGCTCGACCAGGACCTCGTCGTCGAAGCAGTACGCGCGCTCGCACGCGGCGACGAACTGCTGCGGGTCGTGACAGATCTCGACGCCGACCGAGCTGCCCTCGCGCACCGGCTTGACCACGCACGGGAACCCGAAGTCGGCGTGCGCGGTGACGACGTCGGCCTCGTCGGCGGGACCGAGCACGTAGTACGACGGCGTCGGCAGGTTGTGGAGCCGGAACAGCTCCTTGGCCTTGACCTTGTTCATCGCGAGCGCCGACGCGAGCACGTCGGAGCCGGTGTACGGGATGCCCATCGTCTCGAGCAGACCCTGGACGCAGCCGTCCTCGCCGAGCCGGCCGTGGAGCGCGATGAACGCGACGTCGATCCGCTCCTGGCGCAGCGCCAGATCGAGGTCGCGATCGACGAACACCGGCACGGCGTTGTGGCCGCGGTCGACGAGGGCGGCGACGATCGCCTCGCCGGTCCTGAGCGAGACCTCTCGCTCGCTCGACAGTCCGCCCATCAGCACTCCGATCTTGCGATTCATGACTCACTCCTTCGAGCAAGCCGGGTGCCACCGCCAAGTACCGACGGCGCCTCGATCATCCCGGCGGCGTGGGCCCCATGACACGGCGATTCACACACGCGTCCTCGACGCTACGGTGCCGGATGTGCGACGGGCAATTTTTTGGCGGGCATGGTAAGCACGGCGCCCCATGACGCTCGTCGAAGCCGCCCTCGAGATCTTGCGCGAGCTGAAGACCGCGCTGACCCCCGCCCAGCTCGCGGAGGAGGCGGTGGCGTCCGAGCGGATCGCGAAGGCCTCGCCGGCGCAGGTCAAGGCGCTCGCCGACAAGCTCGCCAAGCTCGCGGACGCGGGCGAGATCGCGCGCGACGGCGACGCGTTCGTCCTGGCGAACGGGGCCAAGAAGACCAAGGCGGCGGCCAAGGGCGGCGGCAAGAAGAAGCCGGCCGGCAAGAAGCCCGCGGCGAAGAAGCCGGCGAAGAAGAAGCCCGAGCCGGCGCAGGAGCCGGTGTCGGATGCGGCGATCGAGGTCGGGTCGGCGGACGACGATGACGACGACGACGACGATCTCAGCCCCGAGGCGATGAACGGGTTCGCCGAGGCGCCCGCCGCCGGCGTCGGCGCCGAGACCGTCGACGATGCGCTCGCGTCCGACGACGAGGACGTCGCCCACGAGGCGATCAGCCACGCGCTGTCGCCCGAGGAGCAGGAGCTCGCCGCGGTGTACGGCGACGAGATGGGCGCACCCGCGACCGCGCACGGCGAGTTCAAGGACGCGCGCTCGGCCGACGAGGATCGGCCGATGATGCCGGAGATCAACGCGCGCGAGGAGCGCCACAAGCGGTGGGAGGAGCGCAAGGAGCGGCGTGAGCGCGAGCGCAAGGAGCGGCGCGAGCGGCGCGACAAGCGCGAGGGGCAGGGTGGTCAGCCGGGCCAGGGCCAGCAGGGCCAGGGCCAGGGTCAGCAGGCGCAACAGGGGCACGGCGGCAACGGCCACAGCCGCGACCGCGATCGCGATCGTGATCGCGGCGGCGACCGCGGCGACCGCGGCGACCGCGGCGGCGATCGTGGCGATCGTGATCGCAGCGGTGAAATTCGTCCGCCCGCGCCCCTCGCCGTCGCGCCGGTCCCGGCCGGCGAGCCCGGGCCGCATCGCGTCGGCACGTCGCTCGGCGACGCGGCGGCGCAGGTGTTCGCGCAGCTGCGCAACTCGCAGCCGCTGCCGGTCCGCCAGCTCGCCGCGATGATGCGCAAGCGCGGCCTGATCGAGCACGACCCGGAGCAGGTGTGGCCGCACCTCAAGGCGGCGCTGCTCGGCGACGAGCGCAGCTATCGCGCGCTTGGCCTGCGCCCGCGCATCGTCTATCGCGGCCGCGATCTGTTCGCGCCCGGCCCGGTCGCGATGGCGACCACGGCGACGGCCGAGACCAGCCTGGCCTCGGCGCTCGGCGGGCTCGCGATGGCGACCCACCACGCGCTCAAGGAGCGGATCACGCGCGCGACCCCGGCCGGGTTCGAGCGGCTGATCCACGCCTACCTGGTCGCGGTCGGCTACCGCGACATCGACTGGGTCAAGCGCGTCGCCGGCATCAGCTACGCGACCGCGCTACCGCCCGACGCCGATCGGATGGTGCTGATCAGCGCGCGGTCGGGCGCCGAGCCGGTCGATCGCCGCGGCGTCGGCGAGCTCCGCGTCGGCGTCGACGCCAAGGACATGCTGATGGGCGTGCTGTTCGCGGCGCGCGAGCTGTCCGAGGACGCCGAGCGCGAGCTCGAGCGGCCGGGGCGGTCGATCACGGTGGTGTGCGGTGACACGCTGGTCGCGGCGCTGATCGGCGCCGGTGTCGGCGTGGTCAGCGCGGCCGCGCCGATCCGCTACGTCGACGACCAGCTGCTCGACGAGCTGCTCGCGGGCGGATGACCACTCCACCCGGCTGGCGCTGGCTCGGGCGCGTCGGCCACGGCGCCGCGCTCGCCGAGCAGGAGGCGCGGCGCGATCGGATCCTCGGCGGTGACGCCGGCGCGCAACAGATCCTGCTGTGCGAGCACCCGCCGGTGATCACGCTCGGCCGGTCAGCGAATCGCGCCCACGTGCTGGCGTCGGACGCGGCGCTCGCCGCCGCCGGCGTCGAGGTCGTCCAGACCGATCGCGGCGGCGACGTCACCTATCACGGCCCGGGCCAGCTCATGGTGTATCCGGTCGTGAGGCTGCGTGGCGGCATCGTCGCCTTGCTCGAGGCGATCGCGGGCGCGCTCGCGGACGTCGCGCGAACCCTCGGCGTCGACGGCGCGGCGTGGCAGCGCGATCCGGCCGGGCTGTGGCTCGACGGCGCCAAGCTCGCCGCGTGCGGGCTCCACCTCCGCCGCGGCGTCGTCGTCCATGGCTGGGCGTTCGACGTCGCGACGCCGCCGGCGATGTGGGCGCTGATCCAGCCGTGCGGGCTGGGCACGCCGGTCGTGTCGCTCGCCGCGGCGCGGGCCGCGCGCGGCCTGCCGCCGCCGCCCGAGGTCGCCGTCGTCGCCGAGCTGGCCGGGCCGCGCATCGCCGCAGCGCTGCGATAAACGATAGGATGGCGGCGATGTCGCTCCCGCGCCGGGTGACGGTCCTCTACAACACCGACTACGACGCCGAGCTCACCGCCGCGAGCGGCGCCGACGTCAGCGCGGTGCAGGCGTCCGCGCTCGCGGTGCGCGACGCGCTGCGCGCCAGCGATCTCGACGCCGAGCTGATCGGGATCCACGGCCACGACGCGCTCGCGGTGTTCACCCGGCTGCTCGACGATCGCCCCGACCTGGTGTTCAACCTGGTCGAGTCGATGGCCGGCGACTCGCGCAACGAGGCGTGCGTGCCGCCGCTGCTCGAGCTGTACAAGCTGCCGTACACCGGCTCCGACGCGCTCGCGCTCGGGTCGTGCCTGCACAAGGACCGGGCCAAGGATCTGCTGCAGGCCAAGGCGGTGCCGACCCCGCCGGCGCGCGTGCTCGACGAGTCCGACCTCGACGATCCCGCGCTCGACAAGCTCGACTATCCGTACTTCGTCAAGCTCGTCCACGAGGACGCCTCGGTCGGGATCGAGGCGGCGAACGTCGCGCGCGACCGCGCCGCGCTGGTGACGCGGGCGCGCGCGCTGATCCGGACCTATCGCCAGCCGGTGATCGCCGAGCGCTACATCGACGGCCGCGAGATCAACGTGACGCTGATCGGCAACGGCGCGGACCTCGCGGTGCTGCCGCTGCACGAGATCGACTTCGCCGCGATGCCGGCGGATCGGCCGCGGATCGTCAGCTACGCCGCGAAGTGGGACGAGGCCCACGTCGACTACGCCGGGACCAAGCCGGTGCCGCTGCGCGCCGCGGCGCCGGCGATGATCGCGCGGATCGAGGAGGTCGCGCGCGCGGCGTGGCACGCGCTCGGGCTGCGCGACTACGGTCGGGTCGACGTCCGCGTCGACGCCAGCGGCGAGCCGTTCGTGATCGACGTCAACCCGAACTGCGACATCTCGCCCGACGCCGGCGTCGCGCGGTCGGCGCTCGCCGCCGGCCTCGATTACCCGGCGCTGATCCGCCGCATCGTCGCGACCGCGTGGCAGCGCGCCGTCGATGCTCCGGCCGGGCGGAGGTCGGCGTGATCATCCGCCGCGCCGCGGCCGCCGATCGCAGCGCGCTGGTCGCGGCGCTCGGCTCCGACGCGACGTTCCGCGCCGACGAGGTCGCGGTCGCGCTCGAGCTGATCGATCTCGCGCTCGGCGGCTCGCCCGACTACGAGCTCCGGGTCGCGGAGGACGCGGGTCGGGTGATCGGCTACGTCTGCTTCGGACCGACGCCGATGACGCGGTCGACCTGGGACCTGTACTGGGTCGTCGTCGACGCGTCGGCGCGCGGCCGTGGCGTCGCGCGCGCGATGATCGCGGCGATGGAGACCGACGTCGCCGCGCGCGGCGGCGGCAACGTCCGCGTCGAGACCAGCGAGTCCGAGGGCTACGGCGCGGCGCGCACGCTGTACGCGCGGCTCGGCTTCCCCGAGGCGGCGCGGCTCGCCGACTTCTACGCGCCGGGTGATGCGCTGCTCGTGTACTACAAGCGCATCGCCGCGGCGCCGCCATGATCCGCGCGGCGCTGATCGCGCTCGCGCTCGCCGGCTGTAGCCGCTCGCACCGCTCGCGCACCGACGACGGGCCGAGCGCCGTCCGCGACGCCGCGGCGACGATCGATGCGCCACCGATGCGCGAGATCGTGATCCTGCGCCAGGTCGAGGTCGACGTCGTCGCGCCCGGCGCGCAACATCAGGCCGGCAAGGACGCGGTCGTCGCGCGGCTACGCCGGCTCGGACCGGGCGTCGTCGACGTGCCGGCCGGCGTGCCCAAGGGCTGGGCCGGGCGCGGCGGGACGATCCACGCCGTCCTGACCTACGATCGGGGCGGCACGCCCAAGGAGCCATCGATCCTGATGACCGCCGAGGTCGCGCTCGATCTCGACGGCGACGCGCTCGGCGCCGCGGCGCGCGCCGCCGGCGAGGCCCGGGTCGATGCCTCGGGCGAGGCCGCAACCGTCGACGCGCTCGCCGCGACGCTGGTCGACCAGGTCGCGACCGAGCTCACCGCCAAGCTCACCCTGCGCGCCGGCACCTCGGCCGACCTCGTCGCCGCGGTGAACGGCGACGATCCCGAGGCCGCGGCGTGGGCGCTCGAGCTCGGCGGCGAGCGCGGCGATCCGGCGCTGAAGGACGCCGCGATCGGCTTCCTCAAGGGCTCGGTCCGCGCGCGGACCGCCGCGATCCAGTACCTGGTCGCGCTCGGCGATCCGTCGACGGTCCCCGCGCTGACATCGACGGTCGACTTCGCCGATCGCGATCAGCTCGCCGCGATCATCGAGGCCGTCACCGCGATCGGCGGCCAGGACGCCCGCGACTTCCTCGACATGCTATCGGCCGGCGCGACCGATCCCGAGACCATGGACCGCGCCAAGGACGGCCTGCACCGGCTCGACAAGCGAGAGGATGCGGGGCCCTAGGCCGCAATTCCAATTGCGGCCGAGGATCAGTCCTCGCTGTCCTCGTCTCCCTCGTTGAGCCGCTTGAGCTTCTTCTGGAGGCCGAAGCGGGACAGGCCCAGGAGGCGAGCGGCGACGGTCTGGTTGTTGTTTGCTTTCTCGAGCGCGGCCGCGAGGTAGGCGCGCTCGGTCGCCTCGATCGCCGGCTTGAGCCGGAGATCGCCGTCGGAGATGCCCTGCGGCGCGGGTGGCCGCTCGGCCGCGGCGATGACCGAGTCGGGCAGATCGTGGACGTCGATCACGTCGCCGGCGAGCGCGACCGCGCGCGCGAGCGCGTTCTCGAGCTCGCGGATGTTGCCGGGCCAGCGATGCGCGGCGAGCGCGCGCTCGGCGGCGCGGGTCAGCTTCGGGGGCGGACGATCGGGGGACAGCTTGGCGAGCAGGTGCTCGAGCAAGAGGCCGAGGTCGCCGTCGCGCGCGCGCAAGGGCGGCACGGCGATCGTCAGCACGTCGAGGCGGTAGCGCAGATCCTCGCGGAACTTGCCGGCGGTGACCAGCTCGGCGAGCGAGCGCTGGGTCGCCGCGATCACGCGGACGTCGACCTGGCGGGTCTTGTGATCGCCGACCCGGCGTAGCACGCCGTCCTGGAGCACCCGCAACAGCTTGGCCTGCATCGCCGGTCCGGTGTCGGCGACCTCGTCGAGGAACAGCGTGCCACCGTCGGCGACCTCGAACAGACCGCGGCGATCGCGATCGGCGCCGGTGAACGCGCCGCGGACGTGACCGAACAGCTCGCTCTCGAGCAGTGGCTCGGGCATCGCGCTGCAGTTGACCGCGACGAACGCGCGGTCGCGGCGCGGACCGTGGTCGTGCAGCGCGCGCGCGACCAGCTCCTTGCCGGTGCCGCTCTCGCCGACGACGACGACCGGCAGCCCGGACTCCGCCGCGCGGTCGACGACCTGGAGCATGCCGACCACCGCCGGCGACCGGCCGACGATGCCGGCGTAGCGGTGGCGCAGCCGATCGCGATCGGCCGGCAGCGCGGCCTTGACCCGCACCAGCTCGGCGTCGCGCTCGTCGAGGTCGGCGGCGAGCCGGGTGTTGAGCCGATCGACCTCGTCGGTGCGCCGGCGCAGATCGTCGGTGAGCCGGGCGTTGTCGATCGCGACCGCGGCGACGTCGCCGAGCTCGAGCAACAGCGCGGCCGCGGCGTCGTCGAACGCGCCGCCGCGCAGCCGGTGGTCGACGTAGAGGCAGCCGATCACGCGGCCCTTCTGGCGCAGCGGCACCGCCATCACCGAGCGCAGTCGGAGCGCGGCGACCGACGCCGCGCCGCCGAACCGCTCGTCGTGGCCGGCATCGACGGTGATCACCGGTTCGCCGGTGCGCGCGGCGCGCTCGGCGATCGATCGCGACAGGCTCGACCCGGCGTCGGCGAGATCGGCGGCGGCGAAGTTGCGCGCGACCACCGGCTCGAGAGTGTCGCCGCGGTAGAGCAGGAGGAACCCTCGCTCGGCCGCGGTCAGCTCGATCGCGGTGTCGATCACCTCGTCGAGCAGGCGATCGAGGCTGGTCTCCGAGTTCAGCCGGCGCGACAGCGCGAGCAGCCGGCGCAGCTCGCCGACGCCGCCGCGCGACTCGCCGGCGGACGCGCGCGCCGGCGCGGGCTCGACGACGGCGGCGACCGCGACGCGCTCGGGATCCGCGGTCATCGCCGCGCGCCATGCCGGCGCCGCCGCCGCGACCAGCCGATCGTGGAGCTCGATCGCGAGCCGCCCCGGGGCGCGGCCGGCGCCGCCGCCGCGCGCGAGCAGCACCGCGGCGACCGCGTGCAGGCGCCACGCGCGATCGAGCCGGTCGGCGGCCTGCGCGCGATCGGCGGCGGCGCGGACCGGCTCGGCGAGCGCGGTCGCGTCGGCCCCGGTCGCGCCGCGCCGGATCGC
>JADMIO010806528.1_pt1 | contig 27195 bp, 13 predicted proteins | sample 8958161 | NCBI WGS metagenome assembly JADMIO01 (sample SAMN16585339, study PRJNA669376) | soil metagenome | isolation source: Crop rotation soil | place: USA: Cullars Rotation, Alabama | collected 2011
CTTTCCCGGCGGTCAGGCCCGGGTCACGACGCCGGAGTGGGCCCGCGCCTCGGGATCGGGCGCGTGCTCCGCGGCGTCGGCCACCTCGGCCGCGGTGACGGGGACCGGCAACCGCGCCGCCGCCGCGTGCTCGACGAGGAGACGCGCCGCGGCCACCGGGAAGATCGGACGGAACAGGAGCTTCAACCCCGGGATCAGGAGCAGCGCCCTGCTCAGCGCCAGACCCGCGAACTCGAACGGTTGCTCCTCCACCCGCTCCGACGGCCCGTAGAACCGGCGCGCGAAGCGTTCCCACATCTTCCCCCACCAGCGAAGGAAGAAGACCCTGTTGCTCAGCCGGAACCAGCCCCGCAGGTACCAGGGTCGGGGCGTCGTCTCCGGCGGGCTCCAGGCCCGTGCGCTCTGGCCGGCGGTCATCACCATCCACCAGTAGGCGGCCCAGATCGCCGTGAGGACGGTCGTGAACTCCTTGTGGGGCGGCACGAGCCGGGCGACCGCCCAGATGAGGACCGTCCCGGGGAGGAAGCCGAGGAAGAACTGGGCACGCCGGTTCGCCTTCCGCCGCACCCAGGGCAGGTCGAGGCGAATCTTCGCGCGCATCGGCGGGTCCTCGGGCGCCACGTGGACGAGCAGCGAAAGCTCGCGCGAGAGCACGTCGTGGAAGTCGCGGGAGAGGGCCAGGATCGCCGTCTGGGCGATGCCCAGCGAGGCGTACATGACGGCGAGCAGTGCGAGCACCGCACCGAACCGACCCGCCAGGCCTCGCTCGTGCTTCTGGACGATCCGGAGCGCAGCGTGGGCGCGGGCGAGATTCGCCTTCTCCCCCTCGGTGAGGGCCGCCGCGCCTCGTCGCTCGAGCTTCCGCGCGTCCTTCTCCGCCTGGTCGAGCTCCCGTTCCAGGTGACGTCGCGCCTTGCGTGCCTCGCCCGCTCCGGACGGGGTGTCCTTCGCGAGGGCCTCGGCAGCGAGCGTGAGCTCCTCGATCTTCTCGCCCACGCCCTGCCGGTTCTCGGCAAGCTCGTCGGCCGCATCCGCGCCCTTGGCATTGCCCTTCCCGGCGCGCGTCTGGGCGCGGGTCGCCTCCTTCTTGGCCTGCGCCAGCGCGGCGGCGACGAGCTCCGCGGTCCGCTTGCCACGCTCCTCGGGCGGAGCCTGCTCGAGGGCCTTGGCCTTCTGCTCGATGGTGGCCTCGAGATCCTCGTCAGCGTCCTTCGACGCGTCCTCGTCCTCGTCCGCGTCGTTGTCCTCCGCGGCGGGCTTCGCGTCGCCGGCGTGGGCCTCCGGCAGCGCAGCGGGGGGAGGCACCGCGGTCGGGGCAGCAGGGGGCGGCGGCAGGGGTGGAGGAAGCTGCGAAGCGCCCCGCTTGCCGTGCGGCGAGGACCGGGGCGTCTCCTGAGCCTTGGCCGGCGCCTCCGCCGTGTCCCGTTCGTCCGGGGCGCCGGCGACCGGGGCCGCGCTGGCCTCCTGGACCTCCTCCGGACCGAAGGCGTCGTGCCAGGCGTCCTCGCCGTGCTTGAACAGCCAGAACACGGCCAGGCCGGCCATCAAGGTCAGGGCGGCCTGGAGGAGCACCGTCCGCCAGTAGCGTCTCCACAGCGGGCGGTCCCGTCGCATGCGCGCGAGCAGCTCCCAGGGCTCGCGCGCCCCACGCCAGAACCTGTCGACAGCCGTGCCGCTCATCCGGGGGCGCACCTTCCCACAGCTGTAAGGCAGGTCGTACCCCCGAGTGCTGGAACGGCCCCTGGCGTACGCCGGCCCGGTCAGGGGCCGCTGTCGAGGAGCTCCTCCGCCTCCTTGACCGAGTAGGCGAGCCGCGAGTCGTAACCGACCGTGCGGGCGATGCGCTGGAACTGCACGGCCGCCTGACCGCTGCGGCCCACCACGCGCACGTGCGTCCGGAGCCCCGAGGCCACGATGAGCTCACCCATCCGGCGGATCCGCTCGATCGCCGCGGGGCTCAGCTTCTCCGAGGCGGAGACGTCGGAGATCATGTCGAACACCGGCGAGATCCTCGGCAGCTCTTCCCGGAGCTGCTGCTCCGCCTGGACGAGCTCCTCCTCCGTGACCTGCCCCTTGAACACCATCATCAGCCGCTCATGCCCCGGGAGCGCTCGGATCTCGACCATGTGAGGCGAGGAACCTGATCGCGTTCCGACGATCACGTCAACCAAAGAACTGGGATCGAATCTGACATCCACCGTCAGGGTGTCAGACGGGTCCGATCGCGGGCTCGGCGGCGCTGCGCGACGTCGTGGGCCGCAGACGCTCCATCAACCGCTCCCAGATCCGGTACATGACCGGGAGCAGGAGCAGCGTGAGCGCACAGGCCGACAGGGTGCCGGCCACGATGACCACCGCGAGCGGGCGCTGCGTCTCGCTCCCGATCCCGCGAGACAGCGCCGCGGGCACGAGACCGAGCGCGGCAAGCCCGGCCGTCATCAGCACCGGTCTCAGCCGTTCTCGCGCTCCTGCGAGGATGGCATCGTCGAGGGGCTCGCCGCGTCCCCGCCGGTCGGCGATGGCGGAGAGGACCAGCACTCCGTTGAGCGACGCCTGGCCGATGAGGGCGATGAAGCCCACCGCCGCGGACACGCTGAGGGGGAAACCGGCCGCCCAGAGCCCGAACACCCCGCCCAGCAGCGCGAAGGGCACGTTGAGCAGGGTGAGCACCGCGAGGGAGAGCGAATCGAACGCCTTGAACAGGAGCACCAGGGTGATCAGCAGCGCCACCGGAACCACCGTGGCCAGCCGCGCCATCGCCCGCTCCTTGTTCTCGAACTCGCCGCCCCAGTCGATGGACATGCCCTTGCCGAGCGGCGCCTCGCGCTCCACCCGGTCGCGCGCCTCGTTGACGAAGCCGCCCATGTCCCGGCCGCGCACGTTCATCCGGATGCCGATGTAGCGACGCCCGTTCTCGCGGTTGATGCTCGCCCGGCCGACGCTGGTCGAGACGTCGGCGAGCGCCGACAGGGGAATGGTGAGGCCGCCGTCCACCGGGACGCGAAGCGAGCGAATCTTCTCCACGTCGTCGCGGTCGGCCGGCGGCAGCCGGAGCACCACGTCGAACTTTCGCTCGCCCTCCCAGTAGTCGGCGACGGGTCGGCCGCCGAGCGCAGTCTGGAACACGTGCTGGAAGTCACCCAGGTCCATCCCGTAGCGGGCGAGCGCGACACGGTTCGGCTTGACCCTGACTTGCAGCACCGAGGCGCTCTTCACCAGCGCCAGATCCGCCACGCCCGGGACCCGGGAGATGACGGCCTTCACCCGCTCCGCCTGCGCCTGGAGCGCCCCGAGGTCCTCGCCGTAGAGCTTCACCGCGATCTGCCCCTGCTGGCCGCTGATGCTCTCGTTGACGTTGTCGCGGATGGGCTGGCTGAAGTTCACCTCGATGCCCGGGATCTCCGCGATCCGTCGCTGGAGCACGTCGAGCACGCTCCCCAGCGTCGGCGTCTCGCGTGGCCACCGGCCGGGCGGAACCAGCTTCACGAAGAACTCGAGGTTGTTGGCCAGCTTCGGGTCGGTGCCGTCCTCGGGCCGTCCGAGCTGGGACAGGACCGACTCCACCTGCGGCGCGCTCTGCAGCAGCTGGGTGATCCGCGGGACGAGCTTGCGCCCCTCGGTCAGCGAGCTGTTGGCCGGCAGGGTGAAGGTCATGTACAGCGCACCCTCGTTGAGCTCGGGGAGGAACTCGCTCCCGAGCCGCGGCAGCACCATCGCCGCGCCGGCGAGGAGCACCGTGACCGAGCCGAGGAGCAGCGCCGGGTGCTTCAGGCAGTAGCGGAGCGCCGGGTCGTAGCGCCGCGTGACCCAGGTGAGCAGCGGCGACTCGCGGTGGGTCACCGGCTTCCGCCACACCAGCGCCGCCAGCACCGGAACCAGGGTGACGGAGAAGAACAGCGCGCCGGCGAGCGCGGAGACCACCGTGTTCGCCATGGGCGAGAAGATCCGGCCCTCCACTCGCTGGAGGAGGAAGATCGGGAGGTAGGCGGCGATGATGATCAGCAGCGCGAACACGGTCGGCCGGACCACCGAGGTCGTCGCGTCCCGGATCATCTGCTCGACCGTATCGCCCGTGCTCCGCCTCAGCGCCATGCGCGCGAGGATCGCCTCGACGATGACCACACCGCCGTCGACGATGATCCCGAAGTCCACCGCCCCCATCGAGAGGAGGTTGGCGCTCATCCCCCGGAGGTGGAGGTAGATGAACGAGGTGAGGAGGGAGAGGGGGATGAGCGTTCCCACCACCAGCGCCGCCCGCAGATCGAGCAGGAACACGAAGAGGACCAGCGTGACCAGCACCGCGCCCTCCAGGAGATTGCGGCCCACAGTCTTCAGCGTCGTCCCGACCAGATCGGTGCGGTCGTAGAACGGATCGAGCTTCACGCCATCCGAGGCCAGCCTCCGGTCGATGTCCTGGACCGCCGCCCGGACGCGCTTCAGCACCGCGGAGGGGTTCTCGCCCCGCCGCATGAGCACCACGCCCTGCACGGTGTCCATCGCCTCGTTGCGGCTGACGACGCCCTGGCGGGGGGCCCACCCCTCGGTCACGGTGGCCACGTCCTTGAGGAAGACCGGTGTGCCCTCCTCGGTGGCCAGACGCACCGCCTTGAGGTCCTCGACGCTGGTGAAGAGGCCCTCGCTGCGGATGACGAACTGCTCGGCACCGCGCTCCAGCACGCCGCCGGAGGCGTTCACGCTGCCGTTCTTGATCCCCTGCTCCAGCGAGGCCAGGGTGAGGCCGTGCGCGGCCAGGCGCGACGGGTCGGGCTGCACGTGGATCTCGCGCTGCAGGCCGCCGATGCTCACCACGTCGGCCACGCCGTTCACCCGGAGGAACGAGGGGCGCACCACCCAGTCTTGCAGCGTGCGGAGCTTCATCGGGTCCCCGCCGGCGCCCACCAGCGTGTACCGGTACACCTCGCCGATGGGCGTCGCGTAGGGCCCGAGCTGCGGAACGATGCCGTCGGGCAGGTCCACGTCGCGGAGCCGCTCCAGGACTTGCTGGCGCGCCCAGAGCCCGTCCGTGCCGTCGTTGAAGGTGATGGTGACGTAGGAGAGCCCGAACAGCGACAGGTTCCGGAGCCGGGACAGCTGGGGAATCCCGTTGAGCGCGCGCTCGAGTGGAATCCCGAGCTGCCGCTCCACCTCCTCCGCCGGCTGACCCGGATAGAGGGTGATGACCTGGACCTGGGTCTCGGTCGGGTCGGGGAACGCCTCGACCGTGAGGTCGCGGTAGGAGAGCCAGCCCCACACCGCGACGATGGCGGTGAGGGCCAGCACCGCCGCCTTGTTCTTCAGCGAGAAGTCGACCAGGGCCTGGAACACGGGCTCACTGCTCCAGCGCGAGCTGGTTGAGGAGGAGGATGGCGCCCTTGCTCACGTAGCGCGCGCCCGGCTCGAGCCCGGCGCGGAGCTCCACCTCGCCGCTTCGCTGGCGACCCGGCGTGACGGTCACTCGCTCCAGCTTTCCCTCGCCGTGGGAGACGAACACCACCGAGCTCTGGCCATCGGTGACGACTGCCTCTGCTGGCACGCGGACGCGCTTCTGCGACGGGTCCGACTGCAGCTCGACGTCGACGAACGCGTTGGGCCGGAGCGCGCGGTCCTCGTTCGCGGCGCGGATGCGCAGCTCGACAGTGCGTCGCTTGGGGTCCACCACCTCGGAGATGCGGTCGATGGTTCCGGTGCGGGTCACGCCGCCGGCACGGGTGCGGATGGTGACCTGCCCTCCGACGCGCACGTCGTAGGCGTCGCTCTCCTGAACGTCCGCGAGCACCAGCACCTCGGTCAGCTCGGAGATGCGCACGAGCGGGTGGTCACCCGAGGGCTGCACCTCCTGGCTCGCCACCACGTCCAGGTCCACGATGGTGCCCGACCGCGGCGCCACCACCCAGAAGAGGTTGTCTCCCTCGGGGGCGATCCGCAGCGACGAGCGCTTGGCAGCGGAGGCACGCGCTGCCAGCTCGGCCTCGTGCAGGTCCGCCTCGGCGGCCAGCGCGTCCTTCTCCGGGGCGGCGCGGATGTCCACCAGCTCGCGGGCGCGGTTGGCGATGCGGCGCTTCACCTCGACGTTCGCCCGGGCCGACGCCATCTCCCGCTCGAGGTCCGCCCAGGCCGCGGAGCGGACGTTGAACAGCCGGTCACCCTCCTGGACCCGATCGCCGATGCGGACCAGGACTCGCTCCACCCGGCCGGGGAGCGGCGCGCTCAGCGATGCGGTGCGCTTCTCGTCGAAGCTCACCCGGCCCGGCACCGGCGGCGGGGGCAAAGGAGCGGCCTCCATGGCGGTGGCCAGCTCGACGTAACGCCACTGGGGCGCCTGGTCGGGGATGAGGAGGGTGTTGCCCTGGACGGTGATGCGGCGCACCGCCTCGGACCTCGTCTCGTGCTCATGGACCAGGAGCCAGCTCAGCAGCACCAGCGCGACCAGGGCGCCGCCACCGCCCAGCAGCAGCGAGGAGCGCCCCGGGCGGCGGAGGCCGGCGAGGACACCGGAGCCTGCGTCAGGGGACATGGGGAATACTCTCGGGCAAGGGGGGCAGCTCTCCGGCGGCGCGTGCCTGCGCCACGGTCAGGTGGAAGGCGAAGAGGTCGAGGTCCGCGGCGTCCAGCTGGAGATCGCCCAGCGTGCGCCGCGCGAGGAGGAGGTCGGGGAGCGGCGCCCCACCCCGGGTGACGGCGCTCTCCAGCCGCTGCACCACGTCCCGGGCGAGGGGCAGCGTCCGCTCCATCAGCCGGCTCCGGCGGGCCAGCGCGGCCTGGCGCTGCTGCTCGAGCGAGGCGAGGTCGCGCACGCTCGCCGCCCGGAGCAGCAGCTGCGCCTGCCCCGCGGCCTCGGCCAGCGCGGAGGCCGCCTTCGCGTCGGCCTGCCCGTGGTCGAAGAAGGGCAGCGGCATGCTGACGCCGACGAACATGCTCTGGTGCTGGCTCCCCGAGGCGATGAACTGGTCCAGCACGTAGCCCACCCTCAAGGTCGGGTCCGGAATCCAGCGGTTGTGAGCGAGCGTGAGGCTGGACCGGGCTGATGCCTCCTGGGCCTGCAGCGAGCGGAGGTCGGGACGCGCGTCGAGGTTCGCCGCCGGCGAGCTCGCGCCGAGGCGTCCGGAGAGGAAGGCGCGCGCCGCATCGGGGCTGCCGAAGGGGCGGCAGGGGAGGCCGACGGCCTGGCCGCAGAGGAGCAGCGCCGCCGAGAGCCGCTCTCGCTCCTGCCCGAGGTTGGAGACGTACTTCTCCGCCTCGAGCACCGCGCGGTCCACGTCCAGCCCGGCGATGTCGCCGCGCCGCTGCCGCTCGAGCTGGAGGTCGGCGAGCCGCTGGGCGTCGCGCACCGTGTCCTCGAGCGCGCCCACGCGGATCTCGGCGGTGGCCACCTCGGAGATGCGCTCGAGGAGGTCGAACCAGCGCTGGCGCAGCGTCTCGACCGCGTCGTACAGCGCCGCATCCCGCGCCGCGCGGCTCGCGGCCTGGCGCGGCCCGCGCTTGCCGATCTCGAACGGCTGGTTGACGGTGAAGGTGTAGTTGGGGACGTCGCTCAGCTTGTCGAGGCCGGGCGGATTGGTGGGCCCGATGGCGAGCGTGCCCCACTGGAAGTCGAAGCCCGGATTGGGGAACACCCCCGAGCGAGTCACGTCGGCGTCGGCCTGGCCGAGCTTCGCGCGCGCGGAGACGAGGTCCGGAGAGCGCGCCCACAGCAGCTCGACGAGCTGCAGATCTCCCGGGGAGCTGGAAAGGTCGAGTGACTCCGGATTCGCCGTCGTGACGGCGAGACAGGCAGTCAGGACCGAGACGGCGTTCAACACGCCGTTGCGGCAAGCAAGGAGCCTGCCACCACTGAAATCAAGGGGTTGCGACTCGAATCGCGGCCTCCGTGGCAGTGCTTTGCAAGCACCGGTGAAACGCGGTTTCAGCAGTCTTCCGGGGCCGCTGTCGGCTGCGACGAGCCCGCACATCGGCACCAGTCGCCCGGCGCCGGCGGGCCTCGAATTGTCGACGGACGGTTGTTCCGTCTGCGAGGATGCAGGCTGCGGATGCTGGACGCTCCGCGCCCTCTCGATGGCGAACCGACCGAAGGCCCGAAGCGAGCAGCTGCTGGTACAGCGCACTGGCCAGGAGACGCTGGTCTACGACGAGCGAAACCATCGCGCGCACTCACTCGATGCCCGGGCGACCCGTGTATGGGAGCTCTGCGACGGAGCCCGGAGCGAGAGCGAGATCGCCGCAGCGTACGGCGAGGGCGATGCGGGACGGGCGGTGGTGAGCTGGACGATCGCCGAGCTCGAGAAGTCGGCGCTGCTCGACGGCTCGGCCGATGCGGCCCGCGCGGCGCTGAGCCGGCGCGCCCTGATGAGGACGGTGGGCCTCGCGGCCATTCCGGTGATCCTGGCGATCACGGCGCCCCGGGCCCGTGCCGCGGTGTCGAGCTGCTCTCCCGTGGGGCAGCAGTGCTCGACGAAACCCTGCTGCGCCGGCCTGACCTGCAACGCCTCGCTGATCTGCCAGTAGCAGGGGCTCCGATGTTCCCCACGTTGCTCCGTGACACCTTCCGCGCTGCGCCGGTGGAAGACATGGAGGTCTCTCCGGCCACGCTCGCGTCCGCCGAGGTCTCGGGTGTCGAGGCGCTGGTGCGTCGACGGCTGGGAGATGCTCCGTCCAACGTGGAGCGGTTCCAGGCGCTCGAGCAGCTGCGGCGCGAGCGGTGGCTGACGGAGGTCTTCGCCGCGCTCGCTGCGCACGGGATCTCGGCCGTCACCTTCAAGGGCTGGGCGCTGGCGAGGATCTACGGGCGCCCGGGTCTGCGGCCGGTGGGCGACGTGGACCTCCTCGTCCGCCGCGAGGACCTGGACCATGCCCGCGGGGTGCTCTCGGGGTTCGAGGGCGGCGCGGAGGTGGATGTCCAGGTCGATCTGTCCCGGTACCTTCCCGACCGGAGCACGGAAGACCTGCTCGCCGCATCCATTCCGGTCGCGGTGCCCGGCGGGACGATCCGGGTGCTCGCGCCCGAGGAGCACCTCCGGCTGGTCTGCCTGCATCAGCTCCACCACGGCTCGTGGAGGCCGCTGTGGCTCTGCGACGTCGCGGTCCTGATCGAGGCGCTCCCCTCCGGGTTCCGCTGGAGCGAGTGCCTGCGTGGGAGCCGCCATCTCGGCGAGGGAGTCCTCGCCCTGGTAGAGCTCGCGCGTCGCTGGCTCGGTGCGCGCTCCTCGGTCGAGCCTCCGGAATCGAAGACCCCGGAATGGTTCGAGCGCGCGATCCTGCGCGCATGGCGGCGCGGCTACCGGCCCACTCCGGAGCGGCTGGAGGGGCTGTCGCTGGCGCAGCTCCCCGGAGCGCTCCGTGAACGCTGGCCGGATCCGCTGTCGTCGACCTTGCACCTCGACGCTCCGTTCCACGGAGTGCCGCGGTTTCCCATCCAGGTGGCGGAGCTGGTCCGCCGTGGGTCCCGTCACGCGGTCAAGAGATGGCGAGCTCGAGGAGCTCCGCTGGAGAAAAGGGGGAGGCCGTGAGGCGCTGGATTCCCGTCACGTTGCTGACTGCGATGCTGATCGCCCCGGCCGTCCGGGCGGTTCCTCGCACCTGGGCCGCTGCGGCGAACGGCTCCTGGAACACGGCCGCGAACTGGAATCCGGCCGGTATCCCGACCGCTGCCGACGACCTGACCATCCCGTTCGCAGTGACGGTCTCGGTGAACAACGGCGGAAATGCCCTCGCGAACTCGCTGACCATCTCCGCCGGCGCGACGGTCAACCGCCCCGGGGGCGGCAACACGCGCGTCCTCACGGTGACCAGCGGAATCTCCGTCACCGCGAACGCGAACGTCGCGATCTCGATCCCCTTCACCGCCGCAAGCCTGAGCAAGAGCGGGACCGGCACCCTGACCCTGAACGGAGTCGCGCTGAGCGGGGGCGGGACCGAGGTGAGCGGGAACGTCGACGTGACCGGCGGCACGCTCCAGCTGAACGGCGCGAACACGTTCACGATCGGGGGCGTGGTCACGGTGGGCACCGGCGCGACGCTCGCGCGGGCCGGTGGCGGAGCGCTCGCGCCGGCTGGCGGCCTGACCGTGAACGGTGGAACCGTCACCTTCGCCGCTGGCGGCGGACTCAACTCGGGCGGCCCGGTCAACGTCACCTCCGGCTCGATCAGCTTCGCCGGCGCCGGTGGGCTGACCGCCACGGACGTCACGCTCAGCGGTGGGTCGATCAGCTTCGGCGGTGGGGGCGATCTGGCGGCCTCCGGGACGCTCACGGTCGGGACCGGTGCCAGCGTGTCGACGACCGCGGGCGCGAACATCGGCGCGGGGATTGTGAGCCTGAGTGGCGGAACGATCTCCTTCGGCGGCAACGGCAGCCTGACCTCCGGCGGCGCGGTGAGCGTCACCGGTGGGGGAAGCCTCTCCTTCGCCGGAAGCGGGGACGTCAACGCGCAGAGCTTCTCCCTCGACTCGGCATCCTCCTTCACCGTGAACTTCGCGACGGGCGCCAATCCGACGAACGTCAACCTCACCGGCGGAAGCGCGGCCCTCAACGGGACGGTGAACATCACCGGTACCCCCAACCAGGCCAGCTTCAACCTGGTGACCGGCGCCGGGAGCGTCGACATCACCGGGGTGACGCTCGGAACGGCGACGACGGGGTTCGCCTTCGGATTCAGGACCTCCGGGACCACCACGATCATCCTGGACGTTACCGCGAATCCCATCGCGCCGGACGGACTCGGCTCGGCGACGGGCGCGTGTGGCTCACCGCTGACCTGGCAGCACACCATCGGGGCGACCGCGAACGATCGTTACCTCCTCGTCGGTGTCTCGACGGGCGCGTCGGCGGTGACGCCGACCTCGGTCAGCTTCGGCGCGCAGCCGATGACGCTCCTGACGAGCCTGGTGAACGGAACCTCCGGCGCGTTCCTCTACGGGCTGGTCGCGCCCGCCCGTGGGACGGGGACGATCACCGTCACCCTGCCGGCCGGCCCCTGCAGCGCGGTGGGCGGCTCGCTCTCGTACTCCGGAGTGAATCAGGCAACGTCGACCGGGACCGCGGCGACCGCGGGCGGGACCGGTACGGCCGCCTCCGTCTCTCCCTCGACGGTCCAGGGAGACAAGGTCATCTCCGTGCTCGGCTCGAATGGCGCGACCTCCGCGACCCCGCAGGCGGGTGCGACGGTGCGCTGGTCGAGCATCTCGGGCACGGTCCTCGGTGCGGGCGACACCGCGACCCGCACCGGCGCCGGAACGTTCAACGTGACGATGAGCTGGACGCTCGCCCCATCCAGCGAGTTCGCGCTCGTGGCCATTCCCATCCATGCGTCCGCGCCCACCCGCGCGACGGACTTTGCGGCGACGGTCCGGGCCTCTCCGCGCGGGGCGGTCGTGTCCGTGCGTTCCGGTGCGGGATCGGATCTGATCGGGTTCCGCGTGTGGCGCGAGGTATCCGGCCGGCGAGAGCTGCTGACGCCAGGTCTCGTCGCCGGGCCCTTGCTGAGCCGCCGGGCCAGCCTCCTCGCCGGGAACGATGCGGGCTGGGAGGACCTGCACGCCGTCCGCGGCGCCGCGTACCTGGTCGAGTCGCTCCATCGTGACGGGTCCACGCGCTGGACACGGGCGACACCCTCCGCGGGGCCCGCGCCGGCCTTCAGCGCGGACCTGGTCGCCGACTCGGCCCCGGTCCTGCTCACGTCACCGGCTCCTCGGAGCGCCGCGGCGGCGGTGTCGGCGCCGCAGCCGACGGCCCTGAACCAGAGCGTGCAGTGGCAGCTGGCTAGCAGCGACGCCGTGAAGCTGGTCGTCTCGCGCGCGGGAGTCGTTCGTGTTCCGGCGGAGTCGCTCTTCGCCGCGGGCATTTCGGTGGGTGCGCCGGCGGCATCTCTGCAGCTGTTCCGGAACGGGCAGGCAGTTCCTCGAACCGTGCTCGCCGCAGACGGCGCGACGCTCCGGGCGGGCGACTCGGTCGAGTTCTACGGGTACGGGATGGACAACCGGTACTCGGGCTCGGCGGTGTACTGGCTGGTCTCAGGACCTGCGACGGGCGTGGAGCTCGCGTCGGTGTCTTCCACGGCACAGCCGACGAACCCGGCCACGTACGCGGCCTCGGTCGAGGTCCGGGAGCGGCTCACCTGGTTCGGCTCGGCCCAGAACGGGAATGCGGAGAAGTTCTTCGGACCGGCGGTCTACGGTGCGGCCCACCAGCGGACGCTTCCGGTCGACGCGCTGGACGTGTCTGCCCCCGGGGCCCGTCTCGAGGTCGGCCTGCAGGGGAGCGTCGATGCGCCGCATTCCGTTGCCCTCTCCGTGAACGGACTCACGGTCGGCACGCTCGCCTTCGACGGAGCGACGCCCGCCGTCGCCAGCATCTCCCTTCCAGCCGGCTTGCTGGTTCCCGGTGACAACGTCGTGGGCATGGTCGCCTCCGGCGGGGAGGACGTCTCGCTCGAGCAGTACGTGCGCCTGGTCTATCCCCGCCTCACCAGGCGGGGCACGGGCGCCCTGGACTTCACGCTGACCTCGGGGAGCGCCGCCCGCCTGGACGGGTTCGATGCGTCTCGCACCCAGGTGCTCGACATCACCAACCCCGACGCACCGCTCAGGCTCGCCGTCCAGGATGCGTCGGGCGCGCCGGCGGTGCTCGCGACCGGGAGCGGAACACGGCACCTGTTCGCGTACCAGCCGGAGGACGCGTCGGCACCGGCGTCGATCAGCCGGAACACCCCGAGCACCTTGCACAACGCGGCTGGCGCCGACCTGCTGGTCGTGGGTGCGCCGGCGCTGTTCGATGCCATCCGCCCGCTCGTCGAGCGCCGGAAGAGCGAGGGGCTCACCGTCGCGCTCATCGACATCGAGGACGTGCAGGACGAGTTCGCGGGCGGCGAGAAGAGCGTGGATGCCCTCCGCGCGTTCCTCGCTCACGCGCTCACCGCGTGGCAGCGGCCGCCGCGGTACGTGCTCCTCCTCGGCAAGGCGACGTACGACCCCCGCGACTATCTCGGCCTTGGCGGCGACCTGGTGCCGAGCGCGGCGGTGCAGACCGTGGAGACCGAGGCAGTCTCCGACAGCTGGTTCCTGGGGACTGCGGCGACTGGCTCGATCTCCATCGGGCGACTCCCGGTGCAGACGGTTGCGGAGACCCAGGCGGTGGTGGCGAAGATCCTCGGACGGCGTGAGGCGACGTCGCGATCGCAGTGGGTCCTCGCGTCCGATGAGCTGTCCGACAGCGATTTCCCCGAGATGACCACCGACATGCGCGCCGCGTTCCCGCTGACACCGGCGACGGTCCTGGTGCGCGGCACCGACACGGACGACGTCGTGCACCAGCGATTCCTGGATGCCGCGCGGGCCGGACCGGGGCTGGTCACCTTCATCGGACATGGCGCGGAGCTCTTCTGGACCGAGGCGGACCCGCCCATCTACGCGGCCGAGGACGTGGCGGCGCTCGCGGGGAGCGAGACGAGCCTGTGGATGGAGCTGACCTGCTGGACCGGGTTCTTCCAGGACCCGAGGCGCCAGAGCCTCGCTGTGGCCACGCTTCTCACGCCGAGCGGCGGCGCGTGGAGCACGTGGGCCGGCACGGGTGGCACGGCGCCGACCGATCACCCTGCACTCGCGCGAGCGCTGGTGAACGCGTTGCTGGTCGACGGGAAGACGCTCGGGGAGGCGACGCGGACCGCGCTGGCGCAGACGAGCGATCCGGAGGTGCAGTCCACCTTCGTCCTGCTCGGTGACCCGAGCGCCCGCGCCGTGGCGACGCAGGCGCTCGAGACGGCGCCGAAGCCGGCGGTCGCGTCGGGATGCAGCAGCTCGGGTGCGGGAACCGGGGGCCTCGCGCTTCTGGTGCTCCTCGCGGCATGGGCGCTGCTGTCACGTCGCGCTCGGGTCGACGCCGAGCGCTGAGTCGCTCTCGACTCGTCACCGCCGAGGAGCTCGCTCGAGGACGCCGTGTAGGTCTCTCGGCGCATCGGGGCGATCTCGTCGGGAACTCAGCGCGTACAGACGCGCACCTCACCGGTGCAGGTCGCTCCTCCCTTCCTCGACCGGTGCGGGAACGACTGCAAAGATGCGGGCATCGAAACTGCAAACGAAACCGGATCCATGTCGCTGGGTCTTCACTCTTCGGTGGCTCGCAACTGCGCTCGAGCCGCGCGCACGCCGCTGGCCGGTGTCGGCGCTGTCCGTGGCTGGATGGGACTGTTCGTCCTCTCGGCTCTCCTGTTCGCTCCCCGTGCGCTCGCCACGTCGATCGTCTGGAACGCAAATAACGGTAACTGGAACCTCGCGACCAACTGGACCCCGGCGCAGATCCCGGGCCCCGGCGACGACGTCACCATCAACACGCGTCAGGTGACGATCGACAACACGTCGGCGTCGGTGAACACGCTCACGCTCGGCTCGGGGGCTCAGCTCAATAGGAACGGCGGCGCGGTTCTGACCGTGGCCGGGGACGTCACCGTCACGACCGGCAACGCGACGATCAGCACCCCGTACACCATCGGAGGCATCGCCAAGAGCGGTGCGGGCAACCTGAACCTGAACCAGACCGGGACCGTGACCGGGAACGTCGGCCTCTCGGCCGGCACCCTCACCGTCAGTCAGCCGGCGACGGTGAACGGCGACGTGAACTTCTCCGGCGGCACCGTCACGACGAACAACACGCTGAGCGTCGGCGGCGACGTGAACGTGAGCGCGGGCGCCCTCAGTCTCGACAACCAGTGGAGCGTCGCTGGCAACCTGGGCCAGACCGGCGGCACCGTCACGATCGCGCAGAACGTGACGGTGGGATCCGTGAGCGTCGGCCCCGGGACGATGACGGTCTCCGGGGGAAACCTCACCGTCACCGGTGCCGCGAGCATCGACAACGGCGGGACGCTCACCTTCACCGGAGCCCGGACGATGTCCGCCGCGAGCCTGAACCTCGCCTCGGGCGGGACGCTGGGCGTGAACTTCTCGGGCGGAAACACGGTGACCCAGCTCACCGTGCCGGGCGCGGTGACCCTTGCCGGGACTCTCAACATCACCGGCAACCCGCAGAACACGGCGAGCCAGTCCCTCGTGTTGGTCAACTCGACCACGGGTCCTCTGGATGTCTCCGGGTTCAGCCTCGGAACGGTCCCGGCGAATTTCGCCTTCGGCGTGCACATCGCCGGCGGCGACATCTTCCTGGACATCACCGAGAACCCGATCGCCGTGGACTCGGTGGCCACGACGACCGGCACCTGCGCGTCCGGAACCGTGAGCTGGCAGCACACCGTGGGGGCCACCGCCAACGACCGGCTCCTCATCGTGGGCGTGTCGACGGGAGACAACACCGCCAGCGCGCTCCCCACCTCGGTCACCTACGGCGGCACCGCCCTGACCGCTCGAGGCGGCGACAATGGGGGAACGACCCAGGACCAAATCTATACGCTCCTCGCCCCGGCGCGCGGGACGAATACCGTCACCCTCACCTTCGCCGCAGGAACGTCCTGCTTCGTCGTGGCGGGCTCGGTCTCGTACACGGGTGTGAACCAGGCGAACTCCATCGGCACGGTGGGTACGGCGACCGAGACCGGCAACACGCCGCTGCTCGCGACCATCACCGTTCCGGTCCAGCGCGGGGACAAGGTGTTCGCGGTCCTCTCCTCGAACACCGCGACGTCGGCCACTCCCGTCCAGACCGGAGTGACCGCGCGGTGGTCGGCCCTGAACGGGACCGAGTACGGCACCGCGGAGACGCTCCCTTACACGGGGACGACGAACAGCAACCTCACGCTCTCCTACAACATGGGCCCTCCCACCTCGACCTTCTGGTCGATGGCGGGCATCCCCATTCACGCGGCGCGCCCCACCGCCGTTCGTTCCGGCGCCCCGCTCGTCCGCAGCTCGAGTTCCGCGGCCTCCATCTCCTGGCCCCTCGAGCCGACCTCCGACGTCGTCGGCTTCCGCGTCTGGCGCGAGGCCGCGGGTCGCCGCGAGCTCCTCACGCCGGGTCTCGTCGCCGGTCCGGCGCTGAGCACGCGCGTCACGATGCTCGCCGGCTCCGAGCCCGGCTGGGTCGACCGGCGCCCCGTGCCCGGCGCGACCTACCTCGTCGAGTCGCTCCACCGCGACGGTACCGTCCGCTGGTCAGTCGCCAGCCCGACCTCGGGGAAGCCGGTGGCGACGTCCGCCCAGCTCCTCACCTCGCAGGATCCTGCCGTCGTCGTCGGGCAGCCGGGCAACTCCACCCAAGCCGCGGCCGTCCAGCGCTTCGTCGCTCCCGCGGGCTCTCGCGATCTCCAGTGGCTGCTCGCCGGCAGTCCCGCCATCAAGCTCGTGGTCTCCCGTGCCGGCGTGGTGCGCGTCCCGGCCGACTCCCTCTTCGCCGCTGGCCTGCCGGTGGGAGCGCCGGTCTCGGCGCTCAGGCTCTTCCGCGAGGCGCGGCCCATCGCCAGGACCGTTCTCTCGGCCGATGGTCGGACGCTCCAGCCGGGCGACGCGATCGAGTTCTACGGATACGGGATGGACACCCGGTACTCCGGGAGCGCGGTCTACTGGCTCTCCACCGGGTTCGGAGCGGTGCGCGACATCCCGACCGCCCCCGCGGCCACCGGTGACGCGAGCATCGCCACCTTTCTCGCCGCCTCCGAGATCCGCGAGCGGTTGACCTGGTTCGGTGCGGCGCTGAACGGCGATGCGGAGAAGTTCTTCGGGCCTGCGGTCTTCATCCAGCCGCGGCAACGGACATTCACCCTCGACGGTCTGGATCTCGGCGGCAGCGGCGCGCGACTCGAGGTTGCCCTCCAGGGCGTCACCGACGTCCCGCACTCGGTGAGCGTCGCGATCAACGGACTTCCTCTCGGAACGGTCGATTTCCTGGGCGCCGTCCCCGGCAGCGCGAGCTTCACGCTCCCGCCCGGGACCCTCGTCCCTGGCGACAACGTCGTCCAGCTGGTCTCGGGAGCTGGCGAGGACGTCTCGGTCGAGCAGTTCATCCGCCTCGTGTACCCGCACCAGACCGTTCGTGGCTCGGGCGCGCTCGACTTCACGCTCGAGGGCGGGACGGCGACTCGGCTCGAAGGCTTCGATCCCGCGCTCACCCACGTTCTCGACGTGACCGATCCCGATGCACCGGTGCGGCTCGCGATAGAGAACGCATCCGGAACCGCCGTGGTCGCTGCGACCGGGACCGGCACGCGCCACCTCGTCGCCTACCTGGACTCCGACGTCGCTGCGCCGGCCTCCATCCTGTCGAACCGGCCGAGCAGCTGGCACTCCGCGGCGGGCGCGGACCTCGTCATCGTCGGACCTTCGGCGCTCTTCCCCGCCGTGCAGCCGCTGGTCGATCGCCGCCGCACGGAAGGTCTCCGCGTCGCCCTCGTCGACATCGAGGACGTCCAGGACGAGTTTGCATCCGGCGAGAAGAGCGTGGACGCCCTCCGTGCCTTCCTCCAGCGTGCGCTCCAGAGCTGGAACGTGGCCCCTCGCCATCTCCTCCTGCTCGGCTCGGCCACCTACGACCCGCGCGACTATCTCGGCCTGGGCGGAGATCTGGTCTCCAGCGCCGTCGTCCAGACCGATGCCATGGAGGCCGTGTCCGACAGCTGGTTCGTCGGCGTTCCCGGCGCCGAGCAGGTCTCCGTCGGCCGGCTCCCGGTGCGCTCCGAGGACGAGACCCGCGCAATCGTCGCGAAGATCCTCGGTCGCAAGGAGGTGGACGGCCGCTCGCCGGTGCTCCTCGTCTCGGACGCCCTCGGGACCAGCGATTTCCCCGAGATGACCTCGGACCTGCGCGCCGTCGTCCCCGATGCGCCCGCCACGCTGATCATCCGGGGCTCGGACACGGACGACGTGCTGCACCAGCGCTTCGTCGACGCGGCGAGGAGCGGCCCCGCCCTGGTGAACTACACCGGACACGCCGCAGAGCTCTTCTGGAGCGGAAACCTCCACACCATCGACGACGTCGAGGCCCTGTCCGGAGGCGGCACGAGCCTCTGGATCCACATGACCTGCCTGACGGGGTTCTTCCAGGATCCGCGCCGGCAGAGCCTCGCGGTCGCCACGCTCCTCGAGCCGAGCGGCGGCGCGTGGGGCGCCTGGGGCAGCACGTCGGCCACCTACCCGACGGACCATCCCGCGCTGAACCGTGCGCTGGTCACTGCGCTCCTGCTCGACGGGAAGACCCTCGGCGAGGCCACGCGCGCCGCGCTCGACGGCGTGTCCGATCCGGACCTCCGCTCCACGTTCGTGCTGCTCGGAGACCCGAGCGCCCGGGCGGTGGCGACGAAGACCGCCGCGCTCCAGACCCGGTCGCCGGGCGCGACCCTCGGCTGCAGCAGCACCGAGGCAAGCGCCTGGAATGTTGCGATCGTGCTGGCCCTCGGCGCGTGGTTTGCCGCGGGCCGCCGTCGTGTCGCCGTGAGGTCCCGGCGCGAGGACTGACCGTCAAACGCCGGGCGGACGGGCCGATGTTCCGGCTGCCCGAGTGACCTCTCGACCAGGCTGCGGCAACCCTGCGATGCTCCGCAGCCGCCCGGGAGACCCGTCCGACGCGCCTCGTCCTGCGCAGCCACCAGCTGACCTCGATCGTCCTCGCGGTCTCGGTCCTCGTCTCTGGAAGCGCCCGCGCCGTCACCACCACCTGGACCGCCGCGGGGAACAAGCAGTGGACCAACGCCAACAACTGGAGCAACGGCGTGCCCGGGCCGGGCGATGACGCGGTCATCCCCGTCAACGACTCGATCATGCTCAACCAGGCGGGGTTCGCGGGTACCCTGACGGTGAGCGCGTCGGTCACGTTCACCGGCAACCGGACGCTCGCGGTCACCGGCGCCGTCACCATCACCAGCGCCGCCGCGGTGACCTTCGACACCGACGTGACCGCGGCGAGTCTCAGCCAGCAGGGCTCGCTGACGGTGACCAGCAAGACGACCGTCACGGTCGCCGGGGCGGTGACGATGCCTTCGGGGTCGCTCGCGGTGCAGGGCACGCTCGCTCCCGGCTCCATCTCCATCTCCGGCGGCACCTTGCTGACCACCGCGGCCATCACGACGCCGGGGAGCGTGGTGCTCACCGGCGGAGCGTTGACGCTGCAAGGCTCGGCCACGCTGAACGCGGCGAGCGTCAGCCTGGGTAGCGCGGCGACGCTGACGGTGACCTTCCCCACGCCCACCACCCTCACCAGCATCACCGCGAGCGGGAACGTCGCCCTAGCCGGCGTGATGAACGTCACCGGGACGACGCCCGCCGACGGCTCGTACACCGTCGCGACCTCCACCGGGGGGACGGTCGACATCACCGGCCTCACGCTCGGGAACGCTCCATCGACCATCAGCTTCGGGTTCCGCACGGCGAGCGGTCCGGCTCGCTTCATCCTCGACGTGTCCGGGAACCAGCCGATCCGGGTCGATTCCTTCGCCACGACCTCCGGGACGTGCGCGACGCCTCTGACCTGGCAGCACACCGTGGGCGTTGCCGCGAACGATCGCTACATGTTCGTCGGGCTCTCCGTGGGTGCAGCGAGCGCACCGAACAACCCGGCCACGGTCACCTACGGCACTCAGTCCCTCGTCCAGATCGCCTCGGTCGCCAACGGTCTGCTGACCTCGAAGGTGTTCATCTTCGGTCTGGCGGCGCCCGCTCGCGGAACGCACACCATCACCGTCACCTTCGACGGAAGCTTCTGCAACGTCGTCGCCGGCTCGGTCTCCTACACCGGCGTCAACCAGGGCGGGCCGCTCGGGACCTCCGGGGGTGGGCAGTCCAGCACGGGCGTCGTCTTCACCAACCTGATCGGGACCGCCGCCCACGACAAGGTCTTCTCCGTCTTTGGAGCGTTCGGCGGAACCTCGGCCACACCGCAGGGAGGTTCGACGCTCGAGTGGTCCGCGATCTCGGGAGGGGAGCTCGGGGCCGCGGACACGCAGAACATTCCAACCGGTGGCAACATCCAGAAGATCTGGAATTACACGCCGGCCGGGTTCGGCGTCGACGCAGAGCTCGCGGCGTGGACGCTCAAGCCAGCGAACCCGACCGCGCCGCGGGAGGTCGCCACGGCACGCTCCTCGCCCGGAGGCATGGCGATCTCCCTGCACGCCGTTCCCGGCTCGGACCTGGTGGGCTTCCGGGTGTGGCGCGAGCTGGACGGCCGCCGAGAGCTGCTCACCTCGGGCCTCGTCGCCGGCCCCGTGCTGACGACGCGCGCGACGCTCCTCGCCGGTGCGGAGCCGGGGTGGGTCGATGGGCATCCCGTCCCCGGCGCGCGCTACCTCCTCGAGTCGCTGCACGTCGACGGAAGCACCCAGTGGAACGTCGCAGCTCCAGGGCCGGGAAAGGCGCCGGTGGTCGAGTCCGCGCTGCTGGCGCCCGGGCCGAGCGTGATGACCGGGCACGCGGAGGTTCGGAGCGTCCCCGCCGAGCGGCGGCCGGCCTCGAGTCGGCCGACGGCCCGTGACGTCCAGTGGGAGCTCGCCGCGTCCCCGGCGGTGAAGCTGGTGGTCGGTCAGGCGGGGGTGGTCCGGGTCACGGCCGAGTCCCTGTTCGCTGCCGGTGTCCCGTTGGGAACCCCGGTGTCCGCGCTGCAGCTCTTCCGGGAGGGCCATCCGGTCCCCCGCGCGGTGCTCGCCGCCGACGGATCCACGCTCCGGCCCGGAGACGCGCTCGAGTTCTACGGCCACGGGATGGACACCCGGTACTCGGGCTCCGCGGTCTACTGGCTCCGCTGGGAGCGGGGGAGCGGGGTGGACCCGTCCACCGCGCCCGCGAGCGCCAGCGCCGCGACCACCACGACCTTCCTCGCCGCCGCCGAGATCCGTGAGCGGCTCACCTGGTTCGGCGCGGTCCGCAACGGGGACACGGAGAAGTTCTTCGGCCCGGCCGTGTTCTCCAAGGCGCGCGAGCGGACGTTCCAGCTCGACGGGCTGGACCTCACCGGCACCGGCGCCCGCCTCGAGGTTGCGCTCCAGGGGGTGACGGACGTGCCGCACGCCGTGGACCTCACCGTGAACGGGCTCGCCGTCGGAACGGTCACCTTCGATGGCCAGGCACTCGGGACCGGGCGGATCGACCTGCCCCCCGGGCTGCTCGTGCCCGGAGACAACGTGGTGGGCCTGGTCGCGCCTGGTGCCACCGACATCTCGCTCGAGCAGTTCGTGCGCATCGTCTATCCGCGCCGCACCTCGCGCACCTCCGGGCAGCTGGAGCTCACGCTTCCGGCGGGCGAGGCCACGGTGCTCGACGGGTTCGACGCGGCTCGCACCCGCGTGCTGGACATCACCGACCCCGACGCGCCCGTCAGCCTCGCGACCTGGAGCGGCAGCAGCGGCCCCGCGGTGGTGGCAGCTGGGGCCGGGCTCCGGCGGCTCGTGGCCTACCAGGGGGAGGACGGCGCGCCCCCGTCCGCCGTGCTGGTGAACCAGCCGAGCCGGTGGCACGCGAGCCCGGGCGCGGACCTGGTCATCCTCGGCCCGCGAGCGCTGTTCCCGGGCATCCAGCCGCTGGCCGATCGCCGTCGCGCCGAGGGCCTGGAGGTGGCGCTGGTCGACATCGAGGACGTCCAGGACGAGTTCGCCTCCGGGGAGAAGAGCGCCGAGGCGATCCGCGCCTTCCTCGAGGAGGCGCTGAAGCGCTGGGAGGCTCGCCCCCGCTGGGTGCTCGTGCTCGGCTCGGCCACCTACGACCCACGCGACTACCTCGGCATCGGGGGAGACATGGTCCCCGCCGGCATCGTCCAGACCGACGCGCTGGAGGCCGTGTCCGACAGCTGGTTCCTCGACGTCCCGGGGGCCCGCTCGGTCTCCATCGGTCGCCTGCCGGTGCGCACCGTGGCCGAGGCCGAGGCCGTCGTGGCGAAGATCCTCGGGCGGCAGCTCGCCACGCCGAGGTCTCCGGTGCTGCTGGTCTCCGACGCCCGCGGCTCCAGCGACTTCCCGGAGATGAGCGCCGACGTCCGCGCCGAGCTGCCCGACGCCGCGGTCACCGTCCTGGAGCGGGGGTCGGAGCCGGACGACTCGCTCCATCAGAAGTTCCTCGCGGCCGCCCGGAGCGGTCCCGCGCTGGTGAACTACGTCGGTCACGCCTCCGAGCTGTTCTGGAACGGCGACCTTCACACGGTGGCGGACACCGAGGCGCTCGCCGGCGGCGGGACGAGCCTGTGGCTCCACATGACGTGTCTCACCGGCTTCTTCCAGGATCCGCGCCGGCAGAGCCTGGCCGTCGCGACCTTGCTGGCCCCCGGTGGGGCCTGGGGCGCCTGGGGCAGCACGGGCATGAGCTACCCGTCCGAGCACCCGGCGCTGGACCGCGCGCTGGTCAGGGAACTGCTCCTCGAGGGCAAGACGCTCGGTGAGGCGACCCGGTCCGCGCTGGCGGCGGTCGGCGATCCCGATCTGAGATCCACCTTCGTCCTCCTCGGAGATCCGAGCGCGACGGCCATTGCCCGAAGCACCGCCGAGCTCCGTGAAACGACCGCGAGGCCGGCGGTGGCGAGCGGCTGCAGGACCGCGGGCGAGTGGGACGTCCTCGCGATCCACGCCGTGCTGATCGCGCTCTGGACTGCGGTGTCGCGGCGTCAGTCCTCGAGACGCTTGAGGAAGGTCGGGTAGCTCAGGCCGAGCACGCGCGCCGCCTCGACTCGCCTTCCGCCGAGCTGACCGAGCACGTGACGCACGTAGCGCTTCTCGATGTCCTCGAGCGGCCGCGGGTCTCCGGTCACGACGAAGCTGCCCGCCGGCGCCGGACCGTCCACCGGCTCGCGCATCGTCTGGAGAAGGCCGAGGGTCAGCTCCGGCCCGGACTCGAGCACCAGCGCGCGCTCGAGCACGTTGCGCAGCTCGCGCACGTTCCCGGGGAAGGGGTAGTTCTCCAGCCGAGCCCGGGCCTGCTCGCCGAGGCGGAAGCCTTTCCGGCCAAGCTCCTGCCCCAGCTCGTTCAGCAGCTGCTCGGCCAGCGGCAGAACGTCCTCGGGGCGGTCCCGCAGGGAGGGGACGTGGATGGCGAAGACGCTCAGCCGGAACCAGAGATCCTCGCGGAAGCGCCCTTCGCGGATCTCCAGCTCGAGGTTTCGGTTGGTCGCGGCCACCACGCGCGCGGTGCTGCTCTCCTCGCTGCTGCTCCCCACCCGGCGGAACCGGCCGGAGTCGAGGAAGGTGAGCAGCTTGGCCTGGAGCTGCAGTGGCAGCTCGCCCACCTCGTCGAGGAAGAGGGTGCCGCCGCTGGCCACCTCCACCAGCCCGCGGCGGGCCTGCTTCGCGTCGGTGAAGGCGCCCTTCTCGTGGCCGAAGAGCTCCGACTCGACGGTGGTCTCGGGGAGCGCTGCGCAGTTCACGTGGACGAAGGGCGCGTTCTCGCCTGCGCCGAGTGCGTGGACGTGCCGGGCCAGCACCTCCTTGCCCGCGCCGGTGGGGCCGAGCAGGAACACCGGGCTGCGCGGCGAGGTGGCGATCCGCTCCAGCATCTGCATCACCTGGCGCATCGCCGCCGACCGCGGGGGCACGAGGCGACGCCGTCCGGACAGCTCGGCTTCGACGCGGCTCAGGCGCTCGCGGAGGTTCTGCTCGCCCATGGCTCGCTGGGCGCGCATGACGAGGTCGGTCAGGTCCACCGGCTTGGCGACGTAGTCGGACGCGCCGGCGCGGATGGCGTCCACCGCGCTCTGGATGTCTCCGTGGGCGGTCACCATCACCACCGGGGTGCCCGGGAGCTGGGCCTTCAGCTCCGGCAGGTAGTCGAGCCCGTCACCGTCGGGGAGACGTCGGTCCAGGACGACCAGCTCGGGGGCGGCGCGCTCCACTGCCTCGCGCGCCTCGTGGAGGGAACGGGCGAGGACGACCGGATGGCCTTCTCGCGCCAGCGCTGCCTGCGCCAGCGACGAGAATCCACGATCATCGTCGACCAGAAGGATGGACCTGCTCATGAGGGAGTCGTTCCCAGCCCGAGCTGCACCGTGAAGCGGCTCCCCGTCGCCGTTCGCTCGAACGCCAGCGACCCGCCCTGTCGTTCCACCGCCTGACGAGCCATGGAGAGGCCGAGCCCGATGCCCCTCGGCTTCGTGGTGACGAAGGGCTGGAACAGGCCCGCCTCGAACCCCGGCGGGGGACCTCCCGCATTATCCTCCACCTCGACCCGGACGGCACCATCCACCCGGCGGGTGGTGATGCGGACACGGGGATGGGTCTGCCTCCCCAGGTCCTTGGCCGCGACTGCAGCCTCCATTGCGTTGCGGAGGAGATTGTCCAGTGCGGTTGCCAGGAGGAGGGGATCGCACCGGACGTGGAGCGAGGTGTCGAGATCGGAGGTGACCTCCACCTCCTCGGCCTCGGGCAGGACGCGGAGCGACTCGACCGCCTCGGAGACGAGCTGCCCCACCGGGGTGAGCGACAGCTGCGCATTCGCGGGCTTGCCGAAGTTGAGGAGCGAGGTGGCGAGGTGGCTGAGACGGTCGATCTGCCCCCGCATCGTCCTCACCGGGAGCGTGCGGTCGCCGTCGGCGGTGAGCATGGACGCCGCGGCCTTCATCCCGTTGAGCGAGTTCTTCACCTCGTGGGCGATGAGCGAGGCGGCCTGCCCCAGAGCAGCCAGCTTCTCCTGCTGCGCGAGCACCTCGTCCAACTCGCGGTAGCGCAGGTACGTCCGGCGAAGGAACCAGCTGAAGAGCAGGATGGTCACGGCCTGCCCGACGAGCACCAGCAGCATCTGCCAGAAGAAGCGCCAGCGGACCGGGGCCAGCATCGGCGTCTCCTCGACGACGAGGAGCAGCCGGAGCCCGGTGTCCCCCACCTGGGTGGCGGCGGCGTACTCGGGAGTGCCGGAGAGGTCGGTGGTCTCGGCGCGACCGCGGCGGAGCAGGTCCTCCAGCCGCCCGGGGAAGCCGTCGGCGAAGGTCCAGTTCGGTGGGGTGGCCGGGAGGAGCACGTCACCGCGATCGGTGGAGACCACCAGCACCGAGCCCTCGGTCGTGGCGCGTCCACCTGGGAGCCCGCGCTTGCCGGCGTCCACCAGGCCCACCACCGCGCCGGAGATCCGATCGCCTCGCACCACCGGCGCGGCGACGACGAAGCTGCGGCTGCCGGGCTCGAGCGCGTCAACGACGGGACCGCTGGTCCTCAGCAGACGCTGGAACCAGCGGTCGTTGGCGCGGCTGGTGGGAGGAAGCACGCCGCGCGGCTCGCTCCAGACCGGGACACCGGCGCCGTCGAGGAACAGCACGGCGGAGAAGAAGGGCGAGTTGTGGTGCGTGAACTCGAGGAGCTCGCGCTCGGGCTGCAGGTTCTCGTCGAGCAGGTCCACCTGGGGTCGCGAGGCGAGCCGCTCGAGCTCGTGCTCGAGGGTGCCGAAGTGCAGGGCGAGCGCCTCGGCGTAGACCAGCGCCTCGCGGGCGACGCGGGCGCGGAGCAGCCGCTGGGTCTCGCGAACCTCGTTCAGGTAGGTGAGGAAAGGCGTGACGAGCGCGATGACGCCGAGCACGGCGAGACCGATCAGCACCGAACGCCCCAGGCGTCGGTCCGCCTCGCTCCCGGCCGGAGATCGCCGGGGATCCGCACTCGTCGCGTGTTGCGCCACCGCCATGCGGAGACTAGCCCGTGGCGGGGGCAGCCTGAGGCGTCTCGAGCGGCGTCAGGTAGTTACCGGTGAAGCAGGCGTTGCAGTACGACTTCCAGGCCGGGTCTCCCACCGCCTGGGCGAGGCCCTCGACGGAGAGGTACCCCAGGCTGTCGGCCGTGACGTAGCTGGCGATCTCTTCGGTGGAGTGGGTCGCCGCGATGAGGTCCTGCCGCACGGGCGTGTCGATGCCGTAGTAGCAGGGCCACCGGGTGGCAGGACTGGAGATGCGGAGGTGCACCTCGGCTGCGCCAGCGGCCTTGATCATCTTGACGATCTTCCGCGAGGTGGTGCCGCGGACGATCGAGTCGTCGACCACGACCACCTTCTTGCCCCGGAGCACCTCGCGGACGGCGGAGAGCTTCAGCTTCACGCCGAAGTGGCGGATGGACTGCTGCGGCTCGATGAAGGTGCGGCCGACGTAATGGCTGCGGATGAGGCCCACGTCGTAGGGGATGCCGGACACCTGGCTGAAGCCGATGGCGGCGGGGACACCCGAGTCGGGGACGGCGATGACGAGATCGGCCGATGGGGCAGGCTGCTCGCGGGCCAGCTGCCGCCCGAGCCCCTTGCGCGTCTCGTAGACGCTGCTCCCGAAGAGAACCGAGTCCGGCTTGGCGAAGTAGACGTACTCGAACACGCACCGGGCGGGCCGCGTGGACGCGAACGGCTTGCTGGAGCGGAGGCCGCTGGCGTCGATGATCACCATCTCGCCGGGCTCGATCTCCCGGACGTACTCGGCCTCGACGAGGTCGAGGGCGGTCGTCTCGCTGGCGAGCACGTAGGCGTCACGCAGCCGCCCCAGGACCAGCGGCCGGAACCCGTACGTGTCGCGCACGCCGATGATCTCGGTGGGCGTCTCGAAGATGAGGCTGTACGCGCCGACGCACTGCCGGAGGGCCTCGACGACCTGATCCTCGAGCTTCTTCTCCCGGCTGCGGGCCATCAGGTGAACGATGACCTCGGTGTCCGAGTCACCGGCAAAGATGGCGCCCTCCGCCTCGAGGCGAGCCCGCAAGGTCTGTGCGTTGACAAGGTTCCCGTTGTGCGCGACGGCGACCTTGCCCCCGGCGTACTGCATGGTCAGGGGTTGGGCGTTCTTGGCCTGGCTCACTCCCGCGGTGGAGTAGCGGACGTGCCCGATGGCGGAGCTGCCGGCGAGGGCCTCCAGCTCGCGGACGCCGAAGACGTCCTGGACCAGCCCCATCTCACGCCGCGCGTGCAGACCCCTGCCATCCGCGCTGACGATGCCCGCCGATTCCTGGCCGCGGTGCTGGAGCGCGTGCAGCCCGAGGTACGTGATGTTCGAGGCCTCGGAGTGTCCGTAGATGCCGAAGATGCCGCACATGGGGTCGGTGTCGAAGGTCTCACATACACGGGAAGTGCCCGTCTCGCATCCCTGCCGGCGGGAGCGACTGCTACTGTGCCCCCATGGCCGAGTCTCGCCCACGGGTCTGTCTGCTCACCGGGGCCACCCTCGGGATTGGCCGGGCGGCGGCCGAGGCGCTCGTCCCGATGGGGATGGAGCTGGTGCTGGTGGCCCGGGATCGCGCACGGCTGGAGGCGCTGGCCGCCGACCTGCGGCGGCGGTCTCCTGGAATCACTTTCCAGCACAGTGGGATCCGAAGCTTGGAATTCACGTGACTTGAAGTCGCGGC
>JADMIO010871503.1_pt1 | contig 27193 bp, 19 predicted proteins | sample 8958161 | NCBI WGS metagenome assembly JADMIO01 (sample SAMN16585339, study PRJNA669376) | soil metagenome | isolation source: Crop rotation soil | place: USA: Cullars Rotation, Alabama | collected 2011
GCCGCGACTTCAAGTCACGTGAATTCCAAGCTTCGGATCCCACTGTGCTGGAAAGGAAGCGCGGCAGCGTGCAGGCGCTGGATACGGTGGTCACTTCGTCTGGGGCGCATCCCGCGACAATCGTCGAAGTCCCGCCTCAGGTAGAGCCCGAGCCAAAAGCTCCGGAGGCCCAACCGGCGATAGTAGCCGCTGAAACACCCAAACCCCGGCGCCCGTCGCGCCGCGAAGTAGAGGAAGAACCGAAATCGTCGTCTGCCGGCAGGCTGGCGCTGGTAGCGCTCGCCATTGTCGCAGTTGCGGCCGGTGTACTTGGCTATCGCAAGTTCATGACGCCAGCCGGTGACGGGCAGCCGAGCGAGGTTACCGGCGCGCCATCGACGCTGCCTCCGGGTGAAACCGGGGGGAACACCCAGACGAAGCCCGCGTCCCAATCGAAGCCTGCACAGCAGAGTTCCACGAGCTCCTTTCCGCCGCCGCCTCCCCCTCAAGCCATCGAAACGCCGAAGCCGGTTACGGAGGGGAAGGTGACGGCTCCGTCCGAAGTCACGCAAGCAGCTCCGTTGAAGGAGCGCGCGGTGAAGCCCGTTCCCACGCCGACGACACAGACGCACGTGGTTCAAGTCCGCTCGAATCCTCCGGGCGCGTCGGTAGTCGCGGACAAGGACGCAGCACTCAGTTGCACGACGCCTTGCGAGTTGACGCTGCAGGACGGCCGGCACGTACTGATGATGACGATGGCCGGACACCGGTTGCTGCCTCGCATCATCCAGGTTCCCCAGGACTCCGATGTCACGGTGAATCTGGAAACCATGTCGGGCACGCTCGCGGTAAGTTCAAAGCCGCCAGGCGCCACAATCACGCTGAATGGCGAGAAGCGAAACGAGAAGACCCCGGCCATGATCAAGCTTCCTGTCGGCAAATACAAGATCGTACTGACGCTGGAAGGCCAACAGCCGTTCGAGGACGAAGTGGTCGTACGAGACCAGGTGATGACGAATATCGGGGTCGACTGGTAATCCTTAGCTCGTCACGGTCAGTAGGATGTTCAGCGTCGCTTCCGCCGTTTTCAGCCAGGAATACTGTGCCGCCTGTTGCGGCCCCCGCTGAGAGAGCCTATCTCGTAGCGCCTGGTCGCAGACGACCCTTGTAATCGCGTCCTCCAACGCCAGGCCGCTATGCGGATCGAACAACACCGCTGCGTCAGCGGCTAATTCCCGCAACGGATCAATCGCCGAGCAAGCAGTAGGTATGCCGGCTGCCAACGCCTCGAGCAGCGGCAAGCCAAAGCCTTCAAAAGTCGTCGGGTACACACAGGCGTATGCCTCGCGGTACAGCTCATAGAGCTTTTCGCGAGGAATCCAGCCAGTGATCTCGACGGCGGCCTGAAGCCCCAGCGCCGCGATCAATCGCTCAACCGGCCCGGCGTGAAAGCCGCGCATTCCGGCCAGGATCAGCTTGTAGTCGAGGCCACGATTCCGAAGGATGGCAAAGGCGCGCACCAGGCGGTCGATATTCTTGTGCGGATGCAGCGTTGAGACGCAAAGCAGATACGGCGCAGGCTGCCGGCCGCGCCGGCTGACGCCAATCTCGAACATCCGTTGGTCGACCCCGTGTGGGACGACGTGAACCTTGGCCGCCGGCAGCGGGTAATAGCGAAGCAGGTCGTTGCGTGTCGCCTCAGAAACCGCAATCAAGGCGTCCGCGCTCACAGCAGATTGAAAGAGGCACAAGCGCCAAGCCGGAAGATCGAACCAGCGGAAGTACTCCGGATGGCGCTTATGCTGCAAGTCATGAAAGACGGTGACCGCCGGGCAGGGGCAGAACGCGGGAGCCGTAAAGCCGGGATTGAACAGGACATCAATGCCATGACGGGAGATCGCCAGGGGCAGGCCGGTCTGTTCCCAAAGGATTCGCGCCGGACGGTTGGTGGCGCTTACGGGCTGAGACACCCGCTCGAAATTCGGCCACGATGGCAGGATGTCATCGCCGGTTTCGCGGTTGGTGAAGATGACGTAGCGATTGGCGGCGTCGATCGCACCGAGGGCTGCCAGCAAGCTGCGAAGATAGATCTCCGTTCCGCCGACGCCTCCCGGGATCAGGTAAAGCGCGTTGACACCGATACGCATTGGGTGTCCGGTTCAACGAGGTTGCTTCTGCAGATGCTGCTCCGAGATCTGCAACGCGCGGCGCGCCACTTCGAGCGATCCGTTCAACGCCAGCGCGCGCCGGAACTCGACCGCAGCCTGCGCATGATCGCCGCTACTGGCATAGACGTTGCCGCGATACACGTAGAGCATCGCGAAATCGGGCTGCAGTTTCTCGGCGATATCGAGCGCGGCGAGGGCATCCGCGCGCTTGCCCTGCTTGCCATAAATCATGGCCATCTGTGAATAGACGTGCGCCGATCTTTCGAGCTTGGCGGCGTACTGGAGCTTGGCCAGCGCGGCTTCGGGACGGCCGGCGCAGTCATAGGCAAGAGCCCAGTTTACAAACAGCCGCACGTCGGATTGATCGAGCGCTCCGGCTTTGGTGTACTCGTCAACGGACTCCGAACAGCGCTGGTTCTCGAAATAGGCGTAGGCCAACTGAAAGTGCGCCCGCCAGTTCCGCGGCGACTTGGCGACCGTATCTTCCCAGAGCTTCGTGGAGTCCGCCCAAACGGTATTGCGGCTGTATGTGAGGCCGCCGGCCACCATCAAAGCGGCTGCCATGGTTGCGGCGAGAGCAGCGTAGCCCACTTTCCAGCGGCGCAGTAAATCCGCCAGCGCGAGCAGTAGTCCGATCGACGGGAGATAAACCCGGCGCTCCACCAGGGCGTCTTTGATCGGAACGAACGACGACGTCGGCGCGAGGAGCAGCAGAAAGACGAGAATGCCGTAGCTGATGAGCCGGTACCGGTTTCTGAACCAAAAGGCCGCTACGACCAGGGCGATGAGACCGATGAGTCCGGCAAGCGTGGCCGGATCGAACAGCGATCTCGACATCGGATAGTCATGATCTACGCTCTGCCCGTACGGGAGAACGAACATGCGAAGGTAGACCCAGATCGTCTGGCACTGTGTGTAGAAGTACTCGTACCAGGGCAGGCCCTTGACGGCGAATCCCGCTGTGTCCGCGGTGCGGAGCGTTCTCCAGACGAAGACAAGCCCGGCCAACCCTGCCAATCCTAGGGGCATGTAGAGGCGCCAATTGCGGCGAATGCCCTGAAGCGTGAAACCGGGGTTCCAGTAGTAGTCGGTCAACACGAGGAGAAAGGGAAGAACAGCAGTATGCTCCTTGGTGGTCACGGCGGCCGCGAACAGCAGCAGGACGACCGTTGCGGCGGAAAAGGAGATGGCCTGCGTTCGCCGGTACAGAAACACGGCAAAGGCGCCGTAGAAGAGCAGTACGCTAAGGCTCTCGGAGCGGCTGGCGACGTAGGAGACCGCCTCAGTCTGAAGGGGGTGCAGCAGAAACAGGCCGCCGCAGAATAGGGCAATGGCTTCACGCCGCCATTCCTCGATGCCGGACCACTCGAGAAATTTACGGACGATCAGAAAGACCAGCGCGCCTGTTCCCAGGTGCAGCAGGACGTTGGCGACGTGGTACCAGTAGGGATTGATCCCCCCGGCGCGGTAGTTGAGCCAATACGAAAACATCAGCGTGGGCCGAACACCGAGCAACCAACCCATGAGCGAAGCCTGTTGCTGTTCGGGATGCATGAACGGCAGGTAGCGGTCGTCAAACAGGAATGGTCCTCCGATAGCCGGCCCATAAGCCTGGAAGACCGCGAGCACGGCAATTGCGATGGCAGCCAGTACGTACCAGGTGTTTAGACCCGTGCGCTTGGGCGGAACCGCTACGGCGTGCCGTTCGGCTTTAGTTTGCGTTGTCCGTTTGCCGCTCTTCTTCATGCATCGACTCGATCTGGAGCTGGAGGATGGCTACGCGCTGGGCGAGAGCAATGTTGGAATCCTTCAACTGCGAAATGATGACGGAGAACCGGTAAAAGACCAAAAGAAACACACTGAACGCGATGAACATAAGGGCAACCGGCGCGGAGGTAATTCCAAAGAGACCGGCCAGCCATCCCAGCGCGGATTCGGTTCGCGAAAGGATCAACATCGTCACGCCTGCCGCGAGCCAACTGACGGAGTACTCGACGCGGATGTGCGCCCGGCGGAGTTGCACCAGGACGAGCACGATGAGTGCAGCGCTGAGAAGGGCAACGACGTCGAGCAGGCGATCCATCGATTCCATTGCGGATCCTACCGTTTCCTCCTGCCGCCGATTTCCAGCTTCAAGACGTTGACAAACACGCCCAGCAGCACATGAATAATGTAGTAAAGCGATTTGAGCGCGGTGATGCTGCTCTTTCCGGTGCGCCTGGGGCGGAGGCGGCAAGGGGCTTCCTGAAACCGGAATGCGCGACGTTGCAGCACCACCAGTGCTTCAATCTCGGGATACTCCAACGGGAACGTCTTGCTGAAGACGGCCAAAGCGGCCCGGTTGACGCCAACGAAACCCGAGGTTGGATCGTGAACGCGCCGGCCAAGAATCGGCCATAGCACGAGCCTGAAAAAGCGGATGCCCATGCCGCGCACAAAGCTGGAGTAGCCGTTGGCTCCATCCATGAACCTGGAACCGATCACCATCTCGCTTCCGGTCTGCGTGAGAACCTGGAAGATCTTCGGGATATCGTTCGGGTCGTGCTGTCCGTCGCCGTCCACACGGATGACGTAGTCATAGCCCATTTCATGAGCCACCTTGTATCCGGCCTGAACAGAACCACCCAAGCCGAGGTGGTGGGGCAGCGAGAGCACGTGAGCCCCTGCGTTTCGAGCTGCGTCCGCGGTGGCATCTTCCGAACAGTCGTCGATCACCAACACGGGCGTTTCGGGCAGCACCTGACGCACCTCGCGCACGACGCCACCCACGGCGGCCTCCTCATTGTAGGCCGGCACCAGGATCATCAAAGAACCCGGCTGAGTTGCGCGTTTCAATGCGCCGCCACCTGCTTCGGACTGATCGAATGCCGGTCGAGGAGCCGCCGGAACTCACCTGCGGAGAGCCGCGCCTTTTTCCGGATCATGCGGCGCTGAATCTCCAACCTGCGCCTGGCGGGGATAAGTTCCCTGTGTGCGCGCGCCACGAAGCGGACGAGGTCGAGCGCACTGTTACCTTCCTGCCGGAACTCCGCCGCGCGTCCACGGCCGCGAAACATCAGCATGACGTGCCAGAAGTAACGCGCGGTGGCGGCGAATGGAGCTTTCGCGGCCATGCCGGCGGGGAAGTTCTTCGCCACCACGAAGAGGCGGTTCCGCTCGACAAAGAAAGCCTTGAGCGGCGAGGCGCGGCCGGCTGAGTGCGAGTAGCGGTGCTCCACCAACGCAGAAGGCACATAGAGGCAATTCCAACCCGCCCAACGCGCGCGCAGCCCGAGATCGGTATCTTCGCAGTACAGAAAAAAGTCTTCATCGAACAACCCGATTTCCTCGAGCATCTCTCTTCTGTAAAGGGCGGCTGAACCGCTCGGCAAAAGAACTTCTTCCTCCTTTGAAAACTCGCCCGGCGCGAGGCCATGTCCCCGCTGTTTACTGCTGCCGTCAGCCGAGATCAGCATACCCGCGGAATCGAGGCGGCATTCGCCGGATAGCATCACGCGACTCGCGCACATGCCGGCATCCTGGCGGCGTTCGATCGTGTCGAGCAGCGCCTCAAGCCATCCCGGTGCGGCAGCGGCATCATCATTCAGGGTAACGAGATAGGGGGACCGGCTGAGACGGAATCCCTGGTTGATGGCGGCTCCGAAACCGAGATTGCGTTGGTTCTCTATTGTGTAGCTTACCAACCGTGGAGCATCGATTTCCCTTGCCAGACCGCGCCCGCTGTTATCGACCAGGATGAGCTCGAAATCTCTGCGCGACTGCCGTTCGAGGGATTGGAGGCACTCAACAAGAGCCGGGCCGCCCGACAAGGTCGGGACAACGACGGTAACCTGAGGCTGCGACAAACCTACATTGTGGCACGGATAGCGAGGAGCACTGAATCAGTGATCGAAACGTCTTGAGAACTTCACACCCAAATTGCGGTCCAGGATTTACTTCAGGCCTTCCAACAGCACCAGGTCGGAGCTTACTTCACCTTCCTGGGAGAACAGGAGGGTGCGCTCGTCAGGGGAGACGGCAAGGCCCCAGGCGGGGTAGCCACCCATCGTCAGGAGTTCGCGAGTTCTGCCAGTAGCGAAATCGCGGTAGAGAATCCGGTATGGCTCTGATGCCGGGACGAAGTATACGCCGTCACTGACCACTGCCGTGTTTCTTTGGACGAACGAATCCACGATCTTCGTCGCACCTCCGCCGTGTAGTGAGATGCTCCAAAGAGCCGGTGTCGAGCCGGACTTTCTGGCGTAATACAAAGATCTGCCGTCCGAGGATTCCCCAGCAGTAAATTCGCCGCCGTCGGCGACGGGGCGGGGTTGGCCGCCCCCGGACGGGATCTTCCATGTCGTTCGGCGGCCGCTGCGGTCCGATGTGAAATAGATACACCGGCCGTCGCGCGACCAGGCGGGTTCGGCATCGTCGGCTGGATCATCTGTGATTCGGGTCCAGGCCCGGCTTTCCACGTTGATTGAATAAATCTCGCGATTTCCGTGGAAATTGGAGAAAAACGCGATTCGAGATCCGTCCGGAGACCAGCGGGGGGCACCGGTGTCAGCCTGGAAATGGGTCAACTGCGTCATACCGGACCCGTCGCGACCGCATGTCCAGATTTCGCGGGCTCCCGTGCGGGTGGATTCAAAGGCGATGGCATTGCCATCGGGCGAGTAGTCTGGCATCTGGTTGATGGAGTTGGAGGCAATCAGGCGCAGCGGGGACAGGGGCCGGGTACCGGTCATCAGGTCCAGGCTCCAGATGTTGGCGCTGTAGCGCTTCACCATGTACGCCATTCGCCCGCCCCGAGGATCGAGGGCAACGCTTCGGGCATCGATATCGGCAGCGCCGAATTCCAGCGGTTTGTTGCCAGCCCATGCATCCAGCTTCCAAAGTCTTGTATTTGAGGAAACCGGACCGGCGGCATAGATGACGCTCTGGCCGTCGGGTGTCCAGGCAGGATCCATCTCCATCCCGGCCGCAGACGTCAATCTCCGCGGCTCTCCCAACGGCTGCCCCTCAGGGGACATTCGAAGCAGGTAGAGATCGGCGCTGCCATAGGTGATGACCCGGGCAAAGACGAGCGCACGGCCGTCTGGTGACACGGCGACGGCTGTATCTCCCGTGATTCCGGCGGGCGGCGATGTCAGCGGGCGGCGCTCGCGCGATTCCAATGAGAGCCAGACCAGGCGGTCGGGCGCGTCCTCCGAATCCCTGGTTACCAGCACTACAGCCTTAGAATCCGGCATCCAGGCGAGGCAACGTCCGTAGGTTCTACCAGTGGCCGGCGCGCGGCTCTCCCACAGCGTTTGTTCGCTGTTGCCGAGCGGGGAAACCAGCAGGTACTCAACTCTGGTATTTGAAATCCAGCGTGCGAATCCGATATGGCGACCGTCGGGAGACCAGGCGGGGTTGTCGTCGTTTTCCGGGGTGGCCGTCAGACGCCGGGGATTCTCATCTCCGGCCACCTTAAGGAAGACGTCGAGATCCTTCTTTGAACTCTCCCCGCCATTCCACGCGAAAGCGACCTGACTGCCATCCGGGGAAAAGGCGGGATCCACTTCCACGCCGGGATAGGTGGTCAAGGGAATGCGCCGTGAGAAACCTTCCGTGGACCGTGGACGCAACCAAATAAGTACAGCAATGGACAACGCTGTGAGAAAGGCGACCGCGATCCATATCTTATAGTTGGGGGACGCCGGAATGGATGATGCGACGACCAGCGCGGGAGCCTGTAGTTCGGGCGCCTCCTCCGTACGTTCGACGGGTGCAATAAAACGATAGCCCCGCCTGGGGACCGTTTCTACGAACCTGGGGTTGGCGGCGGAATCCCGCAGGATCTCGCGCAGCCTGTTCACGGTGGCGTTGAGGCTATGATCGAAATCGACAAACGTGTCGTCCGCCCAGAGTACCTTCTTTAATTCGTCCCGCGTAACGATTTCGCCCTGCCGGTCCAGCAATAAAAGCAGCACCCTATAGGGCTGGTCCTGGACCTTCACCTTAGTGCCGTTTTTGCGTACCTCTCCGCGCCGCGGGTCCAGTTCGAACGGTCCGAAGCGAACGATGCCGCCGGCTAAGGATGTCACCTGGCCCTCATCTGCTGGATATACGTTCGAAGAGGCCAGAGGTTCCCAATTCGTACCCGAATGACAAGATTTCCCACTATCGGACATCGATGCGAATGCTTTGGGGTTCAGATACATTCCCCGTGATGTCCAAATGATCTGCCCATGAGCCACTGGTGAGGGATGCGTCATTTAGGTACGGAAGACGCTGCCGCATGCTTGCCTCAGGAGGGTAGGCATGCGCGCAATTATTTTGAGCGTACTCGGATTTACGATTGTGGGCGCGGCGGAGGCTGGCAATCCGCCGCCGGGTAATGACATTGTTGCCGTCCGAATTTACAACTATGCGAAGGTCTCCGATTCTGCAATTTCGAGGGCCGCCGCCTTCGCAAAAAGGGTGCTGGCGCTGGCGGGCGTAGATTCCGAATGGGTAATCCAAGGCAAAGGGGGAGTCGAGAAAAATCCGGCGGAGACCGGACGGCGGAACCTGGTGATGCGAATTATCCCGAACCGGATGATCGTTCAGTGGGCCACGGAGCCGTACCAACTGGGCTACTCCCTGATTTCGCCGGAAACCGGCACAGGGTATATCGGCGGCGTGCACTACGAGCGCATCCGGGATTGTGCTTCCGTCTGGAATGTCGATCGAACGTTGATCTTAGGCATCGTGCTTGCTCACGAAGCAGGCCACCTGCTTCTCGGCGCCGGGAGTCACTCGGCGCACGGGATTATGTCGGCTCCCCTTGAATTCGAGCACATAAAGCTTGCGTCGCACGGGAGCCTGCACTTCACCGAGAATCAGGCGAAGACGATCCGCGACTCACTGAAGAACAACCATCTTCGCGATCTGCAACTGGCACAGCGGTAAAATAGCCGTCGAGAGCGTTGGTGGACGACGGAGCTGATTCCAGAGTCCTGCTCCATACGAACGGCCTGGGATGAAACACCGCATTTTGATCGTCGAGGACGAAGAGAAGCTCCGTCGTGTTGTTGAGTTGCAGCTTGCATCCTCAGGATTTGAGGTGGACCAGGCCGGGTCCGCGGAAGAAGGCTTGCGGCTGGCTGACAGAGCCGACCTCGTTCTGACCGATTTGCGGCTGCCGGGCATCGACGGGCTGGAACTGATCCACCGGCTCCGGCGGCAGAACGCGAACCTGCCGATCATCGTGATCACGGCTTTCGGCACCGTGGAAAACGCGGTTGAGGCCATGAAAGCGGGCGCACTGGATTTCCTTCCCAAACCCTTTTCGATGGACCACCTGATGGCGGTGGTGAATAAGGGGTTGGAGATGCGGGCGCTGCGCGATGAAAACCGGAAGCTGAGGGAGGAATTAGGCCTCCGGTATGCATTCGAAAACATTATCGGCCGCAGTGCGCCGATGCAGGATATCTTTGCCACCATCGAGCGGGTGGCTCCGACTCGGGCTACCGTTCTGATTGCGGGGGAAAGCGGAACCGGCAAGGACCTCATCGCGCGAGCCATCCACTATCATTCGCCCCGCCGGGACCGGCCGTTCGTCAAGATCGATTGCACGACGATCCCCGAAAACCTGATGGAAAGTGAACTGTTCGGCTATGAGCGCGGGGCGTTCACCGGCGCCAACAGCCCCAAAGTGGGCAAGTTCGAAACAGCCGAGGCCGGCACGGTGTTTCTGGATGAAATCGGCGACATGCCGGCCTCCATTCAGGTTAAGCTGCTGCGGGTTTTGCAGGAGCGCGCGTTCGAGCGGCTGGGAAGCACGAAGACCCGCCAGATCGATGTACGAGTGATTGCGGCCACCAATGCCGATTTGCGGGCGGCGCTCGAAAGCGGGGAGTTCCGCGAGGATCTCTATTACCGCTTGAACGTAGTTCCCCTTACGGTGCCGCCGCTGAGGGAGCGCAAGGACGATATTCCGGCATTGGTGGACCACTTCATCAAGAAGTATTCCAAGGAGCTTGGCAGCCGGGCCACATCGATATCCAGCGAGGCACTGCAGGTGCTATGGAGCCATCACTGGCCGGGCAACGTGAGGGAACTCCAGAACGTGATTGAGCGGAGCATGGTGCTATGCTCGGGCGACCGTCTGGAAGCTTCCGACATTAAGCTGGACGTGGCTCCGCGGTACCCCCAAAATGCCGAAGAGCCGCTGCTGCCCGGGGGCATGACGCTGGAGGAACACGAGCGGATGCTGATTCGAAAAGCGCTGGATCAGGCCAGCGGTAATAAGAGCCAGGCTGCGCGCCTACTGGGACTGACGCGGAATGCGCTTCGTTACCGGCTTTCGCAGATGGGTCTGGAAGGGTGAGCCAAGGTAGGGCTAGCAGCCCGGCGCCGAAGCCCGGAAAGACCGCTTGCAGACGCGCGCGGCTTAGCAGAATCAATGAGTTACCGAGCCGCGACCGTCAAAGAGCGGTTTTTGCCTCGGGCTGCTAGTTAGGCCGGCGCAATCAACTGTGGGGTCAGCCGCTGCCACGAAGCCGGGCCGGTGTCGCGTACGTCCGCCGACTCGTTGAGACGCTGGAGTTCAGCGCAATCGGCGGATTGCTGCCACGGCAAGTGGTAAACGTGGCAGGGCGCCTCCTCGCGAATCACTTCGACATTGTTCTCTCCGTGGAAAAAGGCCAGGATCTGCCAATCCTTGGGATAGACGGGGGGCTGTAGCTTGGCGAGCGCACGAGCGAGTGTAACCACCGTGAGCTCATCCATGTTCTGGAGCGGGTCGTCGAGGATCAGCACCCGGAGAGCATTTGGCAGACGCGGCGCCAGCAGGAGGAACAATACGATGGCAAAGGCGTTTAGCTCCGCGGTATTGAAGAGTAGATCCGCACGGGCACCTTCGGAGGTCTGTAGTCCGATCGCAGGGTCGCCGCCGGTGAGGCCGGCTGTGATTCCGATGTTGCGATAGGCCCAGCGGGCGGGGGTCATGAGAGCCAGCAATTCGTTGAAGGCCGCGCCCAGGTCGTCACGTTCCCGCTCGTCGTTCCCCGCGAGCTTCAGGAAAAAGCTTTTCGGAAGCTCCTTCGATAGGGAGCTTAACCGCCGTGCCGTCTCGAGAATGCTGGTGATCCGTTGCAGCAAGTCGACGCTCGTCTGACCTGCGCTCGACTGCTGAAGGCGATCGCACGCCGCAATGACTTCGGCCGTTTCGCGGATTGCCTGATCGAGACCTCCGGAACGGCCGATCGCTCCGTCCGGCAGTGTTGCCTCTTGATCCTGCGCCAGCGCGCGATTGAAACGCACGCCGAGGTCCAATGATTTCGTGCTCACCAAAACCTGGCCAATCCGGTTGAGCGCCTCAACTTCGGGCGGCGATAACCAGCGCCGAATCTTTCCCGGTTCCGATGCGGACCGGCTTGTCTGGTCTGTATCGGAGCGCTGCAGCCATGCCTCGACGCGCGCCCGCGCCGAGTTCAGCTCCTCGGAAAGCTCCGCTGCCCGAGACACAGCCCCCTGTTGGACGGCCAGAAGGAACGCGTCACGACTGTCTGGCTTCCAGCCGTTTGTCTTCGCGGCCTCCACTGTTGTCGCCATATCCGCATACTTGGCAGTGACGTCGGCCAGGGCCTGTAAGTCCAACCATTGACGAAGGTCGGCTTCGAAGCTGGCGCCTCGGGCGGTCCGGCCCGACGCACTCCACGAACGGAACTCCTGAAAGATACGTTGTGCCGTCTTGAGGTCGGCCAAGAGAAGCGGCAAGGAACCGATCAAGGAGGTGAGATTCGATTGAAACTGACTTGCCGCCTGGGCGATGGAGGAGCGGTCGCGTACCTGCAGGAGAGCCTGCATGGCATCCCCTAATCCAGGCTGCAACTGGGCAAGGCGGGACATGTCGCTTTGGCCGGCCGGAAGCAACGCTTCGAGAGCGGCACGGGATAGTTCGACAGCCTGCGGCGGTGGGCCGCTCTCGACGTTCCCGGCGACTGGTAGAGGAACGAGCGATCCCAGTTCGCGCACGATGATATCCGCCATCTCTTCTTCGGTCAGGGAGGGGCGCACCGCCAATGTTTGGGCAACATCGCCGGCGCCTTGCTCCGCTCGTTTGCGGACATGCTCCGGAAGGCTCATCCACGCGGTGTCGACCGCAGCGCGGAGTTTCTGGAGATCGGCCAGCAGTTCGGCATCGCCGGGAGAGAATGCATTCAGGAACAGCGCGGCCCGGCCCGCGGCCTGCGTGCGGATGAGCTTGTCCATGAACACCTGGTCGATACGAAAGGAGTTGGCTTGCACGTTGGCTTGTGGCTGCTCCCCTTCCCGAGTCAGGCTGCCGTTCTCGATCCGTACCAGCGCCTTCACCTGGCCGCCAGTCAGCAGCGCGACTTCCGCGGGAGTCTCCTTCAGAAGGTCGGCATCCCGAACGCCGGGCCGCCGGTGGCGCACAACCATAAAGTAGTTTTTCTCACCGCCGTCGTCGAGGCGCTGAATCCGGTTTGTCAGCAGCAGTTCGACCGCTTCCGCTACCGAGGATTTCCCGGAGCCGTTGTGGCCGTGCACCAGGTTCAACCAGGTTGACGCATCGCAATTGAATTCCCGCACTCCCGCCAGCCGGTAATCGCGCAACTGCATGCGAAGAGGTTCGGCGGCGGATCGCCAGGAGCCGGAGATCTGCGGCGACGGCTTTCGCTGGAACCACTTCCTGGTGTCCTTTAGGAGCCAGGCGAAGGCGCGGCGCAACACATCTTCCGGAAAGCCGGTTTGCTGCTCGAGATCGAGAATACTCAGGCCGATGAGCCGCAGGTAACCCGTTTCGCGGGCGATGGTGGTGAGCACTGTCCGAAGCGGGTCCAGGGAGGCGGTCCCGCTTGCGCCCGAGACCACTAGGACCAGTTCCACCTGTAGCGGAAGTTCGCGGGAGCCACTGCGCGACTTCTCTTCCGCATTGTCGATGAGGATCTGCCGGACGGCGGCCGCCCGCTCAATCGTTCTTAACCACTCCTGTTTCGGGTTCGTCCGCGATATCTCCTCGACAAAGCCCAGCGTCCCCAGAGCGGCGTCGTATACCGTGATCGCCGGCTTGATGTCGTAGTATTCACCGATTCGAACGTTGAGGCCGCTGATGAATCCGGCGGGGTCTTTGGCAGTGCGATTGACGAGAGCGCCAACATCCACACAGGGGGCAAGGCCAAAGCGGGACATGAGTGCGGAGCCCAGCTCAGCAACCGGATTACGCGGACTTTCGTTATTCGCCAAGGGCACCTCCCAGCAAGCGTCTTGGGTCAGCTTCTTTCCAGCGGACGGTATCGAATGCCGCGGCCTCCCACAGGACGCGGGCAGCCGGTGTGTCAGCGGATAGACGTTTGTCCGCGACCGTCCACCAGGGAATGGTCTCCGGCCGCAACTCCCAGACCTTCGGTTCCAGAGCAGCAGACAAGCGTTTTGGCGTGTTCCAGTTGAACAACCGCCGCACAGTGGCAAGCTCAATTGCGAGAAGCCGGCGAACGGCGGGCCGCCTATCGGAACCATTCCGCGGCTTTGCGCGGTAAACGACAGCGGGACCGCCGGTGTATTCGGCAACTTCCAGATCCGGTGTCGAGGTGTACCAGCGCTTCGGCCCACCCACATATACAGCGGCCAGCCTGCGGATTGCGAGCTCAAGGATTACCCCCCACGCCGTCCATTGCGGATGTTCTGTGAACGGGGTGTACCAGGGATAGCCTGCCGCGGCACGGATCGCGAATGCATCGCTCTGGTTTCTGTGAAAACTCTCGGCCAACTGGTACTGGCGCATAAGAGCTTTGTGGAACACGGTCGTCCAGTTTGTCAGCCTGCGGAAACGGCGGCGCACCCCTTCGCAGCAGGACGGCTTCGCTCCCTGTTCATACTTGCGAGCTTCGATCGACTCTCGTGTCCGCAGTTCCGCGAACGAAGAGAGAATTGCTTTGGCCTCTTCTTCCGGGCAAGGTTTGTCGAACAATTGATACGCCAGGCGGCTGACCTCGGCCTCCAGGGCCTGCTGCTGCAGTTCCCGCGCCGCGAGGTGATAAATCCAGGTGAAGGTCTCATCCACGTTTGGGAACGATGCCTCTTTTTGCAGGTAGAAAGTCAGGAGATTGGGATGCTCCGTGAGTTCAGGGCTGGGATCGCCGGCTGCCCTGCTGGCGGCTCGCAGAATCTCCAGGCCATGGAAGCTGCGTGTCTGTTCGCGATCGGCGAAAAATGCCCGGGCGTCAGCGCCGGGTTGATGCGCCGCCGGCTTGGCAGGTGCGCCGGTGTTGCGCACGCGGGAGCGGTATCCGGCGATCTCTTCATACACCGTTCGGAACGTGTCGTGGATAACGGGATCCGCCGCGCTGTACCCGGCGAAGACGATCGTACGGGTACGCAGCAGGGTGCTCAGGTAGTCCCTCGACCATGAATCTTCACGCCAGTTCTGGATTTCGCGGAATGTGAAAACGATCGTCGGGAGTACGCCGCGGAACCGTTCAGGATCCAAGCTGCGGCGAGCGATGCGGTACGTGTCGACATCGCCATGGATTTTGTGAATCACGGCTGCTTCGTGCGCGTCGCCGTAGGTAAAGAACTGGGTGGCATCGGCGATGCGAGTGAAGTGGCGATAGCGGCGGTTCAGCGGCATCTTCAGGCGAGTGGCTTTGGCCAGTGGCGTCTCGATGTCGGTCCACAATTCGGGTGGCGGATGTAGTGGCAGGACGCCTCCCATCCGGAATGCGCACTCAAGTAAAAGATCGTAATTGGTGGTGACTACGGTAGTCGCTAATCCTTCGGCTGCCAGGCACGCGAGCACATGATGTCTTGTGCGTACCCGAGTGGAGGTGAACCGCACCTGGTCCAGGTCCGGATCCATCGGTTTGCCGCCCATCACGTTTTCGTCCGGGAAACCGAGCGTGTCCAGGAAGAGGGCCTTGCCCGCTACGGTCCGCTCGCGCTGTCCCGGGTGATCCACGGAGTGTTTGTGTAGCGCCAGCAGCCAGTTCAGATCGATGGGGCTCAGGTTGGCATCTTTCGAGAACTGGTGCAGGAGGTCGTTTTCGCGCGCATTCACCGCATCGAGGAAAGCCGGCGGCAGCGGTCCTTTCGAGAGATGATCGACGAGGCTTTCGAATGCGCTGCAAGCCCAGTCATTGATCAGGTAATAGTTTTGGGCGAGGGCGCTAAGGGTGGCGGCCATGATCGAAGGGCGCGTGTCCGACGGAGGAACGTTATCGAACAGATTCGAAAATTCGCTTCCCGAAACGGGTGTTCTCTCCAATGAGAAGGTGGTACGGAGACCCGCCCTTAAGCGCCTGGCCACTTGCGCAATGGAGGTTTCGAGGCTGGCGATAGCCAGCTCGGTGAGCGCTTCCAGGCGCGCGAGAAGGCGGGCGATGAGCAGTTGCGTCGAGTTCCCCTCGCTGTCGAGGGAGAAGCCGGCGCCGATGAAGAACACCACCTCGCCCGCGCAAATGCGGGTTGCCAGGCGATCGAGCTTGTCCTGACGTGTCTCCGGCTTCATGGCTTGCCGGGCGCTTTGGCGAGTTTGCTCCGGTGGAGCGTCTCCATCCATGCTGCCCAGAGCGGTGGAAGCATGATGTTCTGATGCCGGCCGGTGAGCGTCTCGAGCACATCCTCTTCAGGCGGGATGGCGAGTTGGGCGCCAATTCCGGAGAGGGCCGATTCATCCCAGGTTTCGAGGACCCGCCATAACTCGGGAGACTCAAGGACTGCGAGGTACGCGAGACGAAGGCGGTCCCGGCCTTCGGGGAGTGGCCGCGCGACGGAGGTGTCAAGCGGCCATGCGCCAACGTTGCCGAGGCTAGAACCCCATATTGCGCGGCGCCCGTCAGGTGTGACGGCCACGGCGGTGGGAGTTTCGCTGCCGAAGTTCAGGCTGCGGATTATGGTGCCGCTTGTCAGATCCAAGAGCTTCAGGCCATCTGGCTGAGCGGCTACCGAGTAGCGGCCGCCGGGGAGAACCGCACTGGACGTTCGGACGTTCGAAGGGACATCAGGCTGAGGTAAGTCCGTTTGGATGTTACCTGGTTCCCCTGTTTCCAGGTCCCAGACTCTTGCGATGGAATCAGCGGAACGCGAAACCGCCCTCTGTCCGTCCTCCGTCAAAGAGACCGCTGTTACCGGCTCGCCATGACCCAGAACAAACAGCGGCTGTAGCGTGAGGGCGTCCCAAACGATGGCCGTTCCGTCTTCGCCTGCCGACACTACACGGCGGCCGTCGGCGCTGATTGCAATGCTGTTGACAGGGCCTTCATGCCTGGAGGGTAGTTGACTGCGGTCCCGTTCCTGATCGAGCGAGTCGACGAGCTTGCGGAGACCGCGCGTGATGTCGGCAAATGCTTCGTCGCGGTTCTCCCACGTGGTTACCGGTTTTCCTCCAGCCGGCAGGGCCATGAATTTCGCGAGCGGTGAGCTGAACCAGTCGCACGGCCGGAGCACGATGGGGACAATTCTTTTCGACTCCTGGTGCGAGAGCGCCTGGGCCACTTCGCGTTCGACGAACGCCGACGCCAATGAATCGGGTGAGACCAGAAACAGCACGATCTGGGACTCGGAGAGCATGCGGTAGAGTTCTACGGTCCAATCTGCGCCGGATTCCAGCGTTTGATCGTGATGCAGGTCGAGCAGTTCTTCACGCACCAACGGCTGCAGATGCCTGAGAAGTTGGTTCAGGAGCTCGCTGTCGCGGTTGGAATAGGAAATGAACGCCTTAACCGGGGCGCGTTTCCGGGGAGGCTCGGCCATGTATCGAAGAATATCCCGAAATCAGCCGGCGCTCAACGTTATAGTTGAATATTGAGATATTAATTATGTTTTCACGACGCGCGTTTTTAGCGATGACGGGCGCTGCATTGCCCTTAGCAGCCAAGCCGAAATTCACAGAGCAACTTGGTCTTCAGATTTACAGCCTACGGCGGGAGGCAGAGAAGAATCTGCCGGGCACTCTTGCGCTGATTCGGAAACTCGGGTTTAAAGAACTGGAGGTCGGGGGCTTCTATGGACACACCGCGGCGGAGTTCCAGAAGATGCTGGTGGACAATGGCCTGAAAGCCACTTCGATCGGAGCAGAGTGGGACCAGCTTTCGAAATCGACCAGCGAAACGATCGACCAGGCGCGCGTACTGGGGGCCGAATACGTCATGTGCTCGTCCATCCCAAGGAAGAAGCGGCTCACTCTGGACGAAGCGACGCGGGCCGCCGATAACTTCAACAAGTGGGGAGCGACGCTGGCCGGGGCAGGCCTTCATTTCTGCTATCACGCGCATGGGCCTGAGTTCGTTCCGGGGCCCGATGGCACGCTGTTCGATACGATGGCCAAGCGCATGGATCCCAAGGCTGCCAACTTTGAGATGGATGTATTCTGGATTGTCTTCGGGAACCAGGATCCGGTGAAACTGCTGGAGAAATACTCAGGACGTTTTCCGCTGATGCACGTGAAGGACATACGCAAGGGCGAAAAAAGGACCTTTGATCCGGGCACCGTCGAGGAAGAAGCCAGTGTTCCGCTGGGCACCGGTGAGATTAACTGGCCGCCGGTGCTGAAGGCGGCTGCCAAGCACGGCGTCAAGCACTACTACATCGAGGAAGAGCACCCGAACGCCGTCGCGCAGATTCAGCAGTCGCTACGCTATCTGGACAATCTCAAGCTTTGACGAACGCCGGGCTCACGCCGAGGGCTGCGACGGATCGCGCTTCACCCAGCGATAGGCCGCTACCGAATTTCTCCAGAAATACTTTTCGGCGGCAGCCGGACTCTTGCCGGCGAAGTACTCCTGTACCAGGCTCAGAACGTCGCCGTAAGGACGCCACAAGTCGCTGTTCGGCCAGTCGCTGCCGTAGAGGACACGATCCTCGCCAAAGGCCGAGAAAATCTGGTCGAGTGTGCCGCGGTAGACACCGAGATCGCGGGGAACCTGGCCGTCGATCCGGCGGTACACCTCGGAGAGTTTCACGAAGACCTGGCGACGGCTGCCGAATTCGCGGAGATTCGATTGGTACTTCCTGGCGGCGGCCGGGTCCTCCGGCACGCGCATCTGTGGAAGGTGATCGATTACGACGCGCAAATCGGGAACCAGGTCGGTGACGCGCAGGACGGCGGTGAGGAGTTCCGGATCCGGGTTGGCCGTATCAAGTGTCAGTCCCGCCTTTGAGAGCAACTTCAGGTCCGAAATAAACTCGCTGCGGCCAACCTCCGGGCCGAGAAGGCGTCCCCAGAGATTGCCGTAGCGGATGCCGCGAAACAGCGGATTGCGGTGGAATCGTTCCAGATTTTTGGCGAAGTCAGGCTTGCCGACTTCCAGATTGCCGATGGTGCCCACGATGATGTTATCTTTGGCCGCGATGTCCAGGACCCACTGATTGTCCTCAAGCCACGGACTGGCTTCCACTTTGATGGCGCCGACAATGCCCAACGGTACGGCCAGCTTGCGATACCTTTCCGGCAGGGCCGGTTTGTAGAGCACCGCATTGTTCTTGTCCGGCCATGGCACGCCTTGCGGGCGCGTCGGGTCAAACAGGTGAATGTGCGTGTCAATGATCGGAATCGACGCTGCAAGAGCGCGCCCTTCCAGGAACGCGGCTCCAGCGGAGCAACCCAGGAAAGATCTTCGGTTCACAGCGCTATTCTAATTGAGCGGCGAGCACATGTGAAGCATTCGAGAAGATCGCCGGCCCTGAAATGGTTCTTACCACCGCAAGGTTGCCTTCAACCGGTCAGGTCCCAACAAGAGGTCGAGAGCGTTCGCCGCGCCGGTGATAAAGAGATGCGCGTTCAGCAGTGCTTCAAGCGAGCAGCCTTCGCCGTTGTCGACGGCAATCGCGAGTCCGCCGCCTTCCTTCACTGCCCGGAGCAGCAGGCGGTCATTGGCGCCGTTGCCCAGCACGGCGACGCGCTTCGGCACGAAATGGTTGCGCATGTACGCTGCCTTCTGGACGTCATGGTTCTCATCGCCCAGGATGTTTACGTAGAGCGGCACGTTCCGCAGTTCGCTTTCGGCGGTGCGGAACGTGTCCGATGTCAGGATGTGGATGTCGATGGCCTGTTCCAGCCGGAGGAGGCGCTCTTCCACGCCCGGCGCCAGCTTTCCCCCGCACGACAAGGTGCCGGAGTAATCACTGATAAGGGTCCAGATCTCGATGCGGCCGAAGCCCGGAATCTCCAACGCGATCCCAGGCTTGCTGTTCATTTGAGCGGCCGGCGCCGGCCTTCAGTCAACTTCAGCGCGGCCTGCAGACCGCCCGCCCGTTGAATCCCCGGGACAAAGTACTGGCTGATGAACTCTTCGTCGGAGCCCTTAAAGCCCGACAGATCCGCGATGAGTTCCACCGGCACCGGCGCACTGGCAGCGGCGAACAGCGACCATACCGCCGCTTTCCCTAAGCCAATCAGCTCGACGCGTTCCTTGTTCTTAGAGTGCAGGAAATACAGGGCGGTGAGGATGTCCTGGGTCCGGTTGGCGTCGTCGGTGAGATTGAAGGCGAGGAAGTGCTCGTGAGACCGGTCGCGCGGGGATACGGCAGATCCCGTCTGGAAGGCATCGATCAGCAGTACAGGCCGTTTGGCTCGGAGCAGTTCGCGAACCTGGGGCGCCTCTTTGGCAGCCGCGGCGCCGTCGGGATGCACTACCAGAACCGGGACACCGCTGCCTTCAAACCAAAGCCCGGAGACCCGGTCGCCGGCTTTTGGACGGGACAGAGAAACCTTTTCTCCGGCGGCGGAGGAGACCACTTTCTCCGGCCATTCTGCTTTTAGCGCGAGTTGGAGATGCTCCCTTGACTCGGCTGGATCGGTGGCTGCTGCGTTTTGATGTCTGGCGGCATCCTTCCAATGCTCGAACAGGCCCTCATAGTCGAGCGCGTTGGCCGGCAGAGCCCGGCCATGGAAGACCAGCAGATCCTGCAACCGCTCGACTGGTGCTTCGTGTTCGGAAATCGAATTTGTGTCCGATTTTCCCTGAACGTTCCTGGCCAGGAACCGGTAGACCGCCTCCCTGCTGTCGCGATTGTAGTTGTGCGGTGCGTCGATTTGTACGGTGCTGACCTTGTCCGCGGCTCCGTAGAGAGCGTAGATCTTCTGGACTTCCGGAAACTCCTCCCTGGGCGTATTTCGGGTCCAGTCCTGGGTCGACGAAACCATCAGCATCGGCCTTGGCGCCATCATCGCCGCGATCTCCACATTGAATGTATCGAAGCGCAGGCCGGGAGCGTTCTCGCAGCGGCAACCGCCTTGCATGATAGCGGACACCATATTGACGGGCGCCGCATAGGTGACGCGGTCATCCACGGCAGCGACGGAGAACGTCTGGGTGCCGCCGCCCGAAGCGCCCGTTACGGCGATGCGCTTCTTGTCGACGTCGGGGAGGGATGAGAGAAAATCGATGACCCGAATCGAATCCCAGAGCTGCAGGCCATACGGGCCAAACGACCATAACTGCTCGGCTGGACCGCCGAAGGTGTGCGGTGTCTGGATGGTGTCGTTATTCCCGAGCATATCGTAGGAGAAAACCACGTACCCGGCACGGGCCAGATTCACTGCCAGCGTGTGCGCCGAACTCAGCGGTTGTTCTTCCAGGCGGCCGTAAGACCAGTGGCCGTGCGCTTTGGCGACGGCCGGGAATGGACCTTGTTTTCCGAGGGGGCGGTACAGGTTACCGCCGAGAAAGAATCCAGGCAAAGTCTCCAGGTACACCTTCTCGATCGAGTAGCCTTCCCGTTCCAGGCGGCCGAAGATTCCGGGATTTAACGGTGTTTTCCCGGGCTCCGGAAATAATCCGGCCGCGAACAGCATCTGACGGCGAAGGCGAGCTTTCTGTGCTTCCCACTCAGCGCGGGTGGCGTAGGTCCGCGAGGTGAAGTGTGTATCCGTGTTGGGAATATTTGTATTGCGGGAGTCTCGCTCCGGGACCTGGCCGGCCAGGGTCCAGGCCGCCAGCAAACATACCATCAATCGCATAGCCCGAACTATAGCCTTTTCAGGGACTGGCCGCAAGCGTTATGGAAGATCCTGCGGGCCTGTTCCGAGATGCACACACAGGATGGGGCCTTTGCAAGAGGCTGATAGAATAGGAGGGATCTTTTTTCGCGCAAGGAGCCTTCTGTAGTTGCTTAGCGCCAGCGAGACCTTTCGCCAGCACGAAATCCTTCTCATCGGAGCAAATGGATTTTTGGGCAAGGTCATCCTCGGAATGCTGCTGGATCGTTTTCCCGACTTCCGGCGCCTCCACATCCTCATGCGCGGCAAGCGCCGCCTCTCTCCGCAGGAGCGCTTTGAAAAGGAAGTACTTGCGTCGCCGCCTCTCGCCACCCTTGTCCAAAAGTTGGGCATCGATTTCGTCCGCCGCAAAGTCAATCTGCTGGTCGGAGATGTCGGCCGACTCGATTGCGGCATTGAGGAAACCGCAATTTGTGAACTATCCGGGCAAGTCAGCCTGGTCATCAACTGCGCCGGCCTCGTCGAGTTTTTCCCGCCCGTTGACGAGTCATTTCTATCCAACGTCGACGGAGTGGAGCATGTCATGGGACTGGCTCGCCGCCTTGGCGCAAAAATGCTCCATGTCTCCACCTGCTTCGTCTGCGGTGAATCTGACGGCTTGATTGAAGAATCCGAACCCATTTCGGGCTTCTATCCCCGCCGCAAGGGAGCAAAAGATCACGGATTCCACCACGATCAGGAAATCCGCTACATGCGGGAGCGTATCCGCGAAGCCTACGCCTCCTCACAGACGAACGGCAGTCGCAAGCGTTCGCGCGAGCTTACGCAGAAGCTCAGCGATCTCGGGTCACAGCGCGCCGCCCAATGGGGCTGGACCAATACCTATACCTATACCAAGAGCCTTGGCGAACAACTCCTCGCGTCGCAGGACGACCTGGACTACGCCATTGTTCGCCCGGCCATTGTCGAAGCCGCCACGCAATTTCCGTTCCCCGGTTGGGTGGAAGGCGGCAGGACCGCCGCGCCGCTCGTCATCATGGCGATCAACGGCCTGCGGTATTGGGCCGTACGCGAAGACGCTCCGATGGAAGTGGTACCAGTGGATCAGGTAGCGGCGGCCATCCTTATCGCGGGCGTGCTCCTGCTGAATGGCCGCGCGAAGAAGGTGTATCACGTCAGCACCGCCGATGTGAACCCAATCTATTTTGGTGTGCTGGTTAAAATCCTCTACAAGGAGTGCCAGCGCCGTGTCGAGGAGCACGGCAGCGCGCTCAGCCGGTTCCAGTTCTCCATGCCGACGTCCCGCGTCCTCCTGATGACGCCCGAGCAGGTGATGGAGCGCGGAAAGCGCCAGCAGAAAACGCTGAGCCGCCTGCAGCAGCTTGCCGCACGCCTCCGCCGCCTCGCTCAGCGCACGGGACTTCCCGGCGAGCAGACCTTCCGCGGCCTCGCCGCCTCCCTCCGTTCCACCAGCCTGAAGGCAACCATCCGCGACCAGGCTCTCGAACTCTATCGCCCATTCATGTACGACAACCGCTTCATTTTTGAGGCGGAGAACATGCGCGCCGCCCGTGCGCTTCTCTCGGACGAAGATCGCAATCTCCTGCGCTGGTCTCCCGAAGAGATCGACTGGGAAGATTACTGGGTAAACAAGGAACTCGCCGGCGTCGAACGCTGGATCCAGAACGAAGGCAAGAACTAGGTCGTTTCTGACCCGGTGTGTATCGGCGAGCGGCAGGGCGGCAATTGACTTAGAGGGCCGCACGTTTGCTCCAGGATGGCAGCAAGTTTCGGAGCGAGGGAGAGCATCAGGTTCAGGTGATCCTTCGTGAAAGCATCGCGATCCTGCAGGTATAGGGAAACCACTCCTGTAACGACGGAATGCGATTCCAACGGCACCGCTAAGGCCGACCGTAGCGTGCTGAATTTCGCCGGATCGTTCAGATAGCCAGGCTCCACCGAGGGATTCCCGTTCACGATCGGCTTGCCGTTCTTCGCTACCCATCCAGATAGCCCCATCCCAAGGGGGATTTCGAGCGACGCGAACAGGCTGTAATCTTCGCCGTGCAGAAACCCAGGAATGAGTTGGTCGCCGCGGCGCGCGTAAACCGCCATTACATCGTAACGGACAATCGGCCGCAGTTCTTCCCGCAAGCGAGCGAAGACTTCATCCGGCGTCCGGCAGTGGTCCAGTTTGGACAGCAGGTTGGTCATTGCGATGGAGGTGTACAGGTTCACCAGATCGCCATTTGAATCCCGCGGTCCTCCGGTGGCCTCAAAACCGGCCGCCGGCGCCACCCCACGCTCGATCTTCAAATCGGTGGAGAGCTTCATTCTGTCCGCGGGAGCCCGCCCGCTTTTGGCCATACGCTCCAGTTCGACGTAACGGCGGGCCAGGATTTCCACAACTTGGGGATCGAAGCTCTTTCCCGATTCCGCCTCGACTACTTTTATGGCCTCGTGGAGAGGCAATGCGCGGCGATACTGCCGGTCCGACGCGAGCGCGTCCAGGCAATCCACGGCCGAGAGAATCCGAGCCCCGATTGGGATCTGCTCTCCCGCCAAACCGTCGGGATAACCGCTTCCATTCCACTTCTCATGATGCGACCGTACGATCGGCGCTACCGGGTAAGGAAAACGCACCTGCTCCAAAATCTCAGCACCGACCACAGGGTGAACCTTCATCTTTTCGAACTCTTCCGGCGTCAGTTTGCCCGGTTTCGAAATGATGTGCTCCGGAACGGCCAGCTTGCCGATGTCATGGAGCAGCGCGGACGCCCGTAATGCTTGCAGTTCCACGGGACTCAAGCCCAGGTCCTTGCCTACCTCGATGGCATACACCTCGACACGTTCAAGGTGGTCGTGAGTTGTCCGGTCCTTCGCCTCAATCGCCAACGCGAGCGCTTCAATCGTACGATGGTGCAACGCAGCCATTTCCTCCGCGTGATTCCGCTGTTCTTCCGCCCTTCGTTTCTCTTCCTCAAGCCGGTCCACATAGTGGCGGTGGGACCGGTAGATTACATAGAGGACGGGCAGCAACAGCAGGGACGCCTGCCAGCCGAAAACCCTGCTGACTAAGTTGAGAGCCCACGCGACGGCGGCTCCAACCAGGTAATTGGGAAACGACCAGAAATAGGAGTCGCGCCAGACCGTCCATGGATTCTTGCTCTCGGTGAGTGCGATTACGAAGGCGATCGAGAGAGTGTTCACCAGGTAATAGGTCGCCGCCGCGAATAACAACAGCAGCGGCTCTCCGGTCGATCCCAGAGCGCGAAGCGGGACATGATAAACCTGGTACGCCGGGGCCGTGGAGCAGGCGACGCTAGCCACACTGAACGCAACCTGCACGATTCTCGGCCGCCGTCTGGTCTGGAAAATGCACTGGACCAGCATTCCCGCGGAACCCATGGCGAGAGTCTCAGCCTGGCTCAGGTGCGCGATCCCAATCAGGACGAACAGGAAGTTCATCGACATCGTCCCGGTGATCGCCGGAAGGGTCACCTTCATGTGGGAGGCGAAGACTGCCAACGCGGCAAGACACAGGTATCGAGGAAGATCGGCGGTCTGCCAGTGAGTGAGGCCATAAGCCAGAAAGGCCGCTCCCCCCGCGATCACGAGGCCGATATAGGCGCTGGCTGGTAGAGACCTCATCCTTCTGGCTCGTAATGAGGGAATTCCCTACACTTATCGGTTCCGCCCGCCAATTCTTCAGTTGGGTCTATTCGACTCCGGACAAAGCGGCCACCTCCCGGCCAGCTTGTCCTTCCGTTTTTGGCCCGGGATCACGCAATTCAGTGACAAGTGATTGATAATTCAACAGATTCATTATGGCCGGTCGATTGCCAAATAGGATCGCCATGAACTGGTTTCGACGACAACTTCTAGTGTGGACCTGTCTGCTTCTGGGTACTGCCGCCGGCTTTGGTCAGAATCTCAAAATCGCTCCGGACCTTTTAGGAATTGTGGGACAACTCCTCACTCCGGTCGATGTAATTGTTCAGTACAACTCCAAGCCCGGCCTGCTCGATCTCACCAAGCTTCTGTCGCTGGGAGGAGTAATCAACGCCCAGTACACCCTTTTGCCCGGTCTCTCTGTCAAACTGCCCGCCGCGGTGGTTTCACTTCTGGCACTGGATCCGTCGGTGGCCTACATTTCACTGGACCGCCCGCTGGTCGGCACACTGGACTATACAACAGCGGCCGTAGGCGCCGATTATGCATTCAGCGGTGGCGCTAACGGAGCGGGTGTTGGCATCGCTGTCCTGGACAGCGGCATCTATGCCCACCCCGATTTGGGTTCCCGCGTGGTCTATCACCAGAGCTTCGTACCCAAGATTCAAGCGGACGACTATGGTCATGGGACTCACGTCGCGGGCATTGTTGCGGGCAACGGCGCTTCGTCGACCGGACCGGCGTTCCGGCGCTCCTTCCGCGGAGTGGCGCCGGGGGCGAATCTGATCGACCTGAGGGTGCTCGACGGAAATGGCCGCAGCACCGACAGCGTCGTTATTTCTGCGTTAGAGCGCGCTGTCAGCCTCAAGAGTCAATACAACATTCGAGTCATTAATCTTTCCATCGGCCGTCCGATCTTTGAAAGCCACACCGCAGACCCTCTTTGCAAAGCGGTAGCGGCGGCCTGGAAAAAAGGGATCGTCGTTGTGGTGGCGGCAGGGAACCTGGGCCGCAACGGCTATGCAACGATCACTTCGCCGGGAAACAGCCCGTACGTGATCACCGTGGGGGCCATGAAATCCGGGGATACGTATGCGAAAGCGGACGACCTGATCGCCAGTTACAGCTCGAAGGGCCCCACATGGATTGACTACACAGTGAAGCCTGACATTGTTGCTCCAGGCAACATGGTTGGGTCGCTGCTGGCTCCTGGTTCCAGGCTCGCGAACGAATACGCCGGCAACGTGGTTGCGAGTGCGGACTACATGACGGCCGGGTCTTCGGCGCCGCCGGCCTATCTGCGGCTCAGCGGCAGCAGTATGGCCACACCGGTTGTCAGCGGGGCGGCCGCAGTTTTGATTCAACGCAATCCGGCGCTGACGCCGGACGCGGTAAAAGCACGGCTGATGAGGACCGCGTCAAAGACTTTCCCGGTCTCGAGCGCCACCGTCGACCCGGACACTGGCGCCGTCTTCCCAAGCATGTACGACGTATTCACGGTCGGAGCCGGATACCTGGATATCGCTGCTGCTCTGAACAACTCCGATCCCGTTTACGGGGTCGCGCTTTCTCCGAGCATCTACTACAACCAATTGCTTTCCCTGGCCATCCTCGTAAATCCGCTCGGTTCCTGCTGGAACAATGGCTTGTTAAGCCTGCCCAATGTATGGGGGACACAGGTTGTATTGGGCGGAACGTCAGCAGCCTGGGGAACCACGGCCGTGTGGGGCGGATCGGCGGCTTGGGGCACATCCGCGGCCTGGGGTACGTCGGCGGCATGGGGCACTTCGGCGGCTTGGGGAACCTCTGCTGCCTGGGGCACGTCAGCGGCGTGGGGTACCAGCATCAATGGAAAGGGAGAGAAGTAAGCTTGGTGAAGCTGGCTACGTGATCGCGAGCGGGGCAGGTCCGTCCAGTTCGAGCGCGATGATTGTGTCGATTTCCTGACGGGCGCTGGGGGGGACGCTGACGCGGATCCCCTTCGGCGCCTGCTGTACCGAAGCGGTGGCGCCGGTCAAAACGCGGCTGGATAGGATTTTGCGATTGAGCGGCGGAAGCTCCACGACATCTTCGGGCCAGTCGAGAATATGCAGGAAGATCTTGTTTCCCTTGTGCGTGGCTCCGCCCCAAGGTCCGGACTGAAATGGCCCGCCACGTGTTCCGTAGACGGTCTCTCCGTATTTGCCGAGCCACTCGCCGATCTCCTTCAGCCGCTGAGCTTGCCTCGGTTCGATCGCCCCCGAACCGGTGGGCCCGACGTTCAGAAGCAGATTACCGTCGTTCACAGCGGTTCGCGCAACCAATTGCACGCAGGTGCCTTTCCAGCACATTGGGATCCTAAGCTTAGAATTCCACGTGGACAAGTTGTCGCGGCCGCTTCTATAGTGTCACCTAAATACTAGTGACTCCAGCGTAACTGGACTGGCCACAGTTAGGCCGCAAATGTAATCACACTGGCTCACCT
>JADMIO010972823.1_pt1 | contig 27192 bp, 28 predicted proteins | sample 8958161 | NCBI WGS metagenome assembly JADMIO01 (sample SAMN16585339, study PRJNA669376) | soil metagenome | isolation source: Crop rotation soil | place: USA: Cullars Rotation, Alabama | collected 2011
AAAAGGGGAAAGAAGAGAGAAGCAGGATAGAGGAAGGGAGTGATGACGACGCCTATATGGTCAACTGGCATTCCAATGTCTTTCCGGGGATCCTGGGCCGCACCTGTGACCGGCCTTGCGAACCAGCCTGCCGGCGCGGCCGGGTGGAAGAGGTTACCAAAGCACCGCAACCCGTCGCCATTTGCCGCCTGAAGCGTGTCGCCGCCGACAACAAGGATGATATCCGCGACCGGTTGCCCGGGCCTGCCGCCAACAAAAACGGCAAGCGCGTGGCGCTGATCGGCGCCGGTCCCGCTTCCCTCACCGTGGCGCGTGATCTGCTGCCGCTGGGATATGAAGTGGTGCTTTATGACGGCGATCCCGAAGCCGGCGGGATGATGCGCACCCAGATACCAAAATTCCGCCTGCCGGAAACGGTATTGAATGAGGAGGTCGATTACATATTGGACCTGAAGCCCGAATTGCGGCTGGGCCAGAAGATCAATTCTCTGAAAGCGTTGCTGGCCGAAGATTATGACGCGATCTTCGTCGGCTGTGGCGCGCCCCGCGGCCGCGAGCTGGAAATTCCAGGCCGCAAGGAAGCAGGCGCCAATATCCATATCGGCATCGACTGGCTGTCATCGGTTTCCTTCGGCCACACCACCAGTATCGGCAAGCGTGTGGTGGTGCTGGGGGGCGGCAACACCGCCATGGATTGCTGCCGCACCTCGCGCCGCTTGGGCGGCGACAAGGTGGATGTGGTGGTGCGCTCCGGCTTTGAGGAGATGAAAGCGTCGCCCTGGGAAAAGGAAGATGCCATGCATGAAGGCATCCCCATCCACAATTTCATGGTGCCCAAGGAATTCCTGCACCAGAACGGCAAGCTCACCGGAATCAAATTCGAAAAAGTGAAAGCCGAATATGACGCCAAGGGACGGCGCAATCTGGTGCCCTCGGGTGAACCGGATGTGGTGATCGAATGCGATGATGTGCTGGTGGCGGTGGGCCAGGAAAACGCCTTTCCCTGGATCGAACGCGATATCGGCCTTCAGTTCGACAAATGGGACATGCCGGTGGTGGACGTGGCCACCATGCAATCCACCCACCCCAAGGTGTTTTTCGGCGGTGATGCCGCCTTCGGGCCCAAGAATATCATCTGGGCGGTGGCGCATGGCCATGATGCGGCGATCTCGATTGATCTTGTCTGCCAGGGCAAGGATGTCGGCAAACGCCCGCCGCCCATGGTCAATCTCATGAGCCAGAAAATGGGCATTCATGAGTGGAGCTATGACAACGATATCTCCAATGACCGCCGCTACAAGGTGCCCCATGCCCCGCTGGAAAAGACGCTCAAAGACGTCCGCATGGAAGTGGAGCTGGGCTTTGACGTGAAACAGGCTTTTCTGGAAGCCGAGCGTTGCCTGAATTGCGACGTCCAGACCGTGTTCGACACGCCAAAATGCATTGAATGCGACGCCTGTGTCGATATCTGCCCGATGGACTGCATCACCTTCACCCACAATGACGAGGAAGCGGCGCTGCGCGAGCATCTCATCGCGCCGTCCCTGCATCCCAAGACTCAGGATCTCTATATTTCCGAACTGTTGAAAACCGGGCGCATCATGGCCAAGGACGAAGACCTTTGCCTGCATTGCGGGCTGTGCGCCGAGCGCTGCCCCACCGGCGCCTGGGACATGCAGAAGTTTCTGCTTAACGCACCGAAGACGGAGTACGCATGCCGGCGATAAAATCCGTCAACGACTTCGTCATCAAATTCGCCAATGTCAACGGCTCGGGCTCGGCTTCGGCGAACGAGATGTTCGCGCGCTCGATTCTGCGCATGGGCGTGCCGGTGGCCTCCCGCAACATTTTCCCGTCCAACATTCAGGGCCTGCCCACCTGGTATGAAGTGCGCGTCTCCGGCAAAGGCTGGCTGGGGCGGCGCGGCGGCGTCGACATGATGGTGGCGATGAACCCGCAGACCTGGGACAAGGATATCGCCTCGATCGATCCCGGCGGCTATCTGTTCTACGATTCCTCGCGCCCGATCCCGCTGGCCCGCTTCCGCGATGACATCAATGTCATCCGCATGCCGCTGACGGAAATCTCCAACAGCAATTACAACGATCCCCGCCAGCGCCAACTGTTCAAAAACATTATCTATATCGGCGCCCTGGCCGAGCTTTTCGGCATCGAAGCGGCAGTGCTGGAGCAGTTGATCGGCGAGCAATACAAAAGCAAGCAGGCCCTGATCGCGCCCAATCACAAGGCGCTGCATATGGGCTTTGACTATGCCCGTGAACATCTCAGCGGGTATTGCGGCTTGAAGGTGGAGCGCGCCGACGAAGTCAAGGACCGCATCTTCGTCAATGGCAACGAAGCGGCAGCCCTGGGCTGTGTCTATGGCGGCGCCACAGTGGCAGCTTGGTATCCCATCACGCCCTCCACCTCAGTGGCGGAGGCTTTTGCCAAGCATTGCAGCAAATACCGGGTGGACCCTGAGACCAAGAAAAACAAATTCGCCATCGTCCAGTCCGAGGATGAAATTTCCGCCATCGGCACGGTGATCGGCGCCGGCTGGAATGGCGCGCGCGCCTTTACCGCCACCTCCGGTCCCGGCATTTCCCTGATGCAGGAATTTCTGGGCCTGGCCTATTTTGCGGAAATTCCCGCCGTGATCATTGACGTGCAGCGCGGCGGCCCATCCACCGGCATGCCTACCCGCACCCAGCAGGCCGACATTATTTCCTGCGCCTATGCCAGCCATGGCGACACCAAGCATGTCCTGCTTTTCCCAGAAGATCCGCGTGAGCTGTTCGAATTCGCTGCCCAGTCCTTCGATCTGGCCGAGCGGCTGCAGACCCCGGTCTTCATTCTCGAAGACTTGGACATCGGCATGAATGAATGGCTGTGCGAACCTTTCACCTGGGACGACAGCAAAATCTATGACCGCGGTAAGGTGATGAGCGCGGAAGAACTGGAATCCGGCAAGGTCTTCGGGCGCTATCTGGATGTCGATGGCGACGCTATTCCCTGGCGCACTCTGCCGGGCACCCATCCCACCAAGGGCGCGTTTTTCACCCGCGGCACCAGCCGCGACCGCTATGCCAAATATAGTGAGGAAGGTGCGGTCTATCAGGACAATGTGCAGCGCCTGCTGCGCAAGTTGGAAACCGCCAAAACCATGGTGCCGGCGCCGGTCATCCAACCGGCCCGGGAAAAGACCCGCTTTGGCGTGCTCTATTTCGGGTCCTCGGCACCGGCCATGAAAGAAGCCAATGCGGCGCTGGAAGCCCAGGGCATTTTCCTGGACATGCTCCGGCTGCGCGCTTTTCCGTTCGCCGATGCGGTCAGCGATTTCATTCTCGCCCATGACCAGGTCTTTCTGGTGGAGCAAAATCGCGACGCCCAGATGCGCAACCTAATCGTCAATGAATGCGGTATCGACCCCGCCCGCATCATTTCGGTGCTCAATTATGACGGCACGCCGATCACGGCGCGCTTTATCATCTCGTCCATCGCCGAGCGGCTGACCATGAAGTCCAAGGAGGCCGCGGAATGACCTATATCGTCAAACCCAAGCTGCGCCATCCCGCCATTCCGGTGAACAAGCGCGGCTTTACTCACCGCGACTATGAAGGTTCGATCTCCACCCTGTGCGCCGGGTGCGGCCATGACTCGATTTCCTCCGCGTTGATCCAGGCCTGTTTTGAGTTGAATATCGAGCCGCATCGTGTCGCCAAACTATCCGGCATCGGCTGTTCGTCAAAAACGCCGGATTATCTTCTGGGCCAGAGTCACGGCTTCAACTCTGTGCATGGCCGCATGCCGTCGGTCCTGACCGGCGCCAATCTCGCCAACCGCGATCTGATCTATATGGGAATTTCCGGCGATGGCGATTCCGCCTCCATCGGCTTGGGGCAGTTCATTCACTGCGTGCGCCGTGCCGTGAACATGATCTACATCACCGAGAATAACGGCGTTTATGGCCTTACCAAGGGCCAATTCTCCGCCACCGCCGACAAAGGCTCGAAAAGCAAATATGGCGGCAGCAACATGGATTCGCCGCTTGATCTGGTGAGCATGGCCCTCCTGGTCGGCGCCACTTTCGTGGGGCGCAGTTTTTCCGGCGACAAGGAACAATTGGTGCCGCTGATCATGGCGGCGATCAGCCACAAGGGCCCTGCTTTTATCGACGTGGTCAGCCCATGCGTTGCTTTCAACAATCACGCCGGCTCGACCAAAGCCTATGAATTCGTGCGCATGCACAATGAAGCGGTGAATCGGCTGGATATTATGGAGGCGCGCGAGCCCATCACGGTGGAATATGCCCCGGGCACCACCGAGCATGTCGAATTGCATGACGGCTCGACGCTCAAACTCTCCAAGCTGCGCGACGACTACAATCCCTACGACAAGATCGCGGCCATGACCTATCTGCAAAGCCGGGCCGCGGCAGGCGAGTTGGTCACCGGGCTGATCTATATGGACCCCGACGCCCGGGACATGCACGCCAATCTCGATACTGTCGATACTCCGCTCAACCAGCTCTCAGCCAAAACTCTGTGCCCCGGCTCGGGCGGGCTGGAAAGTTTCAACAACTCGCATCGCTAATCTCTTTCAGCATCGGCATCCCATTGTCCTTGACCTTAACGGAGGCTGTCATGGGTTTGTTTCACATGATGCTCACCCTGCAATGTCCGCATTGCGGTGAAAAACTGATCCGCGTCGCTCCCACCGAATATCTGGACTTGGCCGTCTGTCCCGGCTGCTTGGCGTCCGGACCCTATGACGGGGTGGTGGAAGCGGAGGTTGAGTTGGACAACGAGACCCCGCTGCCGGCCGAGGTGACGGACTATGTGCGCAGCATCCATCCCGCTCCGGCGCGATAGGTGCACCGGGCGCCAAGGATCAAATAGGCAACGCTAGGTTTCCGTTCGTCGCGGCATGGCCAATACCGCCAAGCCGATTTCGGACAAAATCCGCACGATCATGATCGCGATCGCGCCACGCAGCAGCGACCAGAATATAAGAAACGCCCCATCCAGTGGCGGATTGCCAAACATCCGCGGATAGCGCCGTGGTCCCATCCGGCCATCGCGGTTGAAGCGCGGCGCCATGGCATTTCGCGGTGGCGCCGGCTGGACCGCGCCCGGCGCGGCGGGAGCGCCGGCCATGGCCGGCCTGGGTTGCGGTGTGAATGTCATGATCCGCACGCCCCGCATCACGCCCAACACCACAAAAACGGCGATCACGATCAGCGCCACGATATAAAGGCAGCGGATCAGGCGCGGCGCGATGGAATTTTTCAGGGTGAACATGTCGCTGACAGCCATGCGATCCTCTTTTGCAAGCCCCGTAAGGACTATACGCCCTGAGTCATGGGGTTGAAACGGGTCGCTAGAGCCCCGCCATCTTGCAGACCTTCTTCCATTCCGCCGCCGTAACCGGCTGGACGGAAAGACGAAAGCTTTTCACCAGGCTCATATCGGCAAGGGCGGGCGTCGCCTTGATTTCCGCCAAGGTCACCGGCCGGGGCACATCCTTCACCGCTTTCACATCCACCAGGCCAAATTTGCCGCTCTCGTCGGTGGGATCGGGGCGGTATTCGCCGATCACCTCGACGATGCCGACAATCCGCTTCTCGTCACCAGTGTGATAGAAAAAGCCCAGATCGCCTTTCTTCATCGCCTTCATGTTGCCGGCGGCGGTCCAATTGCGCACCCCGCTCCAGGGCTCGCCCTTGGCGCCCTTCTTTTTCTGCATCTCCCAGGAGAAAGTTTCTGCCTCGGTTTTGAACAGCCAGTAATTCATCTCATTCCGCCTTCAATTTGCGGCTCATCAGCCGCACCAACGCTTCGCCCAGCGGCAGGGCGCCGCTGATCAGGTCCGCCATGGCCTCGGCGATGGGAAGCTCCACATTAAGATCGCGGGCGCGTTTGACCAGCGCCGCCGCGGTTGCCACGCCTTCGGCCAGGGGATGGCCGGGTTTTTCCAATTCGGCGACGCTTTTGCCGCGCCCCAGTTCCACGCCAAAGGAAAAATTGCGCGACGATAGGCTGGTGGCGGTCAAGACCAGATCGCCCAGGCCCGACAGGCCCACCAGGGTCTCCCGACGCGCCCCCATCGCTTCACCCAGCCGCGCCAGTTCGGCAAAGCTGCGGGCCAGCAGTGCCGCGCGCGCATTCTCGCCCAGCTCCAATCCTTCGACCACGCCACAGGCGATGGCATAGACATTCTTGGCCGCACCGCCCAAGGCCACGCCAGTGACGTCATCGCTGGCGTAAGGCCGGAAAGCAGGGGTGCTCAAACTCACCTGCAAGCGCGCCGCCACCTCTTCCTCTCCAGCGATGGTCACAGCGGTGGGAAGGCCGCGCGCCACATCCCGCGCAAAAGAGGGACCCGACAGCATGGCGATGACGGCACGGGGCGCTGCCGCGGCAACCACTTCATCCATCAGCCGCCCGCTGTTTTTCTCAATACCCTTGGCGCAGATCACCAGCGGTGTGCCTAGCGACAACAAGTTTGCGATCCGGCCGACAAAGTCTCCCAGCACCTGTGCCGGCACCGCCAGCAACAGCGCCTCCGCTTGGGCCGCTTCTTTGAGATCGGACGTGGCGCGCAAACCCTCCGGCATCTCCACCCCGGGCAGGAAAGGATTGCGCCGTGTCTCGCGGATGCTCTCGAGCACTTCGGCTTCCCGCACCCAAAGCTGGGTTTGCCGTCCGGCCGTCAGCGCGGTCAGCGCCAAGGCGCTGCCCCAGGCGCCGGCGCCCATGACGGCAATGCGGGAATAAACTTTGGGATCGGCTGTGGCGGACATCGGGAACACTAAATGATCGGTTGATTATTCAGGCAGGCCTTCTATCCTGACCGGAACAACAATCCGGAGCAATCCGGGAGGAAACATGGCCGACAAGGACTGCAGCGCCCAGATCGTGGCCGCCGCCCGCAAGCGTTTTCAGCATTTTGGCTATGGCAAGACCAGCATGGCCGAGATCGCCGGCGATTGCAGCATGTCGCCGGGCAATCTCTACCGCTTTTTCCCCGGCAAGCTGGATATCGCCGAGGTCATCGCCAGCGACGATTACAAGGCGCATCTGGAGCATCTGCGACGCCTCGCGGCCAAGCCCGGCCTCGACGCCCGCCAGAAGCTGCGCGATTTGTTGATTGAAGGCCTTCGCCGCACATACGCCCGGCTGCAAAAAGACCCTCGCGCCGTGGAACTGGCCCGGGTGATTGCCGCAGAACGGCCCGCTTTCTCCGATTGGATGGCGGGGTGCGAGCGTGCGATCATGATTGACCTAATGGAAGAAGCCGAAGCCCGCGGCGAGTTTTCGGTGGCCGACAAGAAATTCGCCGCCGAAACCATCCAGTCCGCCACCGTCAAATTCCGGGTGCCGCAGCTTTGGTCCGAACAGCCTCTGGCAAAACTCGAACGCGAATTGGATGGGGTGCTCACCCTCTTGCTGGACGGCCTCGCCGCCCGCGCTCTCAGCCCGGCATGATCAGGTCTTTTTCACGCCGCTTGGCGGTCTCCATCACGGTCTTGCTGGCGGCGCATCTGGTCGCCGGGCCGGGTGAAGCGCCCGCGCCCCGTGCGCCCTACAGCGCGGAACAGAAGGCGGCTTTCGACAAAGTCAGCACCTATCTCAACAACATTCATGTCATCAAAAGCGGCTTTATCCAGCTGGCACCCGACGGCCAGATGGATCAGGGCCAATTCCTGTTGGAAAAGCCGGGCAAGCTGCGCTTCGAATACAACCCGCCCAATCCCACTTTGATCGTGGCCAACAGCGGCAAAATATACATCAAGAACAGCCGCCTTAACACCGTGGACCATTACGATCTTTCCGACACCCCGCTGGGTCTTTTGCTCAGCGACAATGTCGATCTGAAAACCAACAATGCCGTCACCGGCATCGATATCCGGCCTGACGCGCTGGTGGTGCATGCCCGCACCTTCAACAATCGCCAGCAGGGCGTCATTACCATGGTCTTCTCCAACCCCACGATCGAGCTTCGGCAATGGACGGTGAAGGACAATCAGGGCGGCACCACTATGGTGGCGCTGCGCGATGCGCAAACCCCGTCCGGGCCGCTGGATGAAACCCTGTTCAATACCCCGGCCAAAGACCCGCCCCGGAAAAAATCCTGATGCCGCGCCGGCTGGTCGGCATTGTCTGCGACCTGCAAAATCACAAAGATGGCAGCCGCTCCCATCGTGTGGGCGATGAATATGTCCGCGCCGTGCGCGACGCTGTCGGCGCCGACGTGGTTTTGATCCCCGCCACCGATCCGCCGCCGGACGCCACCTTGCTCGACCGCCTTGATGGTCTGCTGCTTGCCGGCGCACCCTCAAATGTCGCGGGCTGGCGCTATGGCGGGACTTTGCCGCCCGGCACCCTGCTGGATGAGGCGCGCGATGCCACAGCTTTGCCGCTGATTGCCGCCGCGATCGCCAAAACCCTTCCTGTCTTCTGTATCTGCCGCGGCTTTCAGGAATTGAATGTGGCCTTGGGCGGCACTCTCGATCCTGATGTGGCGCGCAGCGGGTTTAATCACCGCGAAAATCCTGATACAGCGCTGGCGGCGCAATATGCCCATGCCCATAGCGTCGCCATCATGCCGGGCGGCATCCTGGCGTCCCTGCTGGATACCAAAGACGTGAGGGTCAATTCTTTGCATAGCCAGGGCATCGCCAAGCTCGCGCCCGGTTTGTTTGTCGAAGCCCGTGCCCCCGATGGATTGATCGAAGCCGTGTCGTTTCCCGCCGCGCCCGGCTTTGTCCTCGGTGTCCAGTGGCACCCGGAATGGGCCGCCATGTCCGATCCGGTCAGCCTGCGTCTGTTTTCCGCCTTCGCCCGGGCCCTGGATTCGCGCCCGGACAACTATGGCAAAAATGGTTCTGACAAGGGAAAAATAGAATAAAATCCTTTTTAGAAGAAAATAGTTGAAACCTGTGTCTTTCGTGCATAGGTTCATTCCCGGAAACGGCGGGTTGCCAAGCACTGCCCCCCCGCTCGCTCAGCGGTCCCCGTTTCTGAAGGCTGCCGGTATCCCCTCCCGGCCCCCTTCGGCGCGTAACGGCGCATCTGGGCGCCCGGCCATTACGGCCGGGCGCCTTTTTTAATTATCGGACGGCCTTCGAAAAACCGCGGACGTCATCGTGTTTCCGAGACGCCGCCGCACTTTTTCGGGCCGGTCCTCCGTTTTGGAGTTACGTCACCCGCCGCAGGGTCAGGTTGATCCGGCCGCCGCCGGGGATCAGGGTCGAGGTGCCGGGCAGAATGCGGTCAATGCCGTGATAGGCCAGCCGCGCCGGCCCGCCGAACATCACCACATCGCCGGATGCCAGCTTCAGGCTTTTGCTCGGTCCCTGCCGCACCGTCCCGCCGATGCGGAAGATCGCGTCATCGCCCAGCGACACCGACACCACCGGCGCGTCCAGCGCCTTCTCATCCTTGTCCTGATGCAGGCCCATGCGCGCCCCCGCGCGATACAGATTGACCAGGCAACACTCCGCCGGCGGTCCGCCCGCGATCTCCGCCCATAACTCTGTCAGCATCGCGGGCATCTGCGGCCAGGCTTTAGTCGTCACCGGATGGCGCGGCTGATAGCGATAGCCCTCTTTGTCGGACACCCATCCCAAGGGACCGAAATTGCTTTCCTCGACCGAGAAAGCTTTGCCCGAACCGGGCATGACCGGCCGATAGAAAGGCGCTTCTTTTTCCAGCGCCAAAACCTCTTCCAGCAAATTTTCCTGGGCAGCGCGGTCAAACTTTTCGCGCCAGAAAGTAATGCCGGGCGCTATCTCGATACGCGCTACCACTGATGCGGACTGCGGGTGGGCACTGTGAAGATGCCGCCATGACTGTCTGCCAGCCCGCGCCCCGCCAGCCAGTCGCGCAGCTTTTCGGGTGTGTAAGACGTGACCATCCAGCTCGCCAGCGGCATGCCGCTGGAATCCTCCCGCGCGAAATCCAGAAAGGGCCTCAACCAACGCTGATGTTGTTTGGGAAAATGCAGATAGGGAAAGCGGGCATATTGCGCCGCCGCCAGATCGTAAGCCTGCCAGCCTTTGGCGTGGATCAGATAGAGCGCCGCCGCCAGGCTGGTGCGGTCCTGCCCCCCCGAGCATTTCAGCATGAAGGGCTTGGGCGCTTCATCGAAACATTGGATCAGCCGCTCCAGCATCGGCCGGGTGGACAGCTTGCGCGAATCCAGCATGGCATCCAGATGGGCGATGCCGCGTGCTGCTGCCGCGCCGGTCTCGTTTTTCCACCAGGAGAGGTCATCGTTGCGGCCTCTGAGATTGATCACGGCCTTGATGCCGCGCTTTTCCAGAAAAGGCCCGACGCCGCCTGCCCAGGCCTGGGCGGCACGGGCCGCTTCGCCCGGCACCACCCAATGGAAATTGTAGAGAATATCGCCGGCAGAGCGCATAGATTGGCTTATAGCCCGGCGTGTATGGCAATAGAAACCGGGTAGGGGGACCTCGCATGCGCATCGCCAAAGCAAGCCTGATGACAAGCTGGATCCGTCTCAGCGTTCTGGCGGCACTGGTCTTTGCGATCCTGGCGTATCTGGATTATCGCCTGAAGGCGCTGTCCGGTGTGGGTACGGCGGACCTGGCCGGTTTTTCCGACAAGACGCAATTCCAGGCGGCCTTCGTGGTCTGGCGGCCGCTCGATCTGGCGGTGCGGGCCGGCTTCAATCTCGGCTTCGATTATCTCCTGATGCCGCTTTATGCCGGCGCCTTCTTTTATTCAGGGATCATCGCGGCCGAAGGGCTAACGCCCAAGCCGGGGACGCCACGGCGGATCGTCATGGCCATGATCTGGGTGCCGGTGATCGGCGCCATCGCCGATGCCTGTGAAAACGCCGTGCAGCTGTCCATGCTGTTCCATGGCATCACCGACACCCTGGTTGGCATTTCCGCCATCGCCAGCCGGGTGAAGAATGTCGCCCTGCTGGTCGGTCTGCTCCTGTTTGTGGGCGCGGTCATGGCCCGTTTCCAGGCGCGCCGGGCCGCTTCCGGCCGGGTCGGATTCGGGGACTGAGAGTGTTTTGCCCCGGTCCTTGACCGCAAAGCCTTTCTTTGTATATTGCGCGGCTCTCCGGCAAACCATTTTTGCCGGAAAATCTTTAGTTTCCAAGGATTTAGACCATGTACGCGGTGATCCGCACGGGCGGAAAACAATATAAAGTCGCCAAGGACTCGGTCCTGACGGTGGAAAGCCTGGCCGGCGATGTCGGCTCCAAGCTGACCATCTCGGATGTCCTGATGCTGGGCGGCGATGCCCCCAAGCTGGGTGCGCCGCTGGTCAAGGGCGCTTCGGTGTCGTGCGAAATCGTCGAACATGGCCAGGGCGAAAAAGTCATCGCCTTCAAGAAAAAGCGCCGCAAGAACACCCACCGCAAGCGCGGTCATCGCCAGCACTTCACCAAGTTGAAGGTGCTGGACATCGTCGCCGGTTAAAGGATTTAGGTTAGAGAGAGTTACGTCATGGCACACAAAAAAGCAGGCGGTTCTTCGCGCAACGGTCGCGACAGCAATCCCAAGATGCTGGGCGTGAAGCTGTTCGGCGGCGAAGCCGTTGCCGGCGGCAATGTCATCGTGCGCCAACGCGGCACCAAATTCTACGCCGGCGAAGGCGTGGGCATGGGTAAGGACCATACCCTTTTCGCGCTTCGCGACGGCAACGTTGCGTTCAAGACCGGCTTCAAGCGTCGCACCTACGTATCCGTGGTTGCCACCGCTCCGGCGAAGATCGCGGCAGAATAAGGCGGCTGAAGACATAGGCCGCCGATCCAATCGGCGGCCCATAAAAGCGAGGGAGATGGTCCGCCATCTCCCTTTTTTATTTCCCTCGCCAAAAAAGGATTGAGGGATGTCATGTCTGTTCTGGAGAGTGAGAGATTGATTTTAAGACCGGCCAGGCCCGCCGATATTACGGCGATGGCGGTGTGGCTGGGCGACTATGATGTGGCCAGGATGTTGGCGCGGGTGCCGTATCCTTATGGCGAAGAGGATGCAGAGAATTTCGTCGCTAAAGCCGAACCCTACCGTTTCGTCATTCAGCGCAAGCAGGACGGGTTGTTTCTGGGCATGATCGGTATTCATCCCGAAGACGATTACGAGTTTGGCTATTGGTTGGGCCGGCCCTTCTGGGGCTTGGGTTATGCCACCGAAGCGGCGCGCCGGCTGGTGACCTATGCCTTTGTCGAGCTGGACCGGCCGACCGTGCATGCCGGCTGGTTCTATGACAATCCGGCCTCGGGCAACGTCTTGGCCAAGCTTGGCGCACGCCATAACGGCAGCCGGATGCGGGAAAGCCGGGCGCGGGGCGTCAAGGTTCTCTGCCATGACATGCTGTTGACGCGGGCCGATTTCCTGCGAAAACAGGCCGCCTGAAGGGCCAAAATATGCGGTTTCTTGATGTAGCCAAAGTTTATGCCTCCTCCGGCGCAGGCGGTAACGGCTGCATCGCGTTCCGGCGCGAGAAGTTCATCGAGTTTGGCGGGCCTTATGGCGGTGATGGCGGACGGGGCGGCGATGTTTGGGCCGAAGCGGTGGACAATCTCAACACCCTGATCGACTACCGCTTCCAGCAGCATGTCGCGGCCAAGAATGGCGAAGGCGGCAAGGGCAAGGTGATGACCGGCGCCCGTGGCGCCGACGCCATCATGAAAGTGCCTGTCGGCACCCAGATCTACGAAGAGGATGGCGAAACCCTGATCGCCGATCTGGCGGAAAGCGGCCAGCGGGTGATGCTGCTGCGCGGCGGCAATGGCGGCTTCGGCAACGCCCATTTCAAAAGCGCCACCAACCAGGCGCCCAACTTCGCCAATCCCGGCCAGCCGCATGAAGAAAAAATCCTGATCCTCAAGCTGAAGCTGATCGCCGATGCCGGGCTGATCGGCATGCCCAATGCCGGCAAAAGCACGTTTCTCAGCCGCGTATCGGCGGCGCGGGCCAAGATCGCCGACTATCCTTTCACGACGCTTGAGCCGCAATTGGGCGTGGTGAAAGTGGATGAAAGCGATTTCGTGCTGGCTGATCTGCCCGGCCTGATCGAAGGGGCGCATGAAGGCGTCGGCCTGGGCGACCGCTTTCTCGGTCATGCCGAACGCTGCAGCGTGATCCTCCATCTGGTGGATGGCACCGGCGATGAAGTGGCCAAGACCTACAAGACCATCCGCAAAGAACTCAAAGCCTATGGCCAGGGTCTCAGCAGCAAGGAGGAAATCCTTGCCCTTAACAAGACCGACGCCATCGCCCCCAAGGATCTGGCAAAAAAGAAAGCGGCGCTGGAAAAAGCCAGTGGCGGGAAAGTCCATCTTCTTTCCGGTGTAGCCGGGCGCGGTGTGCAAGATGTGTTGCGCGCGTTGATGCGGGAAATCGCCGAAGCGCGGCTTGAGCGCGCCGAACGCGCCGCCGCGCGCAAGGCCCGCACCATGATGCCCGCGCCCCTCAGCCGGGCACAGCGCCAGCAAGTCAATTACAATGCGCCTATCGTGCCCGGCGCCCGCAAAAGCCTCAAGGAAGATGTGACGGAAAAGCCGCTGGGCACCTTTAAGCGCGGAACTTTGAAACCCGTCAGGCCCAAAAATGCCGGCGCCAATGTCAAAGGCACCGCCAAGAAACCGGCGCACAAGAACAAGGCCGCGGCCAAGGCGGCAACCAAAAAGACAAAACGATGAGCGTCTTCGCCAACGCCAAGCGGATCGTGATCAAGGTGGGTTCGGCTCTCCTGGTGGACGGCGCCACGGGCGAATTGCGACGCGCCTGGCTGGAATCGCTCTGCGCCGATGTCGCCGCCCTCAAACGCGAAGGCAAGCAGGTGATCCTGGTGTCGTCCGGCGCCATCGCGCTGGGCCGCCGCGCCTTGAAACTGAAATCCGGCGCGCTGCGCCTGGAAGAAAGCCAGGCGGCGGCGGCGGCGGGGCAGGTGCGCCTGGCCGAAGCCTATGCCGATATTTTCGCCGGTGAGAATATCGTGGCGGCGCAGGTTCTGCTCACTTTGGGCGACACCGAAGAACGCCGCCGTTATCTCAATGCCCGCGCCACGCTGAATACCTTGCTCGATCTCGGCGCGGTGCCGGTGATCAATGAGAATGACACGGTGGCCACAGCGGAAATCCGCTTTGGCGACAATGACCGGCTGGGCGCCCGCGTCGCCTCCATGATGGGCGCCGACCTTCTGGTGCTGCTGTCGGATGTGGATGGGCTCTATACCGCTGATCCGCGCGGCGACGCCGGCGCCAAACATATTCCTGAAGTGACCACCATCACGCCGGAAATCGAAGCCATGGCCACCGGTTCGGTCTCCGGGCTGGGGCGCGGCGGCATGTCGTCCAAGCTGATCGCCGCCCGCATCGCCACCACCGCCGGGGCCGATGTTCTCATCACCAAGGGCGAAAGCATCAATCCTTTGGGCAAAATTCAAGGCGGCGCGCGGCACACCATTTTCCGCGCCGCCACCACGCCCGCCGCCGCTCGCAAGCGCTGGATCGCCGGGGTGCTCAAACCCGAAGGCGTGCTGATGATCGACGAAGGCGCGGTCAAGGCGCTGACCGAAGGCAAAAGCCTGTTGCCCGCCGGCATCCGCCAGGTGGATGGCCGCTTTGAGCGCGGTGACGCCGTGCTGGTGAAAGACCGGGAAGGCCACGAAATCGCCCGTGGACTGGCGGCTTATAATGCAACAGACGCAGAGCGGATCGCGGGCAAACGCACGGTCGAAATCGAGGCTATTCTGGGCTATCGTGGCCGGGACGAAATGATCCATCGCGACGACCTGGCGCTGACGGTCTTGGAAAACAAGTCATGACGCTGCACGACAAATCCGATGCTTTGACCGCCGAAATGATGGCCATCGGCGCGGCCGCCCGCGAGGCTGCACGCGCCGTGCGCGAAGCCTCCGATGCGGTGAAGACCAAGGCGTTGCGCGAAGCCGCGCGCGCGATCCGCGCCCGCGCCAGCGAAATTCTCGCCGCCAACGCCAAAGACCTGGAAGCAGCCCAGGCCGCGGGCATGGCCGCCTCGCTGCAGGACCGGCTGGCGCTCAATCCCGCTCGCATCGAAGCCATGGCGAAGGGTGTGGAAGATGTCGCCGGCCAGGCCGATCCCAATGGCCGTGAGTTGGCGCGCTGGACCCGGCCCAATGGGCTGGACATCGCTCGCGTCGCCACCCCCATCGGCGTCATCGGCATCATCTATGAATCCCGGCCCAATGTGACGGCGGATGCCGGCGCTATCGCGCTCAAGGCCGGCAATGTCGCCATCCTGCGCGGCGGTTCGGATTCGCTTCATTCTTCCAGCGCCATCCATGCCGCCATGGTGGAAGGGTTGAAGGCGGCTGGTCTGCCGGAAGCTGCCATTCAATATGTCCGCAACACCGACCGCGCCGCGGTGGGCCTGATGCTGGAAGGGTTGAACGGCACTATCGATCTGATCATTCCCCGCGGCGGCAAGGGTCTGACCGGGCGCGTCATGCGCGAAGCGCGGGTGCCGGTACTGGCCCATCTGGAAGGGCTTTGCCATGTCTATGTCCATGACAAGGCCGATCTTGCGATGGCGCGCAAAGTGGCGCTGAATGCCAAGATGCGCCGCACCTCCATCTGTGGCGCGGCGGAAACCCTGCTGCTGGATGCAAAAATTCTTTCTTCGCATGGCCTCCCCATTCTGGAAGACCTTGCCGCGGCGGGGTGTGAAATCCGCGGCGATGAGGCCGTGCGCCGAGTCTTCCCTGCCGCCAAACCGGCCACGGAAGAAGATTGGAAGACCGAATATCTCGAAGCCATTATCGCCGTGCGGGTGGTGAATGGGTTGGAAGAAGCTATTGCCCATATCGAGCATTATGGCTCGCATCACACCGACTCCATCATCACAGAGGATGCTCAGGCGGCCGAGAAATTCCTGGGCGCCCTCGATAGCGCCATTGTGCTGTGGAATGCCTCCACCCAATTCGCCGATGGCGGCGAATTCGGCATGGGTGCGGAAATCGGCATCGGCACCGGCAAATTGCATGCCCGCGGTCCCGTCGGTGTGGAACAGCTCACCACTTTCAAATATGTGGTGCGCGGCACAGGCCAGATCCGCCCTTGACGCTTTCGCACTGGATCAGGCCGCCGGGGCCAGTGGCAGACGGTCTCACAATCGGGCTGTTCGGCGGCTCCTTCAATCCCGCCCATAGCGGCCATCTCTATGTCAGCCTCACTGCACTCACCCGCCTGAAGCTTGATTATGTCTGGTGGCTGGTCAGTCCCGGCAATCCCCTGAAAAACGGATCGCAAATGGGCGATTTCGCCAAGCGCTTTGCCTCGGCGAAAAAGATCGTCCGCGATCCCCGCCTGATCGTCAGCGATATCGAGCGGCAATTGGGCACCCGTTACACCATGGATACCGTCACAGCGCTGCAACAAAGGTTCCCCCAGATACAATTCGTATGGTTGATGGGCAGCGACAATCTGGAAAATTTCCATTTCTGGCGCGACTGGCAAAAGCTGGCCCGCGCCTTGCCTCTGGCGGTGGTGCAGCGTCCCGGCAGCCTGATGGCGGCGGTGCATGCCGCGCCGATCCGCCAGTTCGGGGCTCAGCGCGTCGATGGCGTGACCGATCTGCCCCGTCCGCCCGCCATCCTGATCCTGGATGGCGCGCGCAACCCCGAAAGCGCCACGCGGTTGAGGGCGCTGGGCGGGGCATGCTAAATTCGCCGAAAGCACGGAGGAAAACCCTGAGTCCCGCGAAAACGAAAAAGTCCAAATCCCCGGTCAAGGCCAGGAAACCGGTGCTCAAGAAAAAAACCGGCAAACCGCCTTCCTCCAAAAAAGCTGCAAAGCCCAAACCCAAGTCCAAGCCGAAATCCGCGCCCAAGCCCAAAAAGGCTCCGGCGCCGCAATCGCCCTTGCTGGACCGCATCAAGGCTTCGCTGGAAGATGACAAGGCCGAGGATATCGTCACCATCAATCTGGCCGGCCGCTCTTCGCTTTGCGATGCGGTGGTGATTGCCTCAGGCCGCTCCACCCGCCATGTCATGTCCATCGCCGAACATCTGGCGCGCCGATTGAAGGAAACCGGTTATGGCACAAGGCCGGTGAATGGTGCGGGGCAGGGCGATTGGGTGCTGGTGGATGCCGGGGATGTCATTGTCCATGTCTTCCGCCCGGAAGTGCGCGAATATTACGACCTGGAAGGCATGTGGTCGGTGCAGTAGCACCGCACTGCAAAGGGCAGGCTCATGCGCCTTTGGATATTCGCTATTGGATCCGCGCGCGGCAGTTCTGAAGGTGCGCTATGCGATGAGTATATCGGCCGCGCCCTGAAGCTGGGCCGCAATATCGGCTTTTCGGCTATCCATGTTGAAGAACTGACACTGGGCAAGGCGCGTGACGCCAAAACCCGCATGGCCGAGGAAGCCGAAAAGCTGGCGGCGCGCCTGCCGGATGGCGCCCATCTCATCCTGCTCGATGCCCGAGGCAAGGGCATGACCAGTGAAGACTTTTCCGAAATGCTGGGGGCACTGCGTGATGCCGGCACCCGTGATCTGGTGTTTGTCATCGGCGGCCCGGACGGTCTGGCGCCCCTGCCGGGCAAAAAGGCCGGCCGCAGCCTCGCCTTCGGACCCCAGACTTGGCCGCATCTTCTGGCGCGCGCCCTGCTCAGCGAGCAGGTTTATCGCGCCATGACCATCCTGGCCGGGCATCCCTATCACCGGCCCTAACCCTTCCTTAACCATGGTAGGCGATGCTGCCGTGTCGCAATGGGACAAGTCCCATGGAAATAAAAGGCACCAGCCGCGTCGAGACCAGCGCTATCCGGCGCAAGTCTTCTGCTGCCCCCACGGGTGGCGGCACGTTCAAAGTGTCCGACAGCGCCGAACCGCATGCCCAGATCGTCGCCGGTCCCGGCCCGATCGCGGCTCTGGATTCCATTCTGGCGTTGCAGGATATGGGCGATCCCGCCGATGGCCGTTCCAAGGGCGTCGCCCATGGCGAACAGTTACTCGAAATTCTGGACTCGGTACGCGATGGGCTCCTCGCTGGCGGCATTCCCCGCGCCACCCTGAACAAGCTCGCGGTGGCGGTCACCCGCCGCCACGATGCCTTTGCCGATCCCCGGCTCCAGGATGTGCTGGACCAGATCGAACTGCGCGCCCATGTCGAATTGGCCAAGCTGGAGCAGCTCGACCAACGCGTTGCCTAAAGCCCCAAGAAGACCTCAAAGCCGCCAAAGATCATCCGTTTGGCGTCGAAGGGTGAGTTCTCCATCATCCCCTTCAGTCTTTCATCAGCCATGACCTTTTCATTGGCGGCATCCCGCACCGCCTTAGACGGGTAGACGATCCAGGAAAATACCACGACCTCGTCGTCTTTCGCCTGCACCGCGCGGGGGAAAGATGTCAGCTTGCCATAAGGCGTGTCATCGCCGATGCATTCGACATAACCGGTGGCGCCATATTCTTTCCAAATGGGCGCGCAGGTCCGTGCCATCTCTTTATATTTTTCGATATTGCCTTTTGGCACCGCGAGCACAAATCCGTCGACATAGGCCATGGCTATCTCCGCGCTATTGCGGCTGCAATCCTAGCCAAAGAAAAAGGCGGCCGTCAGGCCGCCTTTTTGAAGAATTTCTGGAACCAATCTCAGACGTCCAGCAGCATGCGCTGAGGGTCTTCCAGATTGTCCTTGACCTTGACCAGGAAGGTCACGGCTTCGCGGCCATCGACAATGCGATGGTCATAAGACAGCGCCAGATACATCATGGGGCGGATTTCGATCTTGCCCACTCCCTTATCATCAGTGATCGCCATGGGGCGGGGCTGAATCTTGTGCATGCCCAGAATGCCGGACTGAGGTGAGTTGAGGATCGGTGTCGACATCAGTGAGCCGAACACTCCCCCGTTGGTGATGGAGAAGGTGCCGCCCTGCAATTCTTCGATCTTCAGCTTGCCATCACGGGCGCGGGTGCCGAAATCCACAATCGCCTTTTCGACCTCCGCCAGCGACAGCTGGTCGACGTCGCGCACCACCGGCACCACCAGGCCCTTCTCGGTCGAAACCGCGATGCCGATGTCGTAGTAATTCTTGTAGACGATATTGTCGCCTTCAATCTCGGCATTGATGTTGGGCAGTTCTTTCAGGGCCGCCACCACCGCCTTGGTGAAAAAGCCCATGAAACCCAGCTTCACGCCGTGCTTTTTCTCGAAGGCGTCTTTGTAATGCGCCCGCGCCGCCATTACGGCGGTCATGTCCACTTCGTTGAAAGTGGTGAGCTGGGCGGCGGTGTTCTGGGATTCCTTCAGGCGCAGCGCCACGGTCTTGCGCAAACGCGACATCGGGACGATTTCTTCGCGGGCCGCATTGTGGCGCGGGCCGGCCGGCACGGAAGCCGCTGGGGCGGACGGTTTGGTAGAGCGGGCTTCCAGCGCGTTCAGCATATCGCCCTTGGTCACCCGGCCATCCTTGCCGGTGCCGGCGACCGAAGCGGTGGGAATGCCGCTCTCCTCGGCCAACCGGCGGGCCGATGGCATAGCCTGGGCGTCATTCTTGGGCGCAGCCGCCGGAGTCGGGGCCGGGGCGGCAGGCTTGGGCGCTTCGGTTTTCGGCGCTTCCACCTTGGCGGCGGGCGCTGCCGCGTTGCCGCTTTTGCCTTCGGCGATGGCGCCCAACCGGGCGCCCACTTGCACCGTATCACCGGCCTTGACCGCAATGCTCTCGATGGCGCCATCGGCCGGCGCCGGCACTTCCACTGTCACCTTGTCGGTTTCCAGTTCCAGCAGGGGCTCATCGCGCTTGACCGCGTCGCCTTCCTTCTTGAACCAGCGCGCCACCGTGGCTTCGGTGACCGATTCGCCCATCGCGGGCACTTTGATCTCAATGGTCATGCATGCTTTCGGCGCGGGCGGCGCCGTCCTTTCAGAGAGTCAGCGCTTCGTTGAGGAAGGCGGCCAGTTCGGCCAGATGCTGTTTCATCAGGCCGGCCGCGGTAGAGGCATATTCCGGCCGTCCGGCATAACGGGGGCTCTTATTGCCGCCCAGGCGCGCCATGGTCTCTTCAATGCGTGGGCGAACGAAGCTCCAGGCGCCCTGGTTCTTCGGCTCTTCCTGGCACCAGACCAGATCGGCCTTGGGAAAGCGGTTGAGTTCCTGCGCCAGCACATTTTCCGGGAAGGGATAGAGCTGTTCGATACGCAGGATCTGGATGCGGTTCTCGCCCCGCTTTTCGCGCTCTTCCATCAAGTCGAAATAGACTTTGCCGGAGCAGAGGATCACGCGCTGGATTTTAGCATCCTCGACCAGCTTCACGGTGGTGGCGCCGGGCACCACTTCCGCCTGGTCGCGCAGCACGCGATGGAAAGAGTTGCTGGGCAGCATGTCGCTGAGGAAAGAGGTGCACTTTTTGTGGCGCAGCAGCGATTTGGGTGACATCACCACCAGGGGCTTGCGGAACGGGCGATGCATCTGCCGCCGCAGGATATGGAAATAATTGGCCGGGGTGGTGGGCGCGCAGACCTGCATATTGTCCTGGGCGCAAAGCTGCAGATAACGCTCCAGCCGGGCGGAGGAATGTTCCGGTCCCTGGCCTTCATAGCCATGCGGCAACAGCAGCACCAGGCCCGACATGCGCAGCCATTTCATTTCGCCGGAGGCGATGAACTGGTCCATCACCACCTGGGCGCCATTGGCGAAATCGCCAAACTGGGCTTCCCACAACACCAGCGATTTGGGCTCGGCGGTGGAATAGCCATATTCAAAGCCCAGCACCGCTTCTTCCGACAGAAGCGTGTCGATCACTTCGAATTGGCCCTGACCGTCGCGGATATGATTGAGCGGGTAATAGCGCTCTTCATTTTCCTGGTCGACAAAAGCGGCGTGGCGGTGGCTGAAGGTGCCGCGCGTCGAATCCTGCCCCGACAGGCGGATGTCCATGCCTTCGTCCAGCAAGGTGCCGAAGGCCAGCGCCTCGGCAGTGGCCCAATCAAAGCCTTCACCGGTTTCGAACATCTTGGCCTTGGCTTCCAACAGGCGCGCGATGGTCTTGTGCAAGTGGAAACCTTGCGGCGCGGCCACCAGCGCCTTGCCCACTTTCTTCAGCACGTCACCGGCAACCCCGGTTTCGCCGCGGCGGTCGCTGTTCTTGGGCGCGGTGGCAAGACCGGCCCAGCGCCCGTCCAGCCAGTCGGCGCGGTTGGGCAGATGCGATTTGGAGGCGTCGAATTCCTGGTCCAGCAGCTTGTTGAACTGATCCTGCATGCCGGCGATTTCGGCCTCGGTGACGGCGCCTTCGCTCACCAGCTTCTTGGAATAGAGCGTCAGGGTGGTGGGATGATCCTTGATCACCCGGTACATCAAAGGCTGGGTGAATGCCGGCTCGTCGCTTTCGTTATGCCCGAAGCGGCGATAGCAGATCATGTCGATCACGACGTCTTTATGGAACAGCTGGCGGAATTCGGTGGCGATTCGCGAAGCATGGACCACGGCTTCGGGATCGTCGCCATTCACATGGAAAATCGGCGCCTGCACCATCAAGGCGACATCGGTGCAATAAGGCGAGGAGCGGGAATAGATCGGCGCGGTGGTGAAGCCGATCTGGTTGTTGATCACGAAATGGATGGTGCCGCCGGTGCGGAAGCCCCTGGTGCCGGAAGCGGCAAAGCATTCCGCCACCACGCCCTGGCCCGCGAATGCGGCATCGCCATGGATCAAGAGCGGCAGGACCGAGGCGCGGCTCGACACGTCGCCCAGCTGATGCTGCTTGGCGCGCGCCTTGCCCAGCACCACCGGATTGACGATTTCCAGATGCGAGGGATTGGGCGTCAGCGACAGATGCACCTTATGGCCGTCGAATTCGCGGTCGGAAGACGCGCCCAGATGATACTTCACGTCGCCGGAGCCTTCGACTTCCGAAGGATTGGCGGCGCCACCCTGGAATTCATGGAAGAGCTGGCGATACGGCTTGCTCATCACATTGACCAGCACATTCAGGCGGCCGCGATGGGCCATGCCCAGCACGATCTCCTGCACGCCCAGCTGGCCGCCACGTTTTATGATCTGTTCCAGCGCTGGGATGGTGGCTTCGCCGCCGTCCAGACCGAAACGCTTGGTGCCGACAAAGCGGTTTGAGGCGAATTTCTCAAAACCTTCCGCTTCCACCAGCTTGTTGAGGATGCCTTTCTTGCCTTCCGGCGTGAATTTGATGTCCTTGTCCGGACCCTCAATGCGCCGCTGCAGCCAGTCTTTCTGCTCGGCGTCATTGATATGCATGAATTCATAGCCGATGCGGCCGCAATAGGTCCGGCGCAACAGGTCCATCATCTGGCGCGGCGTGGCGGTATCCATGCCCATGACGCCGGCGATATAGATCGGCTTGTCCATCTCCGCTTCGTGGAAGCCGTAGAAACCGGCCTCGAGTTGCGGATGCGGCTGGCGCGGCGTGATCCCTAGGGGATCGAGATCGGCTTCCAGATGGCCGATGACGCGATAAGCGCGCACCAGCTGAATGGCGCGGATAGAATCCAGCGCCACACCGCGCACGCTTTCGCCGTCTACCGGTTTGGCCGCCGTCTTGTCGGCTTTCGCCGCCGGCTTGGCGGCAGCACCGAGGCCACCCGACAGCGCCTGGGTGGTTTCGTCTTGCGGGAGGATGGCGCGCTTGTCGCGCTGCCAGGCCGGACCCCGGCCAAGCTGGGTGGGAGAAAGACCGGCTTCGCCCAGCTCCTGAAAATAGGCGCGCCAGCCTTCCTCTACGCTTTGCGGATCGGCGAGATATTGCGCGTACAGCCCTTCGATGAAGGCGGCATTGGTGCCGGAAAGGAAGCTGGTGGCTTCGAGAATATCATTGGACGCCCGGTTGATCCGGCCGGATCGAGATTGCTCAGTCATCTCAAATATTTAAGGGGAGCTTGTTGGGCTGAACCCTGTTTCCCTGCATCTGGTATCGCGGGCGTTTTATCGCGGGTCTGGTTAGCGCCTTTGTCGCGGATATTCAACGACATTGCGGTTAATATGGGATCAATTCACCCTCTTTGCGACGCATGAAACTAAAGCCCCGAACGCATGGCTCGGGGCTTTCGCAATCGCACAATTCAGGCTGCTTATTTTCCGTTCAAAAGATCGAGCATGGTGGTGCCCAAGGCTGCCGGATTGGGCGATACCCGGATGCCGGCCGACTTCATGGCTTCGATCTTGGAATCGGCGCCGCCCTTGCCGCCGGAAATAATGGCGCCGGCATGGCCCATGCGGCGTCCCGGCGGCGCGGTGACGCCGGCGATAAAGCCCACCATGGGCTTTTTGATTTTTGAATGTTTGACGAAATCGGCGGCATCTTCCTCGGCGCTGCCGCCGATTTCGCCGATCATGATAATGGATTTGGTCTCCGGATCGGCCAGCAACATTTCCAGCACATCAATGTGTTCAGTGCCTTTGACCGGATCGCCGCCGATGCCGACGCAAGTGGTCTGGCCCAGGCCCGCCACCGTGGTCTGCAACACGGCTTCATAGGTCAAGGTGCCGGAGCGCGACACGATGCCGACACTGCCGCGCTTATGGATGTGGCCGGGCATGATGCCGATCTTGCATTCGCCGGGGGTGATCACGCCGGGGCAGTTGGGACCGATCAGGCGCGACTTGGAACCGGAGAGGGCACGTTTCACTTTCACCATGTCCAGCACCGGAATGCCTTCGGTGATGCAGACGATCAGCGGGATCTCGGCATCGATGGCTTCCAGGATGGCGTCGGCGGCAAAAGGTGGCGGCACATAAATCGCCGAGGCATCGGCGCCGACTTTCTCTTTGGCTTCCCGCACGGTGTCGAACACCGGCAGGTTCAAATGTGTGATGCCGCCCTTACCCGGGGTGGTGCCGCCCACCATCTTGGTGCCATAGGCGATGGCCTGTTCGGAATGAAAAGTGCCCTGGTGGCCGGTGAAGCCCTGGCAGATGACCTTGGTATTCTTATCGACAAGGATGGACATTATTTCTGCCCCTTCACGGCCTTGACGACCTTCTCTGCGGCGTCGGCCAGATTGTCGGCCGAGGTGATCGCGAGGCCAGATTTGGCCAGTATTTGCTTGCCCAATTCGACATTGGTGCCTTCCAGCCGCACCACCAGCGGCACCTTCAACGACACTTCCTTGGCGGCGGCGATAATGCCTTCCGCGATGATGTCGCATTTCATGATGCCGCCGAAAATGTTGACCAGAATCCCCTTCACATTGGGATCGCTGACAATGATCTTGAAGGCGGCCGTGACTTTCTCCTTGGAGGCGCCGCCGCCGACATCCAGGAAGTTGGCCGGCTCGGAGCCGAACAGCTTGATGATGTCCATGGTCGCCATGGCCAGGCCGGCGCCATTGACCATGCAACCGATCTCGCCATCCAGCTTGATGTAGGAGAGTTCGTATTTTCCGGCTTCGACTTCCGCCGGGTCTTCTTCATCCAAATCGCGCAGCGCCTGGATGTCCTTGTGGCGGTACAGTGAATTGTCGTCGAAATTGATCTTGGCATCCAGGCAGACGATCTTGCCGTCCTTGGTCACCACCAGGGGATTGATTTCCAAGAGGCTCATATCCTTGGCGATAAAGGCGTCGTAAAGGCTCTTGATCACTTGGCCGATCTGCTTGGCGGCATCGCCCTTCAGGCCTAGCGCCGTGGCAATCTCATTGCCGACAAATGGCGAATAGCCTGTCACGGGTTCAATCTGGAAGGTCTTGATCTTTTCCGGCGTGTCATGGGCGACGGCTTCGATATCCATGCCGCCTTCGGTGGAAACGATAAAGGCGATGCGGCTGGTTTCACGGTCCACCAGCGCCGAGAGATAGAGTTCGCGGTCAATCGCGGAACCGTCTTCAATATAGAGCCGCTTGACCAAACGGCCATGCGGTCCGGTCTGATGGGTGACCAGCGTCATGCCCAGCATGCGCCTGGCTTCCTTTTCCACATCCTCGATGGACTTGACCACTTTGACGCCGCCGCCTTTGCCGCGGCCGCCGGCATGGATCTGGGCCTTGACCACCCAGACCGGGCCGGGGAGCGACTTGGCCGCCGCCACCGCTTCTTCGACCGTGAAAGCGGGCTTGCCCGAAGGCACCGGCGCGCCAAAGCTGCGCAAGACCTCTTTGGCCTGATACTCGTGGATATTCATGGACTTAACCCCGGACTGCGCGCCGCAAAAAGGCGGTTTTTATGGCGGCGCACAATAGCAGCCAAAGAGAGCGGCGCAAGCCGCTCTACCGTCGCGGTGCGGCCAGGCAGAATACAAAGCCGGTGCCTATGGCCAGGGGGGCCAGGGGCAGCCCCAATTGCGCCAGAGCGGGTACCGCCAAGGGCATCAGCCAAAGAAAAGCGGTCAGGCTGGTTTCAAAGGGCAAATGTTCGTCCCGCGCCGCCAGCAGCAGAATGGCTGGCGCCAGCAGCATCAGGTCATAGTCCAGGGCAAAGGGGGTCGCGAGCAGAGTCGCGAAACAAAGCGCCGCCCCCTTTAGCTTGAGATCGGTCTTGGCGCGCCAAAGCCGGGCCAGGGCGGCGATCGCCGCCAGGCTGATGAGCAATTGAACGGCATAGGCATAGGTCAGCGGCGTCTTCCAGGCGCGCAAAGCGGCAAAGACGCTGATCATTTTCTCATAGCCCACTGCGCCCTGGTTCAGGATGGCGGTTTGAGAAAAATGCGTGGCGGCAAAAAACTCCGGCCAGTGCATGGCGCCGAATAGCAAACTCGCCGCGATCGCGGTCAGGACCAGGCCCGCAGCGGCCGCGGCAAAAGCCCGCCAATAGCCGCCGAACGCCAGCGCAACCGGAATCGCCAATCCCAATTGCGGCTTTATCGCCAACAGGCCGAAACAAAGCCCGCTCCACACCGGATTCTCTTCCAGAAAGGACAGAGCGAATGCGAACAGCGCGGCGGTGAGAAAACCATTCTGGCCGTGGGTAAGGTTGATAAAGACGGCGCCGAAGGCGATGGCGGCGACCAGTACCAGCTGCCGGTTCAGATGGCTGGCCTCCGTCCGCCACAAGCGGAGCATCGCTGCCAGATATAAGAGAAAGCTCGCACCCTGCCACAGCGCAAGCGCTGCCATATAAGGCAGCTTGGCCAGCGGCGTCACGATCAAGAGAAAAACCGGCGGATAGGCAAAGGAGTAAAATGGCGTGGCGCTGCCGAACAGCGCTTGTTCCACCGCCCGCAAAGCGCCTTGGTCGTAAGGCGAATGCCCAGCCAGCACCAACCGTCCCGCGGCATAGAAGCTGGAAAAGTCACTGCCCAGCGGCCGGCCGGCATAGTCCGTGACGCCATGCGCCGTGGCCAGCAGCCAGGCGATGCTCAGCAGGAAGGCCGCAAGCATCAGGCGCGGATAAAGCCGGGCCCGTTCCGGGGTGATAAATCCGCCTTGGCGCAATGCCGCGATCATCGCGTCATTATCCCGGCGCGGACTTAAGGGTTCGAAAACCAAGCGACGCGGGCGCCCTTTGTCCCAAAACGGAACAGGACTTGGCCTGACACCGCCTGCGGCCCTGGCATAGATCGTGAAACCTCTCGTCCAGCAAATATTCGTTGGAAGTCCCGAGGAGTTTACCGCCATGGCCTATAAATCCGCAGAATTCCTGGTTGCCGTGCTGGCCAGCACAGCCCTGGTGCTCAGCCCGGTCGCTGCCGAAGCCGGCGGAATGGGTCATTTTGGGAATGGCGGCGGCTATACCCCTCCCAAGCAGAGCTGCCCGGAGCCCATCCGCCCCAACCGGTCGATCACCATCAACCGGACCAACATCAACAACCGCACCTTGAACGTCTACAAGCCGGTGACGGTGACCAACAACATCGACGTTTCCAAGAACATCATCATCAACAAGCCGATCACGGTCACGACCAATATCGACAATTCCAAGAACATCAACATCAACAAGAATATCGACAATTCGAAATATATCGCGATCAACAAGAACATCGATAATTCGAAATACATCGACAATTCCAAGTACATCAGCATCAACAAGAACATCAATATCAACAAGGGCAACTCGGAAGCTGAAGCCGTCGCCATGGCGGCGGCTGTCGCCGCGGCGGCCGCGGCCTCAAGCGCCACCGCCTCGCTCACCGTCAATGGCAGCTTCAACAATTCGTCCAGCGCGAATGCGAACGCGGCCGCTTCGGCCACGGCTTCAAACTATTCCAATGCCGCCAGCTATAACGGCAGCGGCTCCACCGGCGGCGTCGCC
>JADMIO011421288.1_pt1 | contig 27189 bp, 19 predicted proteins | sample 8958161 | NCBI WGS metagenome assembly JADMIO01 (sample SAMN16585339, study PRJNA669376) | soil metagenome | isolation source: Crop rotation soil | place: USA: Cullars Rotation, Alabama | collected 2011
GCGACAACTTGTCCACGTGGAATTCTAAGCTTAGGATCCCAATGTGCTGGAAAGCGTGCCCGGAGTTGATTTTTTCCCTCTACCATATTCTTCGAATGCAGTCGTTACAAATTACATTACAAAGTTGCAATATGGAATAACGGATGTGTTAAATAAGAGAGACGATTACAAAGGAAAATTAAATATTTCCAAGAGAATCTTCCTTATTGAAACCGGCACCCCTGATGGAAATGATCCTCATGGCAAATTCGGCGACTGGACCGATTTGCGCAAGAAGATCGATCTTGCCGTTTCCCGTGGCGCCGCAGGGATCATTTTCATTAATTCAGACACGACCATCGATGATCCGAAGCCTGACTGGAAAAATCATATTTCTCCATCAACCATTCCGGTGATTTTTGCCGGTGCAAAAGCTGCACGCGTTTTAAAAGACAGTGTGGTTACAAATTGTACGATTGGGGCAGAAATTATCAAGATTGAAAAGACCGGAAACAATGTAATCGGTTTCATAAACAATAAGGCAAAACAAACGGTTGTTATTGGTGCGCACTACGATCATCTCGGAATGGGAGATGACGGATCTTTGTATCGCGGGGCTCCGGCCATTCACAACGGCGCCGACGATAATGCCAGCGGAACCGCTGCGCTGATCGAGCTTGCGAAGTATGCAAGAGATCCTGCCTTTAAGAAAAGCAATTATCTTTTCATCGCATTCAGCGGTGAAGAAAAAGGCTTGCTTGGTTCAAATTATTTTGTGAAACATCCAACAATCGATTTGTCTCAGGTGAATTACATGATCAACATGGACATGCTTGGTCGGTTGAAAGAAGAAAAAGTATTAATCATAAACGGAACCGGCACTGCAGAGAGATGGAAAGGAATTATCGATTCTGCAAAAGCAGTCGATCTGAAAATTAAAGAAACGGATTCGGGCGTTGGTCCGAGCGATCATACTTCTTTTTATCTGCAGAATATTCCGGTGCTGCATTTTTTCAGCGGCACACACAGCGATTATCACAAGCCATCCGATGACGAGGATAAAATTAATTACGAAGGTGAGTTGCTGATCATTAATTCCATCAAGAACATCATGAAGAATTTGGATGGTTCCGACAAACTCGTTTTCCAAAAAACTAAAAACGACAGCAACGAAGATGCGCCGAGGTTTAAAGTAACATTAGGTGTTGTGCCAGATTATTCTTTCGAAGGCGACGGAATGCGTATCGACGGAGTTACAGAAGGAAGACCTGCAGCGAATGCAGGATTGCAATCGGGCGATATCGTAATTCAACTTGGCGAAAACAAAGTTGTGGACATGACGAGTTATATGAAAGCTCTTGGTAAATTCAATAAAGGAGATACCACAAAGGTGAAGGTTAAAAGAGGAAATCAGGAGGTTGAAAAGGATATTACTTTTTAGTACCGAGTAGTTTGTCTTGAGTCTTTAGATTGTTTTTGTTATATGCCTGAATGAACTTGTAGTTTTTTCTTTTAAGATATAAAATACCGATTTAAGAATTTCTTAACACATTTTATTCTTATATTTTTTTGAATTCTCTATTACATTCTAAAGACTATGGACTAAAGACTAACGACTAATCTTTGCTATCCTCACAGTAATATAATACATTCGTCCCTCTATAAAAATCACGATGAAAACATATAAAATAATTTTAAGTGGACTGCTAATATTAAGTGTTAGTGGTTTAATGGCCTGGAAAGCTGAACAGGATCCGGCACAAAAAGCAAAAATGGAAGAAAAGGAAAAAGCAAAAAAAGATGCGATGAAAGTCGAAATGAAATTACCTCGACATTCTGATGATAATGCAAATGCAACTCAGGCATCCAACAAAAAAATATTTCCTTACCAGATCAATCAGCAAAAAATGCCGAATGGATTAAACGTCGTTACCGTTCCTTATCCCAGTCCGGGCATTGCAGCATTTTATATTCTTGTAAGAACCGGCTCTAGAAATGAAATTGAAAAAGGCAAAACGGGTTTTGCACATTTCTTCGAGCACATGATGTTTCGTGGTACAGAAAAATATCCAAAGGATAAATACAGCAGCGTGCTTAAATCTACCGGAGCATCTGCAAATGCGAATACCAGTCTCGACCGAACACTTTATCATATGACAGGCGATGCATCGAAACTCGAAACGATGTTCATGCTCGAGGCTGATCGTTTCAAAAACCTTTCATATTCGTTGCAGGATTTCAAGACAGAAGCAGGCGCTGTAAAAGGAGAGTACACAAAAAATTCTGCTAATCCTTATACGAAGCTGAATGAGATGGTTCAAAATACTGCTTTCGATTCGCATACTTACAAACACACAACGATGGGATTTTTCGATGACATTGTAGATATGCCAAATCAATATGAATATTCGAAAGAGTTTTTCAATCGTTACTATCGTCCTGAATACAGTACCATCTTCGTGGTAGGTGATGTTACTTCACAGAAAGTAAATGAGCTTGCAACAAAATATTTTGGTGACTGGCAAACGGGTACTTATGTTTCAACCGTTCCATCCGAGCCGGAACAAAAAGGAACTCGTTACACGAATCTTAAAAAACCAGGTTTCCCTCCTTATCTTGGACTTAATTATAAAGGTCCTGCTTACAGCGCAACGGAAAAAGATTTTCCGGTATTAGATATTTTATGTGCTGCATACTTTGGTGAAAATTCCGATCTCTATAACAAGCTTGTTATAAAAGAACAAAAGCTGAGATCGCTCGATGCAGACGCTACGACGACGCGCGATCCTTATCTGATCGGCATCGACGGATCATTAGTTGATGCAAAAGACTTTGGTTATATCAAATCGGAAATCGAACGTACGCTCAATGAAGCAAAAACAAAAAAGCTCGATCCAAAACTGCTTGCCGAGACAAAAGAAAATTTCCGCAACAGGATGATCATGCAAAACGATAATCCCACTGCTATTGCTCAAACGCTTAGCTTTTTCACCTGGGTTTCCGGAACTCCAGAAGCCGTGAATACTTATTATGGAATGTATGATAGCGTAACAGCAGAAGACATCATGAATATGGCGAAAAAATATTTCGTTCCGGAACATCTTACAGTTGCAACTATCTCTGCAGACGATTCAGTTAAATTTTAATTTAGACACACACGACAATGAAAAAAATAATTTCACTAATCATAAGTATAGTTTCGGTTGTCAGCTCTTCATTCGCAATCGATGATGTAACACAACTAAGAATGGCCGGTTCAGGAAAAGCTGTCATCAGACTTGTATTCCGAAATGGTTCTATCTGCGATCCTGCAGGTAAGGAAGGTCTCACTTCTCTTACAACAGACATGATCGTCGAAAGCGGAACGAAAAAAATGAATTCGACAGAAATTCGTAAACTCATTTATCCCTGGGCTGCAAGCATGGGAAGTTTTACGGACAAAGAAGTTTCCATTCTCACTTTCCAGGTACCAACGAAATATCTTCAACAGTTTTACACATCTGTTGTAAAAGAACTTTTGTTAAACCCATCGATGGACAAGAGCGATTTCGACAGGCTGCTTTCTAATCAGAAAAATTACGTCGAAGAAGTTATCCGGCAATCATCCGATGAAGAGTATGGTAAAAAATATCTTGAAGAAGTTTTATTCAAAGGAACACCTTACAGTCATTTGGTTGATGGTACAGTAAGTTCACTTTCTTCGATTACACTCGACGATGTTAAAAAACATTATCCGAAAATGTTTACGAGAAATAATGTGCGTGCAGGAATTGCCGGTGATTATCCCGATAACATCGTTACTCAACTCAAGGCAGATCTTGCATTGCTTCCAGAAGGCAAACCTGCAATTCCTACGTTGACTCCACCACCCATGCCAAATGGCCTTACAGTTGACATCGTTTCGAAACAAGGAGCATTGGGTTCAGCAATCTCTGCAGGATTTCCGATGAACATCACACGATCGAATGATGAGTTTGCTGCGCTGATGGTTGCTAACAGCTGGCTCGGCGAACATCGTAAATCTTATTCGAGGCTTTATCAGAAAATCCGTGAGGCACGTTCAATGAACTACGGCGATTATACATATATTGAGTGGTATCAGAATGGAGGCGGTAATATGTTGCCGGTTGCAGGAACACCACGTTCATTAAATTATTTCAGCATTTGGATTCGTCCTGTTCAGACAGCAAGCGGATTAAAAAAACAATACAATGAGCTTTCTTCCATCCAGGTTGGTCATGCACATTTTGCATTGAGGATGGCGTTAAAAGAAATGGATGAGTTAATCAACAAAGGAATGACTCAGGAAGAATTTGAAAGCACGCGCGATTTCCTTAAGAGTTATACCAAACTCTATATCGAGACTCCTGCTAAGAAACTGGGCTTCTTAATGGATTCACAATTCTATGGAAGAAGGGATTGGATTTCTGATCTCGATGGCTTGCTTTCAAAACTAACACTGGATGCTGTAAACAAAGCTATTCGTAAATACTGGCAGACTCAGAATATGGAAATTGTAATCATCACCGACGAGTCTGAGGCTAAACCGCTTTCTGAAAGTTTGAAAAATGGTTCGCCATCACCGATGTCTTACAGCAATTCACTAAAGTCATCGTTACCGAAAGATATTTTGGATGAAGATGACGTCGTTTCAACATATCCGATGAAGGTTCGTGAAGTGAGAATCATTGATTCAAATACAACATTTAAGAAGTAATTATTTCCCGCAGACTTCGAGGAAAAATATCGCTGATTGTCGCAGATTCTTTTTACAAAGGCTCATAAAGAGTTTTTAAATCTGTGAATATTTGCGATATTTTTCTGCGACATCTGCGGGAAAAAAATACAAAGACTGTTTTTTCTTCTATCATTAAAATCTTCAACCACATCTTCCTAAAAATTAATTATCAGTAACTTGTTTTAAAACTTTGTCAGCAATTCAACGTTTATATTTCGTTGAAAAAAACAATCTCCCCCCTTTTTAATTTACTACTTTTAACAACTCCGGAATTCTAAGCGTATGCCTAAATCACCCGTGCAGCATAAATACAGAAAATACATAATCATTTTCTGGTGTTTAGTTGCATTTCCAATCGTCCTTTTGTCTATTACATTGTTCCTCGCCGCTAACGGTTATATCGGAGAAGAACTGCCTACTTTCGAAGATTTAGAAAATCCAAAAAGCAATCTTGCTTCAGAAATAATCTCTGCCGATCAGGCGATTATCGGAAAATATTATTTTCAAAACAGGACAAACATTCACTACTACGAGCTCTCGCCTGGTTTGCTGAATGCTTTGAAGGCAACCGAAGATATTCGATTTGATGAACATAGCGGCGTTGACATTCGCGGACTCGTTAGAGCCGTAATGCGTGCCGGCAAAGCAGGTGGTGGTAGTACAATTACACAACAGCTTGCAAAAAAACTTTTTCATAAAGTCCCGGACACCAAGCTCAATCGGATTGTTCAAAAATTCCAGGAGTGGATCATTTCTATTCAACTTGAGCGTCGATATACTAAAGAAGAGATCATTGCCATGTATCTAAACACGGTTGATTTCAGCAGCAATGCTTTTGGAATTAAATCGGCTGCACAAACTTATTTTGCCAAGACTCCTTCTCAATTAAATCTTCTCGAATCATCCTTGCTTATTGGAATGTTACAGGCTCCGTCGCGTTACAATCCTGCGAAGAATCCTAAAAGAGCAACCGAGCGAAGGAACATCGTGCTTTCTCAAATGAAAAAATACAATTTCATTTCGCAGAATGAATTTGATTCTCTTAAAGTAATTCCGATCAAGTTGAAATACCAGATGGAAGATCACAATTTCGGTCTTGCAACTTATTTCAGGGAAGAGTTGAGAGGAGAAATGCTTCAGTGGTGCAAGGAGCATGTCAACAATGCGACTGGCCGGCCTTATAATCTTTACACGGATGGATTAAGAATTTATACAACCATCAATTCGAAGATGCAGCGCTATGCAGAAGAAGCAATGGCCGAGCATCTGAAAGTTCTTCAAAGAAAATTCAATGAGCACTGGAAAAATCAGGATCCATGGGAAGGCCACAAAGAAATTTTGACCGATGCAATGAAGCGCTCTGACCGATACATTGCAATGAAGGCTGCGAAAGTAAAAGACAAAGACATTGAAAAGGCCTTCAACAAGAAAACGGAGATGACCATTTTTACCTGGCGTGGTGAAGTGGATACGATGCTGACGCCTATGGACAGCATAAAATATTTTAAGAAAATTTTGCAGAGCGGTTTTATGTCGATGGAACCCAGCACCGGTTTCGTGAGAGCGTGGGTAGGCGGACTTGATTACCGCTATTTTAAATATGACCATGTGAAAGCCGGCAGGAGACAAGTGGGTTCCACATTCAAACCTTTCCTTTATACCCTTGCCATGCAGGAAGGATATTCGCCGTGTTATAAAATTCCGAATGTGCGCGTGACATTTGATCTTCCGACTGGCGAACAATGGTCGCCTGAAAATGCTGATGCAAAATATGGTGGCATGCTTACACTGAAAGAAGGTCTTGCCGAATCGGTGAATTGCATTTCGGCATACCTGATGAAACAATTCGGTCCGCAGGCAATGATTGAGATTGCCAGGAAGATGGGAGTGACATCTCCGATCGATGCAGTTCCTGCGATTTGCCTTGGAACTCCCGATGTTTCTGTTTACGAAATGGTTGGAGCATATTCCACTTTTGCAAACAAAGGAGTCTGGACGCAGCCAATTTACCTCACGAGAATAGAAGACAAAAACGGAAACGTGCTGCAGGATTTTGTTCCGAGAAAAGTTGAAGCAATTAGTGAAGAGACTGCCTATCTTATGTTAAGCCTGATGCAGGGAGTTGTACAGTTTGGAACGGGTGCGCGACTTCGAGGTGAATATAAATTGCCTTATGCAATTGCAGGTAAAACCGGCACGACTCAAAATCAAAGTGATGGATGGTTCATGGGAATTACTCCGGAACTCGTTTCGGGTTGCTGGGTTGGTTGTGAAGATCGCATCGTTCATTTCCGAACACTCGAGCTTGGACAGGGAGCGAGAACGGCTATGCCTATCTGGGCGCTTTACATGAAAAAGGTATATGACGACAATACATTAAAAATATCAAAGGGAGAATTTGAAGCGCCTGAGGAACCTTTGAATGTTGTATTGGATTGCGATAAGTATGTTCAGCCTGGTGGCGACAAATCCTCTTTCGATAATTTTTAGCCTGAGAAAAATTTTGCATCTTCGACATGTTTTAGAAACATATTTAAAAATCGAAGAATGAATAAAGTTGTTTCCAACGCCGATGTTGCTCTCGAGGGACTAAAAGATAATATGACTTTAATGGTCGGCGGTTTTGGCCTGTGTGGCATTCCGGAAAATTGCATTGCTGCGCTTGTGAGGAAGGCCGCAAAAGGTCTCACATGCATTTCCAATAATGCAGGTGTTGATGATTTCGGATTAGGATTGTTGCTTAAGTCGAGGCTCATAAAAAAAATGATTTCATCGTATGTCGGCGAGAATGCAGAATTTGAAAGACAATTATTAAGCGGTGAACTCGAAGTAGAATTGATTCCGCAGGGAACGCTTGCAACGAGATGTCTCGCAGCAGGCTATGGAATGCCGGCCATATTTACTCCAGCAGGAGTCGGTACAGAAGTAGCGTTAGGAAAAGAGACAAGAAATTTTAATGGCAAAGATTATCTTTTAGAATTTGCTTTCGAAGCTGATTTTGCATTAGTCAAAGCCTGGAAAGGAGATACGCATGGAAATTTAATTTTTCACGAGACTGCACGTAACTTTAATCCGATGATGGCAATGGCAGGAAAAATTACCGTAGCAGAAGTGGAAGAATTAGTTCCGGCCGGGCAACTCGATCCGAATAATATTCATACTCCGGGAATTTATGTGCATCGCATTTTTCAGGGAAGTAATTATGAGAAGAGGATTGAGCAGCGGACTGTGCGATCAAGATGATGAGCTGATGAGCTGATGAGCTAATTAGCTGATATGGCTCTTACTTATATTATACTTATTATATTGATTGTGAGTATTTATAAATTTATTGAAAATTGTTCCTTCAAAAAATATTAACATGAAGGACGACCAAATTAAAAACAACTTAATTTTGAATTTGACTTTTGAATTTTCAGTATTGTCGATGCAATTTTGTGATGAGCTTGAAACCAAAAAAAAATTCGTGCTATCAAGACAATTATTTAGATCTTCTACAAGCATTGGAGCAAATGTTTGGGAAGCACAAAACTCAGAAAGTGATCAGGATTTTTTACATAAATTTAAAATTGCCGCCAAAGAAATGGATGAAACCAAGTACTGGTTATTATTGTGTAATCATCTAAATAATGGGCCTGATACAAAACTTCTTTACAACAAATTAAATTCCATTCAAAGAGTTATCACAAAGATTATTTCAACAACCAAAAAAAAAATACACAAACAATCGAAGACTAATTAGCTAATCAGCTAATTAGCTAATCAGCTAATCATGTTAGATAAAAACGGAATCGCCAAACGCATCGCACGCGAAGTGAAAGATGGTTACTATGTTAACCTCGGAATCGGAATACCTACACTCGTTGCAAACTATCTACCTGCGGGAATTAATGTAGTTCTGCAATCTGAAAACGGCTTGCTTGGAATGGGTCCGTTTCCTTTCGAGGGAGAAGAAGATCCTGATTTGATCAATGCCGGCAAACAAACTATCACAACGGTTGATGGCTCTGCATTTTTTGATTCTGCCATGAGCTTCGGGATGATTCGCGCAGGGAAAGTCAATCTTACTATTTTAGGAGCAATGGAAGTCAGCGAAGAAGGAGACATTGCAAACTGGAAAATTCCTGGCAAGATGGTTAAAGGCATGGGTGGCGCCATGGATCTTGTTGCTTCTGCAAAACATATTATCGTTGCCATGCAACATGTGAATAAAGCAGGAGAATCAAAACTCCTTCCTGTTTGTTCCCTGCCACTCACAGGCAAGCGTTGCGTGAAACGCATTGTCACGGAACTCGGTGTGTTAGATGTAGTTCCCGGACAAGGATTTAAATTAATCGAACGCGCACCCGGCATCAGTGTCGATCAAATAAAAAATGCAACTGCAGGAAAACTTGTCGTTGAAGGAGAGATTCCGGAAATGAATATTTAGTCGTGAGTTTTCAGGCTCTCTTCTAACGACTAATGACTAAAGACTAACGACGAATAAATGAAAATTAATTTTCGTAAACATTTTCCTTTCATCCTCTTTTTTTCTGCTTTTTTAATTACAGGACTTTTTATCTACGACGATTACGGAATCTGCTGGGACGAACCCCTATCTCATGATTTCAATGGATTAATAAATTATAATTTCTTATTACACGGCGATTATAAGGCGCTTGAAGCCAGTCCTGAAAAATATCATGGGCCAGCTGTAGAATTACTTCTTGTCGGAATTGAAAAATCCTTTAACATGACCGACGTTAAAAATATTTATCATGTTCGTCACCTGATTTTGTTTTTTATTTTTTCACTTGCATTAATTTATTTTTACCGAATAAATTATAAATATTTCAAATCAACATTTTATGCTTTAGCAGCTTGCCTTTTCCTCGTGTTAAGTCCAAGAATTTTCTCCGACGTTTTTTACAATTATAAAGACCTTACCCTCTTAAGCCTGACGATCATTTCTGTTTACACGGCAATGAATTTTCTTCGGTCACCTTCTTTTCGAAACATATTTTTTCACTCGCTTGTTTCAGCTATTCTTATCGATATCCGGATCACTGGAATTATCATCCCCGTGTTCACAATTTTATATTTTTCAATCAAGCATTATCCTGAAAGGAATTTTAAAAAATTACTTAAGACAAATTTAATTTATCTTTTAATTCTATTTGCTTTCATTATTTTATTCTGGCCAATACTATGGAGGCATCCTATTCAGAATTTTATTGCCGCATATCATGAAATGAAAAATTATTCCTGGAGCGGAAATGTCTTATTCCAGGGAAAAACTCTTCCTGTAATACAACTTCCCCTGGAATATATTCCAGTTTGGATAGGAATTACAACGCCGATACTTTATCTAATTTTATTTTTTATCGGAGTTTCTTTATTTATAAATAATATCTCAACGACTGCGAAAGAATCGTTCCGGAATATTTTCAATTATGATTATGAATGGTTCAATCTGTATATCATCGTATCTCCAATTTTAGCAGTACTAATATTTAAGTCTGTTGTTTATGATGGCTGGCGACATTTATATTTTATTTATCCGTCGATAATATTTTTTACGATTTATGCGCTGAAATTTTTAATCGAGTATTACAAAAAAATTAATATTTCTTATGTAGTTTATGCGATCATCATCTTATCGTGTATGTCGACTGCGTATTCAATGATTAATTTGCATCCTTACGAGCATGTTTATTTCAATAAGCTGGCACGTGGTTCTTTGAATGAAAATAAACAACGATATGAAATGGATTACTGGGGACTTTCTTATTATGAAGGATTGCGATACATCGTTGAGCACGACAAAAGAGATGTAATAAGAATCTGGGAAGACACTCCTCCCGGCGAAATGAATTCGATGATGCTCGACAAATCGGATCGTGAACGAATACTATACTCCAACAGCAAAAATGCCGATTACTATGTAACTACTTACCGTTACCATCCTGATGAGTATCCTTACAAGGAAGTGTATTCGGTGATCCGCGACAGCGCAAAAATCATGACTGTGTTTGCCATGACAAAAACTCCGGAAATTGCTTTTGATCCAAGCACTAAAATCTTTAATCACCGAAATAATTTTAACAAACCATTGGATTCCTGGCCTTCGGTTGAATTAATCAATAAAGAAAATTCAACGAGCGATAAATACGCAAACAATAAAAACACGAATGATTATTCTGCTGCTTATGTTTTAAAAAGTGATACGGTCTGGCGACACAAAGGTAAATTGATGGCGGAAATTACGTACAGTCTTTTTTCAAATGAAAGTTTCAAGTACCAGGCTGTTATTCAAGCCGATTCTGCCGATGGCCATATGTATTTTTGGAAAGGCAATCTCGAACGCTACTCTCCTCCGACTAAATGGATGAATGTTAAAACAGTACTTGAATTTCCTGCGATAAATCCTGGCGATGTTGTAAAAATTTACCTGATCAATATGGATCATCAGGCATTTATGATGGATGATTTTGAACTTAATATTTATGATGTTCCTGTCGAAATTGCTGAGGGTAATAAATAAATTTGGTTAGTATAATTTATTTCGCGCAGAGGCGCAAAGGCAGCAAAAAGTTTCTGTAATTCTTTGCGCCTCTGCCGAAATAAAAATCATTCACGACAGCACATAAATGTAAATCGAAGAATAAATCTCAAACTGTCTCACAACCAGCAATTAAAGTTTTCGTTTTATACCAATTGATTTTATATTTTTACCGGCTTACTATTAGCTTGTATGATTTTTAAACGACTTTCTATTGTTATTCCCTGTTATAATGAAGAGCGCACGGTGCACATGATACTTGATAAAGTCAGCCGGGTTGAATTGAAGTCAGGAATACAGAAAGAGATAATTATTGTAAACGATTGTTCCACCGACAATACAAAAGGAGCACTTGAAAATTATGTTCAGAAACATCCGGAGCTTGATTTCAAATTGTTCAATCATCTTGTGAATATGGGAAAAGGTGCTGCGATACACACCGGCATTTCCAAAGCAACCGGAGAATATTTGATTATCCAGGATGCCGATCTGGAATACGATCCTAACGAATACAATCTGCTCATTCAACCCATTCTAGACGGTTTTGCTGATGTCGTATTCGGCTCGCGTTTCATGGGAGGAAATCCTCATCGCATACTCTTCTTCTGGCATTCCATCGGAAATAAATTCCTGACTACTTTTTCAAATGTCTTCACGAATCTGAATCTTACAGACATGGAGACTTGTTATAAATTGTTTCGTAGAGATATCATCCAGGGAGTCAAACTCAATGAGAAACGTTTCGGTTTTGAGCCGGAAGTAACTGCTAAAATTTCAAGAGTAAAAAATGTGCGCATCTATGAAGTTGGAATTTCATATTACGGTCGTACCTATGAAGAAGGAAAAAAAATTGGTTGGAAAGACGGTTTCCGTGCAATCTGGTGCATTCTTAAATATAATCTTTGGTCGAAATAAATATGGAATTATTTCTTCGCCGCTTTGGAGTTTATATCATCTTCCTCATTTTAGCAATATGCTTTTTTAAAAATAACGGGTTTTTCAGCAATAAAAAAAGTGAGATCATTAAGAGTGATGGACTCGGTTACTATTCTTATTTGCCATCACTTTTTATTTACGGAGATTCATCTCAAAGTTTTGTTGGTGAAAAATTTCCAAAATATTATAAATACACGGGACTTCCGGAATACATGGAGTCAATTAATGATAAACCTGTAGACAAATATTTTTTCGGAACGTCTGTGTTGATGTATCCGTTTTTCATGACTGCTCATTTATTATCTTATCACTATCGTCAGCCACCTGACGGCTATTCAATTTTCTATCAATACCTTATTGGCTTTTCTGCAGTCTTCTATGTTTTCCTTGGAATATTCTTCTGTGAGAGATTGCTGCGATTGTATGGAGCCAATTCTTATCAGTCATTTTCAATTTGTGCATTGCTCGTATTTGCGACTAATCTTTTTTTCTATGCCGTTACAGAACCAACAATGTCGCACGCTTTCAGCTTCTCGATGATATCGGCATTCCTGTATTTTTCAAAAAGTATTTTTACTACAAAGAATAAATTACATATAATTCCTGCATTCGTTTTCCTTGGATTACTAACATTGGTAAGGCCCTTTAATGCAATTGTCATTCTTGCACTTCCATTTCTTTCCGGTGGATTTAAAAATCTGAAAGAATCATTTCTGTTTTTATTCCGGCATTATTTATTAACCATCGTTGGATCTGCCTTGATGTGCTTCATCATATTTCTGCAAATGTGGGTCTGGCACAAGCAAACCGGACTATATATTGTTTATTCTTATACATACGAACGTTTTTATTTTGACAAGCCACATATATTTAATGTGTTGCTGAGTTATAAAAAAGGTTTTTTTATTTATACACCATTATGTTTTGTTTCACTTTTAGGATTGTATTATTTGTTCAAGAAAAACAGATTCGAAACCATTTCTTTCGTTGTGTTTTTTTTCATCCTTGTTTATGTGATGAGCTGCTGGCATCAATGGTATTACGGAGCAAGCTTTGGATTTCGTCCTATGGTTGAATATTACGGGCTGTTTGCAATATTGCTCTTATGTACTTTCCGATTGATTAAAAAAAGAAAAGCGATTTATATTTTTTCCGCGCTTTGCATTTTTCTACTTTATGTAAATCAAGTGCAGGCTTATCAGTATAAAAATTTTATTTTGCATTGGGAATTAATGAGTCGTTATAAATACTGGAAAATATTTTTAAAGACAGATCCAAAATGGAAAGGTTATGTTTGGGATAATCCTGAAGCGGTGGATATAATTGGAGATGTGATTGATGAATTTCCGACCGACTTTGACAAGCAATCTCCCAATTGGTATGGCTCCGCTGTATATGATGCAGGAGCGAAAGCCCATTCCGGAAAAATGACTGGCGCTCTGGATGCAAGTATTGAATACAGCAATACACTTGTTCTTTATGGTAGCAAAGAAATATTTAAATGCAAAAAACCAGCGGTAAGAATTATAGGTTACCTGATGGATAAAAACCGTTTTGCATCCGATAAATTACAGTGCATCATCAGCTATGATAAAAAAGAAGGCGGTACTTATTATTACAGATCACGAAACGTAGATAATTTTGTTTCCCGTGAAAATGGTTGGAAAAGATTTGAAATTGCATTGAGAGTTGAGACGGTAAAAAACGAATCGGATGTTATTAAGGTTTATTTCTGGAATCCTGAAAAAGAATCTTTTTTATTAGATGATCTGATGGTGGAGTTCGTGGAGCAGGATTAATAGTATTTTATCGGCACAGTTTTTAGAATTTCAAAATGATTTCGCGCAGAATAGCAGAGATAGCAATGAATAATTACACCTATAGGATTCTCTGCGAGATAAATAAAAAATCATTTTCCCATATTGTCCGTCACATACATCCACTCTGCATCCTGTTGCATTATTTTATCCACCGGCAGTTTTTGTTCGAAAGCTTTAGCATACAGCGACTGCATCCATCCCGGATTTCTGCGCATCTGAATTTTTATATTTGAAACACCATTGAAATAATTTTCTACTCTTTGATTTGCATAAATTGTTTTCGCTGAGTCAATAGAAACATGAATGCTGTCTGCCAGATGTTGAGCATATGCCAATTGTTTTGGATTTTGTGTGATAAAATATTTTTCAGTGACTGTCATCTGCTCGCGTTTATTAAATTCAAAATCCATGGCTTCAATAAAACCAAGCCCGGGCTTACCATAATTGCCCGACGATTGCAATAACAACACAACATCATAATCTTCCACCTCTTTTAATAAATTCAAATCAGCAACATTCCCGCTCTGTGCATTCTCCTGAGGAAAAACCGAAGCGAGATAATAGAAAAATGTTTCCTTACCAAAAATGTTTTTAAAAATTCCATCATTGAAAACTGTCCAGTAAAAGCTGTCTGCGATTACAAGAATTTTTGGTTTAGAGACTCCATCTTCATTTCCGAATGAATATTTCGGATACGCCATAGCATCCGACGGAAGTTTCCTGTATATGTTTAATAAATTTCCTAAATCATAATCTGTTCCCCGTAAGGAATCTGATACATCAAGCGTCCAGGAAAAATTTCTCAGATGAATATTTTTTTCGATCTCAATGTATTTTTTTATGGAATCCGCACACAAGGCCATGCAATAGTAACTCCAATGAATTCCTCGCTGAGGAAAAAGCGGGTATCGACTTGTATCTTTTAATTGAAGAACCCACTTATTTAAATCGATGATATTAATATTTTCTTTAGCGGCGTATTTATTCAGCAGATTATAATTTCTACGATCCGTAGCTTTATTTTTATAATAATCAGGTAAATATTCTTTAAAATAATCCGATTTACATGGAGCTTCAATAGTAACCAATAATGTATTCTTCCTTTCGAGATAATCCTGGATTCGTTTTAGTTTTTTTATTCTCACATCCATCGCACTATCACCTTCAAAATCTTTTCCTATAATTTCATTCGTATATGACGATTGGAATAAATATCCCTTCTTACCAACGATAACATCAGCATGCGTTTTCGAAAAAATAGAAAAGTCAAGTTGATTGTAAAAACGAATGAAAAAATTTCTTAATCCGAAATTCTCATCCGTATATTCATTGAATTGATTTTGAAAATCTCCTTTCATCCATGATGACCAACTAAATTCCGGTTTCACAGTTGTGATTTCTACTCCATCTAATTCTCTTAATTTAAAAATTTTACACTTCTCCTGAATTACCGGAGTGACTAAGCAAAAAATTAAGACGATAAATATTAATTTTTTCATGTCAGAACCGGAAATAAATAAACGGGTTAAATCCTGAAGAAGTAATTGAACCGATGCAAAGCGTCATCAATAAAATACAAACACATCCAAAAGTTGCCAGACGTTTAGGTTCCGGAAGTCTAAATAAAATATTATTCTGAACATGATGCACCTTTGCAAATATTCCTGTGAAAGAAAATATTGCAGCAAGAATTAAGATGAAATAAAATTTATTATCCATAATCGGCTCATTCGTTGCATTCGAAATTCCAGACATTGATTTCAGAAAACCCATAGCATATGTAAGATCGTGCGCTCTGAAAAATACCCAGCCGATTACTACAATAAAATAAGTGAATAACATCGATGGAATTTTTCCCATTCGTTCTGTAATTCTCAGAAGGAACAAACGATCGGCGATTAAAAACAATCCATGAAATGCTCCCCAAACAATAAAGTTCCATGCGGCTCCGTGCCAGAATCCCGAAATAATAAATACGAGACAGAGATTAAAATACAACCTCGACTTTGTGTTAACCTTATTTCCCCCAAGAGGAATGTATAAATAATCGCGCATCCATCTGCTAAGACTAATGTGCCATCGTCTCCAAAATTCCGTTATATTTTGTGAGATGTAAGGATTATCGAAATTCTCCGGAAATAATATTCCAATCATTCGTGCAATTCCTATGGCCATGTCGGAATAACCGGAGAAGTCGAAATAGATCTGAAATGAATATGCAATTATACCAATCCATGCCAGTGATGTCGAAAGTTCGTCCGTTGGTGTTGCAAATATTTTGTCGACTTGTTGTCCGAGAACATTTGCTATTAAAACTTTCTTCGATAAGCCAATTACAAATCTAAAGAAACCCGTGAGCTTATTGTCGATCGTTTCCTGATGATGTCTGTCGATGATCTGGTTTGCAACTTCTTTGTAACGAATGATCGGGCCGGCAATTAATTGAGGAAATAACAAAATATAAACTGCATAGTCAGTGATCTTCTGCATCGGTTTATTTACGCCGCGATAAACATCGATGATGTAACTCAACTCATGAAATGTAAAAAATGAAATACCAATGGGTAATGCTACAGACGTCCAGTGAACCGGCCCCTTTGCTCCCATTGAAATTAAAAGTGCATTGATGTTTTCCACAAAAAAGTTTGCATACTTAAAATAAAGCAGGATGCTCACATTAATGCAAACCGAAAAAATTAAAATACTCTTCTTTCTTAGTCCGGATGAATTATAAATCCAGTGACTCAGATAATAATCGACGACAATAGATGCAAGTATGACGAATACAAATTTTGGCGCGCCCCACATGTAGAAATAAACACTGAACACAAGTATGACTGCATTTTTATATTTCGTGTCAGCTAAATAGTACACGAATAGAAATAGTGGAAAAAAATAAAGTAGAAAAAGGCTGCTGCTAAAGACCATTTTTTATTCTATCGTCACGTCTAATATTTCTCCAAATATATCATTTAATGGAAATGGAATATTTTTTTGCTGATAAGGCGAACCCGGCCACCATTTTGTATTATGGAATTCCTGTGTAATGATCAGCAACATCTGGTTGTTCGGAATGCTCGAAACTTTTTCATTCATGTAACCTACGACTCTCATTTTATTTTCTTCCGGACCTATGCGCCAGATTATTTCTGTTGGCCTCCAGTCTATTTCGAAAAAATAATATGGGCTTGCAAATAATTCATTATCCGGCTGAGGACTCTTTTCCGTTAATGCACGGTAAGTATGATTCCATCGATGTGACTGAAACTCCTGATCATTATATTTTATAGTATTACAACCGACACCAAAATTCTCCGGTTCCCAACAAGCCATGTCCCAATTTGTACATGCTACAGTAATGTTTCCATCGTCCTTTAAAATTTCTTCAGGCAACGAAGTATTCCAGCTCGACAAATCGCGGGGATCGTTTGTTGGATTTTTATATACTGGCGGGAATGTCTGATCGGGACAATAAGGCGGCGTCTTTAAAATTTCAAAATCGATTTCCGAATAACCCACACGCTCAACACGGTTGTCTTCTTCGCCGCCCCAATAGGTTGCCATATATCCTGCCTTCTTACAAGGTCGACGTAGATTCCACTCTCCTCCTTCTCCGCCCTGGTTAATCATCCAGATTGCATTCGTAATTCCATTCCACATATTATTTCTGTTCAGCAATTCAGTAAGCTTTGCCTTCACTCTGATTTTTCCATAACACAATCCATGTCTCGAAATCACTCCGACATTTTCCTTCCTCCATTTTCCGGGAGTTGTCTTCGGATTATGAATGATGATTTTTTTATTTACCGGATCGGAGAAAACTGTCTCACACGGGTGATCTGCAGTCATTGGTGTGCTGCTGATCAATTCTTCTTTCTTATAAAATCCACGGTTCCAATTGTAGTCGCGTTTAGAATAATTCCCTGCAAGCACATCATCGATCACCGGAATATTTTCCATTCGGGTCGTCTTATCTATATAATGTATAAATTGTGAGAATGGTGCGCTCCTGTAAAATTCAGGATCGTTATTGCAATTATTTTTTGCAAAATGATTCAATGAATCTTTATAATGTATACCCTCATAAAAAATTCCCGATCCCAAATCAGGATGAGCAACTACCTTTAAAGAATTTTTGGAAAATGTACAGGAAACATTTTCAATTATTTTTCCCTCACCATGAAGGAAGAAATAAAAAGGTGAAATATATTTACTGCCTTCCTTGTGATTGATGCTTTGAATATAGTTAGGAATTTTATTTGTTGAAGAAGTATCTGTTGAAGTGACTATTAACATAAAAGAATAAACTCCAACTCTTGGATTCCTCTTCCAGCGATTATTTACTCCTTTAAAAAAACAAATGGCTTCGTTTCTTGGATTACCGCAGATATGAATTGAATCTGTGATTTCATGAAACTGATTGTCGGAAGGAATTGATTGAGTTGTTCTAAATAATATCGTGGAATCTTCCCAGCTTCCATAAAAATTTTCAGAAGCATATTCGCTCATGCTTTTTGAATTACTGTCTACTTCAGGAAATTTATACGATTCATTCTGATAATAAATCTTGTAATTGAATTTTGCATCCTTTCCTGAATTATTTTGAATACGGAATTTGCATATAAAATTTCCTCCGCTGATTTGACGAATCGTCGGAATATAAAATCCGGTATTCATTGCATCAAAATAATCAAGCTCAATTTTTTTTATACTGTCTGACCCCGTCGGATTAAAATTAGTAAGTGCATCAAACTGATCGACGATAAAATCAGTTTTATTTTTTGAGGATTCTTCAACGGTTTTTTTATCCTGTTTACACGAAGAATAAATTAAATTAATCAAAACGAATAGTGTCAGCCAATTTGTCTTTTTCATTTCGAAAAATTATAAAGTTGAATTTTATTTGGAAGATCCTGCACATTGTCAAAGTTGCGGCAATTATTTCCGTCAAAATTATTATCGCTGCAGTTATATAAAATACAGAGAAGACTTTGTCCATTGCCGGTGAAATTACCCGGAATTAATTTTTGAATCTCATAGTATTTCGGATTTTGATCAGACTCATATCCTTTAAATTCAGGAATCGATGAAACAAAAAATCCGTTTTCATCCATCGAAATAATCTTTAATTCGAAACGCCATTGGTGATTAAAAGAAAATATGTCATCATGTTTGCTTGCGGTTGGAAGACAAATTAACTTCTCATGCCAATCGAATACTCCGGAGGAAGATTGACGACCATTAAATTTCTTTACTTCAATTTTTCCATTATCAAATTCCAGCAAAACATACTTGGCGAGATTTTTAAAATTGTAAGCAGTAAGAATTTCTTCTTTTCTCGAGCCTGAAAAATATCCTGTTGCCTGCGTCGATTGTTCTGCGAAAAATTCTTTATCAATATTACCAGTATATACTTCAGTCCAGGTTTCTTTCTTAAGCTGAAATAATTTCCATTGTCCATTCTTGTCAACAGAAATTAATTCATCAAAACGATTTCCTGAAAATTTTCCTGAAAATAATTTAATATCCTTCGATATGATTGTTGATTTGGAAACCAGATTCATCTTTATCGCTGAAGAATTATTGACGCATGGTTTAAAATCCGGAATTAAAAATTCATAAACAGATGATGTTCCATTGTCGTTCATCATCAGATCTTTTTTACCATCTCCGTTGAAATCGCCTGTCACGTATTTTATTCGTGTCGATTTGTTTTCTGAAAATACGGTTGTGCCCGCTATAACGAAAAAAGAATTTTTATCACAATAATTGTATAGACTGATTTCATCTCCGGAAATCACAAGCAACTCATCTCTCCCGTTTGATCGTCCGCTAAAATTTCCTGTAAAAATTTCCTGTGCTGGAGTGATTCGGCCAAATTTTTCAGAGTCTTTATTAATTAAGAATGTTGAATTATTATTATGAATATCTGAATAAACCAGATTAGAAGTTTTATACGGCGGATGATATCGGTTAAATGTATAATCTCCTCCTGCTGTATTCATATCCACATAGGTTTGTTCACCGCGCGGTTCGGGAATGTCTCCAATTGAAATTGTAAAATCGTCGACGTACACTTTATTCCTGTCGTTGTTTACAACATACACATACATAAGGTCGTCCGGACTAATTTTTCGGTATTCTTCCGGTGAAAGATTTAATGCTGCATTTAATTTCTGCCACGTCTTTGCTTTCAGATTCATCGACGCAGTGCTTTTACCCTTCCAGTAAACAAGCTCGTCTTCGTTATTTCGGATTTCCATTGCAAGTGTACATTCCGAATTATCGCTAAGCGGATATAACCAGGCACTCACCCACACACTTTTAATTGTGTCGTTCATCACATCGCCTACTTTTTTACTGACGGTGGAACTGTAGTCGTCTCTGCCTTTTATCATCGATGAATACTGGCCGGAATGACTGTAATCTTTCGATAGACTTCCCGCTTTTTCAAGTGTGGTGTCGTTTTCAAGATCGAAGTAAAAAGTTGTTTGATTTATTGGTGCAGATAAATATGTCTGGTCGTCGGAAGGAATTCCAAGCATCGTGATTTGTACATCGTCAACATAAAATGATCCTTTATTCCTGTTCCACGCATATGTTTTAATCTGGTTGAAGTTTTTCAGAAAATCATTTTTAATGTCGACGGTAAGAGTAATAGTTACCCACCTATTTGTAGTTGTGGGAATACCTTCAGCATTCCAGCTTAACACCGCACCGTTTTCGCCATTGATTTCGACAACCCATAGATTGTCTGCCACTTTTTTTTCATTCCATACTTTTAGAGACATTTCCAGTCGGCGGAAATTTTTCATCGTAGGAATTTCAGAAAATGGAACTTTTATTTCGCAACCATATTCTGTTTTGGATTCAACCTTTGCGCTTTTCTTCCCTGATAAAGATTTATTGCTGCTGAAATTATATACAGTTGATGGTCGCCCGTCTTCGAAATCAAAAAATAATTCTTTTAGTATTATTAAATCGGAAGCGACGAAGGTTGTGTCGATGGGTTTTTCAACAACTGGAATATTTTTCCTGACCGGACTTTTTTTATAAAAATGAAATCCTAATGCTATATAAAATAATGCAAGGATGATAAATAAAAAAGTGATGATTCGTTTTATCATTTCAGTCGATGAATAAAACTATCCATTAAGATCGTTTATCCAGGCTTCTACTAATGGCAATTCATCTTTTCCAACATAATTATTTTCTACCATCGCTGAATAACAACGGAATAAATTTTCGCCGATGTTTTCAATTCCATTTTTAAGATCGAGATCTTCCAATGTTCGGCAGATGGCAGCATTATTCAGGTAACCGGGAATTTCATCTTCAAAATCTTTCAAGAGGTTGTGCTCGTTTCTCTCCTGCCATACAGTTGCATTGTGAAATAAAATTGACCACCCGCAAGTCCATGCGATGCGCTGAGCGATAAAACTTCTCCAGATATCTGTCATTCGAAAACTGCAATAGGATGGAAGATACATTAACGGAAATGCGTCCTTAAACCACGTTGTATTCTGACTATTAAATGGACACCATGAGTTTTTTCCGATAGCAACAGGAAGTCGTTTGTCGAAGTTGATTGGCAATTCTCTGCACATCCTATACACGGCATCAACGTCAGGATTTTCGTCGGCAAGTCCCTGCTGTATCGGACAAATTAATTCTGCAGGATCATTTTCTAAATGCGGAGTCGATGTGGAAATTAATTCGAGAGGAAATCCGCGCGGCCAGATCGGAGCATTGGAAAACGATCGATAGATATTTACCCAGCCTTTATCTTCTACGGTTTTAGCTTTTACTTTTAATGAGCGATCGTTCCAGAAATCATCTTTAGGAAAATTATCGTCGTCGCTTTCTAAAATGATGTCGCATTGAGAGGATAAAAGATAGCCGATATTTTTTCTTGAGTAATGTTTCTTCGGAAGAATTTTTGCGAGCTTATAATTTAGTTTATCCTGTTCGCTTATAGAATAGAAGCGACAGTTTTCCAAATCAAAATTATCGGGCGACTTGGTATCACCGATGACAATAAAATCGATGTTGTGATTTTTTGATTTTGAGGCAAATGCTTTCAATGCTTCATTGGGTGCAGCAATGCTCGTAATAACAAGTGATGTCTTTAGCTGGCTCATTAAACAGTTACGGCGCGAAATGTTATTCGTCGCCAAAAATAATAGAGTAAGGTCTCGAGAGAATTTATAATTGCTTTTTTAGAAACGCGCGGAGAAGGTGCACGATATTGAATCGGAATTTCTATGTGTTTATGTTTTCTAAGAATGTATCTTATTTCGGTTTGATAAAAATGTGCTTTTGATTTTAGAGGATACGATGTAAATGCTTTTACGATGTTGCGATGAAAACCCTGGTAGCCGGAAGTCATGTCGCGAAGATTTGTACCAAGCAGTAAATTGGAAAGTATGGTTCCGGATTTAGAAAGTGATTGGCGCTTGGCCGGCGAATCTCCCATGGATCCACCTTCAATAAAACGACTGCCAAAAACACATTCATAATCCTGAGACAAATACTTAATAAAATTTTTCAGCGTGGCAGGATCGTGCGATAAGCCAGCATCCATTTCGATAATATATTCTGCATCCGATTTCAATGCTTCTTTGTAACCGCGTATGTATGCATCAACTACGTTCCTGTTTTCGGGAGCCCAGACTGTTTTGAATCTGTTATCTTCTTTGCTTAAATCCTGACACAACTTAAGTGTATTGTCTTTGGAAACATTATCGACAATCAAATACACCGAACCATTGGGTAATTCATTCAATGCGCTCTTCACTGCAGAGATAAAAGGATTAAAATCAGCCTCTTCGTTCGCCATCGGAATAATAACAGCCCATCGAGCTAATGTCATAAATTTTTACGGAATAAAAATGGAAACGCAAGGTAAAAAAATTGATTAGAATGGGAAAACGAGGCTGCCTTAACCATGAAACATGGAAACACAGAGGGATGCAGAGAATTTTTTAATACATTGATGTTGCAAGGTTTTAATTCTAAACCGGAATCGCATCAATCAACTTCTTCGTATACAATGACGCAGGCTTCAAATAAATCTCATCCGGATCGCCAATCTCAACAATCTTCCCTTCATTCATCACAATCATTCGATCGCTCATAAATTTTACAATGGATAAATCGTGAGAAATAAAAATACAGGAAAAGCCTAAGTCTCTTTTTAACTGGTTTAATAAATTTAAAATTTGAGCCTGTATGGAAACATCGAGCGATGAGACGCATTCATCGCAAATTAAAAATTCAGGCTGAAGTGCGAGTGCTCTTGCTATGCAAATACGCTGGCGTTGTCCTGCGCTGAATTCGTGTGGATAACGGTTGTAATGTTCCTGTTTTAAATTTACCATCTCAAGTAATTCGAAAACTTTTTGTTTACGATTTCCGGGATTTAATCCGTTTACCTGCATGGGTTCGAGAATCGATTTTCCAATTGTCATTAACGGATTCAGAGAAGAATATGGATCCTGAAAAACTATCTGAATGTGTTTCCGGATTTTTCGCAATTCGTTTTCTTCAAGTGAAAAAATATCTTTTCCGCGGAATAAAACATTTCCTTTCTCGGAATTGATGAGTCGTAAAATAGCCAGTGCAAGAGTAGTTTTTCCACAACCGGATTCACCGGCGAGTCCAAGTGTTTCGCCAGGATAAACATTAAAACTTACATCGTCGACTGCATGCACGACATCGGATGTTTTTCCAAAAATTCCTTTCCTGATGGGAAAACTTACTGAAATATTTTTCACCTGAAGAACCGGTTCTCGTGAATACATTTGACTGTGAACTGATTTTCTTTCTTCACTGGTAATTTCATTGCCAGAAACAACAGCAGAGTTTGTAATTGCCGAAATGCTTCCGTCGTTATTTTCAATCATAAAATCATGAATGATGGGAAGTACTTTCAGTCGCTTATTTAAAGGCGGACGACATTCTAATAATCCGCGCGAGTATGGATGTTTTGGATTATCAAAAATTTCAGCCACACTTCCCTCCTCAACAATTTTTCCTTTATAAATTACGATGATTCGCTTTGCAATTTGAGCGACAACTCCTAAGTCGTGTGAAATGAATAAAAGAGATGTGTTGTTTTTCTCCTGAAGATTTTTCATCAGCTTCAGAATATTCGCCTGAACGGTAACATCGAGAGCAGTAGTTGGCTCGTCGGCAATTAGTATTTTGGGATCGCAGCTCATTGCCATTGCGATCATGACACGCTGCTTTTGTCCGCCCGATAACTGATGAGGATAAGCATCGAATATTTGTTGCGGTCGGGGTAGTTGTACGCTTTCGAAAATTTCGATTGTCCTATCCTTTGCTTCGCTTAAATTATTTTTCTTATGCCTGATGAACATTTCAGCAACCTGCTTTCCACAGGAGATTACCGGGTTTAGTGACGTCATCGGTTCCTGAAAAATCATGGATAGTTCGTTGCCACGATAATTACTTTTCTCTTTCGATGAGAGAGTCATCAGATTTATTTCACTACCATTTTCATTTTGGTAAATAATTTCTCCAGAAGAAATTGCTTCGCTGGAAAGTAATTGCATAATAGCCAGTGCGGTTACGGATTTTCCCGACCCTGATTCTCCGACGATGCCGATTGTTTCTCCTTTGGCGATGGAGAAATTTATTCCCCTAACTGCATCGATAATGTTTTTTTCTGAGGCGAAGGAGACGTGGAGATTTTTTATTTGTAAAATGGGAAGTGGCATTCATCGTAAAGATAATGGCTTAGAGATATTTTATAAAGTTTATCTGAACATTTATTGAACACGAAAGAGATGATTAAATGAATGTCTATATTAGAAAAAGTGTAAGTCCAGGAATATTTTATTTAGACTTTGTTCTCTTTACTTACACTTTCAGAACATCCATCAGGCCAATATAACATCATCTTCTTCTATCAAATCCTCACCGCGAAACTTCAAAAAAATCTGCGCTACTGTTAAAACATCTTTCTGACAATATTTTACTATTCGTTCGAGATTATTTTCTTCCCAGTAAACTTTCCAAACCTGGCTGCCATCGATGTCGTCTTTCGGTGTTGGTATTCCAAAAATTGCCGCAAGTAAGTTTAGAGTCGTATAAGCTTTGTAGTCGCCGAATTTCCATAATTCCATTGTGTCGAGGTGAGCAATTTCCCAAGGCTTCTTTCCTGCAATATCTAAAATGAATGGAAGTGGCAATGTACTAATAAGCAACCGACGACAGATGTAAGGGAAATCAAATTCTTTTCCATTGTGAGCACATAAAAGTTTATTTGGTGTATTAAAAGAATTATGAAGCATTCCGCAAAACTCGATAAGCAATTTTATTTCATCGTGACCAGCAAATGATTTGATACGAAATTTTTTATCGGGAGTAAAACATCCACACGATATGCAAATGATTTTTCCAAACTCTGCATAGATGCCGGCGCGATTATAAATTTCAGATGGAGAATATTCTTCCGGGTTATTTTTTAATACCTCACATTTTTTATTCCATAGTTCCGCAAAGGTTTGGGGAACTTCTTCGTAGCGTTTATACTGAGGAACGGTTTCTATATCGAGGAAAAGAATGTTTGAGAGGGAGATATTTTCGAGCATTGCGATTTTTTTTTACCACAAAGAACACAAAGGTTGCATAAAGTTCACAAAGAGAACAAACGAATTTAAAATTATTTAGTGCGCTTTGTGCTACCTGTGTGTTCTTTGTGGTTGAAAATATTTTTCTCTCAAATTTATTTGGTAAACAAAAATAATACAACCAATAAAAGCAACAAAAATACTCAACGAATCATCACCCCCCGCTTATTCAAAACCGGTATCATCGTAAAATTTGATTCACTGATTGTCTCGGGCAAAAAAACATATTTCTTATCATAAATATTCTTCCCTAAATAAAAGCTTACCCAAAATTCGTTACTAAGTCCGAAAAGATTTTCCATGATGGGTTCAATCCTCGCATATTCTTTCGCTTCTACATTTCCAATGAGATGACGAAGTACAGATGTCTTAACTTCTCTTCCTTCAAATTGTCCGTAACCCTTTGAACTTACAAGCACATTACTGATCTCTTTGTCGTAGAGATTAATCAGGTAAGCATTCCATACCAATTCGCCCTCGTCGTTAGGTTCGTGGACGATTGCAATGACTATATTTTCTACAACAAGTTGGGGAATATCTTTAAGCATACTGTCTGCAAAGATAAGGAAATAGCATTTTATTTAAAGTGTTCCGAAAACTTTCAATACTCCAGAAGTATATACAACCATGTCGGAATAACGATTGCCTGTAATTTTTTCACCGCGTAATTTCCCAAGTCGCACAATCACAATTTTCTCATCCGGAATTACTATGATGTATTGCCCCAGTATTCCTCTCGCATAGAAAATTTTGTGAGCTACGTAACTCGTCATCCACCAATGATAACCGTAATAATCTACCTTCGCTCCCGTCTCATCTAAACAACTGTTTGGAGATACAGACTCATTTACGAAAGAACTACTTACTATTTCTTTGCCATTCCATTTTCCCGAATCAAGATATAATTTGCCAATGCGTGCAAAATCACGAGCGGTGGAATAAAAACAACAATACGATTTTTCAAGTCCATCGTGATGATCAAGCGACCAATACGCAGGCTGAGCTGCGCCAATTTGTTTCCATAGGTTTTCAGACGCAAATTCCGAAATTGTCTTTCCGGATGTCTTCGAAATTATCATCGACAACAAAACTGTATTGCAGCTCATGTATCTAAAAATTTTTCCAGGCTCTTCTACTACTTTTAGTTTCGTAACAAGCTTTTCAAGATTAGATCCATAATACGCTTCAGTCGTCTTCGAAAATAAACTACTATAACTTTCATCCCAATTAAGCCCCGAACTCATTGTAAGGAGATGCCTGATTTTTAATTTTACATTATTCCCGTTTTGAAATTCAGGAAGATATTTTCCAACTGCATCATCGAGTGAAAAAAGATTTTTCTGAACAGCAATTCCTGTTAAGACTCCAACAATACTTTTTGCAACAGAAAAAGAATTGACGAGAGAGTTTTCCATAAACTGATCCCAGTATTGCTCGTAGATGACAGAATCATTTTTTAATACAACAAAAGCAACGCTTTCTCTTTGCTTCAACTCTGTTTCGAGTTCTGATTCTGGT
>JADMIO011130885.1_pt1 | contig 27188 bp, 25 predicted proteins | sample 8958161 | NCBI WGS metagenome assembly JADMIO01 (sample SAMN16585339, study PRJNA669376) | soil metagenome | isolation source: Crop rotation soil | place: USA: Cullars Rotation, Alabama | collected 2011
ACGGCGCGCGCGTCATCGCCATCTGCGATTCCCGCTGCGGCGTCTATGCCGAGAACGGGCTGGACGTGCAGGCCGCGCTGCAACATAAAAAGGAGACCGGCGCAGTCCACGGGCTCAAGAACGCCACCGAGATCGAGTGCGACGCCGTGCTCGAAGTCGATTGCGATATCTTGCTGCCCTCGGCGCTGGAAAACAGCATAACGCTCGCCAACGTCGGGAAGGTCAGGACGAAGATCATCGCCGAGCTGGCCAACGGGCCGGTCACGCCGGGCGCAGATCGCGTGCTGGCAGAGGCCGGCGTCTTTCTCATCCCGGACATCTTAGCCAACGCGGGCGGCGTCACCGTCAGCTACTATGAATGGGTGCAGGATCAGTACTCTTATTTCTGGACGGAGAGCCAGATCAACGAACGTCTCGAACAGACGATGCAGACGGCCTTTCGCTCAGTCCACGAGACGGCCGAACGCTATCAGGCGGACATGCGCACGGGCGCGTACATTCTGGCCGTCGACCGTGTCGCAGAGGCGACGCGCGTGCGCGGCATCTTCCCTTAAAGAGAACCACACAGAGATGAAAGACAAAATAACGGTTTACGAGAAACCCACTTGAACCAAATGTCGCGAGCTTGACCGGCTGCTCCGTGAGAGCGGCGTCTCCTTCGAAAAAGTCAACTACTACACGGCGCCCCTCTCGGAAGAGAAGCTGCGCTCTCTGCTCAAAAAGATGAAGATGGGGCCGCGCGAGCTGCTGCGCGCGAGCGAGGCCATCTACCGCGAGCTAGGGCTCGGCAGCGGCACACAGACGGATGACGAGCTGATCTCGCTGATGGTCCGGCATCCTGACCTGATCCAACGCCCAATCGTCGAGCGCGGCTCGCGCGCCGTCCTCGGTCGCCCGGTGGAAAATGTGAAGGCCCTGCTCGACGGCAAGTAAAACGCGGCGCGCAGGCATCTAAGATAAAATATAAAAGAGGTCAGTACCGCCAAATGTCTCGGGCAGGTCGTATCAAGGTTGAGCGACCAGCCAAGACTTTTGGCGGTACTGACTACAAGGCGGAGGGGTCAAGGGAGTGGCGAAATCACCGGCAACCGTTTATGTCTGTCAGAAGTGTGGCTCGCAGTCGCGTAAGTGGCTGGGTAAATGTCCGGATTGCGGCGAGTGGAACTCTTTTGTCGAAGAGAGCGCCCGCGCTGCACGTAAAGGGAACCAGACGGCACGCGGCGGTTTTCAGTTGCGCGAGGTCAAGCCCGTCGCTTACGGCGAGATCGAATCGCAGGACGACGCGCGCACGCCTTCGGGTATAGAGGAGTTCGACCGCGTGCTCGGCGGTGGCGTCGTGCCCGGCAGCCTCGTCCTCATCGGCGGCGATCCGGGCATCGGTAAATCAACTCTGCTCGCGCAGGTCGCGGACAAATTGAGCGGGCAGGGCGTGACAGTCCTCTACATCTCCGGCGAAGAGTCTGAGCGCCAGATCAAGATGCGCGGCGAGCGTCTGCGTCTGGCGGCGGAAAATCTATACCTCCTGCCGGAGACCAATCTGGAAAGAATCTTTGACGAGATCGAGCGGATGTCGCCGGGCGCGATCATAGTGGACTCGATTCAAACGGTCTTCTCCTCGAATATAGAGAGCGCTCCGGGCTCCGTCTCGCAGGTCAGGGAAGTCGCGGGACAGTTCCTGCTGCTGGCCAAGAACCGCACCATCCCTGTCTTTCTGATCGGGCACGTCACCAAGGAAGGTTCAATCGCCGGGCCAAAGGCACTGGAACACATCGTCGATACGGTGCTCTATTTCGAGGGCGAGCGTCATCACAATCACAGGATCGTGCGTGCGACGAAAAACCGCTTCGGCGCGGCCAACGAGGTCGGTGTCTTCGAGATGACGGGCGAGGGGCTGGTGGCGGTGGCCAATCCGTCCGAGATGTTTTTGCAGGAGCGCCCGCAGGGCGTCGCCGGCTCAGTCGTCAACGCGTGCATGGAAGGGACGCGGCCCGTACTGGTAGAGATTCAGGCTCTCGTCTCTGGCTCGAAGTATGGAACCGGAAGGCGCATGACGCAGGGCGTCGACCAGAACCGCGTTGCGCTCATGATCGCGATGCTGGAAAAGCGCGTCGGGTTCCATCTCATCGGCGACGACGTCTTTATCAACATCGCCGGAGGGTTGGAGATTGACGAGCCGGCGGCGGACCTTGGCGTCGTCGCCGCCATCGCTTCGAGCTTTAAGAACCAGCCGATTGATCCGCACACGGCCGTCTTCGGCGAAGTGGGACTGACGGGCGAAGTGCGCGGCGCGATGCAGGCGCAGGCGCGCGCGCGCGAGGCGCAAACGCTCGGCTTCAAAAAGCTGATTATGCCCGCCTCGAACACTTCAGGGCTGGGCCGCATGCTCGGCCTGCGCGTCGTCGGCGTGCGCTCCGTCGAAGAGGCCCTGGACGAGCTGTTTTAGGTTTGCGGCGATTTTGACTTGAGTTTAAGGCGAGTTAATTCTCACCACAGAGACTAGAGAGGACGCGGAGATGACACAGAGGCTTATCTTTCTCTGTACCCCTGCTGTGTTCTCTGTGCCTCTGTGGTGAATGGCAACATGCTGCACAGGCACTCTGAATTTATATTTTAGTTTCCCGACCCTATCCCCAGCCGAATATCTTTCGCATCAGCGGCAGCAGGCGGTGCGTGGCGATCGCCTGCATAAAGAAGACCTCGTGCTCGCGCTCGACCTCTGCCATCAGGCGCAGCTCGCTTTCAAATTCGGTGAGCCCCAGACTGCGCGCGTGCCCGGCCGCCGCGTCGTATTCGCAGACGTTGCGGCTCTCTAATCGTCCGGCGAAATACATCGGCATAAACCAGCCGGTGAGATGACAGAGCAGCCCGACGGCGCGTCCAATCGCGCTCATCTTTATCTCTCTCAATCTTAAAGGGCCGGATTCGAGCGCACGGAGTATGTGTCCGACCTTTTCCCTGTGAACCCACTCTTCATGCTCTATGCGTTGGATGCGCTCCTGCTCCACGGGCTCGCGTAATGATTTCCAGTGGCCGCGGTAAGCGTAGGCTGCCGCCAGCTCGCCCGAATAGGCTGCCTGTAGAATGCTTATGAGCTGCTGGCGCTCCGCCGTTTGTGGGCCCATGAGTCGCACAGCATAACTCATGTCAAACGATGTGCCATATCAAAGATGGACAAAATATCCGCATCGAGCAGCAGGGAGGCGCTATGCGAAATGCCGACGCGGGCGAGAGGCCTTCGCAAAGTGCAAGGGCGAGGCTGCCATTGTGGCCCTGAGTTGAGAAAAGAGTTTTCAATGAAGCGTGCGAAAGATCAAGCGTCCTGTTTTTGCAGCCATTCGCTTTCGAGGATGGCGTACAGATATTCGTCGCCCCACTTCCCCTTAAACCAGACGTTCTGCCGGAAATGGCCTTCGCGCCTGAAAGAAGTGCGCTCAAGCAGGGCGATGGCCGCCTTGTTTTCGCAATCCGTGATGGCGACGACGCGGTGCAGACCGGCCTCTTTGAAAAGGAAGTCGAGCAGACGCCGGACGGCCTCTGTGGCATAGCCTTTCCGCTGGTGCTCGCGCGCGAAGGTAAATCCGATCTCGGCAAGGCGCGCGTCCTCTTCCATGATCTTGACCGCGCAGTCTCCGACCAGCAGTCCGGACTCTCTCAAAGCGACGGCGATCTGAAACCAGCGTCCGGGGAGCAGCGGCTCAAGGCGCTTTTGCTCGCCGATAAACTGTAGCGCCTCCGCCTGAGTGAAAGTCTCCCAGCTTTGATAGCGGGAGACTTCCCAGTCATTGCGGTAGGCTTGAAAGCGAGCCAGGTCGAGGTCTGTAAAGCGCCTCAAGACCAGTCTCGCCGATTGAAGATCGACAAAGCGCATCCTATTCACCCGTCTCGATCCTCTGCGTGCGTCTCAAAAAAAGTCCCTGATGCGGGCGCTAGAGTGTAGCTCACGGCGCGACGGCGCGACGAGCAGAAAGAGGCGCTCCGGCACCACCTCGAAGCCTTTCGAACAGGGCTCAGACAGACCAAATTCGGGGCATAAAGGGATGTTAACGGCGTCTTAAAAGCTTTTAGTGACGAGGGGATAAAGGCGTGCTAATATGCTCGACATCATGCGTACAGATGTCATTCTGATACGAATAGTCTTTACCGCCATCCTCGTTGCCGCAGGATATATGTTGCATCCTGTCCTGGGCAACAAGCTAATCTCCGCCGGGGTCGCTTTCGCCGTTGCCGTCGCCATCATCTTTTTCGAGATGCGGATCAGGCGCGCTTCTCTTAAGACCCTGATCGGCGCAGCCGTCGGCTCGATCCTCGGCATCATCGGCGCTTATTTGATCGGGTCCTTGATCAGCAGCCAGGAATCGATGGCCGTCGCGCCCGAGACTAAGACCTTTCTCACCCTCGCGCTGACCTTCTTTATGGCTTACGTCGGATTGATGGTCGGCGGAGCTAAGGGCGATTACCTTGATCTGTCGGCGCTGGGCGGCATCTTCAGCGATAAGACGGCGCGGCGCGACCTGAAGATTCTGGACACCTCCGTCATCATCGACGGGCGCATCGCCGATGTCGCGGAGACGGGCTTCCTGAGCGGCTCGCTCATCATCCCGCAGTTTATCCTGAGAGAGCTGCAACAGGTGGCCGATTCGCCTGACTCCTCAAAGCGCCAGCGCGGACGACGCGGCCTCGACATGCTCAATCGCCTGCAGAACAACAGCGCGCTCGATATTCAGATCATCGAGACGGACTTTCCGGCTGTGCGCGAAGTCGATCTGAAATTGATCGAACTCGGCAAACAACTGGACGCCGTGATCGTGACCAACGACTTCAATCTCAACAAGGTGGCCCAGCTGCGCGGCGTCAACGTCCTGAACATCAACGAGCTGGCCAATGCCCTCAAGCCCGTCGTCCTGCCCGGCGAAGCGATGCGCGTCTTCATCCTCAAAGAAGGCAAGGAATATAATCAGGGCGTCGCCTATCTGGACGATGGGACGATGGTCGTCGTCGATAATGCGCGAAAGCTGATCGGGAAAAATGCGGACATCGCCGTCACCAGCGTCCTGCAAACCACCGCCGGCAAGATGATCTTCGGCCGCCTGTGGGAAGAGTCCATGGAGAACGGCGGCAATGGCGGCACGCAGGAGCGCATCAACGGCTCGCGCAGCAAGCCCGTGCGCGAAGTGCGCCCGGCATCTGCCACCCCCACTCGCGTCACGGACGGTTTTGAAGGATAAAAGAGCAGATGTCAGATGCTGGATATCAGATGTCAGTAGACGGCGTCCACTAGCATCTGACATCTGGCATCTGACATCTGCTTTATGAACGTTGCGATCATCGCCGCGGCCGGACAGGGAAAGCGGTTGGGTGGAAAGCGCGCCAAGCAGTTTTTGGAGCTTGCCGGGACACCGATCATTATTCACACGCTGAAACGTTTCGAACAGTGCCCGTCCATAGATGAAATCTTCGTCGTCCTGCCCGCACAGGACGCGACAGGATTTCTCGCGCTGGCGGCCAGGTATGGGCTTCGTAAACTGACGCGCGTCGTGGCGGGCGGTCCCTCGCGGGCCGAATCTGTCTGGCGCGGCCTGCAAGCCGTGCGCCCCGCGACCGCCCGCGTCGTTGCCGTTCATGACGGCGTGCGGCCCTTCGTGACGCCGGAAGAGATCAGCCGGACGGTGGAGGCGGCCAGCGAGTGCGGGGCCGCGATCCTGACAGCCCCCGCCACCGACACGATCAAAGAGGTCGAGCAGGGGCGGGTGCGCCGGACGCTCGCGCGCGCGCACTTGCGACATGCGCTGACGCCGCAATGTTTTCGCTACGCACTGCTGCGCCGTGCTTATGAAGAGGCGGGCTCGCTCGACGACCAGATCAGCGACGACAGCACACTCGTCGAGCGTTTGGGTGTGCCGGTGGCCATCGTCGAAGGTGACGCGCGCAACATCAAGATCACGCGTCCGGCGGACATTGCGGTCGCCGAAATTATTTTAAAAGAGATGTCAGATGTCGGATGCTAGATGTCGGTAACTGGCGTCTAACTGGCATCTGACATCCAACATCCGACATCTGATTTTATGTTTCGCATCGGCATCGGTCATGATACGCACAGGCTGGCGGCGGGCCGTCCTCTCATCCTCGGCGGTGTGCGGGTCGAGGCCGAGCGCGGAGCCGAAGGGCATTCGGATGCCGACGCGCTGTCGCACGCCGTGGCGGATGCGATCCTCGGCGCGCTGTGCGAGGGTGATCTCGGAGTGCATTTCCCGGACCGTGATCCGCAATGGAAGGATGCTGACAGCCTTCAATTGCTGGCGCGCGTGATGTGGCTGGCAGGCGAGCGTGGCTACGTCGTCACCAATCTGGATGCGACGATCATGCTCGAAGAGCCGAAGCTGCGGCCCTATGTGCAGGAGATGCGCGATAATCTGGCGCGCACTCTCGGGGTTCATGCAGGGTGTGTCAGCGTCAAAGCGAAAACGGGCGAAGGCCTGGATGCGGTCGGCCAGGGGCGGGCCGTGACTGTGCAGGCCGTTGTTCTGCTGACACATGATTGAGGGGAAAGACTGGTTTTGAGACCACAGGACATCATACGAAAAAAGCGCGACGGGGCGAGCCTGTCGCGAGAGGAGATCGCGCAGTTTATTCGTGGGCTCATACAGGGCGAGATCGCCGACTACCAGGCATCGGCCCTGTTGATGGCGATCTTTCTCAAGGGCATGACGACCGACGAGCAGCAATCGCTGACAGCGGAGATGCTGCACTCGGGCGAGGTGCTTGATCTCTCTGACATCAAGGGGCCGAAGGTCGACAAGCATTCGACGGGCGGCGTCGGCGACAAGACTTCGCTAGTGATTGCGCCGCTGGTGGCCGCCGCGGGCGCTTATGTGCCGATGATCTCCGGCCGTGGTCTTGGCCACACGGGCGGCACGCTCGACAAACTGGAAGCGATCCCGGGTTTTCGCGTGCGTCTCACGCTGCAAGAGTTTCGCGCGGTGCTCGGCCGCGTTGGCTTTAGCATGATGGGGCAGACAGAGCAGATCGCGCCCGCCGACCGCAAGCTCTATGCGCTCAGGGATGCGACCGCAACGGTCGAGGCCATCCCGCTCATCGTCGCTTCGATCATGTCCAAAAAACTGGCGGCGGGCCTCGACGGGCTCGTGCTCGACATCAAGACCGGCAGCGGGGCTTTTATGGAGACCGAAGAGCGCGCAAGGGAATTGGCCCACGCGCTCGTCGCCACAGGCAACGGCTGCGGCGTTCGTACCTGTGCGCTGATTACAGATATGAACCAGCCGCTGGGCAGCGCCGTCGGCAACGCGCTTGAGACGAGGGAATGCCTGCTCATCCTGCGCGGCGAGGCGGACGAACGCGTGCGCCCGGTCGAAGACCTTTCATTGGAGTTATCTGCGCAGATGGTCCTGGTCGCGGGCGTGGCCGCGTCTTTGGAGGAGGCGCGCGCGCGTGTCCGGAGCGCGCTCTCTTCGGGAAGCGCGCTCGAAAAGTTTCGGCTAAACGTCGAGGCGCAGGGCGGCGACCCGCGTGTCTGCGACGATCCATCCTTACTCTTCGATTTGACACTGCACGAGGTTAAGGTAGAATCGCCGCACGACGGGTTCATCAATTCAATCCAGACGGCCGAGATCGGAAACGCCGTCGCCACGATGGGCGGCGGACGCATCCGCATCGAAGACAAGATTGACTGGGGCGTCGGCTTTATCAGCCACGCACGGATCGGCGATCAGATCAGGAAGGGCGATCTCCTCGGGCTCGTTTACGGTCGTCGCGAAGCCGAGGCCGTAGCGGCCGCCCGGCGCATACAAAAGGCTTACGTCGTGGGTGACGATCCCCCATCTACAGCACCCACCTTGATCAAGGAAGTAATCAACGCATGAAGCTTTATCTGACAGCCTTCGTCGCCGTTCTTTGCGCGCTCGCGCTCATCACGACTGCCTGCCAGCCGCAGACCATCGCGGCCGACGATCCTTCGAAGGTACACGTCGGCATCGTCTTCGACATCGGAGGCAAAGATGATCGCTCCTTTAACGCCGCCGCTTATGACGGCGTCAAGTGCGCCGAAGGCGGCAAGCACCCGGACGGCACGCCCTGCGATAAGCCCGCGCTCGGCATTGTCCTGCGCGACGTAGAGCCTGGCGACCCGACTTCAATCGAACCGGCGCTGCGCGCCTTTGCCGAACGTCATTACAACCTGATCGTCGGTATCGGTTTCGCGCAAGCGCCGATCATAGAGGCCGTGGCCAAGGATTACCCTGACGTACACTTTGCCATCGTCGATGGCGTGAGCCAGCTGCCGAACGTCGCCTCGCTTGTCTTCAAAGAGCATGAGGGCTCTTTTCTGGTCGGGATGATCGCCGCCAAAACGAGCAAAACGGGCGTGCTCGGATTCTTGGGCGGCATGGACATCGGTCTCATACACCGCTTCGCGAAGGGATACGAAGAGGGCGCGCAATCCGTCAATCCCAACATTCGCGTCATCGAAAATTACGTCGGCGTCACGGACAGCGCCTGGAACAACCCCGGCAAAGGCAAGGAGCTGGCCCTGGCCCAGATCGGGAAAGGCGCGGACGTGATCTTTACGGCCGCGGGGAATTCCGGCCTCGGCGCGTTCGACGCGGTCGAGCAGGCCGGGAAACAGAACGGACGCGCCACGCATTTCGTCATCGGCGTCGATTCGAATCAGAACGGCGTCAAACCCGGCTTCGTCCTGACCAGCATGGTCAAGAGAGTTGACAACGCCGTCTATCAGATCGTGCAGGATGTCGTGAATGGGAAATTCGAGGGCGGCCTGCATATTTACGGACTGGACAAAAACGGCGTCGCCTATGCGATGGATCAGTTCAATCAATCGCTCATCACTCCCGAGGTGATACAAGAGGTCGAAGCCTCCAGGCAAAAGATCATCAACGGGCAGATCAAGGTGACCGATGCGATGGCGAAATAAAGCAGCTGCTGGATGTCAGATGGTAGATGCTGGTTCGCAGCTCTTCCTGACATCTAACATCTAATATCTGACATCTGTTTTCTATGCTTGAGCTACGAAACATAACCAAACGGTTCGGCGATGTGCTGGCCAATGATCGCGTGAATATACACGTCGCGACGGGGACGATTCATGCCATCGTCGGCGAGAACGGCGCGGGCAAGTCCACCGCGATGCGTATCGCCTACGGGTTTTACACAGCGGATGACGGCGAGATCGTGGTCGACGGACAGGTGCAGCAGATTCAGTCTCCGCATGACGCCATCGCTCTGGGCATAGGCATGGTCCACCAGCATTTCATGCTGGTCGAGCCGATGACGGTCGCGGAAAATATTGTGCTCGGCGCTGAGCCCGGCTCTGCCGTCGCGCTCGACCTGGCGCGCGCAGGAAAAGAGATTCGCGCGCTCTCCGACGAGTTCAAGCTCTCGATCAATCCGTTTGCGACGATTGATAGTCTCTCGGTCGGGCAACAGCAGCGCGTCGAGCTGTTGAAGGCGCTCTACAGGCAGGCGCGCTTTCTGATACTTGATGAGCCGACAGCGGTCCTGACGCCGCAGGAGGTCGAGGAGTTCTTCGCCATCCTTCGCGGCATGCGCGAGCAGGGCAAGACGATCATCATCATCACGCACAAGCTCTCGGAAGTGCTCGCCATCTCGGATGACGTGACGATCATGCGCGACGGGCGCGTCGTCGGCGAGCTTAAGACCAGCAAGACGAACGCAGCAGAGCTGGCCCGCCTGATGGTCGGGCGCGACGTGTTGCTGCGCATAGAGAAGCCCGAAGCGACCGTCGGCGAGACCGTCCTCGGCGTCGATGGCCTCACCGTCAGGGCCGGCGACCACACTGCGCGCCTGAAGGATGTGAGCTTTGAGGTTCGCGCGGGCGAGATCGTCGGCATCGCCGGCGTCGAAGGCAACGGTCAGACGGAGCTGATAGAGGCTCTGGCCGGGCTGGTCGCGCCCGCGCGCCTCTCCGGAAAGATCGTTTTTCAAGGGCAGGACATTACCAGGGCGAGCGCGCGCCAGCGCAAAGAGCTTGGCATCGCGCATATCCCCGAAGACCGTCACCGGCGCGGACTGCTGCTCGACTTTGATCTCGCGGAGAACTCCATCCTCGGAGTTCATTACAGGCCACCTGCGGTCGCACAGCTCAACATTCTGCTGGACGACAAAGCGATCAATCGACGCGCCGCACAGATCATCAAGGATTTTGATGTGCGCCCGACGGACCCGGAACTGCCCGCGCGGGCGCTCTCGGGCGGCAATCAGCAGAAGCTGATCATCGGCCGCGAGTTCGATCTGCGACCGAAGCTGCTGCTCGTCTCGCAGCCGACGCGCGGCGTGGACATCGGCGCGATAGAGTTTATTCACAGCAAGCTCGTCGGCCTTCGCGATGCGGGTTGCGCCGTGCTGCTCGTGTCGGCCGAGCTTGAGGAGGTCACGGCGCTGGCCGACCGTCTGCTGATCGTTCACGAGGGCGAGATCGTCGGCGAAGTTGATCCCAAACAGGCGACGACCGAAGAGATCGGACTATTGATGACGGGAGGACATAAGTGATTTTGGATTTTAGATTTTGGATTTTGGATTGGCGCGCTGTGCGCGGGTTGAAAGCTTTGATTCCAAAATTCAAGATTGATAAAGCATTAATCTAAAATCCAAAATCTAAAATCCAAAATATGAAGAGTCTTCTACGTGAGCTGGTCTTTCCGCTTGTAGCTGTGCTGGCCGCCTTTGTCGTGGGCGGCATCTTCGTGCTCCTGATCGGCGACAATCCCATTTATACGTACCGCCTGCTGGTCGGCAGCGCGCTCTCCTGGCCGGACGGCATCGGTTACACGCTCTTTTACGCGACGCCTTTGATCTTTACCGGGCTGGCCGTGGCGGTCGCTTTCCGTTGCGGGCTGCTCAACATCGGCGCCGAGGGACAGTTGATCGTCGCCTCGTTTGCCGCGGCCTGGGTAGGCATCAAGCTGGGCGGCGTGGTCGTCGAGCCGTCCATCCATTCCTGGGCGAACCTGCCGGCGATTCTCTTGCTGCCCATCGCGATGCTGGCGGCGATCCTGATGGGCGCTGTATGGGGCGGAATCCCTGGCTTTTTGAAGGCGAAGTTCGGCTCGCACGAAGTCATCAATACGATCATGCTGAACTTTATCGCCGCCGCACTGGTCAGCTACCTGACACAGTACTACTACAAAGTGCCCGGCGATCCGATCATGCAAACTGCGGAGATAAGCAAGGGCGCGCAGATCGCGCGGCTCGGTAAATTTATTCCCGGACTGCCGGAACGCATCCCGCTCAACGTAGCGTTTCTGCTGGCGCTGCTGGCCTGTGCGCTCGTCTATATTTTCCTGTGGCGGACGAAATGGGGTTACGAGATACGCGCGACGGGCGCGAACCCGCAGGCCGCGGAGTACGGCGGCATCTCGGTGCGTAAGCAGATCGTGCTGGCGATGGCCGTCTCCGGCGCGCTGGCAGGCATGGTCGGCATCAACGAAGTCCTGGGCTTTCGCCACCGTTATTACGAAGGCTTTTCGCCCGGTTACGGTTTTACAGGGATCGCCGTGGCGCTCCTCGGGCGCAACCACCCCGTCGGCGTGTTGCTCTCGGCCATCCTCTTCGGCATTTTGATTCGCGGCGGCATCTTCGTCGATGCCTTTACGGATCACGTGACGAAAGATTTGGTGCAGGTTCTGCAAGCCGTCGTCATTCTCTTTGTCGCGGCCGAAGCCGCCTTTCGCGGCCCATTCGGCAGATTCGGTCTGCTCAAGAGATCGAAAGTATAGGAGTTATCAGTTGTCAGTTATCAGCTAAAACCAAAGGCTGAAAACTGAAGACTAAAACTAAAAACTGATTGCTGGTAACTGATTACTGACCACTGACTACTTATTATGAGAGACGTCTTCACGCTGGCGCTTGTCTTCTCGACGATTCGACTGGCAACGCCTTTGCTCCTGGCGGCGCTCGGCGGCCTTTACTCTGAGCGCTCGGGCGTCATCAACATCGCGCTCGAAGGTTTAATGCTGGCGGGAGCTTTCACTGCCGCCGCGATCACGCATTATACTGGCAGCCCCTGGATCGGACTTGTGGCGGGCATCTGCGCAGGGATTGCTGTGGCGGCCATTCACGCCGTCGCGTCCATACGCTTTAAGGCCGATCAGGTCGTGAGCGGAACGGCGATCAATATTCTCTTCCTCGGTCTGCCCGCGTTGATGAGCGGCGCGCTCTTCGCCTCTTCTGGCTCGACGCCGCAGATTCCCAAAGACAATTTGATCCCCTGGACGCCGGTCGTCATCGCTTTCGCGCTCGTTCCCATCACATGGTACATTCTTTATCGCACGTCGTTTGGCCTGCGCCTGCGCGCCGTCGGCGAGAACCCTGAGGCGGCCGACGCGGCGGGCATCAGCGTCAAGGGCATACGCTACACGGGGGTCATTTTATCCGGAGCGCTGGCCGCCATCGGCGGGGCTTATCTGTCCATCGGGCAATCATCTTTGTTTACGCGCAACATGACTTCGGGCCGTGGCTTTATCGCGCTGGCCGCTTTGATCTTCGGCAAATGGCGGCCCGTGCAGACCATGCTTGCCTGCCTGCTGTTCGGCTTTACGGAGGCCGTCGCGATCCAGTTACAGGGCGTCAAGCTTCCTTCCGGAGAAGAGATACCGAACCAGTTTATACAGATCATCCCGTACGTATTGACCATCGTCGTCCTCGCAGGCTTTATCGGCCAATCTCGCGCGCCGCGCGCCCTGGGCCTGCCCTATGTGAAAGAGAAGTGATTCAATTTTTGATCTTAGATTTTGGCTTTTGGCTTAAAGCGGCGTCGCCTTGAATTTTAGAGCCCGGCGTTCAACCTTCGCCGCACGCCAATCCAAAATCCAAAATGAGAAAGTTATGGTTGAAGAATTGAGCCCGGTTACTTTGTATGAGCGCGCGGAGCATGCGGCGCGGGTTATTCGCGCGCGGTTTTCAGAAGATTTGCGTGTGGCGCTGGTGCTTGGCAGTGGACTCGGCGCTTTCGCCGACGACCTCGAAGACTCGGTCGCCGTTCCCTACGACGAAATTCCCGGATTCGCGCGCTCGACCGTCGAAGGGCACGCGGGCCGCATGGTGCTCGGGCACATCGGTGGCGTGGCGCTCGCGGCCATGCAGGGGCGCTTCCATTATTACGAGGGCTATGCTTTAGAGGAGGTCGTCTTTCCCATACGGGTGCTGGGCCAGCTCGGCATAAAAACCCTGGTGCTGACGAACGCTGCCGGAGGCGTCAACGTCGCTTTCGAGCAGGGCTCTTTGATGATTATCAGCGACCATCTCAACCTGATGGGCGTCAATCCCTTGCGCGGTACGAACGACGAGCGCTTCGGGACGCGCTTTCCCGACATGTCGGAAGTTTACTCGCGCGCCTTTCAGGAGATCGCCGCCGAAGAGGGGCGTGCGCTCAACATAGAGCTGCGGCGCGGAATCTACGCCGCGCTGAGCGGGCCAAGCTACGAGACGCCGGCAGAGATACGCATGATGCGGACCCTCGGCGCCGATGCCGTCGGCATGAGCACCGTGCCGGAAGCGATCGTCGCCCGGCAGATGGGGATCAACGTGCTGGGGCTCTCCTGCATCACGAATATGGCCGCAGGGGTCTTCGATCAACCGATCAACCACGAGGAAGTGATAGAGACAGGCGTGCGCGTTCACGAGACCTTCAAGGAACTGCTGCGCCGCGTCATCCCTAGACTACAGTGACTCTGTGGCGAGTGACGAGTGACAAGCTGAGGTCTTGTTCCAACTCGTCACTCGTCACTCGTCACTTACAACTGTATTATGATTATAGGTATTTGTGGCGGCACAGGCTCCGGCAAGACGACGGTGGCCAACAGGATTCTTGAATCCGTCAATGCGTCCGATGTCGCATTTATTCAACAGGACTCCTATTACCGCAATTTGAAAGACCTGCCGCTGGATTATCGCCAGGCAGTCAATTTCGATCATCCGGACGCGCTCGACAACGATCTGCTCGTTCATCATATTCGGAAACTGAAGGGCGGAGGCTCCGTCGAGCTGCCGCTTTATGATTTCAAGACGCACACGCGCCTCAACGAAACCCTCCTCATCGAGCCCAAACCGATCGTCATCATCGAGGGCATCCTGATCTTCGTCGATCCGCGCCTCCTTGAACAGATGGACATCAAGGTCTTTGTGGACACGCCGGACGACATACGCTTTATACGCAGGCTGCGACGCGACATCGCCGAGCGCGGCCGCACGATCGATTCCGTCATCGATCAGTATTTGAAAACGGTGCGCCCGATGCACATGCAGTTCGTCGAGCCGTCGAAGCGTTACGCCGACGTGATTATCCCGGAAGGCGGGCATAATCTGGTGAGCATTGATCTGATTAGCGGTAAGATACGCGAGCGCCTGGCGAGCGCTTTGAGCATGAGTGGAGAAAAGGCTTGAACGAACAACAAAAGGATGAGCTTGTACAGGCCGCGCTGCGCGCGCGGGAACTATCTATCGCGCCCTTCTCGAATTTTCACGTCGGCGCGGCGGTCGAGACCGAGAGCGGCAAAATCTATATCGGCTGCAATATCGAGAGCGCCAGCTACGGCCTGACCGTCTGTGCCGAGCGCGTCGCGATCTGGAAAGCGCTCTCCGAGGGAGAGCGTCGTTTTAAGCGGCTGGCCATCGTCGCCGATACGGAAGATTTGACGCCGCCCTGCGGGACCTGTCGCCAGATCATCTGGGAGTTCTGCCGCGATGCGCCCGTCCTGCTCCTTAACTTGCGCGGCGATCAGGAAATCATCATGATGCGCGATCTTTTGCCGCGCGCCTTCGATGTCAGGTTCCTCAAGGAAGCGAGCAGTGAGCAGTAGAGTCGGCAAATAATCCTGAATGCCCGAGGGTATATTCAATAGTGAAGGGAAATCAACACTCCATCTTTGCCAGCCGTCTATCCGTTGTCCTTTTCTTTTGCTGCCTGATGTACTTTGCATGGGCCACAAATAACTACGGGCAGGGCGCTTCGGGCGAGGCTCCAACGCCTTCCCCTTCGCCAAAGCCCGCGAAGAGCAATAAACCGCCCAGGGGCTCCGCATCCGGCGGAGCAGGTGGGACAACGACAACCAAACCTAATCAAGTGCCAAACAACAACACATCTTCAAGCGCCGGAGCCGAAGTGAGGGATACTGCCGTGGACCTGCTGGTGCGTGGCGGCACAGTCGTCACCATGGACGGCGAGCGGCGCGTGATCGAAGACGGAGCCGTCGCCGTTCGCGGTGGACGAATCGTGGCCGTCGGCTCGCGCGCCGATTTGCAAGCGCAATACACTGCCCGCGAAACCATAGATGCCACGGGAAAGGTCGTCATCCCCGGCCTCATCAACGGCCATACGCACGTCCCGATGACGCTCTTTCGCGGCCTCGCGGACGATCTGGACCTCAACGAGTGGCTGACAAAATATATCTTTCCGGCGGAGGCCAAAAACGTCACGGAGGATTTCGTGCGCGCCGGGACACAACTGGGCCTGGCCGAGATGATTCGCGGCGGCACGACGACCTACTGCGATATGTATTATTTCGAGAGCGCCATCGCGGAGGAGACACAGCGCGCGGGCCTGCGCGGCGTGCTCGGCGAGACCGTGATAGATTTTCCCGTCGCCGATAACAAGACCTTCGAGCAGGCGCTCTCCTACACGGAAAAGTTCGTCAATCAATGGAAGGGCAATCAGCTCATCACGCCGGCCATCGCGCCGCACGCCCCCTACACCGTCTCCGAAGAACATCTCAAGGCCTGGCGCGCTCTTTCCGATAAGACTGGCGCGCCCCTTGTGATTCATGTGTCCGAGACGCAGAAGGAGGTTGACGACATCACGAAGAGCAAGGGCGCGCGGCCCGTCGCTTATCTGGCGCGCATAGGCTTTCTCAACAATCGCACCATCGCCGCACACGTCGTCTTTCCTAACCAGGATGAGCTCGCCCTGCTCAAGCAACTCGGCGTCGGCATCGTTCACAATCCTCAGTCGAACATGAAACTCGCTTCGGGCGTCGCCCCCGTCCCGCAGATGCTCAAAATGGACCTCAACCTCGGACTGGGAACCGACGGGGCCGCCTCCAATAACGATCTCAACATGTGGGAAGAGATGGACACGGCCGCCAAGCTGCACAAGGTCTTTAGCGGCGATCCGAAGGTCGTCACTGCCCTGGAGTCTTTCGAGATGGCGACCGTGCGCGGCGCACGCGCCCTCCACATGGAGCGCGAGATAGGCTCAATCGCCGCAGGGATGCGCGCCGATCTCGTCATCGTCAATCTGGACGACCTCAACCAGACGCCCCTTTACAATATCTATTCGCACCTGGTCTATGCGACCAAGGCCGACGACGTCAACACCGTGATCGTCGAAGGGCGTGTCCTGATGCGTGACCGCAAACTGCTCACCTTGAACGAAGCGGAGATCAAGGGGCGTGCGCGTGCCTTCCGTGAAAGGATTTTGAGGAGCCTCGCACCGGCCGCCGTGGGCGGGCAGGCAGGCAAAAGTCCTCCCTCCGGACTTGCTCCCGTTGACTGAACAGGCCATAATAGCGGCTCATAAACCAGGGTTATACAGCAAGCGAGCCTCAAAGCTCGCTTGCGGCCTTTATGGAGCAATAAATAGTGAAGGATTATCGTAATGCAAGTACCGCCTCGGCCGTGGCGCAGGGCGGCAGATGGGTTTTGAGCTTAGGGTTTATTCTCGCCATAGCACTTGGGACCAGCGCCCAGTCTCCGACGGATTCGGATGCCGCGATGCAACGCGTGGCGCGCGCTCGCGCTCTGGCCGCATCTCACAATCTGGTCGCCGCGACCACAGAGCTGGACTCGATCATCACCTCGACCACGGATGATGCGATACGCGACGTCGCGCGCATCATGCTCATGAACATCTATCTCGAAGAGTCCAACTATACGAAGGCCAACGCCTTACTGGCAGAGACTTTCGAGGCCCGCTCGGCGCAGAAGGAGAGCTCGATCAGATCGTATTTTGCGCTCGCCGGACAGACCATCAACGGCGCGCGCGCGCACATCGAACGTTATCGCACGTTCGGGATCAACGTTACAGACAACAGTCTTCCGCCCGAAGCAGTTAATGATCTTGATAAGCTGCGCCTGCTTCTTGAGCTGGTCGTCGAGCAGGCCAAGGAGATCAACCAGGAGGGCGCCAGGAGGCCGGATGCAGCGGCCTTGCTGGAAGATGCCGCGGGTGTGCGGACAGCGCTGGCGCGCAGCGAGCCGGACCGCTTGCAGTGGCAGCGCGAGATCGCCGCGGCGCGTGAGAGCCTGGCCGCCACGGAAACGCGCATCACCACCATCGCCAGCACTTCAAAGCCTTCGCCTGCTCCGACTGTAAGCGCGGTCAATACGGGCGGCTCTCCCGGCGGCGCACAGACTGGCGCGAACAGGACAGCACCTCCCGCCACGCAAACGCCTGCAACTGCTCCCAGATCATCAAACACAAACGAATCGCGTCCGGCGACTCCGGCGCTCTCGCAGCAGCAGAAGGACGCGCACGGCAGCACTCCGGCTGCGAGCACGGGCGCGAAAGATGCGTCGCCGTTGATGAACGTCGGCTCGCTGGTCGAACGGGCCGCGCAAAAAGTCTCGCCCAGCTATCCGCCGATTGCCAGAAACGCGCATGTGAGCGGTGTCGTGACGGTTTATCTGGAGATAGACGAGACAGGAAGCGTCGTCGCTGTCCAGCGCACAGATGGGCCGCAACTGCTGCGACAGGCAGCCATCGATGCGGCGCGCAAGTGGAAATTCAAGCCAACACTCGTCGACGGTCAGGCCGTCCGCATCCTTGGCTTCATCAACTTCAACTTTACGCTTTAACCGCCTCAGATAGTTAAAGCCATCCTTGCTCTAACCTAACGCGCTCTGCCGGCGCTGCGCGCCTGTAGGCCCATCAGGCGGGCGGGGAACTCTCCGAAGTCCTCGACCTCCCATGTATTGCCGTCCCTGAGCCTTATTTTGGCGGCGGGGATAAGTGTCCCCTGACTGCCGCCTCTCCCGCGCAGGAATATCTCCGCATAGCCGAACCTGTAATCGCTGGAGCGTGTCCCGTAACGCAGCTCGAAAAACTGTACGTTGCGCTGGTAGATGACCGTGATCTTAACGTCGCCCATCTCCTGCGGGGTGACGATGATGGCGTTGGCGGGGACGCCCACGCCGTTGCCGATCTGGATCTGTCCCGCGTTCATCCTTGAAAGCACCTGGAGCAGGTTCTCCTGCCCGCCCGATTGCAGCGCACTGTTGAGCTGTTGTACCTCGTCGGCGGTCGTGGACCTGTTGATGACAAGTCTAAAGGGAAGAGTGCGCCCGCCATAGCGCCCGCCCATGCCGACTACAGTGCCCGTGATGTAACGCCTGGCAAACCTATCCTCCTGGCCTTTGACGACCATTAAGGGCGCAAAAAGCACCCAGCTGGCGACAAGCCCGCACAGCAGGCTCGACAGAATTGACCGCTTTCTATTAATCATCTAACTGCTCCCTGTTGAATTCCTGATGACTCTCGTCGGCGTTGCAAAGCACCGGTTTCTCTAATTCAAGAGATGCGCCCGTGGCGTCATTCGAAGCCTGTCAGTGATAATTTCGGATAGCTTGAAAATAAAAAAAAGGGTATCCCACTGTCTGTGCGTTTTGGTACGAAATAGTCGCCTGAATAAACACGATTGTGTGAAGAATGCTTTGCATAGCCCGCATCAAGAGCCGCCACCGCTGGCCCGTGGCCGGAAGCGGGCCCGAGACCAATCAGCCCTGACCCCGCAGGAGGGCAGCCCGTGGCCCCGGTCGGACAGAATATCTCGTTCATTTTTAACCACTTATTTAATCTTGAAATAAAAGTCAGGTATGGTATAATGGCAGCGAATCCGGTCCAGTAGGCTTCAAATTGCCAGGAGTTTTACGATGAAGGTGTCGGCGCAGGAAGAATACGGGTTGCGTTGTCTGCTGCAACTGGCTCTCTCGGCCAGGATGGGCGAGTCTTTGACGCTCGGACAGATTGCCGAGCGCGAAGGCATCTCTGTGGCGAACGCCGGCAAGCTGCTCTGGATTTTGAACAAGGCCGGGTTGGTGCAATCACTGCGCGGGACCAAGGGCGGCTATTACCTGGCGCGTCCGGCCTCAGAGATTCGCCTCAACGAGATCATACGCGTTCTGGATGAGGACGAGGTCGAGGGACATTGTAAGAGCTATACGGGCGTGATGGATGTCTGTGTGCATACGAGTGATTGCGGCATCCGTTCGGTGATCGTCAATCTGCATGAGATCGTACAGCAGGCCCTCTCCGAAATAACGCTCGCGCAGCTTATCGGCACTGAAAAGGGGGTCGGCGAGACGCTGCATCAGATCGAGGGGTTACAGTCGCGCCTCAAACAGGGCACGCCTCAGAGCGCTTGAAAGCGCTTGCCGGGCAAAGGTGGCAATCATATTTTAAATGCTGCGAAAGCAGGGTGAAACGGTAAACACAAGATGAGCACGATAGAAGTACTGGCCAACAAAGAATATAAGTACGGTTTCGTCACGGACATCGAATCCGACACGATCCCCAAAGGATTGACAGAGAATACTGTTCGATTGATCTCGGCGAAAAAGAACGAGCCCGAATGGATGCTTGAGTTTCGTCTCAAGGCTTATCGTCACTGGCTGACGATGACGGAGCCCAGGCACTGGCCCAATCTCAAGATAGACGAGATTGATTATCAGGACATCATCTACTACAGCGCGCCGAAGCAGCAGGCCAAGAAGGCGAGCCTCGACGAGGTTGATCCTGAGCTGCTGCGCACCTTCGAGAAGCTGGGCATCCCTTTGCAGGAACAGAAGCAGCTGGCGAACGTCGCCGTGGATGCCGTTTTCGATTCGGTCTCGGTGGCGACGACCTATAAGGAGAAGCTGAGAAAGCACGGCGTCATCTTCTGTTCGTTTACCGAAGCGATTGCCGAACATCCGGAGCTGGTCAAAAAATACCTGGGCTCTGTCGTGCCCACCAACGATAACTACTTCGCCGCCCTGAACAGCGCGGTCTTCTCCGACGGCTCGTTCTGTTTTATTCCGAAGGGCGTGCGCTGTCCGATGGAGCTGTCGACCTATTTTCGCATCAACAATTCGGAGTCCGGGCAGTTCGAGCGGACACTGATCGTCGCCGAAGAGAGCTCGCACGTCTCTTATCTGGAGGGCTGTACCGCGCCCAAGTTCGACCGTAACCAGTTGCACGCGGCGGTGGTCGAGCTGGTCGCGCTCGACGATGCGGAGATCAAGTATTCGACCGTGCAGAACTGGTACGCGGGTGACGAAGAGGGCAAGGGCGGAATCTATAATTTCGTCACCAAGCGCGGCAAGTGCGCCGGACGAAATTCCAAGATTTCATGGACGCAGGTCGAGACCGGCTCGGCCATCACCTGGAAATACCCTTCCTGTATTTTGCTGGGCGAGAACTCGATCGGGGAGTTTTACTCTGTCGCGTTGACGAACCACGCGCAGCAGGCCGATACGGGCACGAAGATGATTCATCTGGGCAAAAACACGCGCTCGACGATCATCTCGAAGGGCATCTCTGCCGGGCGCTCGAACAACAGCTATCGCGGGCTGGTCAAGATCATGCCCAAAGCAGAGGGCGCGCGTAACTACACGCAGTGCGATTCGATGTTGATCGGCTCGCGTTGCGGCGCGAACACCTTTCCTTATATCGAAGTGATGAACAACACCGCGCGGGTCGAGCACGAGGCTTCGACCTCCAAGATCAGCGAAGAGCAGTTGTTCTACTTGCAGCAGCGCGGCATCTCGCAGGAGGATGCTGTGTCGCTAATCATCAACGGCTTTTGCAAGGATGTCTTCCTGCAACTGCCGATGGAGTTTGCGGTCGAGGCCACGCGCCTGCTCGGGCTCAAGCTTGAAGGCAGCGTCGGGTAAGAAGAGCAGTGACAGGTGACGAGTGGCAAGTGACAAGCCATAAAGCGGTTCACGCTTGTCACTCGCCACTCGCCGCTTGTCGCTAAAATTTATGGAGTGAATTTATTGTGTTAGAGATTCGCGATTTACATGCCGTGATCGACGGCAAGGAAATTCTCAAAGGCATCAGCCTCGTCGTCAACAAGGGAGAGGTGCATGCCATCATGGGCCCAAACGGCTCCGGCAAGTCCACGCTCGCCAAGGTGCTGGCAGGGCATCCCTCCTATGAAGTGACAAAAGGCGAAGTCTTATTTGAAGGGAAGAACCTGCTTGAGCTTGCGCCGGACGAGCGTGCGCGCGAGGGCATCTTTCTGGCCTTTCAGTATCCGATAGAAGTGCCAGGCGTCTCGAATTCGCAGTTCCTGCGCCTCGCCTACAACGAAAAGCGCAAGCACCTGGGCGAGGAGGAGCTTGACCCTCTGGAGTTTAAAGACCTCTTGCGCGAGCGCGCGCAGATCGTCGAGATGGACGCGAGCTTTATGACGCGCTCCGTCAACGAAGGCTTTTCCGGCGGCGAAAAGAAACGCAACGAGATTTTGCAGATGGCTGTGCTGGAGCCCAAACTGGCGGTCCTGGACGAGACCGATTCGGGGCTGGATATAGATGCGCTGCGCGTCGTCGCGGGCGGCGTCAACAAGCTTCAGAACGAAGAGAACGCGATCATTCTGGTGACGCACTACCAGCGCCTCCTGAACTACATCGTGCCTGATTTTGTGCACGTGCTCTCGGGCGGGCGCATCGTCAAGGAAGGCGGCAAAGAGCTGGCCCTCGAATTGGAAGAGAAGGGCTACGATTGGATCAAGGGGACGGACAACGTCAAAAATCAGAGCGCCGCAGCGCCGCAGGCGAGCTAAAAGAAAACAGATGGTAACTCAAATCGAAAAAGAAAAGAGCGCCTATGCGTCGGCGTTTCGTGCCTTCAATGGCAGAGGGAGCGCGAACGGTCCGGCGTGGCTCAGCCGCCTGCGGGAAAGCGCGATGAGCCGTTTCGAGCAGGTTGGATTCCCGACGACCGACGACGAAGAGTGGAAATATACGAACGTCGCGGGGATCGCCAAAGGCGATTTTCTACCCGCGCTCAACGCGGATGAGAGCGCGTCTGGCCCGGTGGCCGCACAGCTTGAGCCGTTCCTCTACGGTGAAGCGCGCGACAGTCGTCTGGTCTTCGTCAACGGCACTTACAGCGCGGAGCTTTCTTCTCTGGAAGCCCTGCCCGAAGGGACGAGCGTCGTTAATCTCTCGGAGGCTCTTAAAGGCGAGCACGCTGAGGTTGTGCGCGAGCAACTGGCACGCGACGCAGACTCTCAAGAGAGTGCGCTCGTGGCGCTCAACACGGCCTTTATCGCGGAGGGCGCGTTTCTCTTTATCCCGAAGGGCGCGCGCCTCCAATCGCCCGTGCAACTGCTCTTCCTTTCCACTTCGACAAAGGGCCAGGGCCCTCTGGTCTCGTTCCCGCGCGTGCTCGTCTTCGCGGATGAAGGGAGCGAGGCGACCGTCATAGAGAGTTACGGGAGCATGGCGGAGGAAGCCGTTTACTGGACGAATGCCGTCGTGGAGATTGTGCTGGCCGCGAATGCGAGGCTTGAATACTACAAGGTTCAGCGCGAGGGGCAGCGGGCTTTTCATACCGCGACGACCACGGCCGAGTTGGGACGCAGCAGCAGCTTTAATTCGACGACGATCACGATGGGCGCGGCGCTCGCGCGGCACGACATACGCATTTCGCTCGACGCCGAAGGGGCCGAGTGCTGGGTGGATGGCCTGTACGTCGTCGGCACGGGGCAGCATGCGGATACGCACTCCCTTATCGATCACCGGCAGCCGCATTGCACTAGCCATCAGCTTTACAAGGGCATTCTCGACGGCAAATCGCGCGCCGTCTTTAACGGTAAAGTTTACGTGCGCGAAGGCGCGCAGAAGACCGACGCGATGCAGACCAACAGAAATCTGCTGCTCTCGGACGAGGCGAGGGTTGATACCAAGCCGCAGCTTGAAATCTTTGCCGACGACGTCAAATGCGCGCACGGCGCGACCGTCGGCCAATTGGAAGAGGAAGAGCTCTTTTATCTCGTCAGTCGCGGTCTGCGCCCGGAGCTGGCGCGCAATCTGCTGACCTACGGCTTCGCCGAAGAGGTCATCACCAAGATTAACGTTGAATCCATCAGGATGCAGTTGGACGAGGCGGTCTTGAATCGTCTGCACGCAAAACTGTAAAAGCAGATGTCAGATATTAGATGCCGGGTGTTAGCGAAAAGCTTTGACCGGCATCCAGCATCTGGCATCTAACATACGAATTAAAATGATAGCTTCTGAAAAAATATTGCTGGAAGATGAAACGTCCGGGCAGACTGTGGATGCCGGGTGGGATGTCGAGCGCATTCGCGAAGATTTCCCTGTGCTCAGACAGACGGTCAACGGCAAGCCGCTGGTTTATCTGGACAACGCCGCCTCTTCGCAGGTGCCGCAGGTCGTCATCGATCGCGGCAGTAAATACTTAGAGGAAGAGCATTCGAACATCCATAGGGGCGTGCACTATTTGAGCCAGCGCGCGACGACCGCTTACGAGGGCGCGCGGGAAAAGGTCCGGCGTTTTATCAACGCGCGCGAATCGCGCGAGTGTATCTTCGTGCGCGGCGCAACCGAAGGCATCAATCTGGTGATGCACGGTTACGGGCGAAAATTCGTCGGCCCCGGCGACGAGGTCATCGTCTCTGCGATGGAGCATCACGCCAACATCGTGCCCTGGCAGATGCTCTGCGAAGAGAAGGGCGCGCGCCTTCGCGTGATCCCGATGAACGACGCGGGCGAGCTGCTCCTGGACGAATACGACGGGCTCTTGAACGAGCGGACGCGAATCGTCGCCGTCACACATATCTCCAACGCGCTCGGCACGATCAACCCGATCAAAGAGATGATCGCGCGCGCGCACAAGTACGGCGTGCCAGTCCTTATCGACGGCGCGCAGGGCATCGTCCATCTGCCCATAGATGTGCAGGACTTGGACTGCGACTTTTATGCCTTTTCCGGTCACAAGATGTTCGCGCCCACCGGGAGCGGCGTCGTTTACGGCAAGGCCGAATGGCTCGAACGGATGAACCCTTTTCAGGGCGGCGGCGATATGATTCGCACCGTCACATTCGAGAAGACGACCTATGCGGGCTTGCCGAATAAGCTGGAAGCCGGAACGCCCGCCATCGCTTCGCAGATCGGGCTCGGCGCGGCGATCGATTATCTGAACCAGATCGGGCGCGAGCGCGCCGTCCGCTATGAGCAGGAGCTTTTGGAGTACGCGACCGAGCGCCTCTCTTCAATCGAAGGGGTGCGCCTGATCGGCACGGCGCGCGCGAAGGCGAGCGTGCTCTCCTTTGTCATCGAAAACGTCCACCCGCACGACATCGGCACGATCCTCGATCAGGAGGGGATCGCCGTGCGTGCGGGCCATCACTGCGCGCAGCCCGTCATGCAGCGCTTCCAGGTGCCTGCGACGGCGCGCGCCTCGTTCGCTTTTTATAATACGAAGAGTGAGGTTGACGCGCTCGCTCGCGCCATCGGAAAGGTGATAGAGGTATTTAGTTAAAGATGTCGGAACTAAGCGAGCTATACCAGCAGGTCATCCTCGACCACAATAAAAAGCCGCGCAACTTTCATAAGCTGGACGAGGCGAACCGCACAGCAGAAGGTTATAACCCGCTGTGCGGCGATCAACTGACCGTCTATATGCTGCTCGAAGACGAGATCGTTAAAGAGATCAGCTTTGAAGGACAGGGCTGCGCGATCTCGAAGGCTGCGGCGAGCATGATGACGCAGAGCGTCAAGGGTAAGACCAAAGAGGACGCCGAACGGCTCTTCGACGAGTTTCATAAGATGGTCACGGGCCAGCTGGATGCCGAAGCCGAGCCCAATCATCTGGGCCGCCTGACGATCTTCAACGGCGTCCGCGATTTCCCCGCGCGCGTCAAATGCGCCAGCCTCTCATGGCACACGATGCACGCGGCGCTCCACGGGCAGGAGGCGACCTCGACCGAAGGCAACCTGGACCCCGTCCCGTAAAATCCCTTCAGTTTTTCCTCGGTTTGCTTTTAAACAATGGCCCAACGCGGGCCATTTTCTTTTTTCTCTTGAGCTACTGACAAAGAAGGCTGGCCGGAGGCATAATGTCTCTACTCAGATTCGGGAGTCATGTGTGTGATCGTCGCGGCCCTTGAGCTTGTCGAGATTCGTCTGCCCCTCGTCCATTATTTCGAGACGAGTTTCGGGCGCACCACAGAGCGACGCATCATACTGGTTCGCGCCGTGGACGACGAGGGCACGGAAGGCTGGGGCGAATGCACCGCCGGAGAGAGCCCCTCCTACTCTGACGAATGGACGGAGAGCGCCTGGGCCACGATCAAGGCTTTTCTCGCCCCACTGGTTTTAGGCCGCGAGATGGAATCGGCCGCGGATGTCTTCGCCGGGATGCGCGGCGTTCGCGGCCATCGCATGGCAAAGGCGGCGATCGAGACTGCCTGCTGGGACCTGGAAGCGAAGCGTGCACAGCTTCCGCTCTGGAAACACCTCGGCGGAGTGCGCAGAGAGATTCCCTGCGGCGTCTCAATCGGCATACAGGACACGATCGAGCTGCTTTTTGAGAAGATCGAGACGGAGCTGGCCGCCGGTTACAGGCGCATCAAGATCAAGATCAAGCCCGGCTGGGATGTGGGCGTCGTAGAGCGCGTCCGCGCGCGTTTCCCTGATATTGCCTTGATGGTGGATGCCAACTCGGCTTATACGCTCGATGACGTTGCACTGTTGCGTGCGCTCGACGAGTTCAATCTGATGATGATCGAACAGCCGCTCGCGCATACGGACATACTCGATCACGCCGAGCTACAGAAAAGCTTGCGCACGCCCATCTGCCTGGACGAGTCCATTCATTCGAGCGATGATGCGCGACACGCGATTGAAAGAGGCGCGTGCAAAATAATCAACGTCAAGCTGGGGCGCGTCGGCGGACACGCTGAGGCTCTGCGTGTCGAGCGCGTGTGTCGCGAACGCCGTGTTCCTGTGTGGTGCGGAGGGATGCTTGAGTCAGGCGTGGGCCGCGCGCATAACATCTGTATGTCAACGCTTGAAGGCTTTACTTTGCCCGGTGATGTTTCCGCCAGCTCGCGCTACTGGGAGGAAGACATCATAGGGCCACCCGTCACCGTCACGCCGCGCGGAACGATCATCGCGCCCACGTCGCCGGGCATCGGTTTCGCGGTCAGGCAAGATCGTATTGATGCGCTGGCAGTGCGGCGAGAAATCATCCGTCCTGTTTAGAGACCGTTTGAGAAATTCGTTTTGAACCTGGATGTTATGGGGCACGAGATAAAGGGAGCACAAGCGAAGGCTTTGCGGGATGCGATAGAAGCGCGCCGCGCCGACGCGCTATCGCTCACACGCGCTCTGGTCGAGGCGGAATCGCCGTCAGGCGATGTCGGTGGAAGCGCGGCGGTGGTGTCGCTCTTGGCCCAAACTGCCAGGACGATTGACGGCGTCACCTCCGTCGATCGGATAGAGAGTCCCGGTTACGGCGAGCACCTGCGCATCCGTGCCTTTGAGCGGGCGGAAGCGTCGGACGGCGCAATCCTGCTGGTTGGCCATACTGATACCGTTCATCCGAGGGGTTCGCTTGCGGAGCGTCCCTGGCGCGAAGAGGGAAGCCGCATTTACGGGCCGGGCATCTTCGACATGAAAGCCAACTGCGCGCTCGCCCTCGAAGCCCTGCGCGCGTGTGCTGCGACGGGGCTGGTCCCGCACCGCGAGGTTGTGCTCGTGCTGACGTGCGATGAAGAGACCGGAAGCGAAACGGGCCGCGCGCTGCTTGAGGCCGAAGCGGAGCGTGCAAGCTCTGCGCTCGTGCTTGAGCCGCCTGCGTCCGGGGGACGCGTTAAGACGGCGCGCAAGGGAACGGGTATCTTCAGCATGGAGGCGCACGGCCGCGCCGCACATGCTGGTCTTGAGCCGGAGAAGGGTGCGAGCGCGATTCTGGAGCTCGCGCGCCAGATCGAGCGGCTACACGCCTTGAATGATCCGGCGCGCGGCACCTCCGTCAATGTCGGCGTGATCGAAGGCGGAACTCGTTCCAACGTCGTCGCGGCCTTTGCCCGGGCAGAGATAGATATACGTTTTAGCACGCAGGAGGACGCGCGGCGCCTGGATGCAGAGATCAGGCAGGCGCGTCCGTTCGACGAGCGCGTACGGCTCGTTATCGG
>JADMIO012771033.1_pt1 | contig 27177 bp, 34 predicted proteins | sample 8958161 | NCBI WGS metagenome assembly JADMIO01 (sample SAMN16585339, study PRJNA669376) | soil metagenome | isolation source: Crop rotation soil | place: USA: Cullars Rotation, Alabama | collected 2011
TTTCCCAACTTGTCCACGTGGAATTCTAAGCTTAGGATCCCAATGTGCTGGAAAGAAGCCGGCCAGATCGAGGTCGAGCGGGGGCTCTGAGGAGGAGCTGTGGGCGAGCGGGCCGGGCGAAGGCATCCGCCCGGCCGCACTCGTCCTCCTCTCACGGGCTGGGGCCGACGGGTACTCGTTCCGGCCAGGGGCGGGCCTCCGCCTCGGCACGCGCCGCCGCCGTACGGGCGGCGAGCATGGGCTCCCACGCCAGCAGCACCGTGACACCGTCACGGGATTTGCAGCGAGGGCAATCCCTTCGGCCCGACAAGGCCCCGGTGCTGAACCTGATCCCGCACCGTTCGCAGTGGAACATCTCTCTCACTCCTTTGGCGGGACACTCTCCTCTTTGTCCCGGGGGCCGCGAGCTTCCCGCCGGTGCCTTGTGATGTCAAGCACGAACCGTATGAATCCCGCATGACATGCCGAAATTCGTAACGTTTCGGGGCGGGATGTGGTTCCCTTACGTCAAGAGCGCAGCGACGTACGTCGCACAAAACCAGGGGAGCACCTTCCGAATGCCCCTGCACTGCGCGGACGGCCTCGGCAATCGACATTGTCGGGGCCGTCGGATGTCGTGAGGTATAAGCGCCGCATGGAATGCGACGTCCTCGTCGTCGGCGCCGGGCCGACCGGGCTCACCATGGCGGCGGAGCTGCGCCGTCGCGACGTCGACGTCCTGCTGATCGACGCCCGCGAGGAGCCGCAGCATTGGGACCGGGCGACGGTGGTCCACCCGCGCTCGCTGGAGATCTTCGAGGCGCTCGGCATCGTCGACCGCTTCACGGCGGCGGGGGTGCCGCAGCGGGCGGCGCGGCTCCACTCGGCCGGCGAGGTGCTGGTGGAGCTGGACTTCAGCCTCTCCGGCGCGCCCTACGCCTACAACCTCGGCCTCTCCGAGGAGGACACCGAGCGCTTCCTCACCGCCTACCTGGAGGCGGCGGGCGGGTCGATCGAGCGCTCGACCAGGCTGGTCGGCATGTCCCAGGACCCGGACGGCGTGACCGCGACGGTGGAGCGGGGCGACCGCGAGGAGCAGGTGCGCTGCCGGTGGATCGTCGGCTGCGGCGGCTTCCACAGCCCCGTGCGCGAGGCCGTCGGGATCGAGCTGGAGGGCCACGACATCGCCGACCCATGGGCGGTCTTCGACGTCACCCTCGGCGGGCGCACCGAGGACTTCGAGACGACGCTCGTCTACCTCGACCAGCCGATGACGATCCTCACCCCGTTGCCCGGTCGGCGCTTCCGCGTCTACACCCGGCCGCGCGGGGAGGACGACGATTTCGTCACCGCGGCGGCCGCGGTGATCGCGACCTACGAGCCGGGCCAGGAGCTCGTCGACGTCGAGAACCCGACCCGCTTCCTCTGCCACGCCCGGGTGGCGGCGCGCTACCGCGAGGGCCGCGCGCTCCTGGCCGGCGACGCCGCCCACGTCTGCTCGCCCGACCAGGGCCACGGGATGAACTCGGGGATCCAGGACGCGGTCAACCTCGCCTGGAAGCTCGCCTTGGTCTGCGAGGGCGATGCCGATCCCGCCCTCATCGACAGCTACGAGGCCGAGCGCCGCCCGGTCGCGCTGGAGATCGTCGCCGCCGGCGAGGGCATGGAAGAGATGGGGCGATTCGACGGCGAGGAGGGGCGGGCCAAGCGCGACGAAGAAGTGCGCGCCGCCCTGTCGGACCCGGAGACCGCCCACAGCGAAGCGGTGGCCGAGGCCGAGCTGAACATCACCTATCGCGGCTCCCCGATCGTCGTCGGCGGCGCGGGGGCCGGCGACCGGCTCGCGGACCTCGGGCCGGTCACCGGCGCGCCCGGCGAACCCGAGGTTCGCCTCCATCAGCTCGCGCACCGTCCCGGGCACACGCTGCTCGCGATCGCCGTGGGGGACGGGGGCGAGGAGTTGCCGCGCCTCTTCGCGCAGCTCGAGGCGCTGGTCGCCCGCTCACCGCTCTTCGATGCCGCCTTCGCCCTCGCCACCGCCCGCGGCGACGCGCCGGTCGGGACCATCCACCCCGACGGGGCCGCCGCGCTCGGCGTCGAATCCCTCGCCGTCCTCGCGATCCGCCCCGACCGGCACATCGGCCTCTTCGCCGAGCCGGCGACCCTCGCCGAGGTGGAGCGCTACGCGTCCCTCCTCGTCGGTCGCTGACCCACCCTCAGGCGGAGGGGGCGCCCCCATGGTGGGTTCGCGGTCAGCGGGGGACGATGCGGATCGTCGTCGCCTTCGCCGCCTCGGTGGTGATGCTGTCTACGGCATCGGAGGGGTGGCCGTACTTCGCTCGGTAGGCCTCGTCGACCTCCGCGTCGAGGTGGTGCGGGGCGTCCTCGAAGGTGACGTCGACGGCGGTCGAGTCGGCCTCGATCCGGCCTTCGTGGCGCGTCTCGACGTCCTCGTACCAACCACCGGCGCGGCCGCCCACCGAGCGTACGTAGAGGTCGTCGTCGACCCGCACCGCCCAGATCGTCACCGGCTTGGTCAGGGCGCCGTCCTCGCGCAGCGATGAGACCTCGATCTCCCGCTCGTGCGCGATCCGCGCCAGCTGGGTGGGGTTCCAGTCGACCATCGTTCTGTTTCTTCCCTGATTTCGCTTCTCGAATCCGATGCGCGATAGTGGGCCGATGCCGGACGACCCCGATCGCCGCACCTCGCTCGCCGGCGAGCGCACGCTGCTCGCCTGGTGGCGTACCGGATTCACCGCGATCGCCGTCGCCCTCGCGGTCGGCCGGGTGCTCCCCGAGCTGGCGCCCCACTCGACCCGGTGGCCCTACGTGGTGGTCGGGCTCGGCTTCGCCCTCTACGGGATCGCGCTGATCGCCTTCGGGACGCGGCGGATCGAGTTGCTGCACGCGGAAATCGGCGTCCCCGGGCCCGACCGCCCGGCGATGCGCTCGATGGCCGTCCTCGCCGGCATCGGCGTCGTCCTCGGCTTCGCGACGATCGTCCTGATTATCGCCCAGTGAAGCGAGCTCAGCCGGTGGAGGGCATCGCGGCGACTGCGGCGCGCCCCTGTTCCAGCTTCGATTCGAGATAGCCGAGCCGGTTTTCGCGCGTGGCGTTCAAGGCTTCCTTCTCTTCTTCGTACACCTTGGCCCAGTGCTTGTCGATCTTGCCGACGGTCGATTCGGCCTTTTCGCCGATCGTGGCTTCTTCTTCCTTCGCCGCGGATTCGATCGCCTCGCGCTTGCGTTCGACCGAATTCTTCAGCTGCCCGCGCTTCGTCTTTTGGTCTTCGCGGTTCGCCTTGATTTCGCCCTGGATCTTTTCGATCCGTTCCTGGATCTTTTCTTTGGGCTGACCCGGCGCCGCGTTCGACTTCTGGGCCCGCAGGGCGCGAATCTGTTCCTTCAAGATGTTTTCGCGGTTCTTGTGGCTGTTCGCCACGTGTTCGAATTTCGCGTGGAAGCTCGCCTCGTTCGCTTCCAACTTTTCCCGCGTGGCCGCCGCCAGCGCTTCGAGCTTTTCGCCTTCCTTGGCCCGCACCCGTGCGACCTGTTCCTTGGCCGCCTCGTTGGCTTCTTCCTTGGCTTCGCGCGAGGCCCGGTTGAACAGCGCGTTGGCTTTGTGGGCGGCGGCGGTCTTCTTCGCCGTCAGCTTCGCCTCGAACTTGTTTTTGGTTTCGGTCGAGGTCGGCTGCGAAGACCGCTCTTCCATCTTCTTCACGTATTCGACGAAGGCTTTGTATTGAGCACTGGAGGCGAGGCTCGGCGCCTTCGCCGCGAGCGCCGCGGGGGCGAGGAGGAGGAGGGCGACGAAGGCCGCGAGGACGAGGGGCGCGGGGGTCATGCGGCGATCGTGCATGCCGCGAACTTACCCAATCGCCCCGTTCCGACGCGGAATAGCGCTTCGTCCATCCGCTGGGTCGGCGAGCTGACCCTCGACTGCCAGAACCTCGTCTCGCAGAACCTCTCCGAGCGGCTGGTCGTATCCAGCACCGCGCGGGGGTCGGTCGACGAGGCGCGACCGCGCATGCTGGGGCCGAGCTGGCGACCGCCCCGGTCGCTTAGCTACGCGGCGTGAGCAAGCTCCTCTACTCCGCGGCGATCTCGCTGGACGGCTTCATCGCCGGCCCCGGCGGCGACATGCAGTGGTTGGCCCGCTTCATGGGCGGCGAGCGGGACGAGGCCGCGGCGGCGCTCCCGGAGAAGGTCGGCTCGCTGTTGATCGGGCGGCGCACCTGGGGCGGGGACGATCCCAACCGCGGCGACGAGGAGAAGGAAGGCCCGTTCGGCGGTGCCTGGCACGGCCCGCAGTTCGTCGTCACCCACGACCCGCCCGCCGAGTCGGAGCCCGAAGTCAACTTCGAGACCGACCTGGGCCGGGCGATCGCCGCGGCCCGCCAGGCGGCGGGCGACAAGTACGTCTGCATTCTGGGCGCCGAGGTGGCCCGTGGCTGCCTCGAGCTGGGGGAGCTCGACGAGGTCCTCTTCTACGTCGAGCCGATCCTGCTCGGGGACGGCGTCCGCGTCTTCGACCACCCGGGCGGGGCCGAGGTCGTGTTGGAGCGGCTCGACGTCGAGGTCGGCCCGGTCGCCACCCACCTCTGGTTCCGGGTCGCGCGTTGAGTCAGGCGCCGATGTCCGCGGTCGCGCCGCGCAGCACCGAGTCCTTGGAGTGGCCGGTACCGCCGCTCACCGTTTGGCGGCTGACGTCGAAGTAGGCGTATTCGTCGGGCGCCGCGGGGAGCGGCACCTCGACCGAGGCTTCGCCCGATTCGCCGACCCGGAACGAGGCGACCGGGACGAGCTTCGAGTCGCTGCTCATCAACCAGACCTCGTAGTAGTCGCCGGGGGTCGACGGCGGCAGGCCGTGGGCGCGCAGCAGCATGGTGTCCGACTTCGGCATCGAGATGTCCGCGCGCGAGTCCTTCGGCGCGTCGAGCGGGTGCAGGACAAGGACGGTCTTCGCGGGCGGGGAAGAGGAGTCGCCGCCGGAGTTGATCAGCGCCCCGACGACCCCGCCGAGCACCGCGCTGACCAGGATCATCGCTGCGACCGTGACCGGCCGCAGCGCGAAGCGGCGGCGTGGGGCGGGGCGTGGCCGGGGCCCGTCCCCTGCCCGGGCAACCGCGGGCGGCGCCGATTCCCGTGGCGCCTCTTCGCTCGGGGTCGCTGCGTCCGGCCATGCGTCGCCCGGCAGCGCCTCCAGGTGCGCCATCGTCCCGCGCGTCGCCTCGACCTCCACCCGCAGGGCCGGGTCGGCCGCGACCTCGGTCTCGAAACGCTCGCGCTCGGCCCCCTCGAGCTCCCCGAGCGCGTAGGCGGCGATCAGTTCGTGGCGATTCATCGCGTCTCTTCCTTCCCGATCAACTCACGCAGTCTTGCCAGCCCGCGCACCATGCGGGTCTTCACCGTGCCGAGCGGCACCTCGGTGCGCGCCGCGATCGCGCTCTGCGATAGCCCCTCGTAGAAACGCATCCGCAGGACCGCGGCCTCGGCGGCGGGGATCTGCTCGAGCAGGGCAGCGACCCGCCAGCGGTCGAGCAGCCCGTCGAGCTCGGTGTCGTCGCCCGCCTCTTCGATCGTCACCGGGTCGACCGGCGCGGGGCGGCGCCGGCGCCGCTCGTCGGCGGCGCGCGAGCGGGCGATCATCAGCGCCCAGGTGAGGACCGAGGCGCGCCCCGGGTCGTAGTCGCCGCCGCGGCGCCAGATCTCGGTCAGCACCTGCTGGCGCACTTCCTCGGCGGTGGCGGGGTCGGGGAGCGAGTCGCGCAGGAAGCCGGTCAGGGCGCGGCCGTAGCGTTCCTCGAAGGCGGCGATCGCACCTTCGCTCTCCGCCCGCAGCGCGGCGATCAGCGAGGCCTCGGCGGGGTCGAGGTCGCGGCGCGCAGGCGGACGAGTCGGCTCTGGCTTCACGGGTCCCACGTCCAAAGCTACGTGAGCGGAGCGGTTTCGGTTGTCGACTTCTCAACCGAAGCGATCGCGCCGCGCGTAAAGCAGGCAATCGAAACCTCGACCGAGGAGTAACCCATGCTCAAGCGCCTGATCGTCGTCGCCACCGTGGTGGCCGCCCTGGCCGTCCCCGCATCCGCCGCGTCTGCCGCGGGTGGCAAGAACATCGTCGAAACCGCCGCCGGAAACAAACAGTTCTCGACCCTCGTAAGCCTGGTCAAAAAGGCCGGGCTGGTCGGGACGCTCTCCGGCACCAAGCCCTACACCGTGTTCGCGCCGACCAACGCCGCCTTCGCCAAGGTGCCGAAGAAGACGCTGAACATGCTGCTGGAAGACAAAGCGCTGCTGCGCAAGGTCCTGCTCTACCACGTGCTGCCCGGCAAGGTCCCGGCGAGCAAGGTGCTGAAGGTCAAGTCGGCGACCACCGCCGAGGGCGAAAAGGTCCAGTTCAGCGTCCGCGGCAAGAGCGCCTTCGTCAACGAATCGAAGATCGTCCAGACCGACATCGAATGCAGCAACGGGATCATCCACGTCATCAACGCGGTGCTCATCCCGCCGAACCTCTAGCCGGTCCCGCGGCGTAGGCTCGAAGGTGTGTGGCTGCAGCGCACCATCACCTTCGAGCCGCGCCCGCGCGGCATCCACCTGGTCACCGGCGAGGTGCTCTCGGCGCTGCCGGAGCTTGACGACTTCGGCGTCGGCGTCCTTCACCTGCTGATCCAGCACACGTCGGCCTCGCTGACCCTGAGCGAGAACGCCTCGCCGGAAGTGCGCGCCGACCTCGACGCCTGGCTCGACCGCGCGGTGCCGGAAGGCGCGCCGTACTGGACCCACACGCTGGAGGGCGACGACGACATGCCCGCCCACGTGAAGGCGGCGCTGATGGGGCCGTCCCTGACCCTGCCGCTGCGCGACGGCCGCCCGGCCCTCGGCACCTGGCAGGGGATCTACCTGTGTGAGCATCGCGACCGCGGCGGCGCCCGCTCGGTGGTCGCGACCGCCTGGGGCGACGCCCACCCGGCCTGACGATAAAGGGGTCCGATCCGGGGTAAGTGGAGGCCGATGCTCGCCGCCGGGCTGATCGCAGGGATCGTCGCCTCCGTCCTGTTCAACGTCGGAATCGCCCTTCAGGCCCTCGAGGCGCGGCAGGCGCCGGCCACGAAGTCGCTGCACGCCTCGCTTATCTGGGGCCTCCTGCACCGCCCGCGGTGGGTGGCAGGGCTGGTGGTCGAATGGGCCGGGGTGCCGCTGGAGATCCTCGCCTTCGCCTGGGCGCCGTTCGTCGTCGTTCAGCCCCTCCTGGCGTGCGGCCTCCTGGTGCTGCTGGCGGTGGCGGGGCGGCTGCTGGGCGAGCGGCCGGGCCGGGACGCGTTCCTCGGCGTCGGCCTCGTCATCGCGGGCATCGCGCTGATCGCCTGGGGCGCACCGGGACAGCAGGACACCCACAGCGGCACCGCGGCCGTGATCGCGGTCACCGCCGGGCTGGTGCTCGCCTCCTTCATCCCCTTCGCCCTCCGCGGGCGGCGGCTGGACAACGCGATGACCGCGGTGCTCGGCTCGGCCTGCGGCTTCGCCGCGACCAACGTGGCGATGAAGCTGATGGCCGACGATTTCGGCAACGACCACTTCCTGCAGGCGGGGAGCTGGCTGGTGGTTGCCGCGGTGGTCGGATTCGGCGCGACGGTGACCGGGATGACGGCGCTCCAGCGGGCGCCGGCGACGACCGTGATCCCGATCTCCACCGCGGTGCAGACGTTCCTGCCGGTCGCGCTCGAGCCGCTGTTCCTGCGGGAGAGCTTCCGCGAAGCGAGCCTCGACGGGATCCCCTTGGTCGTCGGCATCGCGGTGATGCTGGTCGGGATCGTGGTGCTGGCGCGAACCCGGCACGTCAGCACGCTCGCGGCGGGGGCCGAGGTTGATCCGTCGGACGCCGCTGAGCCGGGTGGAGTGCGGCCGGACGGCGTCGTACCATCATCGCCGTGACCTATTCGATCCTCGCCTTCGACCCGGAAACCCGGCAGTGCGGCGTCGGCGTCCAGTCGCACTATTTCTCGGTGGGCGGGCTGGTCCCCTGGGCCGAGCCGGGCATCGGCGCGGTCGCGACCCAGGCGGTCGTCGAGCCCGCCTACGGCCCGCGCGGGCTGGAGCGGATGCGGGCGGGTCTGACGGCGCCGGAAGCGCTCGTCGAGCTGGTCGCCGCCGACAAGCTGGGGCCGGTGCGGCAGGTGGCGATGGTCGACGCGCAGGGCGGAATCGCCGCCCACACCGGGTCGGAGTGCATGGCGTTCGCCGGGCAGTCGGTCGGCCACCATCACTCCTGCCAGGCGAACCTGATGCGGACCCGGGAGGTCTGGGACGCGATGTCGGAGGCCTACCTGGCCGGGAGCGGCCCGCTGGCGGAGCGGCTGCTCGACGCGCTGGACGCCGGCGAGGCGGCGGGCGGTGACCTGCGCGGACGACAATCGGCGGCGATTCTCGTCGTCCCGGGGGAGGGCGAGGCGTGGCAGCGGCTGGTCGACCTGCGGGTGGAGGACCACGAGGATCCGCTCGGCGAGCTGCGCCGGATCGCACGGCTGGACGGCAGCTACCGGCTGTTGCGCGAAGCCGACGAAACCTTCTCGGCCGGCGACGAGGTGAGATCCAACGAGCTCTACATCGAGGCATGGGAACGGGTGCCGGAGAACCACGAGCTGAAGTTCTGGGCGTCGTTGGCGATGGTCGAACGCGGCGAAGGGGAGCGCGGCGCGGCCCTCCTGCGCGAAGCGATCGACGAGCATGGCGACTGGCGCCAGGTGGTCGACATGCTGACCGTCGAGATGTCGCCGAGGATCGAGGAGGCCCGTCGCCTGCTCGGCGACTACGGCCTCGCTGGCGGCGCCGGCCCCACGTAGGATGCCCGCGGTCGAAACCGCAGCTGGTGCTCGTACTCCTCCAGCGCGTGCGCCACGATCCCGGCGATCCGGGCGACGGTGAAGATCGTCGCCGCCGACCCGGGACGCAGGCTGTGGGCCCGGACGAGCGCCGCCAGCGCGAAGTCGACGTTCGGCGCGGGTAGTCCCCGCTCCGCCGCCGCGTCCAGGAGCGCCGCGGCGGGAGGTTCGGGACCGAGGCGATCGAGGAGGTGGTCGGCGCGCGGATCGCGGTCCCGGTAGACGCGGTGGCCGAAGCCGGGGACGGGGCCGGCGGCGAGGCGGTCATCGAGCGCCGCGCCGGGGTCGGCTCCGGCGGCCACTTCGTCGAGCAGCACTTCGACCGCCGCGCCGGCGCCGCCGTGCAGCGCGCCGCCGAGCGGCCCGAGCCCCGCGAGGATCACCCGGTACGGCCCCGCCCAGGCCGACGCCGCGATCCGCGCGGCGAAGGTCGACGCCGCGAGTTCGTGATCGGCCAGCAGAATCAGCGCCGCATCGAGAGCCTTCGCCTGCTCCGCCCGCGGCTTCGCATCGTCGTCCGCCAGCGCAACCCACAACCGCTCGGCAAAGCCCGCCTCGTCCGCGCCACCCCGGCGGTGCGCCGGCGCCGGCGCGGGCGACCCTCGTAACGCCTCCGCCGGTGCGGGCGACCTTCGTGAACCTATTGATAACGAGGGTCGCCCGCGGTCGGTTTCATGTAACGAGGGTCGCCCGCGGTGGAGGGCGGTGAGGATGGCGGCGAAGACTTCGGCGCCGGCGCGGTGGACCGACTCCCGGTCGCGGGAGTCGCGCTCCGGGTCACGCGCCGCCAGGGTCGCGACGACCGCCGCGATGCGCTCGGCGTCGGGTGCCTCCGGGCCCAGGGCTGTGGCCAGCGCCTCGACCGCGGCGGCGCCCTCGTCGTCCAGTCCCCAGGGAGTCGGCGGCGCGCCGTCCCACAGCAGGGACACGACTGCCTCGAAGCTCCGGAAGCGGGCCAGCTCGACCGCGTCCCGGCCTCGGTAGGACAGCCGCCCGGCCGGGTCGAGCAGCGTCAACTCGGTCTCGACCACTACCTCCAGCGCGCTGGAGCGGTCCGGCCGCCGTGCCCGCGCCGCCAGCCGCTCCACCTCCTCGGCGTCGAACTGGGAATCATGCGGGCCGCTCGCCGGGTGGCGCTCCAGCAGGCCGCGGCTGACGTAGGCGTACACCGTCTCCCGCTTCACGCCGAGCCTGCGGGCGACCTCCGCGGTGCCGAGCCTGTCTGTCGCGTCGCTCACACCGCCAATGCTGACAGCGAACGCGCCTCCGGTCCCACATATAGGGACGCCGGGCGGATCAATCGACCGGTCCGCTTCTGCTCGAGGATGTGGGCGGACCAGCCCGCCGTGCGGGCGCAGACGAAGAGCGGCGTGAAGAGGCTCTGCGGCACGCCCGCGTGGTCGAGCACCACCGCCGACCAGAACTCGACGTTGGTGGCGAGGACGCGGTCGGGCTTGTGCTCGGCAAGTGCCGCCAGCGCCGCCCGCTCCAGCTCCCGCGCGACCTCGAGCCGCGGCGATCCGAGCCGCTCGGCCATGCCGCGCAGGACGCGGGCGCGCGGGTCCTCGGCGCGGTAGATGCGGTGGCCGAAGCCCATGAGCCGCTCGCCGCGGTCGAGGACCCCGCGCACGTAGGCGTCGGCGTCCCCGGTCGCTTCGACCCCGTCGAGCATCCGCAGGACACGAGCGGGGGCCCCGCCGTGGAGCGGTCCCGAGAGCGCCCCGACCGCCGCCGAGAGCGCCGCCGCGACGTCGGCGCCGGTCGAGGCGACGACCCGCGCGGTGAAGGTCGAGGCATTCATCCCGTGCTCGGCAGCGGTGATCCAGTAGGCGTCGATCAGTGCCACCGCCGCCGGATCGGCCTCACCTCGCCAGCGCAGCAGGAAGCGCTCCGCCAGCGTGCGGCCCTCGTCGATCCGTGACTGGGGGACGGGCGCGACGCCGCCACCGCGCGCGGACTGGGCGACGAAGGAGAGCGTCGTCGACGCGGTGCGGGCGAGCTGATCGCGGGCGACCTCGGGGCTGACGTCGACGAGCTGGCCGAAGCCCCACTCGGGTGCCAGCGCGGCGATCGCCGACTGCACGTCGACCCGGGTGTCGCCGGTCCGGTAGCCGAGCGGATGGGTCCCCGCGGGCGCCAGCGGCCGGTCCGGACGGCCGTCGACGAGCAGGCCCCAGACGCCCTCGAAGGGCAGCGTCCCGACCAGCTCCTCGATGTCGACGCCGCGGTAGCGCAGCGCGCCGCCGTCGCGGTCCGGCTCGGCGATCTCCGAGGCGAACGCCAGCACCCCCTCGAGTCCATCGCGCACCTCATCAATTGCCGCCATCGCGTCACCTCCTGTCGATATTTCGTCGCCGCCAACCCTGCGCCCGCCACCCATCCCGATCAACGTTGATCGCGATCAACCCTGGTTGAGAACGAGGCCATCTCGGTAGGGTCGACCCATGAGCGAGCAGAGTCAGATCGGGGTCACCGGCCTCGCGGTGATGGGGGCCAACCTGGCCCGGAACATCGGCCGCAACGGCTGGTCGGTCGCCGTCCACAACCGCAGCCCGGAGAAAACCCGCCAGTTCATGGCCGACTACTCCGAGGAGGGCGATTTCACCGGCGCCGAGTCGAACGAGGAGTTCGTCGCCGCCCTGGCGCGCCCGCGGAAGATCATCATCATGGTCAAAGCCGGGGCGCCCGTGGACGCGGTGCTCGGCGAGCTGGCGCCGCTGCTCGACGCGGGCGACATCCTGATCGACGCGGGCAACTCGCACTTCCCCGACACCAAGCGGCGCACCGCCGAAATGGAGGAGCGCGGGCTGCGCTTCCTCGGCATCGGCGTCTCCGGCGGGGAGGAGGGCGCGCTGCTCGGGCCGTCGATCATGCCCGGCGGCACCCGCGAGGCCTATGGCGAGGTCGAGGACATCCTCACCAAGATCGCCGCCCAGGTCGACGGCACCCCGTGCTGCACCTTCGTCGGCCCCGACGGCGCCGGCCACTACGTGAAGATGGTCCACAACGGCATCGAGTACGCCGACATCCAGCTGATCACCGAGGCCTACGACCTGATGCGCAACGTCGCCGGGCTCGAGGTCGCCGAGATCGCGAAGACCTTCGAAGAGTGGAACGAAGGCGACCTCGAAAGCTTCCTGATCGAGATCACCGCCAAGGTCCTCGCCAAGCAGGACCCGCAGGGCGACGGGCCGCTGATCGACAAGATCGTCGACCAGGCCGAGCAGAAAGGCACCGGCCGCTGGACCGCCGAGGACGCCCTCGAGCAGGGCGTTCCGCTGACCGCGATCACCGAGGCCGTCTTCGCCCGCGCGCTCTCCTCGCTGAAAGAGGAGCGCGCTGCCGCCTCGAAGGTCCTCGCCGGCCCCGAGCCCGCCAAGACCGAGGACCGTCGCGAGCTCCTCGACGACATCCAGGCTGCCCTCTACGCGAGCAAGGTCGTCGCCTACGCGCAGGGCTTCCAGCAGATGGCGGCCGCCTCGAAGGCGAACGACTGGGACCTCGACCTCGGCGCGATGGCGACGATCTGGCGCGGTGGATGCATCATCCGCGCCCGCTTCCTCAACCGGATCAAAGAGGCCTACGACGAGGGCGAGGTCGTCAACCTTCTCACCGTGCCGTACTTCCGCGATGCGGTTGCCGAGGGGGAGGAGGCCTGGCGCCGGGTGATCGTCGCGGCAGTCGAGCAGGGCGTCGCCGTCCCCGCCTTCACCTCCTCGCTCGCCTACTACGACGGCTACCGCCGCGAGCACGGTCCGGCCGGGCTGATCCAGGGGCTGCGCGACTATTTCGGCGCCCACACCTACCGGCGCACCGACGTCGAGGGCTCCTACCACGTGCGCTGGCCGCAGGACGGCTCCGAGATTCGCACGGATGCCTGACGGTTTCGCGATCGTCCGCGCCGACGACGTCGAGGATCCCTACGACGGGACCGACGTCCCGGGCGAGTTCCGTCGCCTCACCGACGCCCTCGGCGCCGAGCAGGTCGCGGTCACCCTGATCCGGGTGCCGCCGCACTCCGACTTCGAACAGGGGACGGGGCACGCCCACTCCGAGATCGAGGAGCTCTACATCGTCGCCAACGGCACGGCCACGTTCCGCTGCGGCGACACGGTCGAGAAGGTCGCCGCCCCCGCGGTCGTCCGGGTCTCGCCAGGAACGGCGCGCTCCCACCGCAACGAGGGCGACGAGCCGGTCGAGATCTGGGCCGTCTCCGTCCCCGGACACCACGACGCGACGAAGATCGACGACTTCTGGGACGCGTCCCCGGACGCCAAGCAGACGCGGTAGCGCGCCGGCTGTTCCTTTTGGCGTCCTGGGCGCCATGAAGAACAGCTGGCGGAGTGGTCTACGGGATCAGGACGATCTTGCCGAGCGTGTGGCGGTCTTCGAGCTGTTCGAAGGCCTCGCGCACTTCGTCCAGCGGGTACTCGGCGGCGATCGGGACTTCGATCTTTCCGGCGGCGACCAGTTCGGCCATCTCGAGCAGGATCTCGGGTGTGCTCGCGTCACTGGACCCTTCGGATTTCGCGCCGATTTCCTGGGCCTTCTCGTAGGCGATGATCGTCTCGATCTTCTCCGGCGGCACGTTGAGCTGGACCGCCAGGTCGATGTATTCGGGGCCGAAGAGGTCGATGAATGCGTCGATCCCGTCGGGCGTCGCCTCGAGGATCCGCTGCGCCACGCCCTCGCCGTAGGTGACGGGGGTGACGCCCTTCTCGCGCAGCCAGTCGTGGTGGTCGGCAGAGGCGAGGCCGATCACGTTCGCCCCTCCCACCTTCAGGAGCTGGACGACGATCGTGCCGACCCCGCCCGCGGCGGCGGAGACGACGACCGTGTCGCCCGCCGCGACGTCGACCGCGCGCACGGCGGCGAAGGCGGTGACGCCGACCACGTAGAGCGCGCCCGCCTCGGGCCAGCCGAGGTCGGCGGGTTTGCGGACCAGCTGCTCGGCGGGGACGACGACTTCCTCGGCCTGGCTCGAGCGCTCCCAGCTCCAGCCCAGGACCTCGTCGCCGGCGGCGAACCCCTCGACTTCGATCCCGATCTCCTTCACCACGCCCGCCAGGTCCGAGCCCTGCCCGGAGGGGAAGGTCGAGGGCCACTGGTCCTTCAGCAGCCCTTTCCGGATCGCGGCCTCACCCGGGTTGATCCCGGCGGCCTTGACCTCGACCCGGACGTCTTCTTTGCCCAGCTCTTTGAGTTCGACCTCACGGACCGTGAGCACGTCGAGGCCGCCGTACTCGTCGAATTGGACCGCGCGGGGCACGAGCGAGAATCTACCCGACGGCCGTCAGCTTAAATCCCGCCCGGGCGAGGACCGCGGCTTCGTCGCGCAGCCGTCGGTCGGACTCCCCGGCGACCGAGATCGTCACCGTCAGCCAGCGGTTGCCGCGCACGGCGAGCAACGAGCCCAGGTTGGGGATCCAGCTCGCGGCGGAGTTGTAGGCGGACTTTTCACCGACGTGGGGTACGGGGTGGGGGACGCCGCCCTGGTCGCGGCTGTTGAACTGGACGGTCTCCTCGATCCGGTTGTGGTAGCGCTGGTTGGCGGCGAAGCCGGCGTCGAGGTAGACGTTCACCGAGGTGCCGGGACCGTTGAGGCGACAGCGGGAGAGCGGTGCCTTGGGCGTCGAGCGGAGGGAGAGGCTCGTTCCCAGCCGTTCCTCGGCGAGCTTCCGCAGGGCGATGCAGTCGGTGTGGGATATATGGGCGTTCGTCGCGGCTTCCGCCGTCGGGCTTTCGCCTTTGATCCCGCGTGACTGGACGGGTTCATGGATCGCTTCGCGACCGGTCGCCGAGGACGATCCGCCGCCGCATCCCCCGACCGCGACCAGGCACAACACGATCCCCACGCAACCCAAAAGCCCCATGAGCCAGTTCTACCCGCTGCGGCGCCCCTTGCACGCGTGAGTTCGTCGTCCGCCGGTTCTGGCGTCGCCCAATGGACTTAAGTCCCCTTTCGTCTCAATTCGTTCACTTTTCTTACGCCGCGGACAACAAAGATCCGCGGCCATGGCCAACCTGAAGAACCTTCCCGATCCTGACCCCGAGCTGACCGCGGCGAAGCAGCTGATGTCGCGGCGCGAGACCCTCGCCGGCGCGGCGAAGTTGGTCGCCGGACTCTCGATCGGCGCGCAGGTGATGGCGGCGACCGGGGCCGACACGGCGCTCGCCCAGCGCGTCCGTGATGTCGCAGGCCGCGCCCACAAGCCCGGGTACGGCCCATTGGTCAACCACACCGGAGAAATGTCGCTGCCGGAGGGCTTCCACTATGTGCACTTCGGTGACGCCTACACGCGAATGAGCGACGGCTTCCTCACGCCTCCGTGTCACGACGGCACGACGGTCTTCCCCGAGGGCAGGGGCGTCGTGCGGATGATCCGCAACCACGAGGGCTACGGTCAGGGCAAGACGCGCGGAGGCAAGTTCCACGCCTACGACCGGGTCGCGCGCGGCGGCGTCACCAGCTCGCTCTTCGACTCCGAGAAAGGCAAGCTGCTGGAGAGCGGGATAGTCCTCAATGGAACGCACGAAAACTGCAACGGCGGCCCCACTCCGTGGGGCTCATGGCTCTCCTGTGAGGAGAACACCGAAGGCCCGACGCAGGGCTTCGAGAAGCCGCACGGCTACGTCTTCGAGGTGCCGAGGACGGCGAACCGCGCGGTCGAGCCGGTGCCGATCAAGGCGATGGGTCGGATGGAGCACGAGGCGGCGGCGATCGACCCGCGCAGCGGCATCGTCTACCTGACCGAGGACAACGGCGACCCGGCCGACGGGTTCTATCGCTTCCTTCCGAACGACACGCGGCGGCTGCACAAGGGCGGGGTGCTGCAGATGCTCGCCGTGCAGGGACGCTCACGCTTTGACACGACTCACGGGCAGAAGGTCGGCAAGAGGCTGCACTGCGAGTGGGTGACGATCGACGACCCGGATCCGCCGGAGGCGGAGACCGAACCGGCCGCGGTCTGGCGCCAGGGTCGTGCCAAGGGTGCCGCCCAGTTCATCGGCGTCGAGGGCTGCCACTGGGCGAATGGCTCGGTCTACTTCGTCGCTTCCGAAGGCGGCGATGCGGAAGAGGGCCAGGTCTGGCGCTACACGCCGCACGGTCAGAAGCACGGAACCCTGGTCCTGCTGTACGAGTCGAAGAGCGAAAAGGTGCTCGACGAACCCGACACGATCACGGTGTCCCCGCGCGGCGGCGTGCTGATCTGCGAGGACGGCAACGGCGAGGACGAAGCGGGCGGCGACAACTACCTGCGCGTGCTCAGCCCGACCGGCGAGCTGGAAACCTTCGCCCGCAACGACACCCCGCTCGACCTCCATCGCTGGGAGGAAAACAAGCCCGGCGTGATGGGCCGCAGCGAGTACTCCGGCTCGACCTACAGCCCCGACGGCAAGTGGCTCTTCGTCCACATCCAGTATCCGGGGAGGACCTTCGCGATCACCGGACCGTGGGAGAAGGGCTGGGGCTAGCGCCCCGCGCCGCTACAGCCGCAGGACCAACGCCGCGACCGCCAGCAAGGGGACCACCGCCGAGAGCCACCGCAACGCGGCGTCGAGCGGCGCGGTCAGCGAGTCGCGGTCGAGCGCGCGGACCCTGCCGTCGGTGAGCCGCTGCTCCCCGCTGACCGACTCGGTGCGCCGGCGCAGCTCGCGGACCGGGGTGGAGAGGACCCGCTGCACCCGGGTCAGCGTGTAGCAGGCGACCACGACCGCGGCGACGGCCACGCCTTCGCGCACCGAGTGGACGCCGAGCGCGTTCACCCACCAGCCGGTCAGCGCAGAGAAGCCGCCCCAGGAGGCGGCCAGCCAGAAGTCGGTGTGGAAGCGGCCGCCGAAGAGCTCGAGGTTGTAGACGGGGGCGATGAAGGCGCCGAAGATGATCAGCGGGATCAGCGTCGGGGAGATGACGAAGACGCCGACGATGCCGATCGCCAGCGCCCCGCCGAGTCCGCCGACCGCCATCGCGATCAGCGTGCGCCGCGACAGCTGGGTCCCAAGCGGCCGACCGTTCAGCTCGTCGAGGCAGTGGGCGCCGACCCCGACCGCGAGGAAGAAGGCGGCGACCGCGGCGGCGACCCGGACCGGATAGACGTGGGCGGCGACCGCGGCGCCGAGCGCCACGTTGGCGACGTGCCAGAGGGTGTAGGGCGGGTGCAGGACGTTGACCACGTCGCGGACGCCGCCCGGCGCCAGCGCGTAGAAGGCCGGGCGCGGCGGGAGCTCAGCCGCCAACCGTGCCCCAGATGACGACTCCGCCGCCGAGGCTCATCCGCCTCACCTGGACCGCGCCGATCCCGGCCGCCCGCCACATCTCGACCTGGCGCGCGAGCGGATAGGAGCGATACAGGCCTTCGATGCTCGGGCCGAGGAAGCGCCCCGCCGCGAACCAGCCGCGCGAGTCGATCCGCGCCAGCGCCGGCAAACCGAACCGGGTGTAGAGGCGCCAGAGCGGCAGCCAGATCCCCCGCGGCAGGCCGAACTCGAGGCTGGAGATGCGCCCGCCCGGCTTCACCACCCGGGCCAGCTCGCGCAGCGTCGCCGCCGGGTCGTCGACATAACGGAGTAGGTAGGTGAAGGTGAGGTGGTCGAACTCGGCGTCGGCGAAGGGGAGGGTCTCGGCTTCGCCCTCGACCAGCTCGATCCGCTCGGCGAGGCGCGCCGACGCCCCCACCATCGACCGCGCCCGACCCAGCATCGCGGGGCTCTGATCGAGCCCGACCACGCGGCAGCCCCAGCGCTCGACCAGCGCCCGGCTGACCATCCCGGTGCCGCAGGCGACGTCGAGGACGCGGTCCTGCGGCAGCGCCGCGACGGCCTCGACTGCCGCCCGTCGCCAGCGCGGGTCCTGGCCGAAGCTGAGCACCGCGGCGATCTCGTCGTAGCGCGCCGGCAGCTGCTCGAACATCTCGAGGGCATGCTGCTTGCGCTGCGATCTCTCCGCCGACATCACGTCGAAGCGTCCCATACGGGTACAAGCGGGCCGCCTCGGAGGGGCAAGATGGCCGGTGTCGTAGGCTCCGCCGATGCCTACCGACACAGCCCTCACCGGCACCGTAGCCCTCGTCACCGGCGCCTCCAGCGGCATCGGCGAGGCGGCCGCGAAGCGGCTCGCCGCCGAAGGCGCAGCGGTCGCGGTCGCGGCGCGCCGGGTCGATCGGCTGGGGGCCCTGGCACGGGAGATCGAGGACGCCGGCGGCCGCGCCTTGGTGGTCGAGTCCGACGTCACCGACCGTGCCCAGGCCGAGGCGCTGGTCGAGCGCACCGTCGCCGAGCTCGGCCGTCTCGACACCGTCGTCAACAACGCCGGGGTGATGTTGCTCGGCCCGGCCGAGGCCGCCCCCGTCGAGGAGTGGGAGCGGATGGTCGACCTCAACCTCAAAGGCCTGCTCTACGTCGCCAAGGCGGCGCTCCCGCACCTTCTGAAGTACGCCGACGAGCAGCCACGGCGGGTCACCGACCTGGTCAACATCTCCTCCGTCGCGGGCCGTCGCACCCGTCCCGGTTCCGCTGTCTACAACGCCACCAAGCACGCCGTCGGCGCCTTCTCCGACGCGCTTCGCCAGGAGGTCACCGAGCGTCACGTCCGCATCTCATTGGTCGAGCCGGGCGCCGTGAAAACCGAGCTCGCCGGTCACAACCGGCCGGAGGTGCAGGAGGCGCTGAGGGGTCGGATCGCCGACATGGAGCTGCTCGAGGCCGATGACATCGCCGACACGATCTCCTACATCGTCACCCGGCCGCGCCACGTCGCGATCAACGAGATCCTCGTGCGGCCGACCGAGCAGCAGGGCTAGCTCACCGCTTTTTCACATCGGCGCCTCCGCGGCGCGATGGGATGCCGGTGTGTCCGCCGGTGACATCATCGTCGTCCTGGTCGTCATCGCCGGCGTCAGCTTCGATTTCACCAACGGCTTCCACGACACCGCCAACGCGATGGCGACGACGATCGCCACCGGCGCGCTACCTCCCAAGGTCGCGGTCGGGATCGCCGCGGTCCTCAACTTCGTCGGTGCCTTCATCTCGCTCTCGGTCGCCGCGACGGTCGCCGAGGGGATCGTCGAATCGGGCGCGGTCACGCCGGTCGTCGTCCTTGGCGGGCTGATCGGTGCGATCAGCTGGAACCTCACCACCTGGTGGTTCGGGATCCCGTCGTCCTCATCGCACGCGCTGATCGGCGGTGTGGTCGGCTCGACCTTGGTCGCCACCGGATCCGGCGCGATCGAGTGGGAAGGGATCGTCTCCAAGGTCCTGATCCCGGCGGCGATCTCGCCGGTGCTCGCCGGCCTCCTCGCCGGGATCGGCGTCGCCGTCATCTACTGGCTGATCCGCAAATTCCAAGAGGACAAGGCCGAGCGCGAGTTCCGCTGGCTGCAGGTCGCGTCCTCGTCCATGGTCGCCCTCGCGCACGGGACCAACGACGCGCAGAAGACGATGGGCGTGATCTCGCTGGCATTGATCGCGAACGGCTCGATCCAGGGCGGCGCGAACTTCGACGTGCCGACCTGGGTGGTCGTCATCTGCGCCACCGCGATCGCGGCCGGCACCTACTCGGGCGGCTGGCGGATCATCAAGACGCTCGGCACCAAAGTCGTCGAGGTGCGCCCGCCCCAGGGCTTCGGCTCGGAGGCGATCGCCGCGACCGTCATCCTCGCCTCCTCGCACGTCGGCTACCCGCTCTCGACCACGCAGGTCGTCTCCGGTGCGGTCACCGGTGCGGGTGTGGGACGACCCGGCGCCAAGGTCAACTGGGGTGTGATCCGCAACATCGTCGGCGGCTGGCTCCTGACCCTGCCCGCCGCGGCGGCGGCCTCCGCGCTCGTCTACGCGATCATCGAACTGCTCGGCGGCGGCGCCTTCGGCGCGATCGTCGTCACCGCCATCCTCGCGGTCGGCTGCGCCTTGCTCTACATCGCCAACAAGCGGAGCTCCGTCGTTCCCGAGGAAGCGATCTCCGACAACCCCGTCTTCGGCCCTGACGCCAAGCCACCGGTCGAGGCACCGGCCGTCGCATGATCCCCTTCGCCGAAATCGTCGAGGTCGCGCCGCTGCTGGAAGCGATCTGGACCTCGGTCGCCTTCGGCCTCGTCGTCCTGGTCGTCGCGGGCATCGGCGTCACCGCCTCGCTGAAGGCGGCCGACGAGCGCGGCGAGCACCACGAGGGCGGCTTCGTGGGCTGGAGCTTCGTGACGGTCGCCTGCGGTGCCTGTCTAGTCGCCGCCGTCGCCCTCGGCATCTGGGCGATGACCCAGTGAGCGCCCCGCGAGGCTTCCGCCGATGAACCCGGACAACCCCTTCGACGGCGGCAAGCCGCGGCCGATCGCGACCGTCCTCGACGGCCTGCGGGCGCGGATCGATCACGAGCGCTTCGACGCCTTGGTGGTCTGGCTCGAGGCGGTGGCGGCGGACCTCGGCTACGGCGACGTGCGGCCGCTGCCCGGCGCGATCGCCTGGATCCGCGAACTCCGGGCCGCCGACAAGAAGATCGCCCTGGCGGCGAGCGGCGAACGCGCCCGCGCGGCGCTCGAGCTGGCCGGCGTGGCGGACCTCTTCGACGCGATCGTCACCGGCCCGCGCAACAGCGGCACGGTCGCCCGGGCGGCACGGGAGCTCGAGATCGAGCCCGGCGCTGCGATCCTCGTCGACGTCGCCCCCGCCGGCATCCAGGCCGGCAAGCAGGTTGGCTTCGACCTCCTGATCGGCGTCGCCCGCAACCTCGGCACCCCCGAGGACCTCCGCCAGGCCGGCGCCGACATGGTCGTCGCCGACCTGCAAGAGCTGCTCGGCTCCGCCCGGGGCCTCGACCGCTGAGCGGTGGCCCGCTAGAACTTCCGCATCACCGACGAGCGCCACCAAGCGATCATCGACGCGATCCGGGAGATCCCGGAGGGGTTCGTGCGGACCTACGGGGACGTCTCACCCGGCGCGCCGCGGCTCAGCGCCCGCCTGCTTTCCACCGAGCAGGTCCCTGACGGCCTGCCTTGGTGGCGCGTCGTCCGCGCCGACGGCAGCCTCGCGGTGGGGCAGAGGCAGCGCGAACACCTGATGGCCGAGGGCGTCCCCTTCAACGGCGACCGCGTCGACATGGACGTCGCCCGCATCCCCCACGACCCCTGAAAGAGCGGCGGACGGGAGTCGAACCCGCGTCATTAGCTTGGAAGGCTAAGGCTCTACCATTGAGCTACCGCCGCGCGCAGAGGGGAGCGTAGCCGTCGGCGCGCCAATCCGTCAGAATGGCGGAGCACTCCTCGGGGAGTGGCGCAGTCTGGTAGCGCACTCGGCTGGGGGCCGAGCGGTCGCAGGTTCAAATCCTGTCTCCCCGATTTTTCTCGTTTGGCTTCCGAAGCGGGCTCCCGAGCGTTTGGCTCGGTCAGATGGATTCTTCGAGGATGCACGTGGTACCGCTTTTAGTACTGAATGCCTTCGTGGGCTCACTGGCTGGTGGCGATCACGGCGGATCACAAGCTTCCATGAGCACGCCGCCGCGGCGATCATCCGAGCGGTCAAGCCTTAGCGTTCGAGGTCGCGATGCGCTCCTCCGAGCGGCGGGAGCCACGGTGTGCGGAGCGGCGCCGTCCAATCCTCCTGAAAGGCTGGCTCTAGCTGAGTGTGGCTGGCAGCGGTAAGCATGGCGAAGTACTTCTGAAAGACGTCCCCAAGGAGGTCGATGGCGTCATCTATGTCGTTGTAGTTGGGGATCGTTTTCGACCCGCGCCGGTCGACGTGGGCGACGTGGCGGTTGACGTAGTCCCGCATCTTCTTGCCGCCTTCGACCAGGGCTTTCAGATCGGCGGCGGGGATGGCCGGGTCAAGGGCGTCGGGATCGTCCGGCCCGGCGAAGTTCTCGTCCCATTGTTTGTTGGCGATGAAAAGGTTGTGTGGGTCGTCGGCGTCCCACCGCTCCAGCCAGCGTGCGCGGGTCATCGCGCCGGGCTGGTCGGTCATCTCCCGCAGCATTCGGCCGAGGCTGACTGCGTTGGGGCCTTGATCGAGCTGCCGCCGGATCGCTATTGACTGCGTGACGACGTAGGTGTCGGCGACGTAGTCCCACCAGTACGACTCCGGGGAGGGGAGACTCCGGTTGTTGGCCAGCCGCGTGATCTCGCGCCAGGGGATGCGGCGGGCGTGCATGGCGATGATCTCGTTCGTCACTTTGCCGTCGGGTTCGTCACCCTCGACCCAGCGGCGCCACTTGTCGTACTTCCCTCGCCCGCTAACTCCTGCCTTGGCCTTTCGGAACGGCGCGAGCAGCCGGTCGAGGACGCCGGCCGGGTTCATGCGGTCATCTCGGCGAGCTGGGCTGCCGGTAGCTTGACGCCCGCCACTCGGTAGGCGACCAGAGTGAAGGATTGACGGGCGAGTCCGAATTCGACCGTGGCGTGGTTGATGTGGCTCACTTCGTCGCCGACGTCGGGGAGTTCGTCGTGAACTCCTGCTCCACCTGAGCCACCCGATAGACGAACTCCAACGCGTTCGACACAGCGGCTTCGTAGAGGGTGACGATTTCGTGCTCGGAGCCGAACCGAATCCGTAGTCGCGCGGCTGCCTCATCCAAGAGCTGGAGAACTCGATCGAACGCTCGCACTTCATCACGGAGCGATGGCGTCTTCCACGCGCCGTCGACTAGCTGGGCGATGAGCCGGTTGATCTGAGCCATTTCGGAATGCGCCCGCTGCATCGCCCCGGCGGCGTCATCGAGAACCAGGCGTACCGCGTCGAGGTCGGCGAGGCGGCGCTCATGGTCGAACCTCCGCGTAGCGAGCCGGTAGGTGATGACCCCGGTTCCGATCGCCGCGACGGCAGAAATTCCTGAGACGATCAGGCTGATTTCGGCGGTTCCCACGCCCTAATCCTGCGTGGCGGCCCGGACGCTGCGCGCCGCTTTCAGCGGCCCGTCCCCGGCGTCCCCGCGTCCCCTCGGAGGCCGCACCCGGTGAGTTCCCGGGCGGTCAGGGAGACGGTCGCGGGCCACCGGAGGCCGCTCCGGAAGCCGAACGAGAAATCCTAGGTCGGAGGCTGATCGACTGCGTGGTACCAGCCGTGGTACCGCGAGCTATTCCGAAGCCGCCTCTCGCCACCACGACGCGGCCCGCGCGGCAGCTTCTCGGTGGAGGTTTCTGGAGCGATCGGCGCGCGCTCGCCCGTCTGCCGATCTCGGCCCTTGGAGATTCGAGGGGCAGGTGAGAGGCTGACTTGCCCCCGTTTTCCGATTGAGACATACGAGCGCCAGGACGACCGGCAAGGAGCGCAGCCATGGCAGTGATGGTGATCCAGGACTTCGAGGTCGAGGAGACCGACCTCAGTACGAAGAACTACGACGCGGTTGACGCCAGATTGGATGCCCGCGAGAACCCGCCCGACGGCCTCATCGTGCATACCGCCGGCTTCACCGGGAGGGGAGGCTTCCGGATTGCAGACGTATGGGAGTCGGTCTCGGCCTGGGAGTCCTTCCGCGATGGGCGCCTAGCCGATGCGGTCAAACCGGTGATGGAAGGCGATCCCGATGCTTCTCCACCAGACGAATACGTCTACGAGTTGCACGACGTGATCAAGCCCTAGCGGAACCCCTGCATCCGCCGGCTAGATCGCCGCGTGGGGGCGCTTCGGCAGCTCAGCGGCGACGACGTTCGGCGGCGGGCGGCAGGACGACCCCTGCCCGTCCGGTCCATTCCTCAGGAGTCAAGGTTGTCCGGTCCTGAGGGCCTCGATCTGGGGGTTGACGACCGCCCGGCGGCGCGGATACCTTCGAGGAAAGCCGGCGGGCCGGCCAGAACCCTGGGGAAGGTTTCGGCCGGCCGCCAGCATGGAGGCATGCAGGCGCCCGCCGCGGACGCGTTGGAGGAGAACCGCGGCGGGCGCCGGGATATGCGCCTTGGGGTAGCGCGCGGATAACCAACAGCGTTCGCCCGGCGGTGTCAAGGGCGCAGGAAAGCGACAACCCCGACACGGGGGGATGGACGGGGCCGTCGAAGCTCGAAGGGGATGTTGGAGGCACGCCCTGAGGTCGAGCGACGCAAAGATAGCCTGTGTTTTGAAGCGGATCGCAGACCTTTCGCGGCCTCACTTTTCCGATTGACGGGGCAGCGACGGCCTGTCTAGCCTCATGGCCACGGCGAGGGAACAAGAAGGAGGCCTCGAGGCCACGGCCTGCTACATGCTGGGCGCGGCCACGGGAGCCGTCAGCGAAGGGCACGATTACGTCAAGCAGGGAACCGGCGACGGTTGCAGCGTCGACTCCTGCTGGAAGGAATACGACGGACCCGATGGCATCAAGCGATGCGCCTACGGACGAGGAGCCGAGCTCACCTTGGCGATCGCAGGCTCCGCGAAGGCGGCCAAGCAGTTCGTCGCAGGGGAAATCGCCCGCGTCGGGATGAAGAAGCTGAAGAACAAGGTCTACGATCTCGCCGGTCTGTTCTCGAACTCCAAAGAAGGCATCGTCGAGATGGCGGTCGGGAGGAACATCGCTCGACTCGCGCTCGGACCTGCCTCCGATGCCGAATCGTCACCGAGATGGCCCCGCGTCCGCACGGAGGTCAGCGAAGATGCCGAATTGATCGCGGCTCGCCTGCGGAAGCCAGGTTGCCCTGCAGACCTGAACAGGTGCTTCTGAGGGCGCCGGCTTGCAGCGCGCCGCGGGAGCCCCGAGAAAGAAGCAGCACCACTCGTAGTACCGGCTCGATTTTCCGATGCGTCCGAGACGACCGCTCCGAGGGACGCGGGGACGCGTGGGGACGCGGCCGGAAGCATCCTGCGCGGCGTTCTCCTGCGCCACTCGTTCAGCGCGACGATCGCGCGGGCGAGGTCTTTCGGATCCGGCCCCAAGCAGATCGCAGTTCGCCTCCCGGACGACCTCGTCGATTTCGTCGATGAGATTGTCGACTCAGGGGATGAGCGCAGCCGAGCCGCTGTAGTGACCCGGGCGCTTGAGCGCGAGCGCCGGCGGACCGTCGCAGAACGCGACGCTCGGATCCTTGCCGGCATCGGTCCGGACCCGGAGCTAGCAGGGCTCGCCGGGTATGCGGCCGGCCTGCCGCGCGATCTGGCCTGATGCGGCCCATCTACGTCGCTCAGCTCGACAAGTCGCGGCCTGTGTTGATTCTCAGCCGGGAACTCGTGCGACCCCATCTGCAGACGGTGACCGTCGCGCCTATCACCACGACCATTCGCGGACTCTCGAGCGAGGTAGCCCTTGGCTCCGCGAACGGACTCGAGGGTCCCTCGGTAGTCAGTTGCGACAACATCACCACGATTCCGGCCGAGGCTCTTGGAAGGCAGATCGGAGTCCTTTTCGACGGTCAAGAGGCCGCCCTCAGCGAGGCCATAGCTGCCGCCTTTGATCTGGACTGATCGCTGACCTCAGTGATGAAACCGTGAGGTTGACGACGGCGAAGCCGCTCGGCGACGCGGCAGGCAACCTATCTCCCCGATTTTCAATCCCGCATAGCCCCGCATCACTCCGCATCGCCCCGCAGGTCTTCTGGCGCGGGGTCGATGCCGCCACCCACCAGTTGCGCGGTCAGACGCTGATGCCGGAGCTCGGCGCGCCGCCGGAGAAGACGGTGTTCATCTCGGGGGTCGGCTGCGCCGGGCGCTTCGTCTACTACATGGACACCTACCCGTCGTTACCGAATTTTCATCGGGTCTTCACCGCCGGGTAACTGAGCGCCGGCGTCGTTTCCTCAAGCTCGGCCTCGTTCCCGCGTAAACGAACGAAAGGTCGATCCATGCGTCACCCCATCCGCATCGCGATGCTCGTCGCGGTGCTCGTCGCCACCGTCGGCGCCACCGTCGCGCTGGCCAACCCCGGTCACGGCCGTCCCGGCGGGCCACCCCCCAACTCCCACGGCACCTTCAGCGTCGGCCTGTTCGGCGACATGCCCTACGGGGCCGCCGGTCGCGAAGAGTACCCGCGGCTGATCCAGAACGTGAACGAATCGAGCGTCGCCTTCTCGGTCTTCGACGGCGACCTCAAAGCCGGCGGCGACGGTCCCTGCAACGACCAGCTCTACACCCAGTCCAAGGAATGGTTCAACAGCTTCGCCCGCCCGGTCGTCGTCACCCCCGGCGACAACGATTGGACCGATTGCTGGGGTCGCTACGGGCCCGGCACCGGCGGCTACGACCCGGAGGAGCGCCTCGAATTCGAGCGACAGACGTTCTTCTCGACCAGCCAGAGTCTCGGCAGTCGCACGATGACCCTGGAACGGGAGAGCAGCGAGCCAGCCTACTCCTCCTATAGCGAGAACGCTCGCTGGTCCGCCGGCCCGGTGATGTTCTTTCCAGCACAGTGGGATCCGAAGCTTGGAATTCACGTGACTTGAAGTCGCGGCCGCACTGACCCTATAGTGAGTCGTATTAATTTAAATCATACCAACATGGTCAAATAAAACGAAAGGCTCAGTCGAAAGACTGGGCCTTTCGTTTTAATCTGATCGGCACGTAAGAGGTTCCAACTTTCACCATAATGAAATAAGATCACTACCGGGCGTATTTTTTGAGTTATCGAGATTTTCAGGAGCTAAGGAAGCTAAAATGGAGAAAAAAATCACTGGATATACCACCGTTGATATATCCCAATGGCATCGTAAAGAACATTTTGAGGCATTTCAGTCAGTTGCTCAATGTACCTATAACCAGACCGTTCAGCTGGATATTACGGCCTTTTTAAAGACCGTAAAGAAAAATAAGCACAAGTTTTATCCGGCCTTTATTCACATTCTTGCCCGCCTGATGAATGCTCATCCGGAATTTCGTATGGCAATGAAAGACGGTGAGCTGGTGATATGGGATAGTGTTCACCCTTGTTACACCGTTTTCCATGAGCAAACTGAAACGTTTTCATCGCTCTGGAGTGAATACCACGACGATTTCCGGCAGTTTCTACACATATATTCGCAAGATGTGGCGTGTTACGGTGAAAACCTGGCCTATTTCCCTAAAGGGTTTATTGAGAATATGTTTTTCGTCTCAGCCAATCCCTGGGTGAGTTTCACCAGTTTTGATTTAAACGTGGCCAATATGGACAACTTCTTCGCCCCCGTTTTCACCATGGGCAAATATTATACGCAAGGCGACAAGGTGCTGATGCCGCTGGCGATTCAGGTTCATCATGCCGTTTGTGATGGCTTCCATGTCGGCAGAATGCTTAATGAATTACAACAGTACTGCGATGAGTGGCAGGGCGGGGCGTAACCTAGGTGACAGAAGTTAAAAGCCTCCGGTCGGAGGCTTTTGACTTTCTGCTAGATCGGCCGCATCGAATATAACTTCGTATAATGTATAATGTATATTGATTTAAATTGCAATAATAAAT
>JADMIO011430563.1_pt1 | contig 27159 bp, 23 predicted proteins | sample 8958161 | NCBI WGS metagenome assembly JADMIO01 (sample SAMN16585339, study PRJNA669376) | soil metagenome | isolation source: Crop rotation soil | place: USA: Cullars Rotation, Alabama | collected 2011
GACAACTTGTCCACGTGGAATTCTAAGCTTAGGATCCCAATGTGCTGGAAAGTCCTCTACGAGGTCAACAACCGGGGCAGCCGGCTGGTCTATACCTACTTCAGCAGCCGCGACGTCGGGTTCGCCACGGAGGACATCGGCACCGGGTTCGTCACCGGCAACGGCTACACCGCGGTGTGGAGCGGCTGGCTGGCCGGAACCGCTCCCGCGCCTGCGACCGCCAAACTTCCGCCGCTCTTCGCCGAGTTCCCGATCGCGACCGACAACGGACAACCGATCGTGTCGATGGCCCGCGAAGAATGGATTCGGGACAACGCCGCCGCGCCGTCGGGCCGGTTGACGTATCGGGCGGCGAGCCTGGACCAGACGAAGGCGACGCTCACGTCCCGCCGGAACGAGTCCGACACGCGCCAACCGGTCAAGGCGGCCAACTGGTCGTACGTCGACGACCGCACCGTCAGGATCACCGAACCTCCGGGTACTGACGCGGGGACGATCTATGAGTTCATCTATCCCGCCACCGATCCCATCGTGACGGGGCTGGGGTTCGCGGCCGTTCGCGACCTGGTGTCGTTCCTGCGGTACGCCGCGGCCGACGAGGCCGGCCATCCCAACCCGCTCTTCGTCGACGGGAAGCCGGTTCTCAAGGTGGCGGTGTCGACCGGAACGTCGCAGAGCGGCGGGATGCAACGCGACTTCATCTATCAGGGGTTCAACCGCGACACCTCGGGGCGGAAGGTCTTCGACGGCATGAATCCCATCGTCGGCGGCGGGCGCAAGCGGTTCGTTAACGCCCGTTTCGCCCAGCCGGGTCGTACCACGCGCCAGCACGAGGACCGTCTCTACCCGATGGACGACTTCCCGTTCACCTACGCGACGACGACGGATTCGCTGACGGGGAAAACGGACGGCCTGTTCGCCCGGTGCGCGCAGTCGAATACGTGTCCTCACGTGATCCAGGTGGATACCGACACCGAATCGTACTCCGGCCACGCGTCCCTTGTCCGGACCGACACGGAAGGACGCCCGGTCGACCTGCCCGCGAACGTTCGCTACTACTACGTGACGACGGCCCACCTGCAGGGGAATCCGGGCGCCGTGCAGCCGCCCGCGCCGGACGGTTGTCGCGACGACCAGAATACGATTTCACCGTACCCGTATTACCGAGCGGCCTATCACGCGCTCGTGCAGTGGGTGCGTGACGGCACGATGCCGCCTCCGACGAAAGCGCCATCGGTCACCGACGGCACCTTCATCACGATTGCCGAGCAGCGCAAGGGATATCCAGCGATTCCGGGGAAGCCGTACACCTTCACGATCAACGAGCTCGGCGCCCGTGACTACACCGTCTTCCCGCCCACCGAGAGCAAGGCCAAGTACCGTCAGTTCGCGCCGCGCCTCGATCGCGACGGCAATCCCGCCGGCGGCATCATCATCCCGGAGGTCGCCGCGCCGATCGCGACGCTCTCCGGCGCAGCAGTACGCCGCAAAGGCTTCGCTGAAGGAGAGCAATGCGCCCAGAACGGCTCCTCGATTCCATTTGCCAGGACAAAGGCCGAACGACTGAAGAGCGGCGATTCCCGTCTGTCGCTGGAAGAGCGCTACCCGGGCGGCCAGCGCGAGTACGCAGCAAAGTACAAACAAGCCGTCGACGGGCTGGTCGCCGATCGGTACCTGCTTCCGGAGGACGGGGTGAAGCTGGCCGCCGTTGCGAAACTACCAGAGTGATTCGACGTTACTGATTTTCGGAGGTGCCATGCACACCGTGGATGATCCGGTCACCCGACGCGCCTTTCTCTCGTTCGGTGGTCTGGGCGCCATCGCCTTGAGCCTGCCGCACGATGCGGCGGCGCAGAGCCACGTGTCGAAGGAAACCGAGCAGATCAACGCCCGCATCGTCACCGAGTTCTGCGAGGCGTTCGCGAAGCAGGATGTCGCGAAGGCGACCTCGTTCCTGGCCGAGCAGTGTATCTATCGCCCCAGCCAGACGGCGCCGCCCGTCACCGGCCGGGATGCGGTGGCCGAGCGCGTCAAGCGCATGATCACCGACAGGGGCGGCATCGATTTCAAGGTGCTCAAAACAGTGACGCTCGGGCCGATCGTCGTCAACGAGCGCGACGATATTCCCGCGGAGCCACGGACCATCAACGGCAAGACCGTCCGCAATTTCCACGTCGCCGGCGGCGTGTTCTTTGTGGTGGACGGCAAGATCGTCGAGTGGACCGACTACCTGTTTCTGTGACCCTCGGCGGCCCCGGGCACCAGGCCTCTGGCTTCGGGCGCTTCGACGGAGCGTTCCTGAGTGATGACCACGACGCGAGGCCCGAAGCCCGTGGCCGACTGATTCACCTCAGGCTCACGCCCGGCTGCCCCGCCTCCATCCGCTCGCGCGCTTCCTTGCGGGCGGCTTCGAACGCCGTCCGTTCGTCGGCTCGCGCCCCCTTGAGCAGGTGGACCATGGCCTTGTTGCCCTCGTGGCACGCGTACTCGAACATGATCGGCGGCGTGCCGTCGTTTCTCATCGGCACCGACGCGGTCCACGGTCTGGTGTAGGTGGTGGGATCGACGAGCGTGAACTGGTAGTCGATCGTGTGCTGGTCGGTGCGCGTGAAGCGTTCGATGAGGGTGAGGTGTTCCCCCGATCCGCGGTGCGTGAAGACGATGTGCGGGTGGCTCGGCATGATCGGGCCGCCATCCAGCTTGTCGACGAAGTTCGTCGTCTCGACCACGAGTGTCTCGCCTTCCCAGTGACCGCGCGAGTTCCCCAGCCACTGGCGCAGGCCGGCGTTGAGATGCGGCCGGCCGTCGATCGGAATGATGCGGGGCTCGTGAATCATCTCCATGAAGATGACGACGTGGTCCGGCGTCTGGAGGATCTGGTAGTTCGAGGCGTAGGTGCTGAGCATGCCGAGCGGCAGCGTGCGCGTGATGCATCGCTCCCAGCTGTTGCGGTCCACCCACGAATCGCCTTCGCCGCGGTTGGACCGGGCCGCTTCCCGCTGCTCGAGCCTGGTCCGTGCCTGCGGCGTGAGAGCCGGGATCCGGCCGTCCGGGGGATCGATGACGAGCGATGAGCGCGCGTACTTCGGGCGGGTGTCGGCCAGGCGGTACCCGAACTCCGGCGCCGGCGCCACGATGGCCGCAATCTGGCTCTCGGTGAGCGTCTTGACGTTCGCCTGTCCCGCCTGGGCCGCCCGATGCTTCTCGTCGAGATCCTGGCGCCGCCTGCTCGCGGCAGCGTCCCGCGCCGCGACCTCCTCCGGATCGAGGACCGCCTTCTGACCGAGGTCCCTGGCCCGCTCCACCGGAATGGTCACCGCGGTGTCCCAGATGCCCTGCAGATCCGGATGGCCCCAGGGCGTCCGCGGGGACGTCCAGCGACTGGCGGTCGAGGTCGGCGCCGCCGTCTTACCCTGCGCGAGCAGGCCGGGAACGGATGACAGCACGACCGCGCCGAAGAGCACCCGGAACCAGGTCCTCAATCGATACCTCATGTCAACCTCCAGTGGTCGCGGCAATTATGACCCGGTCCTGGCACCGTGGATCCACGGAGAGACGGGGCCAGCGTAGAATTCGGTGCCCGGTGCAAACGTGGCAGGTGTAGCATTCAGCGAGATATGTCCAGGATTGGATTAGCGGCGGTCTGCCTCGCCGGCCTCGCCTGTGCGGGGGGAGAGGCCCGGCTGGAGGCACAGGCTGCGGTCCCGGACCGGGCGGTGCTCGACCGCTACTGCGTGAGTTGTCACAACGACAGGCTCAAGACCGGCGGGCTGACGCTGGAGAAGCTCGACGTCGGCGATCTGCGAGGGAGCGGCGAGGTCCTGGAGAAAGTTGTACGAAAGCTGCGCACGGGCCAGATGCCGCCGCAGGGCAGCCGGCGCCCCGATGCGGCGACCCTCGCCGCGTTCGTCGGCACCGTTGAAGCCGCGCTCGACCACGCCGCCGCGGCCGCGCCGAATCCCGGTCGGATTGCCTCGCATCGACTGAACCGCACCGAATACGTCAACGTCATTCGCGACCTGCTGGCGCTCGACATCAACGGCGCAGAGATGCTCCCGAGCGATCCCGCGGCGTTCGGGTTCGACAACAACGCCGACAGCCTCGTGATCAGTCCTGGCCTGATGGCCCGCTACATGTCCGCCGCGACGAAGATCAGCCGCGCGGCCCTGGCCAGTCCCGACAATCGGCCGGTGACCTCGACCTATCGCGTCCCGGCGCGCGTCAGCCAGCAGACTCGGATCGGCGAGGACGCGCCGTTTGCGACCTTCGGCGGTCTGGCCGTCCGCCACACGTTCCCGCTGAACGGGGAGTACGTGTTCAAGCTGCTCCTGAAGCGCAACGGCGGGGGGACGATCACCGGCATCGAGGAAGAACAGCGCCAGATCGAATTGCGGGTGGACCACTCGCTCATCCGGCGCTTCAGCATCGGCGGCCGGTTCAAGGGTCTCGATACGGGCACGATGATCGCCATCTCCGAGGACGACGTCGACGGGCGGCGGATCCACGACTACCGCATGACGGCGGACGACCAGCTCGAGATCCGCGTGCCGATTGCCGCCGGAACGCGGACGGTGTCCGCGACGTTCACCGATTCCCTGCCGTCGGCGCTCGACAGCGTCTCGGGGATCGGCATCGACATCCTCCGGATCTCCGGTCCCTTCACGGCGACGGTCCCGGAGGACACGCCGAGCCGGCGGCGGATATTCACCTGCCGCCCGACCGGCGCGCAGGACGAGGAGGCGTGCGCCCGCCGGATCATCGGCACGCTGGCGCGGCGCGGGTTCCGTCGACCGGTGACGGACGCGGATGTGAACCCGCTCGTCGACATCTTCCGTCAGGGACGCCGCACGCGGGATTTCGACGCGGGCGTCGAGCTGGCCGTGGAAGCGCTGCTCTCGTCGCCAAGTTTTCTGATGCGCGTGGAGAACGTGCCGCGCGAGACGAGGCCCGGCACCTCCTATCAGGTCAGCGACGTGGAGCTCGCCTCGCGGCTGTCGTTCTTCCTCTGGCGGAGCATGCCGGATGACGAGCTGATGGAGGCCGCCGTCCGCGGCACGCTCCGGCATCCGGACGTGCTCGAGCAGCAGGTCCGCCGTCTCCTCGCCGACCGGCGCGCCACCCGCTTCATGAACGATTTCGTCGAACAGTGGCTCGAGGTGCGCAACATCTATACGCACGATCCCGACGAGCGACTCTTCCCCGGCTTCGATCCGAGGCTGGGCGAGGCGATGGCGCAGGAAACGAAGCTGTTCTTCGAAAGCCAGGTCCGGGAAGATCGCCCCGTTCAGGAGCTGATGACGGCGAACTACACCTACCTGAACGAGCGGCTGGCGCAGCATTACGGCATTCACGACATCTTCGGCAGCCAGTTCCGGCGCGTCACGCTCGACGACGAGCGCCGGCACGGCCTGCTCGGTCACGGCAGCGTGTTGACGGTCACCTCGTACGCGAACCGCACGTCGGTGGTGCTGCGGGGGAAGTGGGTGCTCGAGAACCTGCTCGGCGCCCCGCCGCCGCCGCCACCGCCCAACGTGCCGCCGCTCAAGGACAACGACGGGGTCAGCAAGCCGATGTCGCTCCGTGAGCGCATGGAGCAGCATCGCAGGAGTCCCGCCTGCGCGTCCTGCCACCTGCGCATGGATCCGTTGGGGTTCGCGCTGGAGAACTTCGATGCGGTCGGGAAGTGGCGCGACACCGACGCCGGAGCGCCGATCAACTCGGCGATCGAGCTGCAGGGGCGCGCGATCGACAGCCCGAAGGCGTTTCGCGACACCCTGCTGACGGACTCGGACGAAATCGTGCGCACCGTCGTGGAAAAGCTGCTCACCTTCGCGCTCGGCCGGGGCCTCGAATGGTACGACGGGCCCCAGGTGCGGCAGCTCGTCCGCACGCTCGCGCGTCACGACTACCGCTGGTCGACGCTGGTGCTCGGCGTCGTGCAGAGCGTTCCGTTCCAGATGCGTCGCGCGGGAGAGCCCACGGCCGCGGACGCACGCAAGCCCGAACTCTAACCTGCTGCTCACTTGTGTGGAGGCCCCGTGCGTCGGACAGTGGCGAGAAAACGGCCGGTTCTTTGGCGGAATGGCCTTGCCCGTACCACCAACACAAGTGAGCTCCGGGGTTAGACCCGGCGACACGCCGCATCTGAAGACGCGGCCAACACAATCGGGAGGACCCGACCATGTTCATCAGTAAGAGGCATCTGTCGCGCCGGACGGTGCTGCGGGGGCTGGGCGCGTCGCTGGCGCTGCCGCTTCTCGACGGCATGGTGCCCGCGCTGACCGCCGTCGGCCGGACCGCCGCGGCGCCCGTGCGGCGCCTGGCTGTGTTCTACGTCCCGAACGGCATGTCGATGCCCTACTGGTATCCCACAGCGCTGAAGGAAGGGCCGGTCGTCGAGCTGCCCCCGATCCTCCGTTCGCTGGACGGGCTGAAGGACCGGGTGGTGATGGTGGGCGGGCTCGCCTCAGAGGCGGCGAAGCTGCTGCCGGGCGGCGATCACTCCAAGTCGTCCGCCACGTTTCTGACCGGCGTGGCGTTCAAGCGCGAGACGGTGTTCGCAGGCGTCTCGATGGATCAGGTCGCCGCGAAGGAACTGGGCAAGGAGACGCAGCTCGCCTCGCTCGAGCTGTGCATCGAAGATCCCGGTCTGACGGGCTCGTGCGACGGTGGTCCGACGTGCGCCTACCTGAACACGATCTCGTGGCGCACGCCGACCACGCCGATGCCGATGGAAAACGACCCGCGCGCCGTGTTCGAGCGGATGTTCGGCGTGACCAGCAGCACCGATCCGGCGGCGCGGCTCGCGCGCCTCAAGAAGGACCAGAGCATCCTCGATTACGTGAGCAGCGACGCGGCGAGGCTGCGCCTGGCGATCGGGCCGCAGGACAATCTCAAGGTGGCGGAATACTTCGAGGCCATCCGGGACATCGAACGTCGAATCAGGAAGGCCGAGGATCAGCAGGCCAACGAGCTGCCCGTCGTCGAGCAGCCGATCGGGATTCCGACCAACTACGCCGAGCACGCGACGCTGATGATGGATCTGCTGGCGCTCGCCCTCCAGACCGATCTCACGCGAATCAGCACGTTCATGCTGGGCAAAGAGGTCAGCAACCGCGCTTATCCCGAGATCGGCGTCTCCGATTCGCATCACCCGGCCTCCCATCACCAGGACGATCCGGCCAAGCTCGAGCGGCTGGCGAAGATCAACGCCTACCACGTCGAGCAGTTCGCGCATCTGGCAAAGCATCTCGCCGCCACCCCCGAAGGCGACGGCACGATGCTGGATCACACGTTGCTCCTCTACGGCACCGCCATCAGCGACAGCAACACACATTTCCACGACGACCTGCCGATCGCGCTCGTCGGTGGCAAGGCAACCGGGGTCACCTGCGGACGCTACGTCCGGTACCCGAAACAGCCGCTGACGAACCTGCACATCGCGGTCCTGGAAAAGCTCGGGGTGCCGCTCGAGAAGCTCGGCGACAGCACGCACAGGCTGGAAGGGCTCACCGCTCTCTAGCGGGCGGCTGGTCGATCAGGGGGACATCATGACGCGCAGAATCGGCCGTCTCGCCCGACTGTGGATCGTAATGTCAATCTGCGGGGGTGCGATCGTCACGGCGGTCGGCGTCGCGGCGGCGGCGGATTCCGATCTGCGGCTCGTGAACGCCGTCGCGGAACAGGACCGGGCGACCGTGCGGGCGCTGCTGAAACAGCGTGTGAACGTCAACGTCGCGCGAGCCGACGGCGCAACCGCGCTGCTCTACGCCGCCCATTGGAACGATGTCGAGATCGTCGAGCTCCTGCTGCGCGCGGGGGCCAATCCGAACGCCGCAGACGATCACGGCGTGACGCCGCTCGCCCGCGCCTGCGAGAACGTCAGCATCGGTGTCATCGAGACGTTGCTGAGAGCGGGCGCCAACCCGAACGCGGCGCAGACGAGCGGGCTCACGCCGTTGATGATCGCCGCCAGGACCGGAAGCGCGCGGGCGGTCCGGGCGCTCGTCGCGAGCGGCGCCAACGTCAACGCGGCCACCGTGGACACCAGGAACACCGCGCTGATGTGGGCGATCGCCGGTCGACATCCGGAGGTGGTTCGCGCGCTCGTCGAGGCGCACGCCGACGTGCACGTCTCGGCCGCCAACGGGCTGACGCCGCTGCTGATCGCGGCCCGCAACGGCGACATCGACACGGCGAGGACGCTCGTCGCCGCCGGCGTCGACGTCAATGAGACCGGCACCGAACGCATCCATGTGATGCCGTTTGCAATCGTGACGGGACAGGCGGCATTCGCCCTGTTCATGCTGGAACAGGGGGCCGATCCCAACGGCGCGATGGCCGGCGTCCGGGCCCTGCACACGGCGGTCGCGGGCGTCCGTCCCTGGCTGACCGAGTGGAGTCAAAAATACGGCGCGGCGGCCCGCATCAGGGACGTCGCGCCCGCCGAGCGGCGCGCGCTGGTCAAGGCGCTGCTCGCCCGCGGCGCCGATCCCAACGCGCGCATCGCGACCTCCGCGGTATTCGAGCCGTGGCTGGCGTATCCGCGGAAGGGCGCGTTCGAGTCGTACTCGTGCGGCACCGGCGACCTTCGCGACGCGACGCCGTTGTGGCTGGTCTCGCACGCGGCCAACGGCATCGGCGGCCGTGTCTATGCCGGCGTCGACGCGCCGGACCGGGGCGACGGCATGTCCGAGACGAGCCGGACGGACGTCGAGTTGATCCGGACGCTGCTGGCGGCGGGTGCCGACCATCGGCTCACCACCGACGACGGAACGACGCCGCTGATGGCGGCCGCGGGGCTCGGTCGCTGCACCAACGAGCGGACCCTCAGGCGAGGAGTCCGTCTGCCGGCGGCCGAAGACGCGGTCAAGCTGCTGCTCGACGCGGGTGCCGACGTCAACGCCGTCAACGAAGGCGACTTCACCGCGCTTCACGCGGCGGCCTACCGCGGCCTCAACGAGGTCATCCGGATCCTGGTCGAGCGTGGCGCGAACATCAACGCACGCGACTACCGGGGCCGGACGCCGTACCGTCTGGCGGAAGGCAACAAACAGGCGTTCTACTTTCAGGAATACCCAGATACCGCGGCGTTCCTCAAGACGCTCGGCGCCGATCCGAACGCGGGGCTCGCAGGGATCGCTCAGGAACGATTGCGCGACGTCCCGCTCGCGACCGCCGCGCAGCAGCAGCCCTGACCGTCAGCGGTAGTCGTCGGCCGCCAGCGTCACCGCGATCAACTCCTCGTCGTTCCGCGCGTAGATGTGCTTGTTCGCGTACGCCGGATGCGACCAGTAGACCGCCCCCAGCTTGCGAAAGCGGCCGCGCGGATCGGACGTCGGCTTGATCAGCGGCGTCCGGCTGATCTCCTCGTATCCGGTGGGCCGCAGCCGCGCCAGGATCAGCTCGCCCCGATCGTTGGTGATGAACACGCGGTCGCCGTGCTGCACCATCTGCGCCGACACCCACCGCGTCCGCTCCACCGTCACCGCGCGCGATTCCCAGAGCCGCTCGCCGGTCCGCGCGTCGAGCGCCCGCAACTGGCCGTAGCTGCAGATGCCGTAGACGTAGTCGCCGTCGATGATCGGCGGCGAGAGCGACGAGTGCAGCTTGTCGGTGTCGATCTCGCTTTTGCCGTAACCTCTCCAGACGGCGCGCGCGCCGGGCCGCTGCTGATCCAGCTCCAGCATCATCGGCCCTTCCTCGAAGGTGCTGACGAGCAGCCGGGCGCCGCTCTGCGCCATCGCGAAATTGATTCCGGTCCGGAACGGCTGCGTCCAGTAGCTCGCGCCGGTGGCCGGATCGAGCGACGTGACGCTGGCCATGTCCCACACGATCAGCTGGCGCGCGCCTCCCGCCTCGACGATGAAGGGCTGGCTCGTCCCGATGTCCGCCCCGGTGCCGTGCGCCCGCCAGATTTCCTTGCCGGTCGCCTTGTCGAAGGCGAACACCTTGCCATCGGGGGTGTGGCTGACAAAGGCAATCAGACGATCGCCGTCCACGATCGGCGCGCTGACGAACCCGTAGATGGGCAGTTCGGCGCGGAGGTCCTTGACGAACTCCTTCCTCCAGAGCACCTCGCCGGTGGCGACGTTCATCGCCGAGAGCGTCCCCGCCGTGCCGAGCGCATAGACGCGGGTGCCGTCGACGGTCGGCGTGGCGTGCGGTCCGTTGGTGTTGACGAACGGTCCGTAGCTGGCGTCCCATTCCTGCTTCCAGAGCAGCGCGCCGGTCTTCTCGTCGAAGCACAGCATGCGCTCGGTGCCGCGCGATCCCTGCACGGGAACGAAGTCGGTGACGAAGACGCGTCCGCCCGCGACCACGGGGCCCGAATAGCCCACCTTCACCGGCGCGCGCCACAGCACCTTCAGTCCCGCCTCGGGAAACCGGTCCACGATGCCGGTTTCCTTCCACACGCCGCGGCGCCCGGCGCCTCGGTACTCCGGCCAGTCGTCAGCAAACGGGGCAGCCGCCGCGAGGAGAATGCCGACCACCAGCAGGCCGAGCTGTCGCTTCATGCCAGCGAATATTGCGTCGGCAGGACAAATGAAAGCAAGCGGTTCATGCTAGCCTCTTGCGCGACGCCCGTTCTCCGGAGGTTCCATGAGAGCAGCCACCGTCGCCGCCGTGCTCGCGGCTCTCGTCGCCGTGTGCGTCGTGCACGCGCAGCAGCCGCCCGGCATCGTGGACGCGTACTTCCTGAGCAACGAGGCATACTTCCTGAACAACGGCCAGGTCAATGCGATCGCCGCCGTCACGGCGGACGGGGTCGTGCTCCTCGACGCCATGCCTGCCGGCTGGAGCCGCGCGGTGCTGACCAAGCTCGAGGGCCTCACCGACATGCCCGTGACGACCATCATCAACACGCACGCACACGAGGACCACGCCGGCGGCGATGCCGAGTACCCGGACGCGGCGCAGATCGTGATGCAGGAGAACAGCGGCCGGCGCCTTGCGCGACGCGCCGGCGCGGGCAAGACCGTCAAGACGTTCACCGATCACCTGGCGCTGACCATCGGCAGACGGGCGCTGCACGTGTACTACTTCGGCAGAGCGCACACCGACGGCGACGCCATCGTCGTCATCCCCGATATCAAGACCGCTTACGTCGGGGACCTCTTTGCGGAGAAGGCGCTGCCGGTCGTGGATCCGGCCTCCGGCGGCAGCGCGCTGGCGCTGCCGGAGACGCTGGCCCGCGCGGCCAGGGAGATCACCGGCGTCGACCGCGTCGTCTCGGGCCACGCGGCCTGGCCGGGCAACAGGCCCGCGACGGGAGGCGCCCTGCTGGGCTGGCCTGGCTGGAACGCATTCCGGGAGTACGCGGAGTTCACGCGTGAGTTCGTCGATGCGGTCACCGCCGGGTGGAAGACCGGGAAGACCGTCGATCAGGTCGCGGCGGGATTGCGGCTGCCGGAGAAATACAAGGAGTATCGCCTCGACGGTGCGCGGGCGATGATCGAGACGATCTTCACCGAGCTGAAGCAATCACCGCCGACGAAGCGTTAGGCGTGCGCGACTGGCGCCGCTACGCTCCGATCCTGCGCGTCGGTATCTTGTGTTCCCGCAATTGCAGGAGGCGGATGACGGACACCGCCGACAGCACGAGCGCCAGCACCAGGCAGCCGAACACGATCTCGTGAAAGGGCTCCGAGTCCAGCCACGTGAGGACACGCGATCCATACACCGTCGAGAGCGCCGCCTCGAGACCGAACCGCACCAGACGACAGACCACGAGCGTGACGAAGAACGTCCGCGTGTCCACGTCGAACGCGCCAGCCGCGAGCACGAACGGCGTGAACGGGAAGGGCGGCGGAATCAGATCGAGCACCGCCAGCGCGATGGCGCCCCTGGTGTGGATGCGCTCGCGGATGCGTTGCAGCCGCCGCGGCGCGACGTAGCGGTCCAGTCCCTTCTCGCCGATCTTCACACCCATCCAGAACGTGATCGCGGCGCCTGCCGTCGAGCCTGCGGTCGCGATGAGCGGCACCACCCAGGCCAGCCGGTCCATGCGCGCCGAGAGGATGATGACGGCGGCGTCGATGCCGAACGGCATCGAGAAGAAGAGCGTGGAGTCGAGCACCGCCAGCACGAACACACCGATCGGGGACGCGCAGAGAAGGACGACCCAGCGGCTGAAGGCGTGCATCGCTGCTGAGGCGGAAGCAAAGCGGGGGCCAGGAGTTTATGGATCAGCGCGTCCGCACGTGTCGCGCCATCCCTGCCTGCACGCGCGCGCAAACAACGCTGATGGCGTCACGTCGGTGATCGGTCCTTTGCCTTCCTGAAGAATGATCGGATAGTCGGCCAGCGCCGGCGGCGCGGTCGCGAACGCCGCGGTGCTCCTGATGTTCGTGGTCGCGTTGAGGCACGCCGGCCGCAATCCACGCGCACAGCCGTCCTTGAACGCCGCGGCCGCTTTCCGCGGCTCGTCCCAGATTTTCGCCTCGAGAATGCCGAGCTCGTTGCATGCCCAGCCCGATCCGCCGCGGCAGAACGTCGACAGGAGGGTTGTCGAATAGTCGCAGGCGTACGGCCGGTCGTCCGTGCACGCCTGCAGCCAGAACGTCAGCATCTGGCCAGGGTGATGGTCGCCAAGCCCGCGCGTGATGCTCATCGCCGCGAACACGATCACCCAGACCGCCATGTACGCGAGGTTGCGCTGACGTGGCCGCAACGTCCGGCCGAGCGCCGCGGGATCGAACGCCCGCACCGTCCTCGATCGCGTCACGCGATCGATCAGCCGCACCGAGAGGTTCATCAGCGGGACCTGCAGGAGCTTGTCGTAGACCGTCGGCGCTCCCACGTACCCGAGAAGTGCCAGCAGCGCGACGGTGCTCGAGCCGTAGACGGCGCCGAAGACGAGGCGGCCCAGCTCCGTGCGGGGCGACGTCGACGGATCGGTGAAGAGGAGGTGCATGCCGATGAAGACGGCAATCGGAATATTCGAATCCAGGAAGTAGTAGGTGCCCGTCGCCGCGAAGTAAGCCAGGCCGAAGAGATACGTCACGACCACCGCCGACATCGTCATCGCGGCCACGCCGAAGAGGAACTGCCCCGGCAGCGCCACCAGGAACACGACGAGATAGATCTGCGGGGGGTAGAACTGCGTGCTGGCGATGTCCCGTGCCCAGGTGAGGTCGGTCGCGCCGGTGAGAATCAGAGCCAGTGAAAACACCGCGAGCGGAAGCGACGACGGGTTGAAGATGTGCACGCGGCGGCCGTCCCGGTTCCAGCGAATGAGCTGTTTCGCGGCGAAGCCGAGCGCGATCATCAGGAACTGCAGGTAGAACCAGTCCGGCTTGAACCAGAGGAACAGGTTGATGCTGAAGATGACCGGAAACGGACCGAACCCGAGCACCCAGGTGCCGCGCCGCGACCAGCAGAGCAGCATGTCGAACGCGTACGCACACGCGAGCTGCGCGGCAATGAGATACGCCGAGGCGTACACCTCCTGCCAGTGCCACCCCCAGTACAGCAGCAGCGTTCCCTGCGCGCAGGCCTGGATGTAGTGCTGCGTCTGCAGGACGACGTCGAGCGTGAAGACTCGCCGCTCGCGCTGCGCGAGCACGGCCAGCGCCACTCCCCACGCGAGCAGTATTGCCGTGCAGCCGAGGATCGACCACAGCAGCGTCGGGTGCCGTTGGACCGTGTCGAGCAGCCCGACGACGCCGAGCACCAGGATGAAGACGAACGACAGGCCGAACGCCTGGACCGGCGACAGCCGCACGGGGTCCCGTGCGACCGGCGGCGGCACGGTCGCGACGACGGGGCCCTGACCCGCGGGGTTCTGCATCAGAACGTCAGGCGACCGCCCACGTGAAGCAGGCGGCCCGGCATGAACGAGGCCGCGCCCTGGCCGACACCGGTCGGCTGGAGCCACGTCGGACCATACGTGGTGACGACGCCCAGCACGCTGCTGCCGTTCAGCGCGTTATAGAGGTCGAGATTCGCCTGCAGACGGACGGTTCGACTGAGCGAGAGGATCTTCGACAGCCGCAGATCGATCTGCGTGCGCCGCGGCTCGAACCGCGTCCACGGGGCGTAGAGCGGCACGGCCGCGGTTGCGGTACAGACCGCCGCCGTCGCGCACGCCGACAGGTTGCGGCCGAGCGACGGCGCAATCTCGGCGTTGGGCGCGTTGTAGGTCGCCTCGATGGGAATCCCCGACAGGTTCTGCAGCGTGCCGCTCACGATGAAGCCGGCCGGCAACGGATAGCTGCCGAAAATCTTGACCTGTGTCTGCGCCTTGAACGGGACCACCTGCCGGCAGAACAGCAGCTGCTGCGGGGAATCGACCACGAAGCAGCTGTCGTTCACCGTCCGCCCGGTGTCCACGCCGCCGCCGAGCCGGATGCCCCGCAGCCGCGTGTCGACGCTGAAGCTGAGGAAGTCCGATCGGCCGCAGGTCGTCGGCACGGGAATCCCCGACGCAAAGGCGAGCGATGGCGGCTGGTTCACGCACGTGAAGTCCGCATCGTCCCCGTAGTAATGCGAGGCCCGCGTCACGAGGTTGTCGGACTGGCCGAACTTGGCCGGCACGAGGTCGTACAGCCCGCACAGCTGGTAACCGCCGCCGTTCGGCAGCCGCGGGTCGACCGGCGCCGTGATGCAGAACGGGCTGAAGTCGGTGGGCGCCACGAGCAGGTTGTCCATCGCCCTGAAGTTGAACGCCCAGTTGCGATACCACCCGCCTTTCATCGACACCCCGGGCAGGAGCTCGTGCTGCACCTCGGCCGACACATCCCACACCGCGCCGCGCGCGCTGTTGAAGCCGGTCATCACGTCGTCGGCAAAGCGCGTCGCGCGAGGGTTGTTCTGCCCGAAGTTGCGATCCGAGATCGCGCCGCACTCGCCGTTGGCGCCGAAATTGTTCAGGTCGCAATCCGGAGCGTAATTCGCGTTCCCGTCGCTCCACGTGCGGCTGACGACGGTCACCGAGGTCTGAATCGGATTGCTCGCGCGGGGTATGCCGACGCCCGTGGTCTCTGTGTAGCGGCCGAGCGACGCTCTGATCGCGGTCCGGCCGTTGCCGAAGAGATCGTAGGAGACGCCCAGCCGCGGGTTCACATCGGTCCAGTTGGGAATGCCGTGAACGGCCGTGAAGTCGCGGTCCGGCAGAAACCGGCTGGCGGGCACGTGCTGGTCGGGTACCCAGCCGTAGAGCCGCTCGAACCGCAGGCCGTAATTGAAGGTGACCCGATTGAGCGTCCATCGATCCTGGACGTAGAACCCGGCGTCCAGCGCCTGCTCCGTTTCGAGCGCGGGACGATATTGAAGCAGCCTGCTCGGCACGCCCCGCAGGAAGTCGTAGGTGATATCGAGGTTGGGCGCCGTTCCAATCGACGTCGTCGAACGAAGCTCCTCGACCTGCACACCTGCTTTGAACGCGTGCGAGCCGGTGACGTAGGTCATCGAGAACCGCTGCGCGGCCGTGGGCTCGTCGTCTTTGTCCATATAGTACTGCTTCGCGTTGTAGACGAACCCGGTCGAGAGCTCGCGAATGGAGATGTCCTGTCGACTGTTTGCGGCAAATTCCGGCCGGTTCTGATCTCCCGGGCTCGGATAGGGCCAGCGGTTCAGCGTGTACGAGACGCCCGCTTCGAGCAGCAGCTTGTTGGTCCGCGGCGAGTTCCAATTGGCCTGCAGCACCCACTGCGGCCAGAGGTTGAACTGCGCCGAATACGCCTCCGGCGACTCGAACCGGCCGCGCCCCCGGTTGAAGAAGCCCTGGAGATCGTAGAAGACATTGAATTTGTTCTTCTCGGACGCCTGCCACGTGAAGCGGCCGCCGGCGCTCTGCAGCCACTCCGAGAAGTACGCCGGCCGGCTCAAATCGGGCGTGTAGAACGGGGTGCCCTTGGTCTTGTTGAAGAAGACGCCGGGCTGCTGGTTCTTCGTGCCGAGCGCGCGGCTCGCCGTGAAGAACCACAGGCGGTCCCGCCTGATCGGACCGCCGAACGTGGCACTCGCATCGTAGAACTTGAGGACCTTGGCCGTTGTCGCGCCGCGGGCGCGCAAGGCGTCGGTGAGGTTGTCGCTCTGCAGGTCTCCGTTGCTGTAGGTGCCGGAGGCGTCGCCCGCGAACGTGTTGCCGCCTTCCTTGGGAATCAGGTTGACCGAGATCGCCTGACTGCTCTCCGCCGAGATGGCGCCCGTTTCGACCGCCGTTTCCTGCGCGGCGTTCGGGTTGGTCATGTAGCCGGGAGAATTGCCGCCCGCCATCGGCGCGCGGGTATTCAGGCCATCGAATGCGACCTTCGCGCCGGTCTTTCCGTGCATGCGGCCGGTGTTGGCCGACGCGTAGAGACCTGTCGAGCCGCCGACGTCGGGTGCCGCGACATACCCGGGGATGATCGCGGCGATGTTGGCGATGGACTTGGAACTGACCGGCAGCGCCGCCAGCACCTCGGTCGAGACCACCGTCTGCTGGCGCACGTTCTGCGTGTCGACGAGCGGGGACGAGCCGCTGACCGTGATCGTCTCCTCGACCGTCCCGACTTCGAGATCCGCGTTGAGCGGCGCGGTGAACCCGGCGGTGAGCGTGATGCCCTCGCGCTTGATCGTCTTGAACCCGGTGAGGCTGAACGTGACGAGGTAGGTGCCGGGCCGGAGATCGACGATGTTGTAGCGGCCGGCGTTGTCGGTGACGGCGGTGCGGACCTTTTCAATCAGCGCGGGACTGGCGGCCTCGACGGTGACGCCGGGCAGCACGGCGCCCGAGGTGTCCCTGACCAGTCCGGCGATGCCGCTCGCCTGCTGCGCGCCGACGATCGGTGACAGCGGGAGGAGAATGAGAAGCGCGAGGCCGAGGCCCGCAACCCTGCATCGGACACGTCCCATGGGGGAGCTCCTCCGTCGTAGGTAGGCCGGATCCCGGATCCGGCGGATCAGCCCGCCTTACTGTTTCCCCTTCTTCTTCGCCGCGTCTTCCTGCGCCTGTTCCCTGGCGCGCGCGCCGGCGAGGATGTTGTACAGGCCGTAGTTCCCCTCGTGGCACGCGTACTCGTAGATCCGCTCGTCGGTCCGCGTCAGCGGAATGCGAACCGTCCACGGCCGGACCCACGTCGCGGGATCGTCCATCGTGAACTCGTAGAGCACCGTGTCGGCCGCCACGCGCGTGAACCGTTCGACGAGATGCATGTTCGCGCTGGCCAGCGGATAATTCGGAGGCCCCGCCCGGAAGTTGATCGAATCGACCACCAGCGTGTCGCCCTCCCAGTGGCCCCGGGGATCGCCCGACCATTGCCGACGCGTCCCGTGCGGCCGGCCGTCGGTCGGCACAATCCGCGCGTTGTGAATCATCTCGGTGAACAACGCCACGTAACCGGGCGCCTGAAAAATCTGCATGTGCTGGTTGTAGCCGCCCGGCGTCATCGGCGGTCCCGAGTTGAACCCGATGATGCACCGCAGCTTCAGGTGCGTCGGCCCCGTATCCTCGATCCAGCCGCCCGGCGTCGGGTCCTCCCGCGCCAGCCCGCGACGCTTCTCCTGCACCTCGCGCAGGTGGCGAGCCGCTGCCGGGGTCAACGCCGGTATCCGGCCGTCGGGCGGATCGAGCAGCAGCCACTTGCGGTTATCCGACCGGCTGCCCGGCTCGAACCAGAACTGGTTGTAATTGCCGACCACCTGGTCGAACTGGCCCTCGTCCGGATTGACGCTCAAGTTGGGCGCCGACGGATCCGGACGCTCGACGGGCAGCGCGCTCGCGTAGCTCCATGTCCCCTGGAGATCCGGCCGGCCGTCGGCCAGCCGCGACACCTTCCAGGACTTCGCGGCGTCGTCGGCCGACTGGCCGCCGCTGCGGCTCTGCCCCCACAACGGCGCGATCGCCAGCACGACCGCTCCAGCCACCGCCGCCACGCTGCTCACCGTCGCCACGTGTTTGCGCATGACACCCTCACAGACCTTGAAGCGGCTCGGATTCTATCCGAAATCCCGCGCCGTTCGGCGTCGGTCTTCACAGCTGTACCGTCCGGATTCCGTTAAGATGGCGCGCGATCGAAGGAGCACAACAATGCGACTGAGCGTACTCTGCGCGGTGATGCTCGTGGTGGGTGCGACGACGCCGTCGGCACAGATCAAGCTGCCGCCACCCGGCACGTCGCTCGATCTGACGGGCGCGGAGCGGGAGGCGATCCTCAAGGCCTATCCAGGCCAGCGCGGCACGCAGGTGAAATCGATCGATGCCGGCAAGCACGTCATCCAGCTCTGGGTGGATCAGCTCAAGGCCGGAGAGGGTCGGCCGAATCAGGGGGAGATGCACGCCGAGGTGTCGGAGGTGTACGTGATCCTCGAAGGCATGGGCACGCTGGTGACGGGCGGAAAGCTCCTCGATGCCAAAGCGGGCTCGGTGGCCGGTTCGCCGAGCTTCAGCGGACGGTACGAAGGGGGCGTCACACGCCAGGTCAAAGCGGGCGACGTCATCGTCAATCCGCCGGGGACGGTTCACTCGTGGAAGTCGGTCGACAGTCCGAAGCTCGTCTACATGAACGTGTGGGTCGATCCTGAAAAACGGCTCCAGGCCGGCTACGTCGATCCGGCTCTCAAGAGGAAGCCGACGCAGTAGGCGTGCCCGGCTGCCTGCCGACCGCGACCAGGCGATCGTCGACGCGCAGGAAGATGCGGCCCCCGGCGATCGCGCGAGGCGGCCGGTGAGCGTGTTGCGCGCGCGGATCGTCAGCCGACGTCCCGCCTCGCGACGAGCTCGGCCCGCGCCACGCGGGCCAGTCGTCCGCCGAGAGCATGGCGCAGGTGAGCACCGCCATGATCAGGGCCGGTGTCGCCGGTGCCGCACGCGTCATCCCCTACACACCGGAAACGGGACTCTTCCGGCCGACGAGCACGTCCCACCACCGAAAGTGCGTGGCGAGCAGATGATCCAGCTCCCACGTCTCGACCGACGTGTCGCTCTGATTCGGGACCGGCAGGCAGTACGCCGCGTACGGCGAGGCTTCGAGCATGTGCAGCACACCCTTCGAGAAGCCTTTGCCGGCATACGCGATACATCCGGCCATCGAGAGCGCCTTGAGATCGTCGAGCGCGTAGGGAATCTTCTCGTCGACCGTCCCCTCGCTGTCCTGGAACTTGCACTCGATCGCGAAGGCGTCGTTGGTCTGCTCGGAGATGCAGAAAATGTCGATGCAGCGGTTCTTGGCGATGATCGTCTTGCCGATCTTCACCTCACGGTAGACCGACAGCCCGCGTGCGCCGAACCGCTTGGAGATATACGCCGCGACCAGATTCGCGTAGGCCGCACCGGTCACGGCCTTCGTCCGGAGAAATCGAGGAGGTCGCCGGGGCCGACCTTGGGCGCGGCCTTCGGTGGTTCGTGGCCGGCGCCGAACGCCGTGAGCCTCTGGCCGGCGATGCGCACCGCTTCGGGATTCACATCGTTGCCGATGAACGCTCGTCCGCTGGTTACCGCTGCCATCCCCACGCTGCCGGATCCCATGAACGGATCCGCCACCAGTTCGCCGGGCAGCGAGCTTTGATTGACCAGCACCTCGGACACGGCGACCGGTTTCTCCGCCGGGTAGCCGCCGTGGATTCTGGGCACCGAAATCACGTCCGCGACGCCAAGATCGTTCAGCCGCCGCTTTCCCTTCTCGAAGAACAGGATGAGCTCGTACCGGGCCCGGTAGTGGTAGCCCATGCCGATGGTCCGCTTGTCCCAGACGAGCGGCTTCCAGAACCGGAATCCAGCCCGTTCGGCCTCTGGCTTCGCGATGAACATCGTTTCAGGGTCGCAGAACAGGTAGAAGTGGCGATTCCGCCGCAGGACGCGATGCACCTCGCGGAACAGCTCGCCGAAGCGGGCGTTCGGGAAGATGTTGAACCAGTTGTTGCTCGACGCCTTGCTGTGTTTGAGCCGTGTCGTGGTGCCGACGGCCCTGTGCTTCTCGAGCGACTCGTAGGCAGGGTCGGTAATCACCAGATCGACCGATTCCGGGGGCTGACCTTGCAGCCAGGCCACGGCGTCCGTGGTGGACAGCTGGAACAGACTCGTGCGCAAGACGGCCTCAGAGATCGGTGAAGGGACGCGCCATTCTATGACACCTCGCCACCGCGCGGCGGCGACGGGCGTCGGCGTGGTTCCACGTCCGCATTGTCGCGTCGGAGCGTGACAGGGCAGGTCACGACAGCGCTGGCGGCGGATTTGGTGCCCCCTGGAGCGGACGGGGCTGGGACGGACACCCTATTCAGTCGGGCGCCCGGCACCGCGGGCAGCCGACCCCCCGTTTTTCCGGTGTTTTCGCGTGCCGCGGCCGATCGCGACCTGATTTTTTGCCGGGGACGGGTGTAGTATTGGCCCGATCATCCACGGATAGGCCAGGAGGCCCTTACATGCGAATGGGTGCAGGCATTTCTGCAGTTGCGCTTGGAGCCGGAGCGGCACTCGTCATCCTCGTCGGCATGGGGGGACCTGCCGCCGCACAAGGTCAACAGGGGTACAAGGCGCCGCGCCTGCGCGGGTCGGATCACCCGGATTTGAACGGTATATATCAGGCCTTTACGACGGCGAACTGGGATATTCTGACGCATTCGGCGGAGGCAGGGCCGGTCCCCTCGCTGGGCGCGTGGTTTGCGCGGCCCGGCGGGCAGGGCATCGTGGAAGGCAACGAAATCCCGTACCAGGCGTGGGCGCTGAAGAAGAAGCAGCAGAACTTCGCCGACCGACTCAAAGTGGACTCCTACAAGAATCGCGGCGGTATCGGGGACTCCGAGCTCAAATGCTTCATGCCGGGCGTGCCGCGCGCCACATACATGCCGTACCCGTTCCAGATCCTGCAGGGCTCCTCGAAGTTCATCGTGCTGGCCTACGAGTTCGCGAATACGACCCGCGTGGTCCACATGGAAGATCTCCCACCGAGCGGCGTCGACTCGTGGATGGGCGAGTCGCGCGGCCGCTGGGACGGGGACACGCTGGTCGTCGACGTGACCGGATTCAACGACGCGACGTGGTTCGATCGGGCCGGGAACTTCCACAGCGAGGACATGCACGTCGTCGAACGGTATACGCCCACGAGCCCGTATCACATCATGTACGAAGCCACCATCGAGGATCCGAAGGTGTTCACCCGTCCGTGGAAGATTCGGCTTCCGCTCTATCGCCGGGTCGAGCCCGGCGCGCGACTGATGGAGTTCAATTGCGTCGAATTCACCGACGAGCTTTTATACGGGCGCTTCAAGGCGCAGCCGACCAAGTAAGTGCCGGGAAGCAGGGCGCGTCACACTTTGTGACAGACAGGAGAACTCAGATGCGTGCTCGGTATCGTGGTCCGATCGGCGTGGCTGTCATCATCCTTGCCGTTCTGACGCTGTCGCCGCGACTCCTCGCGCAGGCCAAAGACGCCGCCCCGCAGCGGGGCTCGCGCCAGGTCGCCCGCACGCCGTGGGGCGATCCGGACCTGCAGGGGATCTGGAACAGCATGGTCAAGCTGCCGTTTCAGCGTCCGCGTCCTGGCGAGAAGCCGCCCGAAAACGAGGAGGACGGTCCTCCGCTGGGCGCTGCCGGCAACAGCCCGGTGTTGAAGGATACGCTCGGCAATCCGACCAACGAGCGCGCCACCGGCAACGGTCCGGAGCACTGGTATGAGTACGGCCTGTCGGTTCGCTCCGATCAGACGTCGCTGGTGATCGATCCGCCGGACGGCAGAATCCCGCCGATGACCGCGGACGCCCAGAAGAAGCGCCGGGAGTTCGACGAATCCATGGTCGGCGTGGCGAAAGACGAGCCGAGGCCGGGCGGATGGATCGAAACCTCCGACCCGTGGCTGCGCTGTATCACCCGCGGCGTACCCGGGATGTTCGATCCGACGACGACCGGATACAACATGAACTTTCTCATCACGCAGGGCCCCGGGTGGGTGGCGATTGTCTCGGAGATGATTCACGAGACCCGCATCATTCCGCTCACGCCGCGCCCCGCGCTGCCATCCGATGTCCGCCAGTGGCTCGGAGACTCCCGCGGGCATTTCGAGGGCGACACGCTGGTCATCGAGACGACCAACATCGACCCCAGGATGCACGGGCTGTGGCAGGAGAAGAGCTGGTACAGCGGGCCGAACACGAAAGTCACCGAGCGGTACACCCGCGTAGACGCCAACACCATCGACGCCCGGTTCACGATCGAGGATTCGACGAAGTACACCAAGCCGTGGACGTTCGCGGTGCCGTGGAGAACCACCAACGCTCCCGACAGAATCCTCGAATACGCGTGTCACGAGGGCAACTACGGGCTGGCGAACATCCTCGCCGGCGCCCGCGCGCGCGACAAGGCGGCAGCGGAGAAGTCCTCGGCGGCCAAGACCAAGAGCGGCCGCTGATCCGGCGAGTCGATCCGGCGGGCCCATCCGCCGATTCGAACGGTCTGTGCCCATCGCGCGCGTTCGGCCGCGTGTGATGCGCACAGACCTCACGTCGTGTTCGCATCCTCGCCTGCACATCCCACCATGTGGCGAACGGCTCTCGTCGGCGCGGTCCTGGCAGCGTGTGCGGCGGCTTCTCCGACGCGGGCTGCCGATGCCGTGAGCTGGTTCGATCGGCCGCTCGCGAACTGGAATCAGCCCGGCGCCCCGGTGCCGGCCGCCTCGACACGCGGCGAGTCACGCGAGGCGCTCGCGGCGCGCTGCGCGCTGACGCCGCGCCGGGCGACGGCCGCCGAGCGCGCGCTCGCCGACGCGGGTTGGATTCCGTTCCTGCACGTCGACCGACAGTTGGTTCGCGATGACGTCGAGATCGTCGGGGGTCTCGTCGCCGCCGACGAGCTGTGTCAGCCGTCCGATTTCAATCTCTTCGTTTTCGTCGGTGGCCAGTTCGCCGGGACGCTGTCGCCGGCGCCGATGCGCCCGCATGCGGATGGATCGGCGGGAGCCGTGCGTATCCCGGCCCTGGACGCGATCACCGCGGAGTTTTCGCGCTTTCGGGACAGCGATCCGTCGTGCCGCGCGTGGGCGCACGTCGCGGTGCGCTTCCGAATCGACCGGGCGACGCCGCACGCCCTCGTCGTGCCGGTGGAGCGTCGGGTCAAGGAATAGGAACGAACGCCTGCCCGGTACCGCTTCCGGCGACACGTCGCCGCGCGCCCTGCAGCGCGCGGACCGTCGCGTCGTGTCCCGGCCTCTGCGGTTCGACGCACCCGTCCGATCGCTCCGCGCCATCGTCGGTCCTGTGCACTTCTGAACAGACAGCGCCACGACGCCAACCGTATCCTCCGGTGATGGGCCTTCGGGCGGTCGCGCGCCGATTGCCCCCGGTCATCGAAGGGGAGCACGAATGATCATCCGTCCAGTGCATCTGAATGCGTACGAGTTCGTGGTGCTTTCGGCGCTTCGCGCGCAACAGTTGCTCGCCGGCTCCGTTCCGCGCGTGGAAGGCGACCACGCGGTCGTGACGACGGCGCAGATGGAAGTGGCCGAACGCCTCGTGACACGCGCCGCCGACGACGCGGTCCCGGCACCCCGGCAGTGTTCCTGGCAGTTCTAACCCGCTGCTCACCGTGCGTCGGACGGTGGCGAGAAAACGTCCCGTCCTGTGGTGGAATGGCCTTGCCGTACCACCAGCACGAGTGAGCTCCGGCGTCAGCTTCGACCGAACGACCCGCCGCATTCTCGCCACGGCCACCGTCCGGGGCTGACGGCCTCCGCGCACGCCCTCGAGCAGGTCAATCGTGCAGGACGACGGTCAGCAGGCCGCGCTTGACCGTGATGTCGCCGTTGTACTCGATGAACCCGAGGTCGCGGAACTTGTTCATGAAGAAGTTGACACGCGAGCGGGTGGTCCCCACCAGCTCGGCGAGCGTCTCCTGTGAAAGCGTGACGCGGAGCGGCCCGCCCTCCATGCCGTAGCGCGCCAGGAGCAGGAGGGCGCGCGCCAGCCGCTTCTCGGTGAAGTTGAAGAGTTGGTCGACGAGGTCTTCCTCGATGCGGATGTTTCGCGTCAGCATGTGCGAGAGAAACCGGGCGGCCAGCGTCGGCTGCGAGTCCAGCATCTCGACCATCTGGGCCTTCTCGACGACGAGGACGCTCGTCGCGGCCAGCGCGGAGGCGGTGGCCATCCGTCGCGACTGACCCGCAAGACATCCCTCGCCGAAGAAGTCGCCGGCGTTGAGAATCGCGACCACGGCCTCCTTGCCGGTCCGCGACAGCACGGAGAGCTTGACGCTTCCGTGCTGGATGTAGAACACGTCCGTCGCGGCATCGCCCTGCGAGAAAATGACAGCCGACCGGGCGTACCTGGCGATTCTCCGGGCGATGCCGCCCGAATCCAGAAACGTCCGCAGCTCGAACGGTGGGTGCGGTGCTTTGGCCCGGGCACTCCTTCGCGGCATACGTGGCCATCATCGCACGGGGCTTGGCCGCGGATGTGGCAGCGTCGACGCGCGTGGAGTCCCCGGGGCGAGACGTCGTGGGGTCAGCGGGCGGATGCGATCATCGGGCAGGTCGAGTGCAGAGTGGGGCGCCACCGATGGCGCCCCGACACGTGGCTGGCGCTGATGGTCCTACCAGCGCGGTTCCGAGCGTCTGCCGCCGCCGCCGAACCCACCACCGGAACGCGGCGTCATCGGCTTCGCGTGGTTGACGGTGAGGTTGCGGCCGCCGTACGCGAACCGGTCGAGCTGCGTGATCGCGGCGTTCGCCTCGGCCGGGCTGCTCATCTCGACGAAGGCGAAGCCACGGGCGCGGCCGGTGTCGCGATCGCGCATCACGTTGATTGACGCGACCTGTCCCGACTGCTCGAACAGCGCCTGCAGATCGGCTTCGGTGGTTTCGTACGGAAGATTCCCAACGTAGAGTTTTGTGCTCATGACACTCCTGGATCCGCGCAGCGGATGCGAAAGGCTGAAGGCAGGCCTGAGCGGAATTGCTCAGCGCGAACGCAGGAGAGTCGAGAGAAACGGACTCGTTCTGATGCGGGCGGGTGGCGCAGCTCTCAGTAGCGCGAGGAGTATAGCACGAATCGAGTCGGCGCCACGCCGGGATGCGTTCGGAGGCGCTCCGCCGCCGGGCGCCCGGAGATCAGACGGCGACCCAATTGTCGACTTTGCTCAGGTTGATACCGAGCACGCACACGTTCGCTCGAGCACACACGAAGTTCGGCGCTCCGTACTTGCCGTCGTGCAATTTGCGTTGGACCCGTGTCTGAGGGTGCTGACACGCGGGGCAGCGGTGGACGAGTGGCGTCGCGGGTTTCCGGTCGGACATGTGACTGACCTCCTCCTCGATGACTTCCCCGCCGCACGTGCGTACGCGTACGTGCGCGTCCAGACGACGCGGTATGCTGCCCGATCGGCGCGTGTGGCGTCTGTGCAATATTGAACAGTCCCCGGTGCCGACGAACCGGCCACGGGTACGCAGGCCACCACGTCAGTGTCGGCACCGGCCCGCCGCCCACGGCGCGACATTTCGCTCAAGTAGAATTGACGAGCATGGAGATCCACGCCTCGCATCATCCCGTTCTGACGCTGAAGGATGGACTCATCCAGCTGGGCCTGATCACGGTCGGTATCCTGATCGCGCTGTCACTCGAAGGCGCACTCGAACGGTCCCACAACCGCGCGCTCGTGACGGAAGCGCGCCACAACCTCCAGAGTGAAATCCGCAACAATCAAGCGGATGTTCAGGTCATTTTGAAGGGTCTGGACGCCACCCTGCCCCGGTTCCTCCGCGCGATCGAGGTCGTGGGCAACCTGTCGGCGCCCGAGAACGCCAAGGAGGCCGCCGAGCTCTTTCAACTCTCCGGCGAGCGCAGCCTGCTGTCCAGCTACGCCGCCGGCTCGCTCAACACGGCAAGCCGGACCACGGCCGAGATCTCCGGCGCGTTTGCGTTCATGGACTACGACGAAATCCGGAAGTATGCCGAGATCTACGATGCGCAGGCGCTTTTCAGTCGCGCACAGGACGGAGCGTTGAGGGACGCCATGGCTGCCGTCATGTTCGGTCTGGGGGCGCTGACGAAGGCGGCGCCGTCGGAGGTCGAGGACACGAAGCGGCAACTGCGCCTGGCGTTGGCCGGGCTCATCACCATGAGGGCCACCGCAAACGCCCTCAACCAGCGGTATTCGCAGGCGTTGAAAGGGACGTCGTAGCGGGGACCGGCGCACCGACGCGAGCGCGCGCCGGTCAATCGAACCATCGACAGCCGGCTTCGCCCGCGAGCCCCTCGAGCCCGAGCCGCGCGACAGCGGTGATCCAGCGAACCCGCTCGCCCAGGCCCCAAGTCCCGTGACGGCGATCGTCCAGGGTCTCAAGGCTCCGCGCGGCTCGCGTGACGACGGCCTGCAGCACGACGAACGCGCCCTCCGACAGGGGCGGCGCTCCCCGATAGTTCTCGAGCCGCCCTCCGGTCCGATAGCGCGGGAACGACTCGAGGCCGAGAAAGGCGAGGAACCACGCCGCCCGGAACCGCCCGGTCTCGGTGACGAGCGCCGCGTAGTCCGCGACCAGCTCGTCGAGCAGCGATTCGCGCATCGCGCCGAAGGCCCGCCGCATGAAATAGTGCGTGCACTCGTGCTCGAGGCGAATTCGGAGCGACATCTCGTTCCATTCCCGCGGGTCGACGCCGAGCGTCTCGGCAGGGACCGAGCTGTAGGGTCCCGAGCTGAGGATGATGAACCGATCCTGATAGAGCTCCTTGTGCGGCGCGATCTCGCGGATGGCCTCCGATAGATCGAGCGCCGGCTTCTCACGCCGCGCGAAGGTCGCGACGCGATCCCAATTGTTGTATCCGGCCACGCAGCAGGCTCCCATCGACGGCGGAATCGGATCGGGCTCGTTCCGCCGCGTCAGCGCCTGGACGATTCGCTCGAAATCGGTGCGTACCCCGGCCACGATCACGGGCACGCGCCCGACCGGCGTCGGATACAGAAACAGGCGGAGGGCGTCGGGCCGCGACAGCGACAGCCGCATCGCGGCGTCGCGCGGAACGACACCGCGGCGTGTCGCCGCCTGATAGGCCGGTGTGCCGCTGATACCCGCGGCAATCGGAAACCGGAACTGCACCAGCCGGCGGCACAGCGCTTCGAAGACGCCGATCTCCCCGGCATCGTCGACATAGCGCGTCCAGTCGGCGACGAACGGTTCGTCTGGAACGGGGTAGCCTTCGTCTTTCCAGCACAGTGGGATCCGAAGCTTGGAATTCACGTGACTTGAAGTCGCGGCC
>JADMIO011020041.1_pt1 | contig 27158 bp, 22 predicted proteins | sample 8958161 | NCBI WGS metagenome assembly JADMIO01 (sample SAMN16585339, study PRJNA669376) | soil metagenome | isolation source: Crop rotation soil | place: USA: Cullars Rotation, Alabama | collected 2011
CCGGTGGTCCGAGTTCCGGTAAAGGAACTGCCTCTGACACCGCCAAAGAAAACCTGCTGACGGCCTTGGACGTCGCCAGTTCTTATCTGGATGGAGTCAAGGGTGGCGACGGTTGGAAGACTTACCTGCAGACCAGCGAAGTGCGGGCGGCCACGACGAATGAAACGGATCCAGCCAAGCTGCTGGCGACGCTGAATGGCGCGCTCGGCAAGGTTCGGGCCGCAGCCAAGTCGGAAGACGCCGCGATCCGTGACTTCGTCGCCAATCCCGCTTTGAAAACTTATCTCCGCGATCTCGACCGAGCCGTCACTGTGCTGACCCGGTCCACCACCGGCGTCAACATGAACGACGTTCGGACTCAGTTGAAAGCATTGCTGGAAGGTCTGGAAGCGTATGAAGCCAACGGCACGAGTGCTTCCGCGGCCCAGGTGCGGGCGGCTTATGATGCTCTCCGCGGCCTGACCGCCGATGGTGGCGAACGGTTGTCGGCGGTCATGCGTCAGTACTACTTCAATTCCAACGTCAACATTGCCATCAGCGAAGGCTTTTTGAATCGCGTGCTCGCCAAGACGCACGTCGAAGAAGGTGGCGTCCGCGACTTCATCCTGGGTGCCGACGTCTATGGCGACCAGATTACCTCGACCCAGACACACTTTGATTTGATGCCCAGCGACCAAGGCATTCAATTGCGGATTCATCTGTCTGGAACCGTGACCACCAACACCGAAGGCCACAAGCAGGGCGCGATTATTTATTCGAATGGCAGCCATCAATTGGTGGCCAACAAGGGCATCTATTTCAACGGCGACCGGTTCTCAACCAGTCCCGCGAACATGCACGTGTTTGCCTCGAACGCACCCGTTGATGCCTCGACCAAACTGGACGGGATACCGATTCTCCAGGGCGTGGGCCGCAGTATTGCGATGAGCGCCGCGATTAAGAAACGACCGGAAGCGGAAGCTGTGGCCGCTCAGCGAGTGACGTCGCGCGTCGGGCCGCAATTCGACAACGAAGTCGATGACAAGTTCACCGAACTGAATGGCAAGCTGAATGACAAACTGATCGGGCCGCTTAAGTCCGAAAACTTGTATCCTGACTACAAGATGTATCGCAGCTCCGATTCTCAGATGGACCTCAATAGCCGTCTGATGGGGCAGGATGAATTGGGCGGGAGTTCGGTCCCCGCTGAAGCCCTTACCGATGGTGAGATGGTTCTGCGGTTGCATGAAAGTGTGATCAACAACTTCCTGGACCGCCTGGCAGTCGGCGGCAAGACAATGAACGAAGACGAGCTGCGGAAGCTGCTCGAAGACAAGCTGAATAAGCTGACCAATAAGGAAGTGTCGCTGAAGAAGAAGGATGCCAAGCCCGATGACGATGCCAAGGCACCCAAGGCCTTCATCTTCACCGAGAAGGATCCGCTGCGGGTCAAGATTGCAGATGGTAAGGTGAGCCTGATCATTCGAGCCGGTTTCCAACGTGATGAAGACAAGGGAGGCAACATTCCTCCGCAGGTTGTAACCGTGCCGCTGTCGATTACGGTCGAAGGTGAAGAGGTCGTCGTGACCCGCGGTGAAGTTTCGGTGGATGCGGTCATGCAGGCCGACAATGTTGCCGAGCAGCTCGCCCGGGCTGGCGTCATCAAGAAGAAGATGGAATCATCCATCCAGAATAAGCGTGACACCCGCACGCTGAAGGTCGATCGTGACGAAGGGGACCCGATCAACGTCAACGTGACGAATATCGAAGCTCTCGACGGCTGGTTGTCGATCCGCCTGCAATAGAGTCGATTCCAGTAGGTGATACAGCAACAAAGCCCGGTTTACGCCGGGCTTTGTTGTTTTCTTGATGGCACAAAAGGCAGCGTCGCCCAGCAGCCCGGCTGCTGCGGAGCAGCCGGGCTGCTTCCGACCGCTGTGCGACATAACCGGGTTACAGCGCTTCTCCCGGATCTCGGTCTGAGATCAGAATCTCCCGCAATGCTCACGGGGGGATTCGCTGGGTACTCTGCCCGACAAACGGGACTCAACCTGCGATTGCGTTTCTTTGATCGCGCGCGGTGCGGTGTCTCGATATCGATAAAGGCAGCCGGATGCATTCTGCATCAGCCGCAAGGCGCTAGCCAAATGGCACTCACTTTGTCGTGTGGATCTGTGAGCGGCACGGCGCTAGCCGCCGGTTTTTCAGGAAAAGCAGTTACTTCAAAACCGGGGGCTAGCGCCCTTCCGCTCAAACTGAGTGCCATTGGCGCGCTAGCCCCCGGTTTTCCCCCATTTATGAGAAGACCGGACGCTAGCGCGTTCCGGCTGATTTTCGGCGACCTTGACGGCAGTTACTCCATTCTTACGGAGTTGTAATGCCAATAGGAAGATTCCAATTGAATTCCGACGTCTCACGGAACAGAGTGTCTGAAGTGAACTCAAACAGACGCGTCACGCCGCGATTCGGGTACGTTTCTGCAATACCGTTCAATCGCAGCATCGGTCTATAGAGAATCTGATAAATATTCAGTAGCAGGGTAGGCGAGCGCGTGACAGCGGAAATCTGAGGGTTTCCAATTGTTTCCAGGCGCAACCGACCTCTATACTTAAGCGTACGGCGGAGCACTTTCATAAAAAGGAACAACGATATGAGTACCCGGATCCGCGGGACTACGGTTGCGCTGGCAGCAGCTCTTGTCCTGTGTTTGGGTTCAAACTTGCCAGCATTTCATGGTGGAGGGCATGGTGGCGGCGGTGGCGGCCACATGGGCGGCGGCCATATGGGTGGTGGCCACATGGGAGGCGGCAGCTTTGGCGGCGGTCACCATATGGGTGGCGGCAGCTTTGGTGGTAGCAGCCATCACATGGGCGGCGGTAGCTTTGGCGGCAGCAGCCATCATCTGGGAGGCGGCAGTTTCGGCGGCAGCACCCATCATTTCAGCGCGCCCCAGCAACATCACTTCAGTGCTCCTCAGCAGCACCATTTCAGCGCGCCGCAACAGAGCCACCACATTCAAAACTTCGGCAGCTCGGGCCAGCATCACAGTCTGGGCCAGGGAACAACGCATCACCAGATGCAACAACCTTCATTTTCCGCCCGTCATTCCGGCAGTAATCTGACTCATCATCAGGGTGGAGGCAGCAACCTGGCTGCAGCGAATCGCGGCACAAGTGGCTTGACGAATCACTCGCATCACCTGTCGGGTACGGGAAATGGATCACAGGGAAGCTTTGCGTCGCGACACACAGGTCACATGAGTGCTGGTGGGGGAAACAATCTGGCCAGTGGACTGCATACCGGTCATCACACCGGACAGGGTCAGGGTGGCAACTTCCTGAGTCAACACGGGACGCACCACGCAGGTACGGCCGGTCAAACCGGAAGCATCGGAGCCAATCATCCGGCTCATCACGGCTTGGCGAGTGTTGCCGACCGATCTGCCGGGAACAATCTGGCACATCATGGCCGGGGCACAGGGATCTCCAACGGAGCGATCGGCGCCAATCAAGGTCACCATCTGCAGAATGTCAACGCTCATCACATGTGGAACGGCGTGTCGCGTGGTGTGGGATCGGGTTTGTCGAGCTTCCATCATCATCACGGCTACGGAGCCGGCGGACTGAACCGGGCGGTCGTGGGCAATTCGTTTGCCCGACACCACGGATACTACGGCGGCAACTTCCGTTATAACCGGCTGTGGTTCGGATTTGGCAGCGGCTTCTGGCCATACTATGCGTGGAACTATCGACCGTTCTGGGGTGGGTATGGCGGATACGGTGGATATGGCCTGTTTGGCTGGCGACGCGGCTTTGGGTTTGGTTTCGGAAACTACTTCGGCGGTTGGGGCCTGGGATACGGGCTCGGCTACGGCGGATATGGCGGTTACTATGGCTTAGGTTATGGCAACGGCTATGGTTACGGTGGGTATGGCGGATACGGCGGCTATGGATACAACTCGTGCTGTGTCTATTCGCCAGGATATTCGTACTACAACAACGGGTATTCGTACGGTCCCTACACTGCGTCATCGAACTACTATGGCTACGGTTCGGCACCAGTGACGTCGGCCTATGCGACCGGAGCGGCGATACCGGCCGGAGCACCCGTTCAAGTCGCTCAAGTTGATCCGAATCAGACGCCCACCATTCGGGCTCAATCAGATGACGACCTCGATTTCGCAGCGCTCGGCGAAAGCGAGTTCAAATCCGGTAACTACGACAAGGCAGTTAAACACTGGCGGCATGCCGTGGTAGACGATCCCAAGAATGGCGTGCTGGTCATGATGCTCGCTCAGGGCTTGTTTGCCAACGGCAAATACGACGAAGCTGCCGGAGCGACTCAGCAGGGGATGTTGCTGCTGAAGGAAGAGGACTGGGGAGTCGTGATCAAGAACTATCGCGAACTGTATGCCAAGATTGGCGACTACACGACGCAGTTGCGGGCACTGGAGAAAGCTCGCAAGGACAAGCCGGAAGAGCCGGCGTTGCGCTTCCTGCTGGGCTTCCACTACGGCTATCTGGGATTCCCCACCGAGGCCAAACAGGAGCTGACCAAGGCGACGTCTCTGGCACCTCAGGATGAACTGGCGGCACGGTTAATCGACGTGTTGGACAACAAGTCGAAGAAAGTGAACACGACCGCCAAGCCCCCGGAACCTGCCGCTCCATCCGACATTCCCAAGAAGTCAGACTGAGAACTGCGGGGAATGAGCCGGAACGCACCAGCGTCCGGTCTCGTTTTCGAGAGACAAGCCAACCAGTACGACTCACGTTTCGGAACCCGGTTTCTTATCTGAGAAGCCGGGTTCCGGTGTTTTTAGGGGAAGCGCAGCAACGGTGGCTCGCCCCTTACGAAGCATCGGTGTCTATGCAAGTTGCGACTGTGGATGGACCATTAGATAAGAGAGAACAAGGCTCCCCTCGCCCCGGTAATCCGGGGAGAGGGGTCGGGGGAGAGGGGAATCGAGCGTCTTTTGGTTTTCGCTGCGAAATTGAAGGATTCAACTCAATATTGCCATATCTCGAATCAAGGTCCTATGGCCGCGCGAGCCCCCTCACCCCCAGCCCCTCTCCCCCCGAGTACGGTGGGCGAGGGGAGCCATTGTTCGTTTCGCTCCCTTATACAATATCGCATTGATCACTATCGATTTCGCACCGCAGTATCAGGAACTCACCACTACTTCGCGGCGATCCCCAGCCTGATCACCCCGACAAACAGCCGGCCGTCAGTGGTCCAGGCATCCCCGCCTCCGTTGCGGCCGCTGCGGACTTTGTGGAAGTCGTCGAGTTGGTAATTCTCGCTAAGTTCACCTGTCTGAGCGAGGTCTCCGAACAGATGATTGCGTTCTACGTCAACGTCCCCTTCGATGTGATGGGTGATCTGCCCAGTGGTACGACTGAAGCCCACGCTCTTGTCGAACGTGGCGGCCCCGGCCCACAGCGGGCGGCCGTCCCAATCCAGCCTTTCCGACTTCCAGAACCGCACGTGATGGCGTCGCGAGGGATCGGGCCCGAAAGCTTGCTCGAACGCCAGATCTTCTTTACGCCCATATAGAAACAGCTTGCTGACGGGGGCCTCCTCGTAAGGTCGCTTCAACACGGTCGCCGCCGCAATTTTCACGTTATTGCGCAGGCTAAGCGGATCGGCGAGATACCAGTTGGCCGCTTGCATGATCTGGTTGATCTCGGCTTCAGTCCCCACGAGTCCCACGTTGACGGGATCACCTGGGATACCCGCCGATGTGGTGGTGATCCCGGGCGTGTCATCCAGCGCCGGATGACGCCGAAAATGGCGGATCCAAAGTCCGGGAATCAGCAGATAGGCCACTGCGAAATAGGTCAGTAGTAGACACAACACCAGAAATGTCATCCGGCCGCGGAGACGTTTGCGTGGTACCGCTACCGGCGCAGGCGGTGGTGACGGGGGTGCGGTTGCCTCATCGGACATGGCCGGTACTTTCTCTTCTAAGTGGACAAGTCGGCTTTAATCATACCGTTGCTTCCTGCTGGTGACCACGATCCGTCACGCTGGTAACTCCGCTAGATCTATGGTAGGTTCCAGCAAACACTCCCGATTCGCGCCAGATTTCAACTCTGATCCGTGATACTCAATTCACGGAGAGCACCGCGAACCCACACTATTCGGAGAGAATTTCATGCGCGGGCTATTCGGTCTGATCATTGCCGCAACGTTGCTACTGAGCTGTGGCTACAGTCAACTGGCCATGGCCGGCCCTTATGAGGGTCAGATTCGGCTGGCTCCGGAATCGACCAACTTGATGGTCCTGGTCAATGTTCAGGCCCTGTATAACACGTCCCTGGCGAAGACCGAGGACTTGAAGCAGAAGGTCAAGGATGCGTTTCTGGCTGGCGACACCCTCGTTCCGCCGACTGCGAACAAAATCGTCATGTTAGCGGAAGTCGACGCGCTGGATGATCTGCGGCCCATCTGGGATCTCAGCATTCTCGATTTGTACAAGGCCCCGGATGTCCTGGGTTTTGCCCGCAACGAACAGGCCGAGATCGAACATTTGGACGGTCACCGCCTGGTCCAGACTCATACGGGGGCCCTGGTGCTGGAACTCAAGGCACAACGCATTCTGGCGTCGGGGATGGCGACGCGGCAGATGTATACTCGCAGCTTGAAGGGGATCGCCCCGGAAGCTCCCTTGCGAATTTCGGACTATCTGAAGAAGGCCGCCGATGTCCTGCCTGATGAAGGTCAGATCGTGATCGCGATGGACCTGGCCGATGTCTTCACTCGGCCGGTGGCGAAACAGATTCTCGGTAAAGATGCCTCGCCGCGAGCGGTTGAGTGCCTGACTTCTCTCAAGGGTCTGACCTGCGTGGTGCTGGTCGATAAGACACGCCAAGCGACGATTCGGCTCGATTTCGGCCAACCGGTGGAAGCTTTGGGCGCTGACCCGCACAAGATTTTGCAGCCCGTGCTGCATCCGCTGGGTTTTTCCGACGACCGACTCGACATTGTTACTCCCAAGACGCACAAGGAAGCGAACACCGTTGTAATCAAGGGGGAACTGTTGCCAGATCGCCTGCGCGAGCTGTTCCGCAAATTTGAAGCCACGGGGATCAATCCGGACTATTCCTCCGAGCCCCCTGCGGAGACCAAGGATCCGAAGCAACTGACCATCGTCGCCTCGCAGAAACACCTCGCTGCGATCAAGTCATTGCTGGCCGAATTGAAGTCCACAGCGCGCCGCGACCAGATTTCCGAGTTGAGTGAGAAGTACGCCGGCAAGATCGATGCCCTGCCCATGCTGAATGTCGACCCCGATGTGTTGACGTTCTCCGCAAACGTGAGCGGTTCGTTACGCTACCAGGCCCAGGCCAAACGCGAAGCTGGACTGCGCCAGGGTGTCCGGGCCTCCATTCCCACGTATACCGCTCGAACATTTTACGGCGGTGCGTACGGTGGATACGGCGCCGCCTATAACGGGGCCTATGGTTCTTACACCTCGTATCGCCGCGATATTCCCGATACGTTGTCAATTGAAACCCAGGAGCAAGCCCCGGCAACTCAGATCCGGATCTCCGAATGGAAACAGATCGAAGACGGCATGGTGAAGTTGCGGCGCACGCTGACCGAACGGTATATGGTAGAGTTCTAAGAATCGTGCAGCCCGGCTGCTCCAGGCACCCGGGCTGCAGTTTCTTCTGATCGCGGGTAATTGAGGCGATCCCTGATTGACTGATTCATCCTTCCCAGCGGCGTCCTATCGCGGACGTATCGCTCCGACGCCGACCGGCCACTTGCATTTGGGTCACGCGCGAACATTCTGGGTGGCTCAGCAACGAGCCCGACAGGCGAAGGGCGTCTTGATTCTGCGTGACGAAGATCTCGACCGCGACCGTTGCCGGTCCGAGTTCGCCGTGGCGATGCTGGAGGACCTCCGCTGGTTTGGTCTCGACTGGCAGGAAGGTCCCGATTGCGGCGGCCCGTTTGCGCCGTATCGGCAAAGCGAACGGTTAAACAACTACCTCGAAATCTGGCGGCAGCTCGCAGCGAGTGGTGTCATTTATCCGAGCCCGCAGTCACGCAAGGACGTGCAACAAGCCCTGAGCGCTCCGCATGAAGGCGAGGATGAAGCAATCTTTCCACCCGAGTTCCGTTCACCCTTCGGCACCGGCCAAGGAGCCGTTGAACCGGGAGATGTGAATTGGAGATTCCGTGTTCCCGATGGTTTGGAAATCGCCTTCGATGATGGCCAATGTGGGGTAGTGCAGCGAACAGCGGGACGTGATTTCGGAGATTTCTTAGTCTGGCGGAAAGACGGCTTTCCATCATACGAATTGGCAGTCGTCACCGACGATCACGCCATGCAAATCACAGAGGTCGTACGTGGCGAAGATCTCCTGACCTCGACAGCCCGGCAGTTGCTGCTCTATCAAGCCTTGGAGTGGATACCCCCCGCATTCTGGCACTGTCCGCTGCTGCGGGATGCAAACGGCGTACGTCTGGCGAAACGCAATCAGGCCCTGTCGTTGAAAACCCTTCGCGAACAAGGACGAACCCCGGCCGAGTTGCGCAGCGAATTGGGATTGGAAGAATTCTCGTAGGTGGGGCAGGATTCTTGCCATCAGACTTCACCCTTTCCATAACCGACTCAAGTGTCTGGTCTTACGCTCACGTCCCTAAGTATTTCCTAAGAATCTATTAAATATTGCAGCAATATCCTTGAAACGAGTATTCTGTGGTGTAAAATGAGTGGCCGACAGTTCGTGGTGACTGCATCGTGAATGGTCCATCTCGGCACAACGCCGATCAATGGCCAAGCCCTGCGGCCAAACGACACCGGCTCCAATACATCACCAACCGTTTATGGCATGATATTTTCCCGGTTGATCGAGGAAAAAAAGAGAAGTGTGATCTTTGTAATCTTTAAAATCTTATCAAAAAACCCTGCGTTTTGTGGGGGTGTTTGAAGATTACAAAGATCACACTTCGGGGTCCCGAGGGGGACGAGCGTGGAGCGAGTGCGCTGGTGACGACGGACTTGATCTTGAATTGGTGTGCTGAGTATTCCATTCTGCATTGCAGGAAAACGAAGACTTTCCACCGCAGAGGAACGAAGAGCGCAGAGAGGTTGTCCCCAAACTTCGTCAGGCTTTCTTCCCTGCGCACTAAAATGTATCTCGCCGATCAGTTGTCGGGTGATCTATGGTCGATTTTCGCCGAATAACATTGGTCGAGTGGTTTATTATCGCAGCTCTTTTGTCTGTGATGGTAGCTCTGATCGAACCTGATGTTGGTGCGTTCTTTGATTCGAATCCGGACAACACGCTGCCCATCGCTCGAGTCTTTTTTGAGAAGCAACAACCCACCACGGCTAGCCGGCCCGTCCGAATTGTTGTGACACAACGAGAAGTCAATGCGAACGGCGAAACGAAGGTCCATTGCGTGCTGCTGAACGAGGGGACAACGCCGGTCTACTACAGTGGATATTTGGCGCGGAAGTATCATCCTCGATTGCCCGAAGGCGAGATCAGGCCGCTGGTCGAAAAGAAGATCCAACAGCATCTCCAAGGAGAAAGCACGATCAGATGGCGCTGCGGAACCGGTTCGACTCGCTTGTGTCTAAAGCCAGGTCATGCGGGACGCTTTCACGTGACTCAGCGAGGTGATGAACCAGTCGTTCGAATCGGAGTGTACTGTCATGGTGAGAAACCAATCGCCGATTTAGAAGATGGCATTCTCTGGTCCGAAACGATTTCAGCCGCTGGCAAGCCGACCGGATCAAATTGAGGCGCACATTGAACCGCTGGCTCAAGCTTGTCGTGCTGATCGTCGCTGGGTGGTGCGTCATGACGTTCACGCATGAATGCGGTCACATCGTGGGCGGCTGGTTGAGTGGCGCGACGTTGCGCAGCGCAGAACTGCGACCGTGGCATCTGATGCATAGCCTGTATGAGCCAGATCCGTATCCGCTGATCACGTTGTGGTCGGGGCCGGTATTGGGCGCACTGGTGCCATTAGGTGTGGCGCTGATCGTCCGCCGGGAATGGATGTGGTTCCTCGCCCATTTCTGCCTGCTCGCCAATGGGGCCTATCTGGCGACGGCGTGGATTTCGGGAGACAGATTTCTGGACACGCGGCGTCTTCTGGACGCCGGGGCGTGGCCGATTTCCATTGGTGCTTATTGTCTACTGACGGTCGGATGGGGTTATTTTCGATTTCGCGCGAACATTATCACCCTGCTCGATCTCCAAAAGGTCAAACAGGAGGCGGCGACAATCCCGTAATAATGATTCCTGATGGATTTCATTTGCGCCCATTCGCGTGATTCGCGGGCAAAGAAGAATTGGTGCCCGCGAATGAACGCGAATCAACGCGAATTGGAAAGAACGTCTGGTATTGTGGTGGGCCCGGTGCCCGAGTATCTGGCTGTCTTATCCAGCAAATTTCCCTCTGTTTTTCACCGCAGAGAATCAGAGGAACACAGAGATGATAGCGTCCTTCCTCTGTGTTCCTCTAATCCTCAGTGGTGAGCGAATCCTCTACATTTCCAATTCCGAGGTTCTGCATGACCGATGACAAGCGGTTTGTCTCCGAACGGTTTCCTCGCACGTTGAAATACCATCCCGATTGGCTCCTGGCGAACGCCAGTGGCGGGGCCAATACGCTGTGGCTGACCGAGTGGCTGACGGAGGGCCTGGACTTGCAGCCGGGGATGCGGGTGCTGGATCTGGGCTGCGGGCGGGCGATGTCGTCGATCTTTCTGCATCGCGAATTTGGCGTACAGGTCTGGGCGACCGACTTGTGGTTCAGTCCGTCGGAAAGCCTGCAACGAATTTGCGACGCGGGATGTGCTGACGGTGTATTTCCCATGCATGCAGATGCGCGGTCGCTGCCGTACGCGACGGAATTCTTCGACGTCATCGTGAGTAGTGATTCTTACATGTATTATGGGACAGACGATTTCTATTTGAACTATGTCACGCGATTCTTAAAGCCGGGGGGGCAATTGGGAATTGCCGGGACCGGCATGACCCAGGAAATGGATGAGCCAGTTCCCACTCACCTGCAAGCGTGGTGGACTTCCGAAATGTGGAGCATGCATTCGGCCCCCTGGTGGCGCCGGCACTGGGAAAAGACCGGCATTGTCGACATCGCGCTGGCCGACACGTTGTCCGATGGCTGGAAATTCTGGCTCGACTGGCACCGCACCGGCTTCCCTGACAATCTAGCAGAGATCAATGCGATCGAAGCCGATCAAGGCCGGTATCTGGGGTATGTTCGCGTCGTCGGCCGTCGACGAAAAGATGCGAAGTTGGAGGATCCCATTGTGTCCGTTCCCACGCAGTACACGAGGACTCCGTTGCTTCGTGGGTAGCTAACGGATCACTCCGCCAGGATGCGAAAGGACTCGAGGAAAGTCTGAGCTTCGGGTTCGGCCGCTGGCTGCTTTTCGTCCGTGAATGACGCCGAAACAAAGTACGCTCGGTTCGCCACACGAAAGACTCGCACTCGTGCATAGAGTGGCTTCTTCGTCTCGGAGTGGGGCCAGGTTGCCAGGTATTGTTCCCCTTCGTGTTCCTGTGACTTGACCGCTTTTTCGAGCTCCAGCTTCGTGGATTTCGTCCAGTACTCGGGGGCATACTGTGTTACGATTTCGTGTAGCGTCAGCTCCCGATTCTCGGCCGGCAGATCGACGTAACGCACCTGGCAGCGGCAATGCCTCTGGTCAAAGCAGTACAGCCGCCCCTTGGCCTCGGCCGCATCTGTACCTCGCTGGTAGATGGTGGAAACCGGCCTGCTCCCGTTGACCGTGGAGAATGCACACCGAGCACCCTCGGGCGTGTAGGGACGCAACTCACGTGGATCGCTGGCGTAGCTGGTTGCGATGAATGATAGTACGGAAAGGATGATAACGATCGCTGAAGGACGCATGGAGGTCACTCCTGCCGCGCTTTGTACGCGGTTTCGCCCCCCTCGCCCCGGTACGCCGGGGAGAGGGGACGGGGGTGAGGGGCACATTCGACGTCGATTGCAAAACGATGTCTTAAGCGGGTTTCCAGTGAACCCAATCCGCGGCGAGAATCGAGGGTATATCGTTCCCCTCACCCCCAACCCCTCTCCCCAGAGTACTGGGGCGAGGGGAGAGAATATGACGTTTTATTCGTAAATCATCAGTCGAAGTGAGCCCATTGCTCAGCACGCCCTCACGGACTCGCTGCTTCAATGCAGTATAAACTTCGGAACGTTCGCAGGAAGATATTTCCGTTCGAAAACGCGGGTGAAGACCGCGAGCCTTCGTTGAGATCGTTCTGCCCGAGAACTTTGCAGGCGGTCGGGTCGGGGGCGAGGATCACGACGTTGCCTTTCATGTTTTGCACAAACAGTTTCCCATCAACCAGGCACATGGACCCCCACGAGGAACCGTCTCCGATGCGCTGTTCCCACTTCTTCTCACCCGATTTCGCGTCCAGGCACCAGGCCACGCCGATCTCGTTGAGAATATACACGTAACCGTCAACGGCGACTCCCGATCCAATGCGCTGCGGGTTCTGCATGTCGTGGAGCCACAGCCGATGAGTGGCGGTGACGTCGCCTTTCCCTCCCAATCGACAGGCCAATGCCGGCCCGTGAAAACCACACATCGCCACCACAGTGTCCCCCGTGACGATGGGGGACGTGTAAACCAATTTGCTGAAACCGCCACAGGACCAGACTTCTTCGCCAGTAGCCGGTTTGACGGCTCGCAACTTAGTTGGCAGGCTGAGTAACAACAGGGCCGCGTCCCCTTCACCCACAAGGATTGGCGTGCTCCAGGAGCCACGGTATTCATCCGGCTTTTCGGATTTCATCCCCTCATATTCGTGCCGCCAGACTTCGTTGCCCGTCTGTTTGTCAAACGCAGCCACGAAGGCTGATGTCCCCGGTCCAGCATTCAGGATCACCAGATTTCCCACAATGATGGGACTCGACCCATAGCCCCAGATATGATCGAACTTACCGAGATCTTTATGCCACAATTCCTTACCCGCCAAGTCATAGCAGTAGAGACCCGCGGAGCCGAACCAGATGACGACTCGTTCGCCATCGGAAGCCGGCGAGGACGAAGTCTGAGGATTCGTACCGTGGGTCGCTTCAGGCTCGGTGTACTCGATCGTCTTCCGCCACAGTTCCTTGCCGTCGTGACGATCCAGGCACAGCAGCAGTCGCTGTTTGCCCTTGTCCTCGGGACAGGTCACGAAGACTTTGTCGCCGACGACGATGGGAGAACTATTGCCTTCGGCGGGAAGTGACACTTTCCATTTGACGTTCTTCGTGGTCGACCAGACGAGCGGCACATGCTGCTCGTCTGAAATTCCAGTTCCCAAGGGACCGCGCCATTGCAGCCAGTCGCCGGCCAGAGCGGGTTGAGAAATCAAGGTGCGGCTCGACGAACCAGCGACGAGACAGCACACCAGTACCCACTTCAGCGTTTTGGTAGACCACAAGCGATGACTATTCATGGCGGGGTTCTTTGCGTGAGGTTGAGGTGCAGAAAGACTTCACCGGCGAGCGGAGCGGATGTCACTCCGCTCGCCGGATTGCGAGTTTCATCGCTTGCCGATTGTGCACGATTGGCAATTGCCAGCCGTTACCTGGTTCCGGGGGCGGGACCACCCCTCTGCCCGTATCCGCTGCGTTCCATGCTCTTTTTCATTTGTTCATCCACAGCCTTCTTTTGTTCGGGGGTCATCCCACCGCCAGTGGTCTGTGGTTTGATTTCCGCAGATCCCCCACAGCCAACCATCGCGACGGTCAACCAGACCAGACTCATCAGATAGAGAATTCGCTTCACCACAGCCCACTCCTCTCGACTAGAAAAGGTAAACGGAAAAACAATAGACGGTGCACAAAATATCTGAGTTGATGATGACGAACGAATCGCCCACCCCGTTTCAAACACTCCCTAACGTCGCGTGTGCGCGTACTGCAATTCTTCGATCACTTGTTTCCAGGCATCAACTGCGCGCTCACGGCCAAGTGCCTGATATAAATCCAGGACCGGTTGCAATCCAACCGGATCCTGGAGATTGGCCAAACCATTACGAATTCGCTGATGGACTTTGGGCTCCATCAACTGCTCGACGATCTTCGCTTGTTGTTGTACGGTTTCGGCAGCGGCATGCTCACCCAGTTTGTGCAGACAATGTGCCAGCCGGTTTTGTGTCGTCCACTCGGCATCCCCGGTTGGCAATTTGATGGCCGTCCGATAGGCGGTCACAGCGGCGGGGATGTCGTGCTGCACTTCATCCAATATTGTGCCTTGATACTTGAAGAATTCATATCCCGCGTGGGGGTGGGGCCAGACACCAAATGCTTTCTGGGCATCGGGAAACAATCCTTTTTCGAGGAAAAGTGATATCAGAGCTTCAAAATACAGCGGCTGCGTTTCGGCGTCAGGTAGTTCGAATGCCACAGACAACAACTTTTCTGCCTGCCCGACTTTCGCGTGCCGTAAGCACCACAGCATCGCCGCGGAATAGCCCAGGATCGCTTGCGGCTCATCCTTCATGAACATCTCGTAACGGCGGTATTCGCTATCTGGTCCTGGTAGTTCATCCGGCCCCAGCAGGCCCCAGTTTCGATCCAGTTCGGCGCTGGCAGCACCGGGACTGAACTCGCCCAGATAGGCTTCACGCAGTCGTAGCGGCCGATCGGCGGGCGCGCTGAGTTGATAGACTTTCCAGAATTGGACTTCCGCCAGTGACTGACGACCGGTGACCTCCAGCAGTCTCCACATCAACATGTTAGCCGGCAGAAAATCGGGGCGCACGCGTAACGAATGGCGCAGGAGCTTTTCGCCAGCGGCAGGTTGATGCAGGATCAGAAATCGCAACTGCCCTTCCCGAAACCGGGCCTCGGCAACTTCCGGCGACAGATTTGAAATCTGTCCCAACTGTGCCAGCGCCTCTTCGGCCGCGGACGGCAGACTGTCATCGAGAACATAGGCTTCGGCCAAAAGCAATCGGGCACGATCATCCCTGGAAAACACTGAGAGGTATGTTTTCAGGGCTCGCCGCGCTGCCCCCAGCTTGCGGCCAGCAATCATCCGCGCCGCCTGGTCCGGCAAGCGGCGCAGCCACAGATAGCCACCTCCTACAGCGAACGCCAGCAGGCTCAACAGAATGATGCAGATGCGGCGTTTCATGAATGTGGACTGAGCTCGACCGGGAAATGCTGTGGTTTTGACTGGAATACAGTGCGTGTCCACCGCGATTGCGGCGGTATCGAGTGTACTCACGGATGACACGCATTTGCCACCGTGACTGCACTTTCGCGAGCACTTGGGAATGGGTTGTGCGGATTGTGTCAGGTGTAGTCGTCCGGCAACCAGGGCAAAGATTTCCTCAGGTGTGGCAATTGATATAGGCACCTTCAGGAGCGGCTGATATATCAACTAATAGGTACTTTGCTGAGGGGGTATTGCGATGCGTTCCTGTTCTCGCCGGCAGATGCTGGCTGTTTCAACTTTGACAGTGTTCTCATTTCTGCCCCGGTTGTGGAGCCAGGAATCGCGGCGACGCCTCAAGGCCGACCCAGATCGTAAGATCGACACACAAGTCAGCATCGAACTGCTGACGGCCGAAGGTGCGGGGGCGGTAGCCCAGGAATGGGCGACCATCTTTCAAGATCTCAACGTCTCGTTCAGCGTCCGCCGCTCGTTGCTTAACGAGAAACCCGAAACGACAGAAACGACATCGGGGATCAGCCTGCGTGACGTGCAGGTCCTGGGGCGTTTGGAAAACGACGGATCCATCACCCTGTCAGATCGCCGGTTCAAGACATCCGACGTGGCGAAGATCCGCGATTGGATCAACGGACTGAAAGCGTACGGCGCTCAGGGTTCGCCGCAGGGTCAGCCCATGTGGGGCTTGTCCAAGAAGCAATTTGAACCGCTGTTTCAGGCGCTGTCGCCGATCTTGAAGATTGAACCCAACGCCGCCGCGTTGAACAAGGCGCTGGAATTGTTCACCGTCCGGCGGTACTACTCGTTCCGATTCACCGCCGACGCGACTCAACGATTGGAAAGTGGTCGGGTCCCGGAAAGGGTCGAGTGGAACTACGCCGGTTTGAGTGAAGGGGCGGCGCTCGCCGGGTTGCTCAATGAGTTTGGCCTCGGCTTTCAACCGCAGCGGACTCCGACCAGCAAGCTGGAACTGGCCATTGTGAAACTGGATTCCAAGCAGCCGGTCTGGCCAGTCGGATGGCCGCTGGCGGACGATCCGCCGAAGGTGGCTCCAGAACTGTTCAAGACCGGTGATGTGGAATTGATGGACGACCCATTGATCGATGTCTTGCTGGAAGTTGGTAAGCTGATCAAAGTCCCCGTTCTGTTCGACGATTTCGGCCTGAAGGCCACGGGGATCAACCTGCGCGAAGTCAAGGTGTCGCACAAGAAGAAGCGCACTGTCTGGAGTGCGGCCTTGAAGCACGTGTGCTTCCAAGCCCGCTGCAAGTGGGAACTCCGAGTAGACGAAGCCGGGCATCCATTGCTGTGGGTGATGTCCGCCGTGCCACCCAAAGAGGAACCAAAAAAGAAATCCTAGCTAGCGTGTAGGACGGGTCTCCAGGCCCGTTCGAACGCAGGTTAACCTTTCCAGGCTGTCTGGATGAGTGGATGGATGGGCATTCAAGTCGTCGAACAAGAGTGTCCGGCTCGATAACCTCGCCCATATTGCTCGAACGGGCCTGGAGACCCGTCCTACGCGATTGGTATTACGCGAGTAATTCTTGCACCACATGTCCGTGGACGTCGGTCAGGCGGAAGTCGCGGCCGGCGTAGCGATAGGTCAGCTTCTCGTGATCGAAGCCCAGCAGGTGCAGCAGCGTGGCGTGCAGATCGTGGACGTGGACCTTCTTCTCGACCGCAGCGAAACCGAATTCGTCGGTGGCACCGTGGACGTAGCCCCCCTTCGCTCCACCGCCCGCCAGCCACATCGTAAAGCCGTAATGATTGTGATCGCGGCCACTGAGTGCCGGCAGTTCCGCGACCGGGGTTCGCCCGAACTCGCCACCCCACATCACCAGCGTACTGTCGAGTAACCCCCGCTGCTTCAGATCGGTCAGGAAGGCCGCGATCGGCTGATCCCATTCCAGGCCCAGCTTGCGGTGGTTGACTTCAATCCCGTCGTGGTTGTCCCAAGGCTGTCCGGCTCCGCTGTAGAGTTGCACGAACCGCACGCCCCGCTCCAGCAACCGCCGCGTCATCAGCAACTCTCGGCCGATCACTCCTGAACCGTATTGCTCCTGCGTCTCTTTTGTCTCTTTGGCAATATCAAACGCATCGCTGGCTTCGGTCTGCATGCGATAGGCCAGCTCGAACGACTGAATCCGCGATTCCAATTGCGGATCGTGCTGTCGTTGCTCCTGATGTTGCTCGTTCAGCTTGCGGACCAGGTCCAGTTGCCGCCGCTGCTCTTCGAGCTTCCACTTCGCATTCCGAATGTTCTCCACCAGCTTGGTGACATCAGTATGCTGCGAGTCGATATAAGTCCCTTGATAGGCACCCGGCAGGAACGCGGAACGCCAGTTCTGAATGCCCGTAATGGGCAGACCCCCCGGACACATGGCGATGAAACCCGGGAGATTCTGGTTCTCTGAACCGAGACCATAGGTGACCCACGACCCGAAGCTGGGACGGGGAAAGCGTCCGTCGCCACAGTTCATCAACCAGAGAGAGGGCTCGTGATTCGGGACATCGGCGTGCATCGAGCGGATGATGCACATGTTGTCGATGTTCGAAGCAGCCGTCTTGGCGAACATCTCGCTGACTTCGATTCCGCTCTGGCCATACTTTTCAAACTTGAACGGCGACTTGAACGCGCCGCTCGTTTTGCGTTCGGTGCGCAGCGTCAGACTGGGAAGCGGCTTGCCGTGATATTTCTCAAGACTGGGCTTGGGGTCAAAAGTATCAACCTGCGACGCCCCGCCATTCATGAAGAGATGCACGACCCGCTTGGCCTTCGCTGCCAGGGGCGCCGGCCGCGGAGCCAGCGGCGTGATTTCGCGCGGCGCAGCGTACGAGGCAGACTCCTCTGACAACAGGTTCGCCAGAGCCAACGCCCCAAATCCGGTACCGGCCCGGTTGAGCATGTCTCGACGTGAGATGGGTTCGAACAGCGACATCAATTACTCCCGTCACACTCTAAGTTGATCGCCAGAAATCATTGTGCTGGTGAGCCCCGTCCCGTAAGGGCGGGGATGAATTCGCATCCTGTATCTTCGACACGCACGAAGAATCCCGGGCCTTACGGCACCGGGCTCACCTGCACAATTTCTGCCGAACAACTACTTATATCTTCTTCGACAGCCGCTCGGCCAGGCGTTCCAGTGCCGGGCTGATATCCAGTTTCTCCATGTGAATATTCAGCAGGCTGAAGCAATCTTTGTTCGCCAGTGCGGACTTCAAGGCCACTTCCAACTCCCCTTCAGTGCGGACCTCGTAGCCTTTGCCACCTCCCAGAAAGTCGCACAGGCGATGGTAGTTCCAATTCAAAATGTCGTTGAAGGGCCCTTCCTGCAGGAACCGCTCGGTCGTGTAGCCCTTGTTGTTGAGGACCATGATGATGGGATTGAAGCTGTACCGGACCGCGGTCGACAATTCGAGGCAGGTCATCTGGAATGCTCCGTCACCCACCAACACCAGTGGTCGCAACTTGAGATTTGCGAACTGAGCACCAATCGATGCCGGTACAGCAAACCCCATCGACGTGTAATAGGCCGGACTGATGAATTCCGTGTGACGATAGATTGTTAGATCGGAGGCACCGAAGAGACAATCCCCGACATCCGCGATGACCACCATGTTTTCGTCGAGCAGTTCATTGATGCGGGCGAACAATCGCCGATTCGTGATGGATGCATCGGGCTTGGCTTTATAAGCAGTGGTGACATCCTTGCTTTTGGGGAGTTTGGCCTTGGGAGGCGCAAGATCGGCGTGCAACAATCCCTGCATGAAGTCGGTCAGCAAGACGTCGTGATAGTGATGATGCCGAATCCGCAGTTGTTCGCTGGTGACGTACAGGCACTTTCCCAGATCGAGATTCGCCGTGAAGATCCCCAGATTGATGTCGGTCATGAACGCACCGAGCAGAATGACGCAATCGCTCTCCTCGACGTACTTGCGGACCGTCTCGCGGCCCATGGCCCCTTCATAGACACCCAGGTAGAGCGGATGTTTCTCACTGACGACCGACTTGCCCAGCAATGTGGAACACATGGGAATGCCGGCCTGTTCGGCCAGCTTGACAACTTCCTGGCCCAGCCCGAACCGATGCATTTCGATGCCGGCAATGATCACTGGCCGGCGGCTGGAGTTGATCATCGCCTTCGCTTCCGCCAGAGCTTCCTGCAGCACGGCCGGGTCGCTCGACGTTTCTTCGCTTGACGGTTGATGCGGATAGATGGCAGTCGCCTGGACTCGGTCGCGAGGAATCTCCATATAGACCGGCCGCTTGTAGCGCAGTGCCGCAGCCAGGCACCGGTCGATTTCGCGGAATGCGGTTAGCGGATCATCCAGCGACGCATTCGCCACGGTGATCTTTTCGAAGACCTCACGCTGAGTATTGAAGTCGCGCACCTTGTGATGGAGCAGCGGATTATTGCGGCGTTCGTCCATCCCGGGCGCGCCGCTGATCACCACGACGGGCGACTTTTCGGCATAGGCCCCGGCAATGGAATTCACGAGACTTAGCCCACCGACGCAATAGGTCACACAACACGCACCCAAACCGCGCACGCGGGCATAGGCATCGGCCGCGTATCCGGCACAGTCTTCACGAGTCGCCCCAATGACTTCAATCGGACTGTCCTGCAACATGCCGTAGAACTGCAGAACGAAGTCGCCCGGGATCCCAAACACATGTTGCAAGCCGTGATCCTGCAGCCGTTGAATCAAGTATCCACCGATCGTTTGCGAGGACGCGGCGGGCTTGACCGCGGACGAGGTCTTAGGTTTCTTGGCGGCCATGCCGAACGTCTCCTTCGAAGGAATGCGATGATCGTGAGTGCGCAGTGATCGTAGGAATTCTGGTGCGTCAGGCGGACTGGGTCAAGGGGGCGTTCCGTACGTCGGTTTGGAATGGCTAACCAAGGAGCGGAAATGATTGCTCACAACGATAGACGGGGCCCTCATTGTGGATCACGCTCGAATACAGGGCGAAGCTGGACATCTCCACGGCGGGTAACGACCAACCCTGATTCCGATCCAGGAATCCTTCGACGACATCCGCCGCGACTTTGGGCCCGCAACGAGCCAACGTAATGTGCGGGGCATAGGGTCGAGCTTCGACTCGAAATCCCACTTCCGCTAGCACGGCTCCCACTGCGGCATGCAAACCAAGTAGTTCTGCTGTCACGGGCACCCCGGCCCAAAGAACGGTCGCTCTGCCAACCGGAGGGAATTTTCCAATTCCACTGATTTGCAGCGAACAGGACCGGCACGCAACTTTGGTCAGTGCCGCTATCACCGGTTCCACTTCTGCCTCACCAATGAAGTGCAGAGTCAGGTGCATTTGCTCCACTGCACCCAGCCGGAGCCCTGGTGTTCGTCGCGGCTGAATGCGAACGAGTTCCTCTCTGACGGAGAGGGGAAAATCGAGAGCAACGAAGAGCCTGGGCATAGGTGTTACACGGGCGTTGCATCACGGATTGCAGACTGGCCAGCGAACCAAATGGCTATCAAGGACTACTTCTTCTTGTCCTCTTTCCCCTTGTCTTTTGGAACAGTTGTCGATTTAGACGCCGGAACCTTCTCGGCAGCGGGCACGGCGAACTTCTTACTGGTTGCGGCCGGTTTGCCGATGCGAATCTGCTCGTTGAGCTTCTTGGGATAGTATTCCTTGTTCTCCGATTTGATCTCATCGGCCGACGGCTTGTAACCGGTTTCGGGAGCAATCAGTTTTTCTCGCAACTGCCGAATGTCTTTTTCTTCCCGAGCATGCCCTTCCGCATGAATCTCGCCGGGTTGCCGATTGTTTGGGGTGTTAATGGATAACTTCGTCAGGTAGATCCTTTCCGTCGAGGGGAATTCATGCTGCAAACGCTGCATCTCGTCGAGCATGTTTGCATCTTCTGCCACCCATTCATCCACCGTCTTAGCCGCGTCGATGACCGGCTGCCCCTTCTTCAATTTCTCATCGAGATTGCTGAGTTCCGTAGTACGGGTGGTGATTCCCGCATCCAGTCGGCTGAGGGCCACCCAGTAGACCAGGATGATCACTACGGCAGCGGCAGCCGCCCCAATCGCTGCCTGGCGAGTCCGTTCCTTTTTCGTATCAGGTTTGATGACCGGTTTGCGCGGCGCGAGAAAGTTGAGCTCCTCGATCTGCGGATGGGTTTGTGACCAGACAGCCCCGATCAGACCGGCATACGCTGACTGATGCGAAATCAGCTTCAGGCTATCGCCGGTCACCTTGACCAGCGAAAACGGATTGACCGTGCGCACGGTGATTGGCAGCCGTTTCTGCAGTGCCTCGGCAAGACCCGGCAGATCCCCATCCGCACCCAGTACGAACCCTTCCGTCAGCTTGAAACCTAGGTTCAGGTTCTGGAACGACATTAGTCCCCGGCTGACTTCAGTCAGGATGACCGCATTCTGCTGCTCGGCGGTATCCCCTGCCAGTCGTGCGGCGTGTGAGAAAATCAACTGCCGCATCCAGGTGACGGAAATTTCCACGCGCCCGCCATGCCGGGCGACGATCAACGTCGCGGACTTGGTATCAAGCGGCTTCTGACCTTCAATCTGCGATACAAGTTCGGCCGCCCCGATGGGACTCAGCCGAATACTGACCAGTTCGCGTTGCCCTTCGTCGATAAATTCCCGAATGGCGGCGACCATGGTCTGAGGTACCATCGCCAACAAGACGTCTCGAGTCGGAATTCCATCGCGTTTGGGTAGCGGAACGAAGTCGAGCGCCAGATCATCGAGTGAAAGAGATGATTTCGCCGCGGCTTGAAAGCGCACCATCTGTGGCAGTTCTTCGTCCGGCGCGGCAGGCAGTTCCAGTCGCCGCACGACGACACTTTCACGGGGCAGGGTGACAATGACCTGCTTCGTGGTGATGCGGTTCTCGGCCAGATAATGAGCGAACCAGGCCTTGAGCGCGGGCTGTTCATGCCCGCTGGGCTGAGGCATTTCAAAGGCATGCCGCATCTGAATGGTGCTGCCACTGACATGCACGTCGATGCCGCGCAGGCACTGTGGATCCCATTCAATTACCAGAAAATCTGCCATGTTGTATCGTCCGTTGCCCAGCTCTCTGAGTCGAGTAGAAACCCATCACCTACATTACATCGCAATCTCTCAGGGTCAGGCAGTCAAGTTTGCCTTTTCATTTGTCCAACTTGGCCGGCGGCACCCATCAATCGTCACAATCATCACGATCGGCCATCACTGCCGGGGCATTACCGGTAGTGCATATCCGCGACCCAGATCGGTCAGGTCGCGAAAGAAGATTGGCTGAGGCGGATTCTGTGTGGCATCGATGATGGTTTCGATGCGCACCACGGGCCCGCCGCCGTCAAAGTGTCCCATGATCTGCATGCGGAACACGTCACCTCGGCCTGTAATGTATGGGTCCAGCGAGCGTAACGTTGGTAGATCGAGAATCCCTTCCGTCAGCAGCCAACCCGTCGTGGCACGCGAGTTGTCCGATTCGGGCAGCGGTTCGCCACCGGACCCTCGGCGTTGTGCACTCACGATACGCTGCGCGATTTCCTCGGTCATGGTCGGCAGCCCCAGGAGGACTTCCTTATGAGCCTGATTGATGTTGATGCGGCCTTCGATGTATTGATCCGCACCCTTCGTACTGATGATGTCGTTCAAGTCCGGGAGATAGCTGCTCATCGCGCTGGGGTCATCGGGCCAGGGACTTTCCAGCACCGTGCTGGCACCGTCAATCGTGGCTCGCACTTGAACGCCCACCAGGTCATAGACCGAATTGATCTTAAACTTTCCGCCATTGGTCAGATCCATTCCGGCGCGCGTGACCTGGCCCGATCGTCCCGCCACTGCCGCTCCCAAGGCTTGAGCGGATTGCTGCTGCACGATGGTTGCTCCTCCGACGCCGCTGTTGGTGTTGCCGCCACCTCCACCATTACCGCCGCCCCCGCCCCCACCGTTGCCGCCACCTCTCCCATTTCTATTTCCGCCGCCTCCCCCTCCACCGCCGCCCCCGGAATTGCCGGGTGCTGTCGGGGATGTCGGATCCGCCATCGGGCCGTTCAGGCGATACGCAACGACGAACTTCGCTTTGTCGGCTCCCATGCCCGTTGCGTCTTCGAGCTTGTCGTAGACATCGCTGAGCGTGTTGGTGTTCACATCGATCTTATTCGTACGGTCTTTCTGCAGATTCAGTTCCCGGCTGTAGACAGTCAGATAAGCGGACCAGCCGCGATCCAGAATGCCGTCGGCATTGTCGAACGGAGCACTCAGCAGTCCATCATTTTCGTTCGGGTCGAGCAACCCGTTGCGATTCGCGTCCTCACCAAACAGAATCTGCGGCGTGATCCCCCGGATCAGCAGCATTTCATCGAGCGTTTCGAGCTTCGCATTCTTGCACTCATACGGCGGCGAGAGGGACTGGTAGTATTCGTTCTCTGCTCCGTTCGCACGCTGATCATCGTCTTCGTCGATCCAGTCAAAGATAGCCTCGGAGATTTCCAGCGTCATTCCGGGAATCCCCATCAGTGGGTTGGCCAGCGTCTCCTCGGTGCCTGTTGATGAATTCCCCGTGTTCGCTTTCGCGGAAGGCGTGGTCGTGGTCCCGGTACCAGGCGTTGTTCCTCCGCCACTTGTGCCGCCAGTTGTAGTGGGGTCCGCGGGAACCAGGGCCGCGATCGTGTTTAGATTCAGCTTGGAGGACTCATCGATCAACCCATATCGAATGTGTCGGGCTGACAGATCCCCTTCGACAGGCGCGACCACGGTAAACCGTCCACGCCCGCCAGCCTGGGGCGAGTTCATGATGAGATGCCCCTGAAACAGACTGGGATTGTGATACAAACCGGTCGTGTGCAAGCTCGCTCGATCTCCCAGAATCACGGAGACAAACTCAACCCCGGAATCCGCGAGGGCTCGGGCTTGCACCGTCTTGCCATTGGTGGCGGTGGCTTGAGTCTCGATCACCATGAATTCAGAAAACGTGTATGCCCCCAACGACAACAACATGATGACCACCAGCACAATGATCAGCACCATGCCGTGGCGGCGTTCGGACGCGGACTTGAGTTGGAGGGGAGGGAACATGATTGTTTGTTTTCAGTTTTCGGTTTTTAGCTAAGCAATGTTTCAAGGACACGTTACTCTCCCCTCGCCCCAGTACTCTGGGGAGAGGGGTCGGGGGAGAGGGGCCTCGCGAACCAGTGACTATCGGTTGTCTTCCAACTAGTACCAAGAGTTTAATCGACTTCAACAATCTCATGACCCCGTGGTCAACAATGGCTTCGACAGCGGCAGGAACACCACCATGCGGTAGACTCGGGGTGGTTCCTGCTTGGTTTTCTTATAGCGTCCCTGGCCGGTTGTCTGGGCTTCGAATGTCAATTCCAGGTTCACTTCGACCGCTCGCGGCAGGCCTCCGTAACTGCCACTATCCCACTGCGTCGTCCACAGGGTTCCATCGTAGTAACGGAAACTGACTCGACTCACTTCCGGCGCCAGCATTTGAGTCTGACCGAGCAATGAGCTGACATTGCCACTCTTGTCGGCGAGCTGCAATGCCAGCCGGTCACCTTCCATGCGAGCCAACCCGGACGTCCGACCATTACCACCATAATTCTGGCTCGCAAAATGACTGGCTGCGGCAGCCTGCAAACCACCCGAACCGTTGCCGGCGACGAAGTACGACACCGTCTTCAAGTCACTCGTGCGTGAGACTGCATTTTGATTACTTATCTGCGGATTCGCGAGCATATCCAGCCGCGGCCGGCTGACATGCAGCACAATCGTCTGCATATCCCCGAACAAACCCGACGCCGAACCGGCAAAGGCATCCGAGGGGTCGGTGACTTTCGTTTCTGTGGTCGTCGTTGTGGTACTTGTCGAATTGGAATTGGTGCCCGTACTGTTAGTTGAATTTGTTCCGCTTGGATTCGTTGAATTACTGGTAGTGCTGCTCGACGAACTCGCGTCCGTATCCGCATCCGTCGCCGCGCCATCATCTGGCCGATAGACGATCGAGCGCAGGTCCAGCTCAATCCGTTGCAGCAAGACACGTGCGAGTTGATTCTTGGCGATCTCTTCCTGTCCGGAATGTGAAAACTGGAAATACATCGTGATCGCCGAATAGACCGACGTCAGCAGTAACCCGCTGAGAGCTAAGGCAATCAAGACTTCAATCAGGCTCAGGCCCGAGCGTATCTGGCCAGATTTGCAATCTCTTCTTCGGCGTCGTGCGTGCGGGCTGTCACGATTAACGGGACCGATACACCACGACAATTTGGCTCCCCTCGCCCCAGTACTCTGGGGAGAGGGGCTGGGGGTGAGGGGCACGGCTGGTAATTGAACCCACCGGTCTTTCTGATCGATTCGCGGCTGCGTCCTTCGAAGTTGCCAGGAGGTATTCATTTCGATGATGACGCCTCCTGATCCGCCTTGTTCCGCTCGGCTTCCTGTTGGGCGGCGTAATACAACTGAGGATCGCGAACGTAACGAGCAAGATTGAAAGAGACGACCCCCTTGGAATTGGTCGCCTGACGTTTGACGGTAACCTCGGCCCGCAACAACCCCGGAACCGGAGCAGCAGTTACGAGCAGTGTCCAGGTCCATTTCGGGTCATTGGGATTCACGCCCTGAGCCGACTGCAGCGGCACAATCCCCGCGACGACTTCGGCCAGCTTGGCTTCACACAACAAGGCCGCCTCTGCTTGAAATCGAGCCTGCAGCGCACCGCGCACGCCGTTCGAGACCAACTGCCCGATCGCCGCCATCGCACCGACGAAGATCACCAGCGAGATGAGAACTTCGAACAGGGTTAGACCGGATCGCTGATGGGAGGGCGAGGCTCCCGCCGAGCCGGTGAGTCTTCGATGCTGCCCAGAATATGCTTCTCGCACTAATAGGCGACGGAATCGAGATGAGCCTCCCACCAATCTATCTCCCCTCGCCCCGGTACGCGGGGGAGAGGGGCTGGGGGAGAGGGGCTTTCCTGGCGAGGTGGCAGTCCTAAGAACTATCCGAGGGGAAACTGTTCGCGGCCCAGATTTAGATCCACCCAATGTATTGCAAGAAGGGGTAAAGGATGCCCGTTGGTTTGCGGTACCCCTCTCCCCCGACCCCTCTCCCCGGAGTACCGGGGCGAGGGGAGAAGTTGCGCGCGCGGCATTCATCTGCGGTGGTGCTCGGTTCATCCGCGAACCCTCCGCAGGACCTGTGAGACGGTGGTCCCCCCTGTAATGCCGCGTACATACAGCACGACATATTTACCGTCGTCGTTTTCGATCTCGACGGCAAAGTCGCGAGCCGAGCCGTCGGCCTTGAAAATCAGCGGCGGAGCCCAGGCGATGCGACTGAGCTCATCCGGTTTCTCGAAACCGGCCAGGAACTCCTTGGGCAAGGGTTGCGGCGGGATTTGTGCGGCCGGGCCGGACGAGACCGCGCTGAACTTCACCTTCACCGTGAACGTCCCTTCGGTCTTCCAATACAGCGACGGCGCGGCACTGTTGCCGCTCGATTGAGCGGCCGCGGCCTGGGCCTGGATGGCCATGTATTCGGCCGGCACGGCCAGGAAATGCTTGCCGCCAGGTTCGTAGCGGAACTGATATTCCATGCCCGACTCCAGTGCATGCAGGCGGGTCGAAGCCACCTGCAGCCGGACCATCTCGGCCCCCTGCTTGAGCTGATGCTCTAACCGCAAGCGAGCCAGTGTGGGGTATGTCGTCGCCATGATCGCCACCAACAACGCCAGCACCAACAGCATCTCGATGAGAGTGAAGCCGGAGGGACGCGGAGAGTGGTGGAGGCGACGCATTGGAGGGAATGACTAATGTCTCAAAGGGAAAAGGTCTGAGAGCCAGCGACCAACGACTACGTATCTCATATCTATTCTATCTCCCCTCGCCCCAGTACTCTGGGGAGAGGGGCTGGGGGTGAGGGGAGCTATTGCGGCTGCACACCCTTTTCAAGAAAACTCCGCGGCACGCATCCGCTCGTCAAATACAACTGA